>FWWL01005981.1_pt1 | contig 18154 bp, 14 predicted proteins | sample 2228331 | NCBI WGS metagenome assembly FWWL01 (sample SAMEA103939775, study PRJEB20133) | metagenome
GGCGACGAAGTCGCCGCCGCCCCCGGCTTTTTTACACCACCAGTGTCTCGTATAGCCGTTCCAGACTGATATCCGGGCAAACCGTCTGGCGGCACTGGAGGGTGAGGGCAGCCGCGGAGATGCCCAGCCGGACCGCTTCGCTGGGCGCCAGGCCCTCCAGCAGGCCGAAAATGACCGCGGCGGTGAGCGCATCGCCCACCCCGGTGCGGTCCACGATGGGGACGGCGATGGCCGGGAGATGGCCGCTCTCGTTGTTCGTGGCGTAGCAGAGCCCCTTTTCAGCCAGCGTGATGACGGCCATCTGCACCCCCTTCGCCACCAGGCGCCGGGCCAGCCGGATGGGGGAACTGCCTCCGCCTGCCTCGCCCAGGAGCGCATACGCTTCCTGCAGGTTGGGGGTCACCAGATGGAGTCGCTTCAGGAACGGCTGGAGACGGGTTGCCAGCGGGGCGGAGGTGGGGTCGGCGCAGACGGGGCGGTCGTAGCGGGCGGCGAGGGAGAAGACCGTTTCCAGCGCCTCGGGGGAGAGATTGGCGTCTATGGCGATGATCTGCGCCTCCCGGAAGAGGTCTTCCCGTTCCTGGAGGTACTGAGGGGTGATCGCCTGGATCGCGGCCATATCGTCCAGGCCGACGATGAGTTGCATCTCCTGGTCCAGCAGGGCCAGATAGGTGCCGGTGCGCAGGTCCGACGCGATCAGAACGTGATCCACATTCACCCCTGCCTCCCGGGTCCGCTCCAGAAGATACCGGCCCGGCCAGTCGTCTCCGACGGCGGAGATCAGGGTCACTTCCACACCAAGGCGGGCCAGGTTCTCGGCGATATTCCGGGCGACCCCGCCGACGCTGCGTCGGATGACCCCCGGGTTGGAGGTGCCCATCTGGAGGGGCCCGCCTACCTGCCCCTTTACGTCCAGCCCCGCTGCCCCGATGACGAGAACATCCATAGAATCCCCCGCAATGAGTGAAACGATATCCCCTCGCAGCAACCTGCGCTGCGAGGGAGTCCGATGACCGTCGCGCCCCAGACCGGCCTGTATCCCCTTCCGCGCCAGGCCGGTCATGCCAGTGCTCTCTCCCATTCCCCGGCGAGGGCTATCTGGCCTTTATGCCCCCGACCTGCAACCGTTCCGCCTGTTCCTGAGCGATCAACTCATCAATAAAAGGATCCAGATCCCCATCCAGCACGTCGGGGAGGCGGTAAAGGGTGAGACCGATACGGTGATCGGTCACCCGGTTCTGGGGGAAATTGTAGGTGCGGATTTTCTCGCTCCGCTCTCCGGTGCCGACCTGGGCCCGGCGGGCCTCGGCGATCTCCGTCTCCTGTTTCTCCCGTTCTATCTCGTATAGACGCGCCCGCAGGATCGCCATCGCCCGGGCCCGGTTCTGAGTCTGGGACCGCTCCGACTCGCAGGTGACCACCATCCCGGTGGGTTTGTGGATGAGGCGGACCGCGGTAGCGTTTTTCTGCATGTGCTGGCCCCCGGGGCCGGAGGAGCGATAAACCTCCAACTCTATGTCATTGGGGTCAATGTAGACCTCCACCTCGTCCACTTCCGGCAGGACGGCGACGGTGGCGGTGGAGGTGTGGATGCGCCCGGAGGATTCGGTGATGGGCACCCGCTGGACGCGGTGGACGCCGCTTTCAAACTTAAGGCGGGAGAAGGCCCCCCGTCCCCGGATTTCAAAGATGACCTCTTTGAAGCCACCCAGGTCAGTGGGGTGGGCGCTGAGCAGTTCCGTCTGCCAGCCCTGCCGTTCGGCGTAGCGGGTGTACATCCGGTAGAGGTCGGCGGCAAAAAGCCCGGCCTCCTCCCCACCGGTACCGGCGCGAATTTCCATAATGACATCCCGCTGGTCGCGGGGATCACGGGGCAGCAGGAGATAGCGCAGTTGTTCTTCCAGGTTGGCCATATATTCCCGTAGGCGGGCGATCTCCGCCTCGGCCAGTTCCCGCATTTCGGGGTCCCCGTCCTCCAGCAAAGACTCCGCCTCGGCAAGTTCCGTCCGGGCCTGCCGGTACTGCCGGTAGACGGTGACGATTTCCTCCAACTCGGCGTGCTCACGCGCCAGTTCGGCCAGCCGCGCCGGGTCGGTGACGACTTCCGGATCGGCCATCCGTTGGGTGATCTCTTCGTAGCGATTCTCAATCCCTTCTAATTTTTCCCACATAATCACTCACACGTTTTTTGACTCGCGCATCCAGAGAAAAAGGACAAATCTCTATCGGGGCTGGGTGTATTATAACTGACCCGGCGAATCCCGTCAACCGCGGGTTCTGCGAGAAACTTGCCACTCTCCCGATTTGGTGTAAAATGAAAGGCGTGACAGAAAAGATTACCGCAGCGCTCTGGGAACGTACCAGCAAAGCAGAACCGCCAGAGGCCGATATCCTGCCCGTCTCCCTGGACCAACGAGAAGCCATTCGTGACCTTCTGGGGCGACGGGATTTTCTGTTGCTCTGGGCTGGTCAATTGCTCTCCCAGGTGGGAGATCAGTGCCTGCTCATCGCGGCTGTTACTCTGATCACCAACCTTTCAGCCTCGCCGCTGGCCCTGCTGATCCCGGCGCTTGCCCTGGCCCTGCCGCAGGTGCTTTTCGGTCTGGTGGGCGGCGTTGTCGCCGACCGCTGGGACCGGAAATGGGTGATGATCACGTCCGACTCCCTGCGGGCTATTCTGGTGCTGGCCGTCCTCCTGGTGCGAACGACGAGCGATCTCTGGATTCTGTACCTCGCCGCCGCTGGTCTGGCGATGGTTGGTTCGTTCTTTTACCCTGCCCGCAACGCCACAATTCCCAATATTGTTCCCACTGGGCTCCTTCTGGCCGCCAATGGGCTGATCCAGGGGAGTTATATCATTGCCCTGATTGTCGGCCCGATGGTCGCCGGGGCTATTGTGGAACTTTGGGGCTGGCCTGCCGCGATTGTCTTTGACAGCGTCACTTTTGTCGTCTCTGCAGCGGTGATTCTGGTGATGCGCATCCCACCGATCCAGAATGGGACGCTCCATCTCTCCGCTGTACGCCCTGATGAACGGACGGTCTGGCATGATGTGCGCCAGGGACTGGTTTTCATCCGTCATACTTCCCCGCTGCGTCGCGCGCTGCCCATTACTGGCATAGCGACCCTGGGGATCGGCGCCGTCATCTTGCTGGCTATCCCGCATCTCAAGGTTCGCCTGGGGGCTGGCGGCCTGGAGTACGGTGGGGCAATGAGCATGTTGGGTGTTGGCTCTATTCTGGGAGGGCTGCTGGCGTCCCGTTTTTCCCATCGCTTTTCCATCCATAACCTTGTCGGTGTGGCCCTGGTACTGGCTGGTGCCGCCATCGTCGCCCTCGCCTTTGCGCCCATTTACCTGGTTGTCCTGCTCAGTGTGGTGACCTTGGGGTTCTGCATCGTTATTGCCCGGGGCGCGCTGGATGCTGCCATTCAGACCCTTTCCCCCGATGAGGTAAGAGGGCGGGTCCAGTCGGTCGTCGCGCTCATCGTCGCCGGGGGTACGGCTCTGGCTCAGGGGCTCTCCGCGTTCCTGGGCCATTTTCTGGGCGTGCAAACGGTCTTCGTCGCTGCCGGAATTATTACTGTCGGGGCAGGCATTGCTACACTCTATACCCTGCGGGATATCTCCGTAGCCATCCGCCGCCAACTCCTCCCATAGGCCCGAACGGTATCTCTAACGTCTTTCTAACTCTCCTCTAACGCGATTCTCATACTTTGGTGGCATACTGTAGCGGGTGAGCAGATTGCAAATTGCAGATTGCGGATTGCAGATTGCAGATTGCAAATTGCAGATTGCAGATTGCAGATTGCAAATTGAGGAGGTGAAGGAATGGGTAAAATCGTAGGGATTGATCTGGGAACGACGAACTCGGTGGTTGCCGTGTTGATGGGGGGCGAACCGGTGGTCATCCCCACTGCCGAGGGCGGCAACCTGTGCCCCTCGGTCGTTGGGTTCACCAAAACCGGGGAGCGGCTGGTGGGACAGGCTGCCCGGCGGCAGGCCATCGTCAATCCGGAAAATACCATTTTCTCTATTAAGCGGCTGATGGGCCGCCGCTACGATGATCCGGAAGTGGAGAGGGCTCGCCAAGTACTGCCATATAAAATCGTCGCTGGCCCTCAGGGGGACGCGCGCGTATATGTCCCGCAGACCGGTAAGGAGTACACCCCGCAGGAAATCTCGGCGATGATCCTGCGCAAACTGAAACAGGATGCCGAGGCGTACCTGGGCGAGCCGGTGACGCAGGCTGTCATCACCGTCCCGGCCTACTTCAACGACAGCCAGCGCCAGGCCACCAAGGACGCCGGGAAGATCGCCGGCCTGGAGGTCCTGCGTATCATCAACGAGCCGACGGCTGCATCGCTGGCCTACGGGCTGGATAAAAAGGGCGTGGAGACGATCCTGGTATTTGACCTGGGCGGCGGTACGTTTGACGTTTCCATCCTGGAGGTCGGCGAGGGTGTAATTGAAGTCAAGGCTACCAGCGGCGATACTTTCCTGGGCGGCGACGACTGGGATCAACGCATCGTCAATTATGTGGCCGAAGAGTTCAGGAAAGAGTATGGGATTGACCTGCGCCAGGACCGGCAGGCGTTGCAGCGGCTGAAGGAGGCGGCGGAGAAGGCAAAGATTGAACTCTCCACGATGCTGGAGACGGAGATCAACCTGCCTTTTATTACTGCCGACGCGTCCGGTCCCAAGCACCTGCAGATGCGCCTGACGCGGGCGAAATTTGAGCAATTAACCACCGACCTGGTCCAGCGCTGCCGCGGTCCCTTTGAGCAGGCGCTGCGGGATGCCAAGATGAGCGCCAGAGACCTGGACGCCGTGGTACTGGTGGGTGGCGCCACCCGTATGCCGATGATTCAGGACCTGGTACGGGAACTGACCGGCGGCAAGGAGCCCCATAAGGGCGTCAACCCCGACGAGGTGGTCGCCGTCGGTGCGGCGATCCAGGCTGGGGTCCTGGGCGGCGAGGTGCGCGACGTCGTCCTGCTGGACGTCACTCCGCTGACGCTGGGCGTGGAGACGCTGGGCGGAATTATGACGCCGCTCATCCCGCGCAACACCACTATCCCGGTGCGCAAGAGCGAAATCTTCACCACCGCCGAGGACGGGCAGACCGTCGTCACCATTCACGTCCTGCAGGGCGAGCGCCCGATGGCGGCCGACAACATCAGTCTGGGCCGCTTCAACCTGGAGGGCATCCCGCCCGCGCCGCGCGGTATCCCACAGATTGAGGTCACGTTTGACATTGATGCCAACGGCATCCTCAACGTCTCGGCGAAGGACCGCGCCACCGGTCGGGAGCAGCGCATCACTATCACCGCGACCACCAACCTGAGCAAGGAGGAGGTAGAGCGGCTGCTTGGCGAGGCCAAGCGGTACGAGGCAGAGGATAAGCGGCGTCGGGAACTGGCCGAGGCCCGCAACCAGGCTGACAATCTCATCTACCAGACCGAGAAGTTCCTCCGCGAACTGGGCGATCAGGTGCCCGGGTCCGACCGGCAACGGATTGAGGATACCATCCGCGACCTGCGTGAGGCGATGAAGGGTGAAGATGTTGCTCGCATCCGACGGCTAAGCGAGCAACTGCAACAGGCCAGCATGGCTCTGGGCCAGCAGTTGTACGCCCGGCAGCAGGCGGCAGGAGGCCCCAGCGGTCCTACCCCAGGCGGTGCCGGCCCATCCGGTGGCGAGGGGGAAGTGATTGAGGGCGAGTTCCGGGAGACGTGATTTTAGTCGGTAGGGGTTAGTCGGTAGGGGTTAGTCGGTAGGGGTTAGTGGTCAGGAGAGGAGAGCCGTGAGTCGGAAGAAGGTACCCATCCGTATCGTCCAGCCGGAACTGGAGGAGGCGCCACCCGTACCGGTGGTACCGGTGGACGAGGCCCCGCCACCGGTGGTGGAGGCGCCCCCGCCTTCGTCTCCGCCCGCGCCCCCGGCCGCTGAACCGTCGGAGCAAGCGGCCGCGCTGCGGGAAGAACTGGAGCAATGGAAAGACCGCGCCCTGCGCCTGGAGGCGGAGATGGATAACTTTCGCAAGCGGCTGCAGCGCCTGGCGGAAGAGCGGATCGCCGCCGATCGGGAGCGGCTGCTGCGGGACTTTCTGGCGGTGGCGGATGACCTGGCCCGCGCTCTCTCCGCCGATGGCGCCGACGCGGAAAGCATCCGGCGGGGCGTGGAATTGACCAATCGCAGCCTGATGCTCCTCCTGAGTCGGGAGGGGGTGACCCCGATTGAGGCCGAAGGCCAGCCCTTTGACCCAGCCTGGCACGAGGCAGTGGGGACCGTCCCTGCCAGTCAAGTCAACGCGGCGCCCGACACAGTGGTGCACGTCGTCCAGCCGGGCTATTGTATCGGAGATCGCCTCCTGCGCCCGGCGCGGGTCATTGTCGCAACCGAAGAGTAATTCGCACATGCCTCCCGCAGGTTCCACGAATCTGCGGGAGGCGTCATTTTTGCCGAAATGACACGTCGCTGGCCACTTCTCCTTGTCGGTTTTGCCCTCAGCCTGGTGTTCCTCTGGATCGCTTTCCGCGACCTCCACCTGGGGGAAGTCTGGGAGGCCCTGAAGGGAGCGTCCTACATCTGGCTCATCCCCGGCGTGGCAGTTTACTTCATATCTGTCTGGTTCCGCTCTTGGCGCTGGAAGTTTCTCCTGCGCGGGAGCAAGGTGGTCCCCACCTCGCGCCTTTTCCCCGTCGTCGTGATCGGCTATATGGGCAATGACATTCTCCCCTTTCGGCTGGGAGAGGTGCTGCGGGCCTACGTCCTCTGGCGGAAAGAGGGCATTCACGTCGGCACCACCCTGACCACCGCGCTCCTGGAGCGCTTGTTTGATGGGCTGACGCTGGTTTGCTTCGTCCTCTTCGGGCTCCTTTTCCTTCCCCTTTCCGCGTCTCTGGGACGGTTGGTTCTCATCGCCAGCGCGGTCTTTTTCGGCGCGCTGGTCGTATTCCTGTTCCTCGCCGCCCGGCCGGACCTTCTGCGCCGGGCCGCCCGGGGGGTGCTGGACAGAGGGGTACCCGCCCGCTTTCGTCCTCCGATCCTGCGTTTTCTGGAGGGGGTGATTGCCGGTCTGGAGGGACTGCGCAGCGCGCGAGACGTCTTCGTCCTCTTCGGGGTGACGGTCTGGGTCTGGCTGCTGGAGGCCCTCAAGTACTGGCTGGTCAGTTTCGCCTTTGACCTGCATCTGGGATACGTCGGGGTGATGGTGATGGGGGGGGCGATCAACCTGTTGACCGCGCTTCCCTCTTTGCCGGGGTACATCGGCACGTTTGAGATGGGGATCAAAATCCTGCAGGGGATGGGGGCACCGGCCGCGGCCGCGGGCAGTTACATCCTGGTCCTCCACGCGATCCTGCTGGTCCCGGTAACCCTTCTGGGGTTGGTATTTATGGGGATGGAGGGGGTACGCTGGACGGAGGTAGGCGAGGCGGCCCGGCTGCGCAGTTAGCCGTGTCGCTCCAGGTACTCTACAATGGCCTGAGCGAACGCGCCAAAATCTCCCAAATCTTTCTTCAGGACAGTGTAGGCCTTCGCTTTGTAGTGCGTCACGGAGCGCAGCGGCGTAGGGGCGAGACAGGCCTCGCTCCTACACCGGGGCGATGCATACGTCGCCCGTACCCGGATTCTGCAGCCAACTTGCATTTTCCGGAGAGTATGTCATAATACCCCAGGTTTCCGGCCTTCGTGCCGAACACCACCCCCAGCAGGAGGAACGACATGTCTGCCCATCCGCGCGAGGCCGTCATCGTCTCCGCTGCTCGCACGCCCATCGGGCGCTTCCAGGGCACGCTTGCTTCATTATCTGCTCCGGAACTGGGCGCCGTCGCCATCCGCGCGGCGGTGGAGCGGGCCGGGATAGACCCGGCAATGGTGGATGAAGTACTGATGGGGCAGGTCATTCAGGCCGGGTCGGGGCAGGCGCCCGCCCGCCAGGCGGCCATCAAGGCCGGCCTCCCCCCCACCGTCGGCGCGACGACGGTCAACAAAATCTGCGGCTCCGGTCTCAAGGCAGTGATGCTGGCCGCGGCGATGATCGCCGTTGGGGACGGGGACGTCTTCGTCGCCGGGGGGATGGAGAGCATGAACAACGGCCCCTATATGCTGAAGCAGGCCCGCTTCGGCTACCGCCTGGGGGACGGCAAACTGATAGACGCCACGGTCTACGACGGCCTGTGGTGCGCGTTCCAGAACTGGCATATGGGCAACGCCGCGGAGTGGATCGCCCGCGAGTACGGCCTGACCCGCCAGGAACTGGACGAATTCGCCTATCAGAGCCACATGAAGGCCATCGCCGCGATAGATGCCGGCCGCTTCAGGGACGAAATCGTGCCGGTGGAGGTGCCCCAGCCCAAAGGCGCGCCCATCCTCTTTGATACGGACGAGTGTCCCCGCCGGGATACCTCGCTGGAGGCGCTGGCCCGCCTGAAGCCGGCCTTCCAGCCCGACGGCATTGTGACGGCCGGGAACTCCCCCGGCATCACTGACGGCGCCGCCGCGCTGGTGGTGATGAGCCGGGCGAAGGCGGAGGAACTGGGTCTCCGGCCGCTGGCCCGAATTGTCGCCTACGATCAGGCCGCGGTGGAGCCGCTCAAAATCTTCACCGCGCCCATCTTCGCCGTGCGCAAACTCTGGGCGAAGACCGGCACGTCGGTGGACGACTACGACCTGTATGAGATCAACGAAGCCTTCGCCGCGCAGGTCATCGCCGACGGAAAAGACCTGGGCCTTCCGTGGGAGAAGGTGAACGTGAACGGCGGCGCCATCGCGCTGGGGCATCCCATCGGCTGCTCCGGTGCGCGGGTGCTGGTCACCCTCATCTACGCCCTGCGCCAGCGAGGGCTCCGGCGGGGCCTGGCGGCCCTCTGCCTGGGCGGCGGCGAGGCCGTGGCGATGGCGATAGAGATTGAGGATTGAGCGAATTTATGAGTGCCTGGACAGCGGACAGGTGATAGGATAAAGACCCTGACCCTCTGGCCCGTGCGGGCGCCCGAGGGAGCGCCGGCGCGGGAACTGGTCGCAGCGGATGGTTCTTTGATGGCGACCGATGTCGGGGTCCCCCTCCTCAGGAGCCTGCCGGTTCCCTGGGGCAGGGGGGCTTCTCATGTGGAGCGGATGAGGGGGTTTACGGTGGCTTTGCCGCCGTAAACCCCTTCCGCTTGCCCTGTCTACGTCAGAGGAGGGAGGTGAGATGCCCGAATACGCGGTGGAACTGCGGGGAGTGAGCAAGTCCTTCGGCCCCGTGGTGGCCGTCCACGACGTGACCCTTGCCGTCCGGGAGGGCGAGTTCTTTTCCCTCCTGGGCCCTTCCGGCTGCGGCAAGACGACCACGTTGCGGCTGATCGCCGGGTTTGAGCAACCGACCGCCGGGGAAATCTACATCGCCGGCCAACCCCAGCGGGATGTCCCCCCCTATCGCCGCCCGGTGAACACCGTCTTTCAAAACTACGCCCTTTTTCCCCATATGACCGTCTACGAAAACGTCGCCTTCGGGCTCCAGATGCAGCGGATTCCCAAAGCGGAGATCCGGCGGCGGGTGGAGGAAGCACTGGAGATGGTGCGCCTGCCCGGCCTGGAGGACCGTCGTCCGCGGGAACTCTCCGGCGGGCAGCAGCAACGGGTGGCGCTGGCCCGCGCCCTGGTCAACCGCCCGCGCGTCCTGCTCCTGGACGAACCCCTGGGCGCGCTGGACCAGAAACTCCGCAAGGCGATGCAACTGGAACTGAAAGCGCTCCAGCACCGTGTGGGCATCACTTTCATCTACGTGACCCACGACCAGGAGGAAGCACTGACCATGTCCGACTGCATCGCCGTGATGAACCAGGGGAAGGTGCTCCAGGTGGGGACGCCGGAGGAGGTGTACGAACGCCCCGCCGACCGCTTCGTCGCCGACTTCATCGGGGAGACCAACCTGCTGGAAGGGCTGATCACCGAGGTCCAGGCCGACCAGGTGACAGTGCGGGTCAACGGCAGCCTGACCTTCCAGGTCGGGGCGCCGAAGGGGGTCACCGCCGGGCAGACCGTCGCCGTCGCCATCCGTCCGGAAAAAATCGCGCTGCACCCTCAACCGCCCGGCCCGTCTGCCATCCCCGGCGTCGTCCACGAGGTAGTCTACAGCGGCGCGGACATCCGTTACCTGGTTCGCCTTACCGACCGGACCCTCATTCAGGTACGGTTGCAGAACAGGGGCAACGGCTCCACGCCGCACTTTCTCCGGGAAGAGCAGGTCTACCTGACCTGGCAGCCGGAGGCCGCTCGCCTGCTGACCGCGTAGGAGCCTCCGATGGCGCTCCCTCTGCGTCGGGATACTGTGCGCCTTCTGGCGCTCATCTCTCCCAGCCTGGCCTGGCTGGTGGTGTTCTTCCTGTTCCCCCTGTTTATCGTCTTCGCCATCAGTTTCGGCCAGCGCGGGCCCTACGGGGGCGTCCGCTGGGAACTGACCCTCGCCAACTACGCGCGCCTCTTTGACCCCCTCTACCTGCGCATCTTCGCCCGCACCCTCGTCATCGCCCTGGCGACCACCGGGATCGCTCTGCTCATCGGCTATCCGATGGCCTTTTTCATCGCCACCCGCCCGAAGCGCTGGCGCAACGGGCTCCTCATTCTGCTCACCATCCCCTTCTGGACCAACTTCCTGGTACGCACCTACGCCTGGCTGTTGATCCTGCGGGATAACGGGCTGATCAACCTCTTCTGGACGGGCGCCGTCCACGCGACGATCCAGCAACTGGCGGCCTGGTTCCCCCTGCCCTGGTGGGACGGGCTGCTTCGGGCGACGGCCGAACCGCTGCGTCTCTTCGGCACCGACGGGGCGGTGATCCTGGGACTGGTGTACGGATGGCTGCCGGATATGGTGCTCCCCTGCTACGCCGCGGTGGAGCGGCTGGACCCGCGGCTGGTGGAGGCGGCGCAGGACCTCTATGCGGACCGGGCGCGGGCCTTCTGGCGGGTCGTCTTCCCCCTCACCCGCTCCGGCATCATCGTCGGCTCCATCCTGGTCTTCGTCCCCTGCGTGGGGGCCTACGTCACCCCGGACCTCCTGGGCGGCGCTCGGACGATGATGATCGGCAACGTCATCTACTCCCAGTTCATGATGGTCCGCGATTACCCCTTCGGCTCCGCCCTCTCCTTTGTCCTGATGGCGCTGATGCTGGCGGGCACAATGATTTACTTCCGGCTGGGGGCGGAGGAGGGAGGGAGGCAGATATGAGCCGCCGGTCGCCGGGAACTCCGCTCCCTGCCCAACCGCTGGGCCGCTCCCGCTGGCTGACCGTCCACGGGGTGATGACGTACCTCTTCCTCTACCTGCCCATCGTCATCCTGATCGTCTTCTCCTTCAACGCGTCCCGCTATGTGGGCGTGTGGCGGGGGTTCACGCTGCAATGGTACCGGGCGCTCTTCACCAACGAAGCCATCGGGGCGGCGCTGCGCAACAGTTTGATCGTCGCCGCGGCGTCGGCGTTCATTGCCACCGTCCTGGGGACGATGGTCGCCATCGGCCTGGAGCGCTACCGGTTCCGCCTGCGCGCGTTGGTGGACGGGCTGCTCTACCTGCCCATCATCATCCCCGACATCGCCATGGCGGTGATGTTGCTCCTCTTCTTCGTCCTCTCCCGCATTTCGCTGGGGCTGTGGACGATCATCATCGCCCATGTGGCCTTCAACATCTCTTATGTAGCGCTGGTGGTGCGGGCGCGGCTGGCCTATTTTGACGTCTCGCTGGAGGAGGCGGCGCAGGACCTCTACGCGAACGAGTGGCAGACCTTCCGCCGGGTGACGTTGCCGCTCCTGATGCCGGGGATTATCGGTGGGGGGCTTCTGGCCTTCACTCTCTCGCTGGATGATTTCGTCATCACCTTCTTCGTCGCCGGCCCCGGCGCGACGACGCTCCCCCTGCGGGTCTACTCTATGATCAAACTGGGAGTCACCCCGGAAATCAATGCCCTCTCCGCGCTGATGCTGGTGGTTTCGGTCGTACTGGTACTGGCATCCACCCTGCTGGCGGAGCGGCGGGTGGGATGACCTTTCCCGAAAGGAGGAGAAAATGAACCGCAAAACGGCAGTTCTGCTGGGGTGCCTGATGGCTCTTTCGCTGCTGCTGGCGACCGCCTGCGGCGGCGGGAAGCCGCGCGAACTCCACGTCTACATCTGGTCGGCCTACATAGACCCCCAGATTTACAAGGACTTTGAGGCCGAGTTCGGCGTCCGGGTCGTGGAGGACACCTTCGCCAGCAACGAGGAACTCCTGGCCAAACTCCAGGCCGGGGCGAAGGGATACGACATCATCGTCCCTTCGGACTACATGGTAGAGGTGATGATCCGCCAGGGGCTTCTGCAGGAGTTGAATCCCCAGAACATCCCCAATCGGGCCAACATAGACCCCCAGTTCGCCGATCCGCCGTATGACCCTGGGATGCGCCACTGCGTCCCCTACCAGTGGGGGACGACCGGGATCGGCTATAACGCCGAGGCGTTCCCCGAACCGCCCGACAGTTGGGCCTACTTCTTTGACCCCCAGCGGGTGGCCCCCTACGCGGGCAAGTTCACAATGCTGAACGACGCCCGCGAGGTCATCGGCGCGGCGCTGAAATATCTGGGATATTCGCTGAATACGACGAACCCGGACGAACTGGCCGCGGCGCGCGAACTCCTCATCCGTCAGAAGGACTGGCTCTACGCTTACGATAGTGAGCAGTACCGTTCCCTTCTTCCGGCGGGGGAAATCGTACTGGCGCAGGGCTTCAGCGGGGATTTCTTTATGGTGGCGGAAGAGGACCCGCGCATCCGCTACGTTATCCCGCGGGAGGGGACGACCATCTGGACGGACAACCTCTGCATCCCGGTCGGCGCGCCCAACAAGGAGATGGCCGAGGTCTTCATCAACTACCTGCTGCGGCCGGAGGTGGGGGCGCGGATATCCAACTACACCCGCTACGCCAGCCCGAACGCGGCGGCGAAGGCCTATATAGACCCCGAACTGCTGGCGGACCCGGCCGTCTACCCGCCGCCGGAGGTGATGCTGCGGCTGGAGTGGATAGAGGACCTCGGGGAGTTCACCGCCCTCTACGACCGCATCTGGACGGAAATCCGGGCTGCGGCTCCTTGATGCCGGTGGTGCTACAGGCCCGATAAACCTTTCTATGGGGGGATGGTCCCCCGTAGAGCGGGGTGACCATCCCCTTTTGAGTGACTCCCTTGCCTCAGGACGAAGTACTGGAAGGCGAGGTGAAGGGAGTCGCGCCGTTGGGGTTGGAAGGACCGTTCCTCCAATGGCCCCGGCCGAAGCCGCGCCCCATCGGGAAGAAGCCCTTCTCCAGCCCCTCCAGCATCCAGTCCGCCTGATCCTGCGGGATTTGTCCCTCTTCCACGGCCTTCTGGATGGCTTCCTTCATCGCTTGGACCCGCGCGGCCTGCATCGCTTCCTGAACCTTCTCCAGGTCCACGCCCTGGGCCTCGGCGATCTCTTCCAGGGTCTTGCCCGAATGCAACTCGGAGAAGAGTTGCACGGGGGTCAAGCCCAGCGCGTCGGCGGCGGCGTCAAACGTGCTCCAAGAACCGCCAAACCCGCATCCCAGGTGCAAGCCGAATCCCCGGCCGGGGAGGCTCTGGGGGACGGATGTGGGGGGCGTGGTATCCTGGGCGAAGGCGGGTGCTCCAGTCGCCAGCCCCAGCACTCCCAGGACTCCCAGCAACCCCAGCAGAAACCCCGCACTGAGTAGCACTTTCACAGTTTTGCTCATAGTACCTCCTGTTGTTTTGTGAGATGGATTGAAGGCCGGGCCCGGTTTCTACAGCCGGCCTCTTCTGACCGGCACTCTGGAGTATACAGCAAGGGTATGAAGGCCTGATGAAGGGGAAATGAAGGTTTGATGAAAGTGGGGGGAATTTCGAGGCGGGTATTCCGCTTTCTTCAACCTTCGGAGCGGGGGAACCGATGGGCTGCTGCGGACGTCTTATATCAGCAAGCATTGTGCAACCCGCGCCCCGCCTCATGTTCAGCACCCTCTGTTTTTCCTGGTGCTTTTGTGTTCTGGGGGTGCAACCGAAAGGAGGGCAGACGATGGGAAACCCGAAGAGTTTCTCCGAACTCCAGAGCGAACCTTTATGGACCGTGTTCGTATTTATCTGTGGCGTCCTTACCATCCTGTGCCTGATCGGCCTCTGGGTGCTGGGCAGCCGCTACATCCTCCCGCGGGTCGCGCCCACACCGACCGTAGGTGAGGCTTCCATCCGGATCACGCCGGAGGCAGCCCGGCCGGGTACGTCCATCACTGTCACCGGCATGGGGTGGACACCGGGGGACACCGTCTTCGTCGGCCTGGCCGATCCCGCGCGGGGGACCCGGACGCCGCTGGCCTCCGCCGCGGTGGGAGCGGACGGCCGGTTCAACGCCCTCTTTACATTGCCGCCCGACGTCGGGGCCGCCCCGATGCAGGTGCCGATCGTGGTATGGTCGTCCCGGACCAGCCGCGAAGTCCAGGCGATGCTGGCGGTGCTGGTAGATACGCCCACACAGACCCTTCCTCCCACTGCGACCCTCCCTCCCACCCCAACCTTCACACCTGTGCCCCCCTCTCCGACTCCCGTCCCCCCGCCGACCTCCACACCGACCCGACGGCCGACTGTGCGCCCCACCGCCACGCCGCGGCCCACCTCCACCCCGACGGGAGCCACCTGGCGGGCGGAGTTCTTCGCCAACGTGAACCTGGCGGGGCCTCCCGCGCTGGTGCGCCAGGACGCAGCGGTCCATTTTGATTGGGGACGGGGCGCCCCGGCCCCCGGTCTCCCGGCCGATAACTTCTCGGCCCGCTGGATGCGCGTGGTGCAATTTGAAGGGGGATTGTACCGCTTCCGCGCCGTGGTGGATGACGGCGTACGCATCTACGTGGATGAACTCCTGGCGCTGGACTCCTGGCACGACGGCGCCCGCCGCGAGGTCACGACCGACTTCAAAGTGACGCCCGGCGCGCATGCGGTTCGGGTGGAGTACTACGAGCGGGCCGGCGATGCCCTCATCCAGGTGAGTTGGGAGCGAATTTCCGCCTACCCGGACTGGAAGGGGGAATACTGGGCCAACCGTACCCTTTCCGGCAATCCGGCGCTGGTGCGCAACGACGAGAACATCTCCTTCAACTGGGGCAAGGGATCACCGGCCCCCAACCTCCCTGTTGATGGTTTTTCAGCCCGCTGGACGCGCACCGCCAACTTTGAAGGGACCACGTACCGCTTCCGGGTTGTTGTGGACGACGGGGTGCGTCTGTGGGTGGACGACCAGTTGATTATAGACTCCTGGCGCGATGGCAGCGCCCGCGAACTGACGGCCGAATACGCGCTGGTCCAGGGGGCGCACAACCTGCGGGTGGAGTACTACGAGAACACCGGCGACGCCGTCATCCAGGTAGGGTGGGAAAAAGTCACCGCGCCGTCTTATCCCGACTGGAAAGGGGAATACTGGCCGAACATCACCCTGAACGGCACCCCGGTCCTGGTGCGCAACGACCGGGCGATTGATTTCAACTGGGGCACGGGCTCCCCTGCCGCTGGCCTTCCGGCCGATAACTTCTCCGTCCGCTGGACCCGTTCGTTCACCTTCACGCCGGCCATCTATCGCCTCCACGCCCAGGCCGACGACGGCATTCGGGTCTACGTGGATGAGGTGGTGGTGCTGGACGAGTGGCATGACAGCGACGGGACCCGGGTCTATACTGTGGACATGCCGTTGAACGGCGTGCGCCCGCTGCGGGTGGAGTACTACGAGCGGGGAGGCGGCGCGCTGGTCAAGTTCTGGTGGGCCAAAGTGGGCGACTGGCCGACGCCGACGCCCACCTGGACACCCAGCCCCACTCCTACCCGGACTGCCACCCCCACACCCACACCGACCGCCACACCCACTGCTACGCCGACTCCTACACCAACCACTACACCAACTCCCACGCCAACGGACACTCCCTCCCCTACCCCAACGTACACCCCAACCCCCTTGTCGCCGACGCCTCCGCCGCCATAAGGGCGGAGCACCGGACCCACTCCTGGTCCTGCGGACAAAAAAGAGCGTGGAGCAGTCCGCTCCACGCTCTTTTGTTTGCGGCGGATTGGGGGGGGTGAGGGTGTTCCCCCGCAGGGACGCTGCTCGGTAGTCACTCCAGTGAGTAGTGATTTTGGGTAAATGCCCCCTCACCCCCCTTTGTCCCCCCTCTCCCCCTGCTCTGCGGGCGGGGGAGACCTCACCCTCACCCCGTCGCCGCAGGCAGAACGGGGGAGGGGCAGAGCTGAAGATATCTTTCAATCTGACACATCCAAACGCAACTGGTATTACACCTTCATAAAAAGGGCACAAAGGAACCCCCTTTGTGCCCTTTGTGTCTTTGTGGTTATCCTGCAAACAGCCGCTGACGCATCAGGCGGGGCGGGAGGCTGCCGCAACCCAGGATGGCGTCGTGGACCCGGCGCAGCGGGGCGTCGGGATGGGCGCGGCGGTAATCGGCCACCAGTTCCAGAATCGCCAGTTTCCCCATCAGGTAGGACTGGGGCTGGGTGGGGCTGGTGGTGTAGCGGCGCACCTCCGCCAGCGCATTGGCGGGCTCTAACTGACACTCCCGCACCAGAAAGTCCACCGCCTCCTCCACCGACATCCCCCGGGTGTGCAGCGAGACGTCCAGAATGATACGGGCGGCGCGCCATAACTGGTCGGAGAGGCGGCCCAGCCGCTGGATCGGCTCGGCGATGTAGCCCAGCTGCTCCATCAACTCCTCGCAGTAGAAGGCCCAGCCCTCAATGAAAAGCGTCGCCAGGAAGGAGCCCAATCGGCGGGGGATCGTCTCCTGACGGTTGGCCCAGACCAGTTGCAGGTGATGGCCCGGATAGGCCTCGTGCAGCGCCGTCACCGGCAACTTGGCCCGGTGATGCCCACGGAGGGTCTGCTCCTGAACCTCCGGCGGCGCGTTGGGGTCCACCGGGGTGACCAGGAAAATGCCCTCCTGCTTCTCCTCAAAGATGCCCGGCGGCATATAGGCCGCGTAGGGGATAATCGGCCGCAGGTAGAGCGGGGTCTCCACGATTTTCAGCGTCTCCCCCTCCGGAATGGTGGCGATTTCGTGCTCCACCACGTACCGGCGGGCGGCCTCCATCGCCTCCCGGTACGCCTCCAGCAACCCCTCCGCGGTGGGATGGTCGTCCTTGGCCGCCTCCAGCAGGTCCCGCACCGACCGGTTGGGGTCTATCTGCCGGGCGACCTCCTCCATCTGGCGGCGGGTCTGGTGGAACTGCTCCCAACCGATTTCCAGCAGACGGTCGGAGTCGTAGTCCACCATGTGCTCCTCCCGCAGCATCTCGTCAAAGAGGTTTTTGCCGGCAGCGAAGTCTCCGGCGGCGCGGGGAAGGACGTCGTTCTCCAGGAAGGCGATGAACTCCTGAACGGCCTGGGCGGCCTCCTGCCCGGCCTGCGTCAGGTCCGCCTGCAATTCGGGGGCGTTCTCGGCGGCGATGGCCGGTAGCAGCCCCAGGTAGAGGCCGGGGGCCTGTCGGGCCTGCTCCAGCGCGGTCTCCGCCCACACCCGCGGTACCCGCTCCGGGATGACGTTCGCCATCGCCTCCCGCAGCACGCGCGGGGTCTCCCGCACCCGTCCCAGGGCGGATTGCAGCCGCTGGGGCAGCGGAGCGAAGTCCCGGACGATGAGCAGGAAGACTCCTCCCAGAGCCTCCTCCAGATACCCGCCCGGATACCGGCGGTGGCTCTGGAACTTCTCGTAGGAGCGGACGAAGGAATCCAGGATGTGGGTGAGCAGGGTATGGTCAATGCGGGCGTCCAGGCGGAAGTCGGAGATGTCCATTCCGCGCAGTTCCGCCAGGGCGGCGCGAATCTCCTGTTGTTCCTCTTCCAGGGCGGGGAGGGTGCGGTCGCCCAGGCGGTGGTCGTAGCGGTGGATGCCCAGCTGGGTCGCCAGGACGGGGTTCCGTTCGGCGAACCGTTCCAGCCACCCTTCGGCACGGCGATAGAATTCGGTTTCGGTAGCCATCGGACCTCCTTTGTCGCGGGGATGGGGGCGGGGCGGCGGCGAAGCCGCCGCCCCGCCCCACGGACTCACAGCAGTTCCGCGGCCAGTTGCGCGTAGACCTCCGCTGCGGTGCAGACATCATCCACGTTCACCC
>FWWL01000618.1_pt1 | contig 18150 bp, 13 predicted proteins | sample 2228331 | NCBI WGS metagenome assembly FWWL01 (sample SAMEA103939775, study PRJEB20133) | metagenome
CCGACGCCGACCCCCGGTCAGGTACGGCCCGAACCTGACCACGTAGTAAGCCACCAGCGAGAAGAACGTGGCCAGGGTGATTACCAGGACGTCCCGGTTGCGGATGTGGCTGAGCTCGTGGGCGATGACGGCCTCAATTTCTTCGGGCTCGAGCCGCTCAAGGAGTCCCCGGGTGAGAACGACCACCGAGTGTTTCGGGTCGCGGCCGGCGGCAAAGGCGTTGGGCAGGTTGAGGTCGGCAATGGCCAGCTTTGGCTTGGGCAGGTCGGCGACCAGGCAGAGGCGGGTGATCATGGCATCGAGCTCCGGGTAGCGGGCCGGGTCGACCGTCCGGGCGCCGACGGCCAGTAAGGCGAGCTGGTCGGAGAAGAAGTACTGGAGGCCCAGGCCGAACCCGGCGATAACCAGGGCGAAGAGGGGGTCAAGGCCGGCCTCGACCATCACCACGAAGAAGCCCAGGTAGAGGAGAAAGAGCAGGGCGAGGACGACAAACATCCGGACGGCGAGGCCGGGGTCGGCCGGGTATCTTTTCACGCCTCTGTTCCTCGGAGTGTTTCTACATAGAGTTTAACCCCAAATCGGACCCCGGGGGCCAACTAAATCGCCGCGGGCCGTGTACAGGCGGACTGCAGGCCGGTATAATAAGCCGGTCGGGAATCCCGGACCGAACCTACCTGCGCTCGGAGGAGGTTTCGCCAATGCCCGGTTTCGTGGTCGCCTACCGGCTTACCCCCTGGGAGGCCGTCAACCGCCTCGTTCGGGAATGGTGCCCGGAGGGCTTTGAACTTCTGGCCGTGCCCCCTGACGCCTCGCCCGAGGAACTTCGCAACGCCATCAGTCGGGCCGATTTCCTGCTCGGATTCTGGTCCCTGTCCGAGGACGACTTCCGGGCGGCCCGGAATCTTAAACTGATCCAGCTCATGAGCGCCGGCTACGACCGGATTGACCTGGACCTCGCCGCCCGCTACGGGGTGCCGGTGGCCAACAACGGCGGCGGCAATGCCATCGCCGTGGCCGAACACACCATCCTCCTGATGCTGGCCGTTTACCGGCGGCTCGTCTACCACCACCTGAACGTCCGGGCCGGCCGCTGGCGGGTCGATACCAGCGAGCTTTATGAGCTCTGGCACAAGCGGGTGGGAATCGTCGGCCTGGGCAATATCGGCCGGCAGGTGGCCAGGCGGCTCCGGGCCTTCGAATCGGAGGTGGTCTATTACGATATCCGCCGGCCCGACCCGGAGACCGAGGCCGAGCTGGGCGTGACCTTTGCGCCGTTTGAGGAGCTGCTCCAGACCAGCGACGTGGTGACCCTCCACGTGCCCCTGACCCGGCTGACCCGTCACATGGTCGGCGCCCGGGAGCTGGCCATGATGAAGCCGACGGCCGTCCTTATAAACACGAGCCGGGGGGCGGTCGTCGATGAGCAGGCCCTTTATGAGGCGCTGAGATCCGGTCAGATTATGGCCGCCGGCCTCGATGTGCTGGAGATGGAGCCGCCGGACCCGAACAACCCGATCCTGACCCTGGATAACGTGGTTCTCACACCCCATATTGCCGGCCCGACGGTGGACGGCTGGCCCCGGATTCTGGCCAACTGCTTTGCCAACATCCAGCGGGTCGCCCGGGGCGAGCCGCCCCTCTTCCTGGCCGAAAAGTACGAGTAAACGGAGGGACCCGAGATGACCCGGCTGATTCGAACCGAGCTTACCCTCGCGAAAAATGAGGTGGTGGCCCTGAACGGGATGGTTGTCGGCGAGCACCCGCTCATTGCCGAGGCCGGAGCCGAGGTCCTGCTTAAGGGCGGCAACGCCGTGGATGCGGCGGTGGCCGCCGCCTTCGCCGCCGGGGTGGTCGAGCCGTTCATGAGCGGCATCGGGGGCCTCGGCTACATGGTCATCCATGACAACCGCCGCGGCCGGCAGTACGTGGTCGAGTTTACCGGCCGGACCCCGGCGGCCGCCGGCCCCGATACTTTCGAGCTCGACCCGGCCGGCGGCCAGGCCGGAATGTTCGGCTGGCCGGCCGTCAAGGACCGGGCGAACCTGGTCGGCTACCGGGCCCCGCTGGTGCCGGGGACGGTCGCCGGCCTGGCCCTGGCCCTGGAAAAGTTCGGCACGATGCGCTTGGACCAGGTGCTGGAGCCGGCCATCCGCTACGCCGAAGAGGGCTTTCCGATGGACTGGTACGTAAGCCTCAACATTGCGGTGGCGATGGCCGAGCTCAGAGAGTTCCCGGAAACGGCCGCTGTCTTCCTGCCCAACGGGGTCCCGCCGAAGCCCCGGACCCGCTGGTGGGAGCCGGCGGAGATTTTCCGCCAGCCCGACCTGGCCGAAACCCTGAAACTTATCGCCCGGGAAGGGCCGGATGGGTTTTACCGGGGGCCCATTGCCGCCCGGATCGCCGAAGCAATGGCCGCCCGGGGCGGCCTGATCACCCGCGAGGACCTGGCCCGCTACGAGCCGAAACTGTACGAAAACCCCCTGCGGACCACCTACCGGGAGTATGAGGTTGTCGCCTGCCCGGGACCGTGCGCCGGGACGACCCTGGTCGAAATGCTCAACATCGCCGAAGGGTTCGGCCTGCGCCGCTACGGCCACAACTCGGCCGCGAGTCTCCACCTGGTCGCCGAAACAAGCCGCCGGGCCTTCGCCGACCGCTTTGCCTACCTGGCCGACCCGGACTTCGCCGACGCCCCGTGGGCCGGCCTCGTCAGCAAGGAGTATGCCGCTGAGGTCCGCACCACCATCGACCCGGAACGGGCGACCCCCGAGGTTTCGGCCGGGAACCCCTGGAAATATGAGGGCCGGCCGGCCCCGGCCCGGGCCGACGTCTCGACCGGGTCAGACCTGGGCTGCACGACCCACCTCGGGGTCATCGACCGGGAACGGAACATGGTCTCGCTGACCAATACCCTCGGTGAGCTGTTCGGATGCCGGGTTGTCATTCCGGGGACGGGCATCCTTCTGAACAACGGGATGGTCTGGTTCGACCCCCGGCCCGGCCGACCGAATTCCCTGGCCGGAAACAAGCGGCCGCTGGTGAACATGACGCCGGTGCTCGTCCTTCAGAACGGACAGCCGTTCATGACCATCGGGGCGCCCGGTGCCCGCCGGCTGATAACGGGGATTTTCCAGGGCATCCTGAATGTCCTGGAATTCGGCCTGGGCATCCAGGCGGCGGTCTCAGCCCCCAGGGTCCACTGCGAGGGGCCGGAAACCCACGTTGACAGCCGGATTCCGGCGGAAACCCGGGACATCCTGGCGGCGATGGGCCACCGGCTGGTGGTCCTGGAGCAGACGGTGGCCGCCTCGGACTTCGGCCGGCCGGTGGGGATCATAATCGACCCGAAGGACGGGTGCCTGCACGGCGGCGTCCACGTCCAGCAGCCGGCCACCGCGGTGGGGTTCTGACGGCGGGAAAGTTGTGGAAAATTTTCACAAAGTCCCCCGAAATCCCTTGACAAGCCGGGTCCCGTTTGTTATATTTTTCACGGACGGTCCGGAAGGGACCGGGAGCGCCGAGCGAAGACAACCGAATACGAAAATACCCGGAATCGCAGCACCCCCGCTCGTCACACCGTTCTGCTGCCGCCTGAGCCTTTGCACCTCCTCCTTTCTCCGGCAGGGCCGGGGATGGCCACCCGGCCCTGCTCCTTTTTTGGGCCCTTGACAGGGTATCCGGCCTGTGTTAGCTTATCGGTAGCAAAGGCGATGACGGAGACGAGTAGGGAAGGGTAGCCGCCGAGCGAGCCCGGGTCTGGTGGGAGCCGGGTGCGGTGAGCTTCCCGAAAATCCCTCCCGAGCCGCCAACCGAAAGCGCCCGTTTTCGGGCGCAAGTAGACTTGGCCGGGGTCGTGCCCCGTTACCGGCACGGGGGTGTGATGGCACCCCGCCGAGGGGACCCGCCCGAGTGACGGCGGGTCAAGAAGGGTGGTACCGCGGAAGCTCTGGCTCCGCCCCTTTGGGGCGGGGCTTTTTGTTAGGGAGGTCGGCCAGCATGACCGAGCGGCTTTACCTGACGGACGCCTACCTGCGGGAGTTCGACGCCACCGTTCTCCGGCTGGAACCCGGGGGCGGGGTTGTCCTGGACCGGACCGCCTTCTACCCGGGCGGCGGTGGCCAGCCCCCCGACCGCGGGTTTCTGACCGACGGGACCCGAACCTGGCAGGTCGTACGCCTGGAGAACCGGCCGGACGAGGTGGTTCACTACGTTGAAGGCGAGCCGCCGGCGGTCGGCAGCCGGCTTCGGGGCGTCATCGACTGGGAGCTCCGTTACCGCCTCATGCGCACCCACACTGCCCTCCACATCCTGTGCGGGGTCATCTACCACGAGTTCGGGGCGACCGTCACCGGAACCCAGATGTATCCCGACCGCGCCCGGATGGACTTTACCCTGGAAGACCTGAACCCGGAGCGGGTTAAACTGATTGAGGCCAGGTGTAATGAAGCCGTCGCCCGGGGCCTGCCGGTGGAGGTCTATTTCCTGCCCCGGGAAGAGGCCCTCAAGAACCTGGACCTCATCCGCACCCGGGTCAACCTGATCCCGGAGCACGTCCGGGAAATCCGGGTTGTTGACATAAAGGGGCTGGATTTTCAAGCAGATGGTGGCACCCACGTTCGGAATACCGCCGAGGTAAAGGGCATCCGGGTGGTTCGGACCGAGAATAAGGGCCGGTTTAACCGGCGGCTCGAAATCGTTCTGGTCGACTGAAGGGGGTAACCGCCATGGGTTTTGAGCGGGTCGAATCAAAAGTTAACTTCCCGGAGCTTGAAGAGCAGGTTTTGGAATTCTGGAAGGCGCATCAGGTTTTTGAGCGGAGCCTGGAGCTCCGGAAAGGCGGCCCCACCTACATTCTTTACGAGGGCCCCCCGACGGCGAACGGCCTGCCCGGGCTTCACCACGTCCTCGCCCGGGTCTTTAAAGACATCATGCCCCGGTTCAAGACGATGCGGGGCTACTATACCCCCCGGATCGGCGGCTGGGACACCCACGGCCTTCCGGTCGAGCTGGAGGTCGAGAAGGAGCTGGGCATCAGCACCAAGCCCGAGATCGAAGCTTACGGGATTGATAAGTTTAACGCCCGGTGCAAAGAGAGCGTGATGCGCTACGTCCGGGAGTGGGAGGAGCTCACCGACCGGATCGCCTTCTGGATCGATATGAAAAATGCTTACATCACCTTTGAGAATCGGTACATTGAATCGGCCTGGTGGGCCATTAAACAGCTCTGGGACCGGGGCGTGGTTTACCAGGATTATAAGGTCACCCCGCACTGTCCCCGCTGCGTCACATCCTTAAGCAGCCACGAGGTTGCCCTCGGCTACGATACGGCCGACGACCCGTCCCTTTGGGTCAAGTTCCCGGTCGTGGCCGGGTCGCTGCCGGAGGCCCTCAAGCCCTTTGCCGACCGGCCGGTCTACATCCTGGCCTGGACGACCACGCCGTGGACCCTTCCGGCGAACATGGCCCTCGCCGTGAACCCTGATGCCGACTACGCCCTGGTTGAGGTCGAGTCCGGCGAGCGGCTGGTGCTGGCCCGGGCCCTGCTCGAAAAGGCCCTGACGGGCCCTTACCGGGAGCTGGCCGTTGTGAAGGGCCGGGACCTGGCCGGCGTCCGGTATGAGCCCCTCTACCGGCCGGTGCCTTTGGACCGGCCGGCCCACCGGGTTGTGGTCGCCGAGTTCGTCTCCCTGGAAGAAGGCACCGGCGTCGTCCACATCGCCCCGGCGTACGGTGAGGACGACCTGGAGTTGGGCCGGCGGGAGAACCTGCCCGTTGTCCACACCGTCGACCTGCAGGGCCGGGTCCGGGCGGACCTGCCCCTCAGCTTTGCCGGCCTCTTCGTCAAGGAGGCCGACCCGCTGATCATCCGGGACCTGGCCGACCGGGGTCTCGTCTACCGGAGCGAGCGGTACGTTCACACCTACCCGTTCTGCTGGCGGTGCGAAACGCCCCTGCTCTATTACGCCAAGACCTCCTGGTACTTCCGGACGACGGCGTTCAAGGACCGGATGGTCGAGCTTAACGAGCAGATCAACTGGGTTCCGGAGCACATCAAGCAGGGCCGGTTCGGCGACTGGCTGAAAAACAACGTCGACTGGGCGATCTCCCGGGAGCGGTACTGGGGTACGCCCATCCCGGTCTGGGTCTGTCAGGGCTGCGATTACCGGGAATGCGTCGGCAGCGTGGCCGAGCTTTCGGCCCGGGCCGGCCGCGACCTGAGCGGCCTCGACCTGCACCGGCCGTACGTGGACGAGGTGACCTTCGCCTGTCCCCGGTGCGGCGGGGTGATGCGCCGGGTGCCCGAGGTGATGGACGTCTGGTTCGATTCCGGGGCGATGCCCTTTGCCCAGTGGCACTACCCCTTCGAAAACCAGGAAACCTTCCGGGAGCGGTTTCCGGCCGATTACATTTGCGAAGCGGTTGACCAGACCCGGGGCTGGTTCTATAGTCTCCACGCCCTGGCCACCATGCTCTTCGACAGTATCGCCTACCGGAACGTCATCTGTCTGGGCCTGGTGCTGGATGCCAAGGGCGAGAAGATGAGCAAGTCCCGGGGAAACGTGGTCGACCCGTGGGAGGTGATCCGGGCTTACGGGGCCGACCCCCTCCGCTGGTACCTGTTTACGGCCACCGCCCCGGGGAACGCCCGGCGGTTCGACCCGAAGCAGATCGAGGAGGGCGTGCGCCGCTTCTTCCTGACGCTCTGGAACACGTACGCCTTTTTCGTGACCTACGCCCTCCTGGACGGCTTCGACCCTCGGACGACCCCGCGGCCGGCCGACGGGGAGCTTTCGGAGCTGGACCGGTGGGTCCTTTCGGAGCTCAATTCGCTGGTTAAGACGGTGACCGACGAGCTTGAGGCTTACAACCCCACCGACGCCGGCCGGGCCATCGAGGCCTTTGTGGATAAGCTCTCGAACTGGTACGTTCGGCGGAACCGGCGCCGGTTCTGGAAGTCGGAGCAGGATGCGGACAAGCGGGCGGCCCACTGGACCCTCTACACGGTGCTCACGACCGTCACCCAGTTGCTGGCGCCGTTTACCCCGTTCGTCGCCGAGGCCATCTATCAAAACCTGGTCCGCCGGGTCAATCCGGAGGCCCCCTTGAGCGTCCACCTGACCGACTGGCCTGCGGCCGACCTCAGCCGCATCGACCCGGAGCTTATGCGGGCGGTCGACCTGACGATGCGGCTCGCCAGCCTGGGCCGGGCCGCCCGGGACCGGGCCCGGCTCAAGGTTCGCCAGCCGGTAAGCCGCCTGTTTGTGAAGGTCCGGTCGGCCGATGAGGCCGAGCTGGTCCGCCGAGTGGCCGGCCACCTGCTGGAGGAGCTTAACGCCAAGGAGCTGGTCTTCGTTGAGGATGACGCGGCCCTGGTCGAATACCGGGTGAAGCCCCGCTTTGACGTCCTGGGCCCCCGGCTCGGGGCCGAACTTCCCCGGCTGACCCGGGCCCTCACCGACTGTGACCCCCGGCAGGTTGTGACCGAGCTGCGGACCGCCGGCCGGGTCGTTCTGGACGGGTTTGAGCTTTCGGCCGACGACCTCACCGTCGAGGTGGTCTCGAAGGCGGGCTACGCCGCGGCCGAGGAGGCCGGATACCTGGTGGCCATCAGCACCGAAGTAACCCCGGACCTGGCGGCCGAAGGGCTGGCCCGGGAGCTGGTCCGCCGGATTCAGACCCTGCGCAAGGAGGCGGGGTTCGAGCTTTCGGACCGGATTGTCGTCTACTATCAGGGCGACCCGGAGGTGGAGTCCGTTTTCGAGACCCACGGCGACTACATCGCCGCCGAGACGCTGGCGATTCGGCTGGTCAGGGGGGACGCCCCGGCCACGGCCCGCCGGGTTGACCTTCAACTGAACGGCCGGCCGGTCCGGCTGGGGGTCGAGCGGGCGGGCTGAGTCCGGAACCCGCAATCTGATACCCTATTAGCGAGATGGCTGAACGGCCCAGCCGCATCCTCGTGCCCGTCGCCCGTCCGGACCAGGCCGAGCCCCTTCTTCGCCTCGCCACGGCCCTCCTGGGCCGGCGGCCGGGCCGGGTGATCGCCCTCGGGGTAGTGGAGGTTCCCGACAGCCAGGCCTACTCCCAGGCGGCCTCCCGGGCCCGGGAGCTCCGCCGTCAGCTCCGGGCGGCCTGTTCGGAGATTCCCGATGCCGGGCAGGTCGAGGTCCGGAGCACGGTTCGGGTTTCCCGGCGGGCCTGGCAGGCGATCCGCCGGGTCGCCATCCAGGAGCAGGTGGACCTGGTCGTCCTCGGCTGGGCGGGGAGCGTCTTCGGGACGACGCTGGCTGCCATCGTTCGGGACCCGCCGACCGACCTGGCCATCGTGCGGGGCGCCCTGCCGAATCGGCCCATCAGGCGGCTGCTCCTGGCGGTGCGGGGTGGGCCTCAGGCTGAACTGGCCTTCCGGTGGGCCGCCGCCCTGGCCGAGTCCCTGGGCCTGGAAGTGACCGTCCTCAACGTTCGGCCCCGGGGTCAGAGCCTGCAGGAGCGGGCCCGGGCCGAGCACGTTTTCGCCGGGGTGGCCCGGCTGGCCAGCCAGCGGCCGCGGTTCTCGGTGGTCACCCTTCAGGCTGACGACCCCGAGGGGGCCATTGTGGCCGAAGCCCAGGCCTGCGACCTGCTCATCCTCGGGGCCACGGCCGAGGCCGGTGAGGCCGCCGACGAGCCCCTCGGCGCGATCCCCGAGCGGATCGCCCAGCGGGTCGACGTGCCGACCATCATCATCCGGAGCCGGGAGCCGCTACAGGTCCACTTCCGGGAGCTGCGGGAGCCGCCCACCCTGCTGGTGGAGCAGTGGTTCGCCGAGAACACCTTTCACGCCCGGGAGTTTTCGGACGTCGGCGAGCTGGTCCGGCTGAAACGGCAGCAGGGGCTTACCATCAGCCTGGTGCTGCCGGCCCTGAACGAGGCCGAGAGTATCGGGGCGGTGGTCCGGACGTTCCGGGAGTACCTTCAGGAGGAGGCGCCCCTGCTGGATGAGATTTTGGTGGTGGATAGCGGCTCCATTGACGGGACCGCCGAAATCGCCCGGGCCCACGGCGCGGCCGTTTACCTGGACGGCGAGGTGAGGCCGGACCTGGGCAGCTTCCCGGGGCGGGGCGAGGCCCTCTGGAAGAGCCTCTTTGTCAGCCAGGGGGATATCGTCGTCTGGATCGACGCCGGAATAAAAAACCCCCACCCAAAGTTTGTCTACGGCCTGGTCGGCCCGCTGCTCAGGGAACCCCACCTGGTCTACGTCAAAGGCTACTGGCGGCTACCGGGCGGGCTGGAGCCGAACCCGGCCGGCTGGTTGGACAGCGACCCGGTGACGGAGGTGCTGGTGCGGCCGGCAATCAACATGCTGCTCCCGGAGCTTTCGGGGTTCATCCTGCCCCTGAGCGCCGAGCACGCCGGCCGGCGGGATGCCCTCCTGGAGGTGCCGTTTCTTACGGGCCCGGCGGTCGAACTCGGCCTCCTCATTGACATCTACGGCCGGTACGGCCTCGAGCGGATCGCCCAGGTCGACCTGGAGGAGAAGGTCGAGCACCCGAAACGGGCGGCTGCTCCGGCCCGGGTTGCCTTCGCGGTCCTGCAGGGGCTGCTCCGCCGGCTCGAGAGCCGGCGCCGGCTGGAGGTGCTGGCGACCCTGAGCCCCAGCTTGAAGCTTCCCCATTATGACCCCGAACGGCTTTACCTTGAGGTTATCGAGGTCGAGCAGTACGAGCGCCCCCCGGCCCGCACGGTGTTGAACGGGCCGGCCGGGTAATGCGCTGGAAGGCGGCTCCGGAAGACTTCGTCGTCGAAGAAGAGGCAAGTTTAGACCTTCGACCGGCCGGCAGGTACGCAATCTACCGGCTCGAAAAGACCGGCCGGGACTCCCTTTCGGTGCGGGCCGAACTTGCCCGCCGGCTGGGAAAACCCCAGCGGGACGTCGTCTTTCCGGCCCTTAAAGATGCCTTTGCCCGCACAATCCAGTGGGTCGGGGTGCGGGGCGGCGGCCCGCCGAAAATTGAGGGCCGCGGGTTTGTCGCTGAGCGGGTTGGGTTTGCCGACCGCCCGCCCGACCCCCGGCAACTGCGGGGGAACCGGTTCACCGTCGTCCTGCGGGACATCTCGGCCGCGGAGGCCCGGCTACTGCCGGCGGCCGTCGGCGAAATCGCGGCTGCGGGGTTGCCGAATTACTTTGACGACCAGCGGTTCGGGTCGCTGGTTGAGGGCTACGGGCCGTTTGGCCGGGCAATTCTCCGTGAAGACGACGAAATCGTCCTGAAGCTTTACCTGGCTGCCCCCTGGGTCGGCGACCCGCCGCGAATCCGGGCGTTCAAGGCCGAGGCCGCCCGGGCCTGGGGCGAGTGGGACCGGCTCTTTGAGCTGGCCCCGCCCCGGACGAACTTCCGGAGCATTCTTACGTTTTTGCGGGACCATCCGGCCGACCATCGCCGGGCCGTCAGGCTTATTCCGGCCCGGTTGCTTGCGCTGGCGGTCGACGCCTACCGGAGCTGGGTCTGGAACCTGGTCGTTTCCAGGTTTTTTGAGGAGTCTACCCCCGCCCGGCTGACGGTAGTAACGGTGGCCGGCTGCCGGCTGGCCGTCCCGACGGAGCCGGAGGCAAGCTGGTTTTCGACGGAACTGGCCCTGCCCCACCCGAAGGCGGTTTACCCGCCGCCCTGGGACCGGCTCATGGCCGACGTCCTGAGGGCCGAAGGGGTGAGTCCGGCCGATTTCGGCGGCCGGGGCCGGCTCCCCGACCGGCCGCCCCCCACCCGCCGGAGGGTCTGGGTCCGGCCGGACGGCCTGAGCCTGGAAGGGGGCGGGCCGGGGAAGGGGGCGGCAGTTTTGCGGTTCCGCTTGCCGCCCGGGGCCTACGGGACGCTCCTGCTCAAAGTGCTGGCCGCCCGGCTTCAGGCCCTAGCCGCCGATGCCCAGCATTCTGAAGAGGCGAGGCGCCATCGGGCCGAAGATAACCAGCCACATGACCGGCAGGATGAATAACACCATTACAATGGTCATCTTGATCGGGGCTTCCCGGGCGAGCCTTTCGGCCCGCTGCCGGCGCTGCTGGCGCATCTGCTCACTCTGGACCCGCAGGATGCGGGCAATCGGGACCCCGAGCTGGTCGGCCTGGATGACGGCCGCCACGAAGCTGGTCAGGTCCGGCACGTTGCACCGGGCGGCCATATCCCGCAGGGCCTCCCGCCGGTGGCGGCCGATCCGGCTTTCGGCCAGCACCCGGGCAAATTCCTCGGTGAGGGGATTCTGCCACTTGTCGATGACCTTCTGGATCGCCCCCTCGAACCCGAGGCCGGCCTCGACGCTGACCGTAAGCAGGTCCAGCACATCGGGGAGGGCCCGCTCAATCTTGTGACGCCGGGAGTCGATGCGCTGGCGGACCCACATGTCCGGCAGGATAAAGCCGGCGCTGGCACCGGCCGCAAACGCCACGAGCACGTAAAGGGCCGGCTGGCGGCCGAGGAGCATGAGCAGACCAAGCCCCAGCCCCAGGATTACGGCCCCGAAGCCCTTCAGGCCCAGAAAGTCGTTGAGGGCCATCGGGTTGCCGGCGTACTGGAGGCGGAGCCGGTACTGTTCGAGGGCATTCTGGGGGGTGCGGGCGAGCATGAACCGGGCGATGGCCCGCAGGAGCGGGCGGATGGTCCGGTCGACAAACGGCTGGGAAAGTTCGAGTTCCTCGAGGGTGCGGGGGCGGACGGTGTATCCGGTCAGCCGGGCGGTTACGCTTTCCCGCTGACGGGGCACCAGGAGCCCGAACCAGACCAGACTCACCCCGAGGCCGACCATCAGGGCCGACAGAAGGGCGACGCCGACCATGCGCCTAAACCTCGATGGCGGTGATGCGCCGGATGATCAAAAATGCCACCACGATCATCAGGACGCCCATAATCGGAATGCAGATAAAGACCCCTTCAAAAACGCTCATGATATATTCACGATTTATCAGGTAGAGAACGAGGCCCAGGAGGATCGGCAGGGCCGAGATGATGTAGCCGGAGATCACCTGCTGGGCCGTGAGGGTGGCGATCTCGCCCTTAATCCGAACCCGCTCCCGGATGGTGTGGGCGATGCTGTCGAGAATCTGGGCGAGATTGCCCCCGACCTCGTGGTAAATGTTGATGGCCGTAACCATCAGCTCCAGGTCGTCGCTTTGCATCCGGCGGACCAGGTGGTCGAGGGCCTCCTCGGGGCTGAGGCCGAGCCCGACCTCCCGAACCACGCGCCGGAACTCGGTGGCGGTCGGGTCGGGGGCTTCCCGCGAGACCGTTTCCATTGCCTGAAGGAGGCTGTAGCCGGCCCGCAGGGAGTTTGACAGCAGGTCGATGGTACCGGGTAGCTGGCTGTTAAAGGCCCCGAGCCGGGCTGCAATCCGGCGGTTCACCCAGAGCCGGGGAATAAGATAGCCGGCCCCGAGGCCGACCAGCCCGATGAGCAGACTCTCGCCCGACAAAAAGTAGCCGGCGATGCCTCCAGCCGCGGTGGCCAGGGTCTGGATAATGAGAAATTCGCCGGCAGTCATCTTGATGTCAGCCCGGGCCAGGTCCCGGGCAAGCCGCTGGGCAAACCCCTGGCGCTCGATGGCCCGGTCAACCCGGGAAACAATGGGCGAGGTGGTCGGCTCTCCACCGCCGGATTCGACCGCCGGGGCGAACCGCCGCAGCCGGCCCATCAACTCCTCATCTGGGGCGAGCAGGTAGTTCACCCCGTAAATCACCAGGAAGAAGCCGATGCCGACGATGAGGGCGATAACGACGGCGAGGATGACCATTACCAGGGCCTGAAGCGGTCGACCCCGAAGATTTCCGGGGGCAGGTGGATGCCGGCGTTCTCGATTCGCTCGATGAACTTCGGCCGGATTCCGACCGGTTTCTGGCGGCCCACCACCCGGCCGTTCTCGTCGATGCCGAGCTGTTCGAAAACGAAGATGTCCTGGAGCACGATGGTGTCGCCTTCCATGCCCTGGACCTCGGTGACGTAGGTGACCTTGCGGGAGCCGTCCCGCATGCGCTCGACGAAGATGATCAGGTCGATGGCCGAGGCGATCTGGTCCCGGATCGCCTTGAGGGGGAGCTCCATCCCGGCCATCATCACCATGGTTTCCAGGCGGGCGAGGGCGTCCCGGGGCGAGTTGGCGTGAAGGGTCGTCAGGGACCCGTCGTGGCCGGTGTTCATGGCCTGGAGCATATCCAGGGCCTCCGCCCCGCGGCACTCCCCGACAACGATCCGGTCGGGCCGCATTCGCAGGGCGTTAATGACCAGGTCCCGGATGGTAATGGCCCCCTTGCCCTCAATATTCGGCTTGCGGGTCTCCAGGGTCACCACGTGCTCCTGGTGAAGCTTCAGTTCGGCGGCATCTTCGATGGTTATGATGCGCTCGTCTTCCGGGATAAACGACGAAAGGATGTTGAGCAGGGTCGTTTTGCCGGAGCCGGTGCCGCCGGCGACGATAATATTAAGCCGGGCAAGCACGCACGCCCGCAGGAACTCCGCGATCTGCGGGGTGAGGGTGCCAAACCTGATCAGGTCGTCCATGGTCAGCCGGCGCTTGGGGAACTTCCGAATGCTCATGCACGGGCCGACCAGGGAAATCGGGGGAATGACGGCGTTAAACCGGGACCCGTCGGGGAGGCGGGCGTCAACCATCGGCGAGGACTCGTCGCACCGGCGCCCGATCGGGCTGATGATGCGGTCGATGATTCGGCGGACATGGTCGTCATCGTCAAAGCGGATGCTGGTCTTGATGAGCTTGCCGCCCCGCTCGATGTAGACGTTGTTCGGGCCGTTAACCAGGATTTCGGTGATCGATTCGTCGGCCAGCAGGGGCTCGAGCGGGCCGAAACCGACGATTTCGGCCACGACCTCTTCAAACAGCCGCTCCCGGGTATCCCTGGGCAGGGCGACCGGTTCTTCGGCCAGGTAGCGCTCGAAGAGCCGGCGGACCTCCTGGCGGAGCCGTTCGTCCTGGCCGACGTTGACGTTGGGGTCAAGGTCCTGAATAATCCGGCTCTGAAGGTGCCGGCGGAGCTCCCGGTACTGGTCATGGCCGGTCGAGCCGTCGGCCAGCCGCCGGGTTACCGGGCGGCTGGTGCGCCCGGGCGTCGTGCCCTGGCCGAGCCCGTCATTTCCGGGGGGTTGAATCCGGTTAAGCAGGGGCACTGGCCATCACCACCCTTCCTACCGGCGTGGTCGTTCCAGGCCGTACTTGGCCGCCATGTAATCCATGTCAACGACCTGGAGGGGCGGGGTGCTCGTGTCGGCGGCCGACCGCAGGACCAGGTCGGCCCCGAGGCCCTCCAGGAACTTGAGCTCCAGGGCCTCCTGCGGCGTCACGACGAACTGGAGGATGGTTGCCGGCTGGGGGCTCTGCGTCTGCACCGCCGGGCCGCTCAGGTTAGTTGTCCGGCCCCCGACCGAGAACACCTCCAGGTTCCGGAACGTGGCCGCGGCCTGCTTGCCGTTGGCGCCGTCGGTGTAGACGATGATATCTACCCGGTCGCCGGGCCGGATGGCGCCGCTCGCAACGGTGTTAGCGGCCGAAGCAAAATTAACGGTAACCAGGACCCGCCCCGGCGGGATGGCAAAGGCAAGACCCGAGCTTCCACCCGTATCGGCCAGGCCCTCCCGTACGACGAGCTGGCCGGCGTAGAGCCGGCCAAGGGTGAACTTGCCGACAACCTCTGAGGGCGAGGCCACGGCGGTTGGGGGAACCCGGTCAACCGGGAGGTCAACGACCCGGACCTGGTTCGGCTGGATAACCGTCCGCTCCGGGATGTCGGTGGCGGCGACAACCACCGGTTGCATGGGGATGTCGCCGGTTCGGGCGGTTGCCCGGAGGGCGAAGATGAACGTGACAAAAAAGCCCAGGACGCCGAGGAAAACGCCCAGGGCGATCATGACATAGCCCGTACGCCGTCGCGCCGCTAACATCTCGACTCGCCTTCTCTCCGGCTGGTATCAGCCCGACTCCCGGCCGACCGCCCATGAAAGTACTTTTGTACTCGCTAAGACGGCCGGGTTTCCCGGGCCGGCCGGTCGGCCGGTGCCCGAGGGCAGCAAGGCAGCTCAGGCTGAGACCCGACCCTTACGCCGCTGAGCAACCCGGCCGCTCAGCCAGGAGCAGAGCGGGAAAAGCCAGACGGCAATGGTAATCAGGCCCAGGATAGCGGCAACCGGCCGACTGAAGAAAAGGGTGAAATCCCAGTTAGACTTGATCATACTAAACATGAAATTCTTTTCGAGGATAGGTCCTAGAACAAGTCCCAGCACAATCGGAGCAATAGGAACCCCGACAACCTCTAGCAAATATCCAAGGACTCCCATTGCGAGCATTACGCCTACGTCGAATAACGAGTTGTTTATTGCATACGATCCCACAATACAACAAAGCACAATGGATGGAAGCAAGATATTGCGCGGAACCCGAAGAATATAACTGGCTCCCTTGATTGCCATGTAACCAAAGGGTATCATCAGCAGGTTGGCTAGAATAAATGCCATGTAGACTGCATAAAGCCACTCGAGCGACTGGTGGAACACCTCCGGGCCGGGCCTTAGCCCTTTTATAAAGAGGACGCCGATGACGATGGCGGTGATGGGGTCGCCCGGTATGCCGAAGACGAGCGCCGGTACCCAGTCGCCGCCCAGGCAGGCATTGTTGGCGGTTCCCGCGTCGATGACGGGCTCAATATGGCCCCGTCCGTAGCGCCCTTTTTCTTTCGAGGAACGGTATCCGACGGCGTACGCAAGCCACGCGGCGATATCCGCACCTGCACCCGGCATGACGCCGATAATCACGCCGATAAGCCCGGACCTTGCCAGGTTAATTCGGTACCGCCACAGGGTTTTGGGTACCTCCCGGAAAATGCTCTCGGCTCTGACCGGAAGTACCCGAAACCGAAGGCTCCCACCTAAAACGTTCCGCAGCACCTCCGAGATACCGAAGAGACCCACCATGGCTGGAATAAAGTTGATGCCGTTAAGCAGCTCAACTTGGCCGAAGGTAAACCTTGGGTAGCCCAGAGTGATGTCGAGACCTACGGTGGAGAGCAGAAGTCCGAGAAGAACGGCAATTGCGGCCTTCACCGGCCGGCCACTGGCGATCATGACGGTAGCCGACAGTCCCAAGGCTGCAAGCCAGAAGTATTCGAAGGATGTGAACTGAAGGGCGAACTCGGCCAGGAGCGGAGCGGCCAGCATGAGCGCTGTCGCACCCATCAGGCCCCCAAGTGCTGAGCATACTACGTCGATCCCCAGAACCAGCTCCCCCCGGCCCTGGAGGGTCATCCGGTAAGATTCTTCGGTGTAAGGGGCGGAGGCAGGGGTTCCCGGAATGCGGACCAGGGCCGCCGGGATATCTCCAGCAAAGATAGCCATGGCCGAAACGGTGATTATTGCGACCATCGCCTGGACCGGGTCCATGTAGAGGGTGAACGGCACCAGCAGGGCCACGGCCATCGTAGCCGTGAGCCCGGGAATCGCACCGAAGACGAGGCCAAGGGCGGAACCCACAACAATCGTGGCAATGATATGGGGTTGGGCCAAGTGGGCAAAGGCGCGGGCGAGCGGCTCGTCCATCCTACCAGCCAAGCGGGCCAGGCGGCAGGGGCACCCGCAGAACGGAGCCAAAGAGCAGAGCCGAAATCCAGGCAACTACCAGGGCGGCGAAAATTGCAACCATGGGGCGGACACCTAGGAGAAGCATCAACCCGAACAAAAGTATCAACGATGTTAGGAGGAATCCGAGATGGGGTAGGACGATAATATAAAAGCCCACGGCGGCTAAAACCAGGGCGGCCCGAACTAAAGCCGCTGGTTCATACCTTATGGCCGAGGATTCACCGTTCCGCATGCCCTGGACCACCTGAAGCAGCCCAAAGAGAAACATAAGAACGGCCAGAATCTGGGGAAACAACCCTGGCCCTGGCGTTCCGTCGGGCAAGGCTGGGAACCTTACGGCCGTTGAGTAAACAAATATTCCTAGTCCGACAACCGCCGCGCCCAGCAGGACGTCCGGCAGCGACACGCGGGTCCTATTTGGCGAGGCCAAGGTCCCTCATCAACTGTCCCATCGTCTGGTCCTGCTGGTCCATAAACGACGCAAACTCGGTTGAGCCGCGCCAGACCATGCCGAACCCATTTTTCTGCATGAACTCTTTGAACTCCGAAGACTGGTAGACCTTTTGAATTGAAGCCTCATAAAAGGCGACCCTCTCAGGCTTAGCGCCCTTTGGGAGGGCAAAGCCCCGCCACGCCCCCATTACCCAGTCGATACCCAGCTCTTTCAGGGTAGGCACGTTTGGGAACAGCGGGTCGCGCTTTTCGGCCATTATCGCCAGCGGCTTGACACGACCAGCCGAGATGAGGGGCGCACCTTCCGGGAGGCTCGCGGTCACAACGTCAATGCCGCCGGCAACGAGCTCCTGAAGGGCCGGTGCAGCCCCCTCAGAAGGTACCCAGGGGATCGCGTCAACAGGCAAACCGGCTGCCTTCAACATTCCGGCCCGGGCCACGTCCCAGATGCCCCCTTTGCCCGTTCCCGAAGCCTTATACCGGCCGGGATTCGCCTTGACGTCGTCCAGGAGCTCGCGCAGGGAGTTCCACTTGGCGTCCGCACGGACCTGCACCGCCGCCGGGTCAAAGTTCACCTGGGCAATCGGGGCAAAGTCTTTCGGCCCAACCTGGGCCAGCCCCATCCAGTGCATCATGGTTATCTCGACCGTGATTATGGTGAACGTATAGCCGTCCGGGTCAGCCGTTGCCCCGGCCGTGTGCCCAACCGCGCCCCCACCCCCGGTCCGGTTCACCACGTTTACCGGCTGACCGAATTCCTTCTCCAGAAGGGAAGCTACCATGCGAGCAACCCGGTCCGTTCCACCACCAGCGGCCCAGGGACAAATTAAAGTTACGGGTCTGACGGGGAATTTCTCAGTCGGCTGGGCTGGGGCCGCTGGCTGAGACGTCGGGGCACAGGCTACCCCAAGCATCCAGGCCGAACCTGCGAGGGTCATCGCAAGAAACTGCCGCCTGTTCAGTTCCCGCGTCATTGGTCACCTCCCAGCTCCTAGCGTGGAGGAAGCTCCTGCCGCATGAATATATAAGCCGCTAGAGTATGTCGTCAAATTCGCGACGTGGCGGGTCATTCACGCCTCTTTGCCA
>FWWL01005983.1_pt1 | contig 18150 bp, 18 predicted proteins | sample 2228331 | NCBI WGS metagenome assembly FWWL01 (sample SAMEA103939775, study PRJEB20133) | metagenome
GGATTTGAGTTCAAAATGGACATTTTTGGGGTGTCGTCGGTCGTAGCGTGGAAATGCAGAATCGGAGACCGACGACACAGTTAGCCAAGCTAAGATTCTCTGTACCGAAATTCGACTCGTGGCTGGCTAATTGCCTAGGTCCGAAGGGGGGCGCATACGCCCGAACAGTCCGATGAGCGCAATCACGGTCAGCAGGTAGGGAAGCATCAGGATTAGGTCGGTTGGCAACTGGACGCCAAACACGGGCTGACCTTGCAGGCGCATCTGGAGAGCCTCGAAGAAGCCGAAGCCGAACGCGGCGGCGAGCGCGCCCAGCGGATGCCACCGCCCGAAGATGAGCGCAGCAAGCGCGATGAACCCACGCCCCGCACTCATGTTCTCACGGAACTGGTCTGCCGACGCCAGCGTGAGGAACGCGCCCGCCATGCCTGCCAGCACGCCTGAGAGCAACACCCCGATATAGCGCATCCGCTTCACAGGGATACCCATCGTGCGCGCCTTGACCGAATCGTTGCCCACTGCGTAGACTCGCAAGCCCCAGCGCGTGCGGTTCAACGCCCACAACACCACGAACGGCACGGCGAAGGCAAACAGCACGAGCCAAGTCTGGTCGCGCAGGAGCGTGCCCAGAATCGGCAGGTTGTCTAACCAGTCGGCGCGGAAGGGTGTGAAGCCTTGCACGACGCTCGATTCGCCCCGCTCTTCACGGGGCAGGATGACCTGTCGGTAGAGATAGGTGCTTAGCCCCATCGCCAGCAGGTTGATAGCGACCCCGCTGATGATGTGGTCGGTGCGCAGTTCTTGGGTGGCGACGGCGTGGAGGAGGGCGAACAGTGCCCCGATGATAATGGCGCTTGCCACTCCCACCCACGGCGAGCCTGTGAGCAGGGTTGCCAGTGCGCCTGCGAAGGCGCCCATCAGAATCTTACCTTCTAAGCCGATGTTGATGACGCCCACTCGTTCGCTGAGCAGTCCGCCCAGCGCGGCTAAAATCAGCGGGGTCGCTTGGCGCATAGCGGTATTGACCAGTTGCAAATCGAAAATCTCGCCCATCGTTAGCCTTCCATGCGTCGCTTGCGCAGGTAGACCGCAGCGACATAGAGTATCAGCACGGCTTGCACAATCGTGGCAATCTCTTTCGGAGCGCCCGTTTCGATGTGCAGGTAGTAGGTGCCTCCACGAAGTGCGCTCATCACCCATGCTGAGAGCAGAACGAGCGCGGGGTGGTTCGCGCCGAGCAGGGCGACCGCAATTCCATCGAAGCCGTAGTCGGCGGGGAAGCCTTCGAAGAAGCGGTACTGCGTGCCCGCGACTTCGATGGCGCCTGCCAGCCCTGCGAGCGCGCCTGCCAACAGCATCGCCTGAAAGGTGCGCTTCTTGACGGGGACACCCCCAGCCTCCGCTGCGTCGCGGTTTGCGCCGGTGGCACGCAGTTCGTAGCCCCAGACGGTTCGAAACAGCACTGCCCAGAGTATCAGCGCAATTCCCACCGCCAATAGGAAACCCCAACTGGTCTGCATAAGTGGACCGAGCAGGGGCAGTTGTGCTGTCTCCGAGAGGAACGCTGTGCGTGGGACATCGCTGGTGGGGTCTTGGAGGTATTCCATCAAGAGCCAGTGGGTCAGGTAGATAGCGATGTAGTTGAACATAATTGTCGTGATGACTTCGTGGGCGCCCCGGTAGACTTTGAGCAGGGCGGGCACGAGCGCCCAGAACGCACCCACCAGCGCGCCGAGCAGGAGCGTGAGGGGCAGATGGACAGCGGTGGGCAGGTCGGAGCGCGTGCCTATCCAGCCAGCGACCATCGCGCCCATCAGCAGTTGCCCTGCGGCGCCGATATTGAACAGCCCTGCCTGAAGCGCAATCGCCACCGAAAGTCCCGTGAGGATGAGCAGGGTCATGTCGTGAAGCACGGCGTCCCAAGCATCGGCAGGGGGCAGTTGCTCGCTTTGGGGGAAGCCCGTTGCGCCCTGCAGGATGAGCCGAAAGCTCTCGCCGAGCGGGTTGCCCGACAGCGCAATCAGCAGGCTCAACACGCTCAGCACGACCACCGCACCGAGCAGGGACTGGGCAAGGCGGTTCTTCATCGGGACACCCTATGTCCGATAGTGCGCGTTAATTTTGACATACTCGGCGGTCAGGTCGCTTGCCCAGAAGGTGGCTTGGGCGTGTCCCATTCCGAGCGAGAGGGTCATCTCGATCTCTTCGGTTTGGAGCCGTTCCACGAGGGCGGGTTCGTCGTAGTTTAGGGGTTTGCCGTTGGCGAACACGGGCACGCCTTGTAGGGTAAGGTGGGCGCGTTCGGGGTCGAACGGCACGCCTGCGCGCCCTGCGGCGGCGATGATGCGTCCCCAGTTCGGGTCGCCCCCGTGCATAGCGGTCTTCACTAACTGCGATTCGGCAATCGTGCGGGCAATCTGGCGTGCCTGTTCGAAACTTTCGGCGTCCACCACCTGCACGGCGAAGATTTTGGTGGCGCCTTCGCCATCGCGCACGATTCGCTTCGCCAGATACTCGCAGACCTTGTAGAGACCTTGCTCGAACGCTTCCAGCCCTTGCCCTGAGAGGCGCACGCCCGATGCGCCGTTCGCCAGCGCAATCACCATATCGTTGGTGCTGGTATCGCCGTCGACCGTGATGCAGTTGAAGGTGCGCTCCACCACTCGGCGTAGGCAGGCTTGGAGGCTGGGCGAGTCGATTTCGGCGTCGGTCGTGAGGAACGCCAACATCGTCGCCATTTTGGGCGCAATCATTCCTGCGCCTTTGGCAATCCCGCCCAAGCGCACGGTTCCGTCGGGTGTGTTGATTTCGATGCAGGCGCGCTTAGAGAAGCTGTCGGTGGTCATGATGGCGTCGGCGGTGGTGCGGTCGTCGCCATCGGAGAGATTTTCGAGCAGTTTCGGGAGCGCGTTCTGGATAGCGTGCATCGGCAACGGCACGCCAATCACGCCGGTGGAGGCGACCACCACTTGGATAGGCTCACAGCCGAGTTTTTCGGCGACCCACTCCGCCATCTGCTCGGCGTCGCGCAGTCCCTGCTCGCCCGTGAGGCAGTTGGCGTTGCCACTGTTGGCGATGATGGCATAAGCGGTGCCACAGGTGACCACCTGCTTTGACCATTTCACGGGCGCGGCGCAGGCTTGGTTCGTGGTGAACATCCCCGCGACGCTCGCAGGGGACTCCGAGACAATCAGTGCCAAATCGAGCAGTCCGGGCTTTTTGATGCCCGCGTAGATGCCCGCGCTTTTGAACCCGCGCGGGAAGTTCACTCCCAAGTTCGTGTTCAGTTCGCCCATCACAGGGCGTATTGTACCTGCTGGAGTATACGACAATCCTGACTCATAGAGGGGGTAAGATTGTCCCCTGAAGGGGCAAAGTGATGAAATTGCCTCGATAGATTAGAAAATGCCTATCTGTTGAGAGAGCCAGCGGGATGTTTCGCTCCTCCATCATCGCAAAGCTTACTGCATCGGTGAAAGAGAATCTTTGATCTGAATATGTCTTAAGAATCTCTATTGCCCTTTGTTCGCTGTTGTGATCTAAGAGAGCGATTTCCACCCATAAACTCAGATTTGTTATCCAGTCAATCGCCATATCGGAGCCGAGACGATAGCGGATGAGTGCATAAGCCTCGGCAACAACAAGGTGTGAAGACACAATCAAACGCCCCTGCTCTTGGATCTGTTTGAACAAATTCACACACTCAGTATGCCATCGGTCACCCGAGTCGATGACAGCATAAAAGAACCCTGTATCGGCGAAGCACGCCAACCGTTGCCAGCGAGTAGAAGTCATTTGCCCTCTTCATCTTGCAGGAGGATATCGATTAGAAACTCATCTACACGCTCACTCACATCGGAGCGTCCTTCCCGGTCGCGCCCTGCGCCAACAGTACGCCACGCAGCCGACCAGTCAGGCTGGAACTCAGGTTCGGGAGCGATAACCTCAACCTGAGTTCCCTCAGGCAAGTCCACTCCTGGTTCCAGTACAACGACACCACCCTGCACAATCCCTCTGTAGTGCTTCGCCATAAACCTCACCCTGTTGGGCTCGATTCTACCTGTTCAGCCAATCACGGGGACGGGGCTGAAGGTTTTGCCCAGCACGCGTTCGGGGTCGCCTCCCAGCCAGTCCAGCACGGTGGCATAGACGCGTCGGAAGTCGATCTGCATCTTCAGGTCGTTGTTGGAGTCGAGGTCGCGCAGGTTGGGCACATCGCCGTGCAGACCGCCCTTGACACGCTTGCCAATCAGGAACATCGGTGCGGCGGCGCCGTGGTCGGTTCCGTAGCTGCCGTTCTCGCGGAGGCGTCGTCCGAACTCAGAGAAGACCATCAGAAGCACCTTGTCCGCCTTGCCTTGCGCTTCGAGGTCGCGGTAGAAGGCGTTGACCGCGCCCGCAAATCGGCTCAGCAGTTGCTCGTGGGTGCGTGCCTGACCGGCGTGGGTGTCGAACCCGTTCACCGACACATAGAGAATGCGCGTTTGGGGCGAGGTGGCAATCAGTTGGCAGGCTTGCTTCAGCCCCTGTGCGAACGGGTCGTTGGGATACGCCACATCGGAGCGGTAGTTCTTGACTCGCTCGCGCAACTGCTCAACCGCCTCCAGCGCAGTTCGGGTGGACTGCCGAATGACGCGAGTGGGGCTGTCCATTTTCGAACCGTCCATCTGTGCCAGCGACTGGATAGTGCGTTCCAGTTCGGGGTCGCGTGTCATCACCTGCAGGTCGCCGAGGCTGGCGAAGCAGGGCACGGAGGTTTGGCGCGCTTGCAGAGCCACAGGGAGTTCGCGCGTGAGGCTCACCGCCAGCACGGGGTTCGTCGCCGAATCGGTCAGCGTGTCCAAATAGCGTCCGAGCCAGCCGTAGCGACTGTAGCCGTCGGGGTCGGCGGTCTGCCAAATCTCCATCGAGCGGAAGTGCGAGCGGTTCGGGTTCGGATAGCCCACACTCTGCAGGATCGCCACCGCCTCTCGGTCATAGACCTCCTTCAGTGGGGCGAGCGCAGGATGCAAGCCGAGTTGGTCGTTCAGCGGGATTACCTGCGATTCGGGGATTGCCAAAGTGGGGCGCGACTGATAGTAAATCGGGTCGCGGTAGGGGATGACCGTGTTGAGACCGTCGTTCCCGCCCGTGAGTTGAAGCACGACGAGGATATGGTCGTTGGGCAGTTTCTGTCCTTTGGCGATGCGTTGGGCGTCGGCGTGGGCAATTTGTGCCAGCCACGGGGGCGCAGCGAGACCGACCGCCACCAGCGTAAAGCCCGCTCGTAGGAACTGTCGGCGCGACATCTCCGCGGCCCAGAAATCGCCTTCTGCCTTCTCACACAACGGCGCAGGTGCTATCGGTTGCTTGATTTTGTCTTCCATCGTTGCCACCCTACTCCTATTATAGCCTACACCCGATTGTCGGTTCGGTTTCGGCTTGGTATGAGTGTAGACGATTGTGAGGGGCAGGGAGTTCGGTAAGTTTTTACCGTACCATCAGCACATGCCCTGTTGGACTCATATTCCAGCGCACGAGCAGGGTGTTGCCTTCGCGCTCAGCATTGAGGGGTTGGGGGGTGCCGAAGGTGTCGGTGAGGGTCGCTTGACCGCGCAGACCCCTGATACTGAGGCGCGCCACCCCGTTGACCCCCTCTGGTCCACGCAGGTAGTAGGCAAGTTGCTGGCTCGTCTCGTTTTGAAGCACGATACGGGCGTTGGTGTGGAGCATCCCTGCACGCTGGAGACGTCCATCGACCTGCAACAGGAGGCGTGGGACGCTCGGTTCGGTCGGGATGTCGGTTTGGATGGGTAGGCGCGGGTTCAGCACATCGAGATAGGTTCCGCGCAGGGTCAGTGTGCGCGTTGTGCCGTAGACCGCCACCCAGTCGCCCCGCCGAGCGAGGATGCGCGCCCGCTCCCGATAGCGCAGGTTCGCCTGCCCGCAGACCAGTCGTGCGACCGCTCGGCAGGCGTCGTCGCCCCCGCGCATCCGCCCGAAGAGCCGACCCGACGCACCGAGCAACACCACTCCCCCACGCCCCACCGAGAGCGAAATGCCTACAGGTCGCCCCTCGTGCAGGTAGAGGGGCGTGCTGTTCGGCGCGCTGTAATAAGTGATGTTCTCGTCTCCACGCAACACGAGGCGCGGGAGGTCGGTTCGGGTCGGTTCCAGAACCCGTTCGGGGTAGGGCGGTTGCGTGCTGAGTTCCACCAGCCACTCTTGGGCAATCTCGACGCGCAGAGCGATGCGCTGAGCGTTCGGTAGGGGGAAGCGGTAGACCCACTGGGCGTTGCGGTCGGCGTAGCGTTCGCCCGCGCTGTTGAGCAAACTCCCATCGTTGGTGTAGAGGAACATCGCTTCGACGGGCGAACCTGTTGGAAAGGCGGTGAGCGTGCGCCCGTCGGCTTCTAAGCGCACCTGACGCACCAGTGCGCCCCAACCTGTGTCGGGCAGGCTATCGCGGAAGCACAGGTAGACCGTCTGCCCTGCGTATTGGCTCAGGTCGATCTCCAGCCATCGGCGGTTGAGCGTGCCTGGTTCGGGTGTTGTGCCGTGTCGGGCGATTTCGCGCCAAGTGTCGGGCGGGGCTGGTTGGGGGCGCACGGTTTCCATCTGGAGCGTCGTGCCGAGCATCTGCATCAGCCAGTGGACGGGCGTGGGTTGCCCTGCTTGGCGCCAAGGTTGGTTGGGTATCTCGTCATAGCCGTTCGTTCCGCCCACAATCCAGAGCCAGCCACCGTTTTGCACCCACTCGGCGAGGGCGCGCAGCTCCGCTTCGCGCAGAGGTTTCACCGTTTCGGGCGTCCAGATGAGAACGCGCGTGCCCACAAGGTAGCCCCGTTCAGGAGCGCGCTGAAGCGAGAGCATATTGACGGGAATGCCCGCCTTCACAAGAGGCACGGTGAGGGCACACAGGTCTTCTACGGGAGCGATTTCGGGTTCACCCCGCACAGCAGTCATCGAGTCGCTGAAGAGCGCGCCGATGCCTTCCACGCCTGCGTCGAGGGTCGCTTGGGGCTGGTTCGCGAAGGCTTCACTGGCGCGAATCGCGCTCAGAATCGTGGTTGCGTAGTCGGCGGGCACATTTCCGAAGATGCGCTCGGGCCAGGGCAGAACTTCATAGCCTGTCGCTTCGGGGAACATCATGCTTGCCACCAGCGTGGCGAAGTAGTAGGCTTGGTGTTCGCTGATTGGGCGCGCCTGCACATCGGAGAGCGGGTCGCTCAGGAACCAGAGCCGTCGGTCAGTTCCGCGCACCAGCCCTGCCAGCGAACTGTACTCCAAAAACGCCATCGCGAACGGCTCAGGGCGCAAATCCCCTTCTGAGGGAATGGGCGTGCGCACGGTATCGCTCCAAACCTGCCCGATAATCTCTTCCACAGGGCTGTCGGGACTGAAGAGCAAGTCGTAGTGCGCAAGGCAGATGCGCCAGAGCGCGTAGTTGAGCGGGCTATGCACTGCCACCATCCGCTTCACCGAGGGTTTGCGTGCGCGCACCGCATTCAAAATCGTGAACAGGGCTTGGTTCATCAGGCGCGCCTTGAGGCGGTCGGCTGTCCAGCGCGCCGAGTGCGACTCGTGAGGTGGTTGCCACGCGCGTCCCAGCACCTGCTGATAGAGTGCCTGAAAGGCGGGTTCATAGCCTGCATCCGCCCAGTACTCTGGCTCTTCGGGGCAGACGCCCATTACGCCTGCAGCGACCATTCGCAGGTAGCGTTCGGTCAGTTGGGCGATTCGTTCGGGGGTGGGCGCAAGGTAGAAACTGGTCTCAATCTGCAAGCGTGTGCCGTCGCGTCGGGTCTGTACCTGTTCAGGGAAGGCGTCGGCATAGGGTAGGTAGTCCCGAAAACCGTCCATCATGACAATCGGGTAGCCCGCCGAGCTCCAGTTGGCGAAGCGTTGGGAGTCCACGCCATACATCATCACGCCATCGGTCATCAAGTCGAGGCGCGGGGTATAGTCGGAGCCTGTCTGGTAAAGCGTGCGAACCCGATTAGGCACGAGGGGGCGGAGGGCATTTGCAGGCGCGCCCAAGAGCCGTTCCAGCCCGTCGGGAATGCCATCGCCATCTTCGTCGCGGTCGGTCGCCACGACCTGCATTTCCACGAGGCGCACCTGCCCGCGCGGAGTCGATTCGAAAATCACTTGCAGAGTCTGAATCGGCGCACTCAACGGCACGCGCGTCGTGAGGTTGAGAGTCTGAATTGTGGTCGGGAGCCGACGCACCAATAAGCCCGTGTTACCTGCGCGGATTCGCACTTGCCCCCGCCCACCAGCGGTAATCCGAATCGCCACATCCATCCCGCTGAGCAGTCGGAAGCTGTAAGTTGCGCTTCCACGATTGCCAATCAGTCGGGCGTTGCCTTCGATTCGGGAACGGACGGAGTTAGTGAGGAGACCTTGTTCACTGCCGGGCTTGACGAGCCATTCCAAACGGTTGGGGATTGCCTGCACTTTCCGCCTCATCATCGCCCCAGATTGTACCCGCAAATAAAAAGGAGGAACGGATGGGCTTGGATCACCCGTTCCCCAAGAGTGTGTTCACCTTCCTTCGGTCATCCTTAATATACTACCCTACTTTCACGATTCCTGCAAGTTTTTTCAGGGCAGTGGGCAATCGGCAGTGGGCAGTCGTAGCACAGGCATTTTGACCCTTACTTGCCCACCGCCCACTACCCCCTTCGTCATTCTGAGCCGAAGGCGAAGAATCTCGAAAGGGGCGATATTGAGCCCCTTCGCTTGGGGTGACGGAAAGAGGCATGGGTGAGACGCCCGTGCTACGAGAACCAGTCCAATCGGTCGCTGAATGACAAGAGTGGTCTCTTCTCAAAAAAATCGGCAGGAGACTCGAATCAAAGTACGAACTGAAGAGTCAGTCAATAAAACCGACGAAGGAGGTAAAACGATGGGGTTTCCATATAAAGATGCTGAACAGGCACGAGCGTTTGTGTTTGAGTTCATCAACCGCCTGCGCGAGGTCGATGTGATTCGCGAGGGCTGGCAAAAACTCGACATGCTTATCGCTATCCACATCAAACAGCCCGATATCGACTTCTGGATCGATACGCGCGGGGGCAAGCTGGAGATGTTCGATACCAAGCCTGAGGGTGAGGAGGAGGCGGCGCTCACGCTCACGGCAGACCTGTTCCATAAGCTCTACACGGGTCAGGAAAATGCGATGATGGCGTTCACTCAGCGCAAAATCCAACCGAAGGGGCGCGTGAGCGGGATTATGCAGCTCACCAACACGATGCCCCAAGCGGTGGCAGTCTACCGCGCCTATCTGCAAGAGAAAGGCTTGGGAGGCTAATCATGCGCATCGTCGATATCGACCTGCGCTTGCTGGAGTACCCGCTGGAGACGCCGTTCTTCCCTTCGTGGCTTCCGGGCTATCCCCAGACCGCCCACCGCGTTCTGCTGTTGACCCTTGAGACGGACGAAGGTATCAAGGGCTACTCGGCAGGCGTGGCGTTCAGTCGGGAAGGGCGCGGTCTCCAGCAACTGCTCCTGCCGTTCTTGTTTGGGCGCGACCCGATGAAGGTGGAGGAGGTGATTCAAATCGCCCGCTCCGCCACCTTCTTGGGAATGCGCCTCTGGTGGATTGAGCTAGCTTTCTGGGACATCATCGGGAAGGCGTTGGGTCAGCCTGTCTATCGTTTGCTGGGAGGCTATCAAGAGCGCGTTCGGGTCTATGCAAGCACGGGCGAACTGCGCTCGCCGGAAGAGCGACTGGAGTATATCGCGCACATTCGCGAGATGGGTATCCGCGCCGTCAAAATACGGTTCCACAGTATGGATTGGCGGGACGACCTGAAGGTGGTGGAGGCGGTGCGCAAGCAGTACCCCGACATGGCGATTATGGTGGACGCCAATATGGGCTGGCGCGTGGCGGGGATGGGCGACGCGCCCAAGTGGGATGTGGCGACCGCCCTGCAGGTGGCACGCGCGCTCGCCGACTACGAGGTGCGCTGGCTGGAAGAGCCACTCGACAAGCACGACTACGAGGGCTACCGACGCCTGCGCGAGAACTCGCCCATCCCACTCGCCAGCGGAGAGATGAACCAAGACCTGCACGAGTTCCGCGAATATCTTGTGCGCGATGCGCTCGATGTGCTTCAGCCCGATGTGTGCCTTTCGGGCGGGATTCTGATGGTGAAGAAGATCGCGAGCATGGCGGAGGCGTTCCATAAGCAGATTGCCCCCCACACTTGGACGAGTGGGCTGGGCTTGGCGGGCAACCTGCAGGTGATGGGCGCGTGCCCGAACTGCGAATGGGCAGAGTTCCCCTATGAACCGCCCGGCTGGAACCTCAAGGCGCGCGACTACTTCTTAGCCGAGCCTATCCGACCCGATGAGGACGGCTATATCACTATTCCGAACCTGCCCGGGCTGGGCGTGGTGGTCGACGAAGATGCCATAAAGCACTATACGGTTGACGATTAGCGGTATAATCGTGTCGGGTGAGCGAGATGGCAACGACCACCAAAGCGCGCAAAACACGCAAGCGCAAAGAAGAAGAACCTGCCGTGCCCTATGTGCCGACCTGGCTGACCGAAGACGACCTTATCTTTGACGAGGACGAACCGTTGGAGAGCGATTGGCACTATACACAAATCGGACTGCTGAAGGAGGTGATTGCCCAGCACTGGAAGGGGCGTGAAGACTACTTCTGTGGGGGCAATATGTTTATCTACTTCACAGAGGAGCAAGCCTATGCGGTGCTCCAGAGCCGTCCGACCTACAAGGGTCCCGACCTGTTCGTGGTGAAAGGTGTGAAGGGTCGGAAGAAGCGGAAGGGCTGGGTAGTGTGGCTGGAAGGTGGGCGGTATCCCGACTTGATTTTTGAGTTGGTCTCGCCTTCCACAAGGCGCAAGGACAAGGTAGAGAACTTGGAGTTGTATGCGAAGGTGTTCCGCACCCCAGAGTACTTCTGGTACGACCCCGACAAGGACGAGTTGCGAGGCTATCGGTTGCAGGGTGATGTTTATGAGCCGATAGAGCCGAATGAACAGGGTTGGCTGTGGAGCGAACAGTTAGGGGCGTATGTGGGCGTCTGGGACGGACTCTATCTCAATCGCCCCTACCGTTGGGTTCGGCTGTACCGAGAGGATGGGATGCTGATCCCGACAGTCTGGGAAGAGGCGGAGCAAGAGCGTCAACGAGCAGAGCAAGAGCGTCAGCGGGCTGAGGAAGCGACACGGCTCATAGAGCAAGAGCGTCAGCGGGCTGAGGAGGCAATCCGACGCGCCGAGCAAGAGCGGTTTCGAGCGGAGCAGTTAGCCAATCGCCTGCGCGAACTTGGGATTGACCCCGACGCCGAGAGTTGAGGGGGCTCTGGCTCCCGAACAAAAAGCCCCCTGCCAGTCTTGCAGGGGGCTTTTGCATTTAGCGATTGTTCGGCTCAGTTCGCGACGACGGTGGTCAATCCGCTCTCGCCCGGTGGGAGGGTGTCGTCGGACTTGACGAAGATGATGTTGCCTTCGTCGTTCAGGCGTGCCAAGATGGTGTCGCCTTCTTCGAACCGTCCGAGCAGAAGTTGCTCGGAGAGCGGGTCTTCGATCATCTGCTGAACCACGCGTCGGAGCGGGCGCGCTCCATAGTTCGGGTCGTAGCCCTTCTGGGCGAGCAGTTCCTTCACTGGCTCTTCCAGCACAAGGCGCATATTGTGAGCGTTGAGCTGCTCCTGAACGCGCCCCACCATCAGGTCGACAATCTGCAGAATCTCCTTGCGGGTAAGCGGATGGAACACAATCACTTCGTCTACGCGATTGAGGAACTCTGGTCGGAAGAGTTTCTTCATCTCTTCCATCATGCGGTTCTTCATCGCTTCGTAGGTGCGTGGGTCTTCGGGGTCAGAGCGTCCCTGTCGGAAGCCGACGCCCGCCTCTTCCACCACCGAGCGCACTCCCACATTGCTGGTCATGATGATGATGGTGTTGCGGAAGTCGACCACATGCCCTTGCGAGTCGGTCAGGCGTCCGTCCTCCATCACTTGCAGGAGCAGGTTGAACACATCGGGGTGTGCCTTCTCGATTTCATCCAACAGCACCACGCTGTAGGGCTGGCGTCGGACGGCTTCGGTGAGTACACCGCCCTCCTCATAGCCGACATAGCCGGGCGGGGCACCGATGAGGCGCGACACATTAAACCGCTCCATGTACTCGCTCATGTCGATTCGGATGAGGTTTGCCTCGTTGTCGAACAGGTAGCCCGCAAGGGCGCGTGCCAGCTCGGTCTTGCCGACACCCGTCGGTCCGAGGAAGACGAAAGTGCCCATCGGTCGCTTGGGGTCTTTCAGTCCGGAGCGGGCGCGTCGGAGGGCGCGTGCCACTGCCGAGACCGCCTCGTGTTGACCAATCACGCGCAGGTGCAGTTCATCTTCGATGCGCAAGAGTTTCTGCGTCTCGCCTTCCACCAGGCGCGACACGGGGATACCTGTCCAGCTCTGCACGATATGCGCCACATCGTGTTCGGTGACGAGAGTGGTCATCTCTTGGCGGGTCGATTCCCACTCCTCTTCCAACTCGGCGATGCGGTCTTCCACACGGAGCTTGCGGTTTTCCAGTTCTTCGACGCGCTCATAGTCACTTTGCTGGCGTGCGCTGTGGATATCCTTCTGAATCATCTCCAGTTCGCCCTTCGCCTTGCGCAGTTCCATCGGCGGGAGCGACTGCTGGAGCTTGACGCGCGACGCCGCTTCATCGATCAGGTCGATTGCCTTATCAGGTAGGAATCGGTCGGTGATATAGCGCGAGGAGAGTTTGACCGCCGCTTCGAGCGCACTGTCGGTGATAATCACGCGGTGGTGGTTCTCGTAACGGTCGCGCAGACCCTTGAGGATTTGGACTGCCTCTTCGGGTGAGGGTTCGCGCACCTGCACGGGTTGGAATCGTCGTTCCAGTGCAGCATCGCGCTCGATATACTTGCGGTACTCGTCCATCGTGGTGGCGCCGATGCACTGGAGTTCCCCGCGTGCGAGGGCGGGCTTCATAATGTTCGAGGCGTCAATTGCGCCTTCGGCAGCGCCTGCGCCGACGAGCGTGTGGAGCTCGTCCACGAACAGCACCACCTCGCCTTGAGCCTTACGCACCTCTTCCAGCACGCGCTTCATGCGCTCTTCGAACTCACCGCGATACTTCGTGCCTGCCACCAGCCCAGCGAGGTCGAGCGAGACGATGCGCTTGTTGCGGAGGGCGTCGGGCACATCGCCCTGAATAATGCGCTGTGCCAACCCTTCCACGATGGCGGTCTTGCCCACGCCGGGCGGACCGACCAGCACGGGGTTGTTCTTGGTGCGTCGTGCCAAGATTTGCATCACGCGCTCCACCTCGCTGTGCCGTCCGATGACGGGGTCTAACTTGCCTTGGCGCGCCATTTCGGTCAGGTCGCGCCCAAACTCGTCCAGAGTCGGGGTGCGGGAGCGCTGGGAACGAGTCGATGCGGGTGCAGTGTGTCCTTCGTGTTCCTGCAGGTTCATCACTTCACGGCGGGCGCGCTCTAGGTCGACACCGAGCTTGTTGAGCACGCGCGCTGCCAAGCCTTCACCTTCCCGAATCAGGCCCAGAAGCAGGTGTTCGGTTCCTATATAGTTATTGTTCAGTTGGCGTGCCTCGTCGTAGGCGAGGTCGATCACGCGCTTGGCACGCGAAGTGAGTTGCATCTCGGCGCCATGGCGGATGTCGCCTCGCGAGGCGTAGCGTTCGATTTCAGCACGGATACGCTGAAGGCTCACGCCGAGGCGGTCCAGAATGCGTGCGGCGACGCTGTCCGACTCGCGCACCAGCCCCAGTAGCAGGTGCTCGGTGCTCACCTGGGAATCGCCTAATCGTTGAGCCTCTTCTTGCGCGTAGAAGATGACCTTCCGTGCTCGCTCAGTAAAGCGTTGCCACATCATTCTCGACCCTCCAGTACGGCGTTTTTACCGTATCGATAGAGTATTTCCATAAAACCTCCAGGGTTTCACAGGGCTAACCTGCCGATTATTGTCGGCAGGTTCCTCCCCATGATTTACCTGCCTATATTGTAGCACAAAAGCAAGCCGAAATTCAAGCAGTCCTGCTTACGATTTTGGGGGAACTTGTGAACGGTGATTTTCGTATCGGGTGGCTCTTCAAAGGGTTGCTTATGAGGCGACTCCATATCCTTCTGGTGGGGATGAACGATGCGACGAGTGTTTCGAAGTTGGGTATGGCGCTGGTTGCGCCCGATTTTGCGTGAGTGGTTGAAGCAGGTAGAACTCTCGCCCGCCCAGCGCTCGGCGTTTGCGATGCGTTTTGGCGTGAGCGTGCAGTGTGTGGCATCGCTGGAGCAGATTCTGCGTGAACTGCTCCTGCAAAAGGTGCTGGGAGAGGAGCAGTGAGCGATGGAGTGGGGACCGTTCCTGACAATCGTGAGCGCGCTGGTCGGATGGGCGTTCGTGCTCACCCGCCAGATGCTCCTGCGAATGGACCGACTGGTCGAGAGCGCGCAACAGCAAGAGCAGACGATGACCGACCAGTTCATCACCTACCTGCGTGAGAGTGTCGAACGCACGGAAGCGACCTACGAGCGACTGGAGAGCGCGCTGGAACAGGTGCAGGACGCCCTGATTGCCTTGCGCTACGCCCTGCAAGACTGGACGACCCGCTACAAGGTCTGAGAGGTGAGCGACGATGTTGACCGTAACGCGCCAAGCGGTGAAGCGCAAACTGCGCCTGACGGGTACTGCCTACGATTCGGAAATCGATGCGCTGATCGACGAGATGCTCCCTGCAATTCGGTATGCGTTGGAGCCGAGCGTGCTGAATAGCCCTGAACCCGACCTGTTGGCGACGCTGAACTTGGGAGCGTTGGAGGTGATTGCAGGCGAGTTTTCGGCGACTTTGTGGCGCGAGATAGGGGCAGGGGTCGGCTTTCGGTTGGGCTGGCTTCAGGTGTTGCCCCCTACGCGCTATGAGCCGTCCGACCCATCGGGATTGAAGGCGCAGGGCTGGGCACGCCTTGCGCCCTACCTCCGACGCGAAACGCGCCTGCTCTATGTCGCACGCCCCAAAATGGAGGATGAGGACGAACGATGGTAGTGGCACTCTGCTTGGGCTATTGGCTTCGGCGATATGGCGAATCGTTTCGGATAGGGGTTCAGTACTATCGGGGTCTCTTTTTCCAGCCCCCGACGGGAATGTTGCGCTGGCTCTACAGTGCCGAGCAGTTGGCGGAGTTGCCCCGTCCGCTCTGGGCGGTGGTTCACGAGCCGAGCCTGAGCCTGCCCATCGGGACTCAGCTGGTCTGGCGCGCCCAACCCTACACGGTTATCAACACGCTGGAGTTTCGGCACGATACCACCGCAATCTACCGACTGTCTCTGATTTCGCCTGAGGGTGTCAACCAGGCGGAATCGCAGGGCGAGTGAACGAGAGGCTGTTCGAAAAAAAGAGTGGCTTGGGCGTCTTGCCCATCCCCTCATTTCCCAACAGGCAAACCTCACCCCGCAACCTCCCTCTACGCAAGCCTTACTGCACGACACTTTCTTGAGGGAGAAAAGAAAAGGGGCGCACACGGGGGTGCGCCCCTACTCAACCGCCTCCTCTGTAGGGGCAGACCCCCGTGTCTGCCCTTCAAAACCGAAGCCCACCTCAGGCACAAGTACGAAAAACTGTCGTGTAGTAAATCCCTGTAGGAGAGGGGTTGGGGGTGAGGGCTGAAATCGCAGGAGAAATTCGGCGTTCCTCCCAAGAGTGAACTGGAGGGCTGTACCCCCATCAGGAGGGGGCAATAGGGTGAGGTTGAGATTCCTCGCCTTCGGCTCGGAATGACAGATTCTTCGCTTCGCTCAGAATGAAATGTGAGCCGAGAGAAAACCCTTCACGCCTGCCAGATACCCCAGAAACTTTCGGCGATGCTGGTACTGAGTTGCACCCAGCCAGGCGATGTGGTACTGGTTCATTTCGGCGGGAGTGGGGCAGAGTTGGAGGTCTGTCGGAGCTTGGGGCGCCACTTCGTGTCGGCAGAGATTGACCCTACCTATCACCAGATGATACTCGATCGGTTGTCGAAAGGCACGATTGAAGCGAAGTATCGCCTGATGCAACGCCCTTCCCCGCAGGAGCGGGAGGAGCAGCCTGATAGAGCCGTGAAGCACGGGCAAAGGTGAGGGGGTTCGAGGGTTTCATCTGTGGCACGGGCATCCTGCCCCGTAGCACGGGCGAGACGCCCGTGCTACGAATGCCCATAGAGCTCGATATCCCACTCCCCATTCCCTACTCCCCACTCCCCCAATTGTTCAGCGTATCGGATTGGCTGATGAGCCGACCTCGCTGATGTACCAACGCCCGTCTACCTTCACCAGCGTATAGGAGATGTAGACCAAGCGCAGGTTGCCTGTGGCGTCGTCGATATACCGATGTTCCCCACGCAGGATTAGCTCGTTGTCGCCCCGCATCGTGTTACGCGTGAAGCGAATCTGCTCGGTCTTCACCCCGATTAGGGCGTCGCGCGTCATCTCGATGAAATCCTCAGCAGGTACGGAGTAGGCGTAGCGTCCATCCAGATAGACTGCTATCTGACTGTCGGGGCGCACATAGCGTTGGAGAATGGACGGGTCGCGCAAGAGCCACATCGCGCGAAGGTCGTTGAGGACTCGCTGGCGTTCTTCTTGCTCACTGCGGAAGTTCGGGCGCGAGCGCTCCAGATAATACGGCGCATCCAGAAACACGGGAACTTCCACAATGACCGTCCGACGAGGCGGGTCGTAAATCACTCGATGCGCAGAGACGAACGGCGGGAGTGTGTAGTAGTAGTAATAGGGTGCGTAGCACACCAAGAACGGTTCAGGAGTCACGCTGTAATACCGATAGCCGAACCGAATGTTGCCGAAGCGGTACTCCACATAGTAGTAGCTTACGAAATAAGACCGGTCAGGATAGATGGGCAAAATCACGAATCGGTCTCGGTAGCGGTGCGGGTCGATCCCTTCCACTTGGCGCACGAGGGCGGGCAGGTTGCCCTCACGCATCGGCACAGGGGTGTTCAGCACAGGGCGCGTTTCCAGCGGGACGCGCTGACCCTCCAGTGGCACGCGTCGCCCTTCCAGCGGTACGCGTCCGCTATGGCGGTCATCCTGCTGAGGTGGGCGATTGCGGTCGTTGCGATTGGTGTTGGCGTTAGAACCCGAACTGTTTCCCCCGCGCTTTCGGAACACATCACTCTCACCGCCTTGAGGTGCGCTTTGGGGCTTGTTTTCGCCACCGCTATTGCCTCCTCCCGAACGGCTCGGCTCGCTGGGTTTGGGCTTGTTGTCGTCGTTGCGGTCTTTGTTGCCGATCGGTTTCGGCTTATTCTCTTGTGCGAAAGCGGTTCCTGTCCCGTTTAGTTCGGGGCTGGACACAAAGCTCACTATCAGAAGAAGGTTCACTGCTTTGAGCAACCATCTCATTCGACATCCCTCCTACTGTTAGACGGGCGGATGCGTCTGATGCTTCGCGGGGCACGCCCCGTCTGGCTTTATGATACCCCACTTCTTTCGTCGCCGAGGACTGCCAAAGCCTATTCCTGAGGTAGTTTATTCCAAAGACACCTGTTTATTAGGTGCCCTGAGGTATTATGTCGCTACGGGTTCGCATCGCCCGAACAGGGCTATGGACATCTCTGCAGAGACGCTGAGACAGATTGAGCAGTTCTTTGAATGGGCTAAGCGCATCGCACGCCAGAAAGGGCTGAATGAGCAGGACGCCGAGGATGTCGCTGCCGAAGTGCGCCTGAATCTGCTGCTCTTGCAGAAACGCGAGGGCACGCTCTCGGTTGCTTACTTCCTGCGCGTGGTACACGGCTGTCTGGCAGACTTTAGGAACCAGCAGATACCGACCGTCCCCTTGGAAAAAGCAGAGTGTGCGGGGGGGGGGGCAGCTTCCTTCAGAGGAGACGCTTGACCTGCATCTTGCTCTGGAAAAACTCAGCCCTGTTGACCGCGAGCTGCTTCTCCTACACGACGGCTACGGCTACACCGCCGAGGAGTTGGCGTCGCTTTACAACTGCCGAGCGGACTGTATTCGTCAGCGCGTGTGTCGGGCACGCCACCGCCTGCGCCGATTGCTGGGGCTGGAGTAAGCGCATCGCTTGCCCAAGAACTGCCTGAAGGGGAAAAGGTGTTCCTCTCTAATTTTCCCCTTTTTGCCCCGATTCGTGGTTTGC
>FWWL01005991.1_pt1 | contig 18139 bp, 19 predicted proteins | sample 2228331 | NCBI WGS metagenome assembly FWWL01 (sample SAMEA103939775, study PRJEB20133) | metagenome
CCATCAAGATGGTTTTGGGTTAGTGGGGACGCTCTGCGTCCCCACTAACCCACCCCTTCGTTTAGCGAAGTTACACAGGCATCCCGCTCGTGTCAATCCCCCCTTTGATTCCCCCCTTACTAAGGGGGGCAAGGGGGATGGGCGAGACACCCAAGCCACGATACATTCCCCACGAACGCTCCCCAAAGGGGCGCAAAAACCGCACTCTTAACAGGTGAATCGGGGGCATAGGGTGTGGAAGAACTTCCCCAGTGGGGGAGAGACCGCAGACCACCGCCGCCCGAACCGCTGAGGTTTCTCCCCTGCCAACCCAGAACAAGGAGGATGGAGGGAGATTATGATGCGCAAACTGATGAACCGACGCCGAGAGCGAGGCTTCACGCTCGTCGAGATTATGATTGTGGTGCTGATTATCGGCATCCTGTTGGCAATCGCCGTGCCCAACTTCATGAACGCACGCGAGCGCTCCCGCGCCAACGCCTGCCGCTCCAACCTGCGCCAGATTCAAGCTGCGAAGGAGCAGTGGGCGATGGCGAACAATCAGGGGGCTAACGCCACCCCGGCCTGGAACGACCTTGTGCCCACATTCATCCAGCAACAGCCTCAGTGCCCTTCGGGAGGCGCCTACACCATCGGCAACATGAGCACCAACCCAACCTGCAGTATTGGCGGCGATCACAGCCTGTAATCGCCGGACGACCGTTTGGAGAGCGGATGCCCCATTCATCATGAATGGGGCTTTTTGCTTTTTGGGGCTATGTGCCCGGAATGAAGCTCGTATCGGGTGTCAGGCGTCGGGTGAACGCTGACAGCAGGCGCGCCGCGTTCTCCACATCGTCCAGCGCCAGCAGCTCACAGGGCGTGTGCATGTAGCGCAGGGCGACCGACACCAGCCCCGTCGCCATGCCTGCCCGATTAATCTGCATCACATTCGCGTCGGTGCCTGTGCCGCCGCCAATCGCCTCAATCTGGTAAGGAATGCCCTCCTCCTGAGCCGTTTGCACCAGCAGTTCGAACACGCGCGGGTTGATGTTCGCCCCGCGACAAATCACGGGTCCCTTGCCCGGCACGATTTCACCGACACGCTTCTTGTCCACGCCTGGGTAGTCCGAAGCGTGCGTCACATCGACGGCAATCCCAACTTGCGGGTCTATCCCATACGCGCTGGTGCGTGCGCCGCGCAGTCCAATCTCCTCCTGCACGGTGGCGACGGCGAACACGGCAGCGGTCGGGCGATTCTCGCTGAGCAGGCGCAACGCCTCCGCCACCACGAAGGACCCCATCTTGTTATCGAAGCCACGCGCGGTGGCGAAGCCGTTCATCAGCGGGGTGAACTCCACTGCAAAAGTGATGGGGTCGCCAATACGCACCTTCTCTTCTGCCTCGGTTCTGCTCCCCGCGCCGATATCGACCCACAGTTCATGCAGTTTAGGCGCCTTGTTCCGCTCATCCTCCTCCAGCAGGTGAATGGGCTTGCGCCCAATCACGCCTGGAATGGGTCCCGACGCGGTATGCACATAGACGCGCTGTCCGACAGGAATCACCGCGTCGTGCCCGCCGATGGGTCCAAAATAGAGAAAGCCCTCCTCGGAGATATAGCGCACAAGGAAGCCAATCTCGTCCATGTGCCCCGCGAACATCACGCGCGGTCTGCCTGACGGGTTCAGGCTTGCAATCACATTGCCCATCACATCGGTGGTCACCTCGTCGGCAAATTCGCGCGTGTAGCGTCGATAGACCTCCGCCGCGCGATACTCATAGCCCGATGGGGAGGGCGCGTTCACGATAGCCCTGAAAAACTCCAGCGATTCGGGTCTCATTGCTTGCCTCCTGATTTCTGAAAGAGATTTGCCATTTCCAACGCGCTGAGGGCAGCTTCGGCGCCCTTGTTGCCCGCTTTTCCGCCCGCGCGTTCGAGTGCCTGTTCGAAGCTCGCCTCGGTCAGGATGCCCAGCGCAATCGGCACGCCTGTCTCCAGCATCAGTTGCATCAGCGCGTGGCAGACCGAGGCGCTGATATGGTGCGCGTGGGCGGTCTCGCCTTGCAGGATGGCGCCCAGACAGATGATGGCGTCGTAGCGCTCAGAGCGTGCGCACCGCCCCGCAATCACGGGGATTTCCCAACTGCCCGGTGCACGGTAGATATCGATAGCGTCGTCCCCTGCACCGTGCCGTCTGAGCACACTCAGCGCACCCTGTAGCAGGCGTTCGGTAATCAGCTCGTTATAACGGCTGACCACAATCGCGAATCGGCGCTCCTTCGCCTGCAAACCACCCTCATACACTGGCATCGTGGATAACACTATACCCTAAGCGGGTATAATCCCCATGTGCAACGGCGAAGCTTGCCTGCCCACCACTGGTCTACGGTATAATATTGGTGGGAGCGACACTAATGGGGACGAAGCATCGGTTGTTGCGCCGTCCAAGAGCGCAATCGCGCGAGGAGGTAATTGCCCGACTGCGCGAGGCAATGCCTTACTTACGCACCCAATATGGCGTGCGCAAACTTGCCCTCTACGGCTCCTTCCGCCACGACACCCCGCGACGCACCAGCGATGTCGACCTCATCATAGACACAGAACGCCCACTTGGACTGGAGTTTATCGAACTGGCGGATTATCTGGAGCAGTTGTTAGGACGCCGAGTCGATTTGACCACATTTGCGTGCCTCCAGCGTGCCCTTCAGCATCCCGTGAAACATCGGATAGCCGACGTGGTGCAAAGGAGTTTGCTCTATGTCGAGTGAGCGCTCGGATATTGCCTACTTACACGATATGCTGGAAGCTATTCAGCAAGTTCAATCCTATGTGCAGGGTTATGATTATGAGGCGTTTTTGCAGGATCGGAAGACACGGGATGCGGTCATCCGTAATCTGGAGGTGATTGGGGAGGCTGTACGCAAGCTTTCGCGCTCGTTGCGAGCGCGCCATCCACAGGTGGAATGGAGGGCGATAGCGGGGTTTCGGGATAGGTTGATTCATGATTATTTTGGGATTAATTACGAAACCGTGTGGCAGATTATTCAGGACAAGTTGCCGTCACTACAAGCAGAATTGCAAAAGATTATCCAAGCGGAAGGAGAAACTCACGGAGTATAACAGCAGAGGTAGAATTTTGAGGGGTAAGACGATGAGCGTGATCGATTTTGAGACCTATGTCCAGCGTCAGCGGACCGCCTCCCTGCAGGAGGTCGACCCTGAGATATATGCCCTCATTCAGAAGGAGACTGAGCGGCAGGAACATAACCTGGAGCTGATTGCCTCCGAGAACATTACCAGCCGCGCCGTGCGCGAGGCGGTCGGCTCGGTGATGACCGATAAATACGCTGAGGGCTATCCGGGCAAGCGCTACTACGGTGGCTGTGAATATTACGACGAGGTGGAGCGCCTCGCCATCGAACGCGCGAAGCAACTCTTTGGCGCGGAACACGCCAATGTGCAACCGCATTCGGGCGCGAACGCGAACATGGCGGTCTACTTCGCCGTGCTCCAGCCGGGCGACACCTACATGGCGCTTGATCTGGCGCAGGGCGGACACCTGACGCACGGTAGCCCTGTCAACTTTTCGGGCATTCTGTACCATGTGGTGCATTATGGCGTGCGGCGCGATACTGAAACTATCGATTACGACCAGTTGCGTGAGTTGGCGCGTGCGCATCGCCCGAAGCTCATCGTGGGCGGCGCGACGGTCTACCCCCGCGAGATTGACTGGTCGGCGATGCGCGCGATTGCCGACGAGGTGGGCGCGTACTTGATGGCAGATATCGCTCACCCAGCGGGGCTAATCGCCGCAGGCGAATACCCTTCACCCATCCCCCACGCCGATTTCGTGACCACCACCACGCACAAAACCCTGCGCGGACCAAGGGGCGGTATGATTCTGTGCCGCGCAGAACACGCCGCGCTCATCGACAAAACGGTCTTTCCGGGCTTGCAGGGCGGACCGCTGATGCACCAGATTGCAGGCAAGGCGGTCTGCTTCCACGAGGCGCTCCAGCCAGAGTTCAAGGCGTACCAGCGACAGGTGAAGGCAAACGCACGCGCGCTCGCAGAGGCACTCCAAGCCGAAGGCTTCCGACTGGTCGCAGGCGGTACCGACAGCCACCTGATGCTGATTGACCTCACCCCGCTCGGACTGACGGGCAAGCTGGCACAGCAGATTCTCGACTCGGTCAACATCACCACCAACAAGAATATGATTCCCTACGACACGCAGAAGCCGTTCGTCACCAGTGGCATTCGGATAGGCACGCCCGCAGTGACCACGCGCGGAATGCGCGAGCCAGAGATGGTAATCATTGCCAACCTGATTGCCCGGGCGTTGCGCCACTATGAAAGCGGGCTAGAGCTGGAGCGCGTGCGCCGTGAGGTGCGCGAACTCACCGCACGCTTCCCCGTGCATTTTTAGAGGTTGCCCTCTCAACGACTCTACCCATGCTCGAAAATGGGTTGGTCTGAATTTTTCTTCAATCCCTGCAGCCCGACCGATCTGGGCGCGGTGACGGTCACCTTCGGTGATGTGAACGGCGACGGTATCATCGACGACGCGGACCTGCTCGTGGTGCTCTTCGGCTTCGGCAGCGGCGAGTAGGCAGTGAGTATCTAACACCCCCTTCTTACCAAACCCTCTCCCCTGCTAAGGGGAGAGGGTTATCTTTATAACATTTTCTGCCACTCGGTGCGGAACCGTTCCAGCCCCTGAAGGAACGACTCATCGATGCGGTAGGTCATCACCTCGCGCAGGTAGCGGGCGCATAGGTCGCGCGGTAGCCCTGTGCGCGATGATTCCCGCTCGATAATCTCGTCCAAGTGTGCCTCGCCCCAAGCATAGGCGGTGTGCATCAGGTCCGTCAGCACGGACATTGGTGCATCGGCGTTCGCCAGCCAGAAAGCCCAGATAAAGGGCAGCCCCGTCCACTGATACCACGCCTCACCCAGGTCCAGCACATACAGCCCCTCGCTTCGCGCGCTCATGCCCGCGTCCCCAATCAGCAGACCTGCGTCCGCCCGCTCCAACATTGCCTTGAGATAAGGCGGATGATTCTGGCACTCGGGCTGGACACCATACACGCGCGCGAGCAAGATTCGCACCAGCGCCGAGGAGGTGAGCGAACTTTCGTCCAACGCCAGCGTGCGAATCGCGGAGAAGGGCACTTTGCTGAACAGGCGCACGCTCAACGCCTCGCGCTGGGTGGCAATCGCAAGCCCAGGGATGAACTGGGTGCCCGGGCGGCGGAACAGCTCCACGGAGGAGACCAGCGCGACATCGACCTCGCCCGCCTCCAGATGGCGTGCAAGCACCGACGGCGGCGCATAATACAGTTGCGCCACCTGCTGACCCGCCTCGGTCGTAAACCAGCGCGTGAGCGGCGCCCCATTCATATACGGCACACTGCCAATCACGAAGCGTCTCATCGTTCTCATAAGAGCCGATCCAGCAGGCTGAAGACGAACAGCCCGATGCTCACATAGCCGTTCATGGTGAAAAAGGCGATGTCGAGTTTGCTGAGGTCGTCAGGCTTGACCAGCGACTGCTCATAGGCGAGCATCAGCCCCGCGAAGGCGACGCCCGCATAGTAGAGCCAGCCCGCATGCAGAGTCCAGCCCGCCAGCGCGAAGAATCCCACACATATCAGGTGCGACAGGCGTGAAACGGCTATCGCCCGCGCCTTGCCCAGCGTCTCGGGCAGACTGCGCAACCCGTACTGCTTGTCAAACTCATAATCCTGCAGGCTATAGAGGATATCGAACCCCGCCACCCAGAAGGCGACCGCAAGCGTCAGCAAAATCGGGGGCAACTCCAGCGTGCCGCGAACGGCAATCCATGTCGCGCTGGGCGCAATCCCCAGCGATAGCCCCAGCCAGTAGTGCGAAAGCGGGGTGAACCACTTGGAATAGGAGTAGCCCAGAATGATGAACAGGGCAACAGGGCTGAGCCAGAAGCAGAGCCAGTTCAATTGATACGCTGAATAGACGAAGGCGAGCATGGCAACCGCCATCAGCAGACCCATCTGACGCACGGTCAGCAGACCAGTGGGCAGGGCACGGTTGCGCGTGCGTGGGTTCAGCGCGTCCACATCGCGGTCAACAATCCGATTGAACGCCATCGCCGCGGTGCGCGCGCCCACCATCGCGACCAAAATCCAACCCAGCGTGCGGGCAGAAGGCATCCCCTCCGAGGCGTAGATAAGCCCCATCAGCGCGAACGGCAACGCGAAGATGGTATGCTCAAACTTAATCGCCTCCATGTAGATTCGCACCTTCCGCCACGCGCGACGAATGACCCCCCTTGTGTCCCTGTGCCCATCAACGGGGAGGGCATATGCAGGGTCTCCATCAGTGGGGAAGAGCGGACTGGAGGGAAAGTGCCCCATGGTTATGTCCTCACGCGACGAATCGCCCAGTTGAAAAAGCTCGGCGTGAACCGCTTCAGGTAGACGCCTATCTTCTCCGTTCCAGCGATATAAACCTCCGCTTTTCGCCTGTAGATAGCGCTCAGGATATGGCGGGCGCACACATTCGGGTCCATCCCTTTGGCGATAGGTGGGTCTATCTGTCCGTGCTCGCTCCCATCGCCGCGCAAGGCGTGGATGGAGACCTCAGTGCGCACCCAGCCGGGACAGATGATGGTGACTCGGATGCCCTGGTCATATACCTCCGCTCGCAGGGCGTCAAAAAAGCCGTGCAGGGCATGCTTGGACGCGCAGTAGGCGGAACGCAGGGGGATACTGAACTTGCCGAGCAGACTGCTGATGACCACAATGTGCCCACTACCGCGCTCCCGCATATAGGGCAGAACCGCTTTGGTCAGCGAGATGACCCCGAAATAGTTCACCTCCATGATACGCCTGTCCACTTCCAGAAGTGTTTCGCTCGCAAGGGAGCGCTGGGAGATACCCGCGTTGTTCACGAGGATATCGACCTGCCCGAAATGTTCGATAACTGCACCGACCATCGTGGAGTGGCACTCGGTCTGGGTGATGTCGAACGGCAGAATCAAGATTTTGCCTGCGCCCGTGCAGTGGTCGCGCACCTGCTCCAGTCGCTCCTTTCGGCGTGCTGAAAGCACCAGGTGTGCGCCCTCTCGGCTGAAGGCATATGCCAGCGCCTCGCCGATGCCCGACGACGCGCCCGTAATCCAGACCACCTTCTCGCGGAAGCGCTCCATAGCAAGGATTAGATTGCCTGTCGCGCTAACGCCGTTTCGGGCAGGGTCTCGCCCAGTCGCGCTGCAATCTCTTCGGGGTTTTGCGCCACGCGGTACATCTCCTCGCGCGAGATGAGCTTGTGCTGGTAGAGGAAGAGCAGGTGGTTATCCAGTGTAATCATGCCAAGCTGATGCCCCGTCTGAATCGCCGATTCGATGCTGTGGACTTTGCGCTCGCGAATCATGTGCCCGATGGCGGGCGTGCAAATCATAATTTCGAACGCGGCGACGCGCCCAGGGCGGTCTGCACGCGGCAACAGCAGCTGGGAGATGACCGCCACCAAGTTGGTGCTGAGCTGGACGCGGATTTGCTCCTGCTGGTCCATCGGAAACACATCGACGATGCGTTCCACGGTGCGCGCGGCGCCTGTGGTGTGCACGGTGGAGAAGACGAGGTGTCCTGTCTCGGCGGCGGTGATGGCAGCTTGAATGGTGCGCAGGTCACGCATCTCGCCCACCAGAATCACATCGGGGTCCATACGCAGAGCGCGGATGACCCCCTCCTCGAAACTGGGCACATCGACGCCCACCTCACGCTGGCTCACCACCGATTTTTTCGGCTCATGGAAATACTCAATCGGGTCTTCAACCGTGACGATATGGGTGTCGCGGTGAGTATTAATGTAGTCAATCATGGTGGCGAGGGTGGTGGTCTTCCCGGAGCCGGTGGGTCCCGTCACCAGGATCAGTCCGCGTGGCAGGTGCAGGAGCCGTTTCACATGGTCGGGCAGACCAATCTCTTCGAAGCTGCGCAGGCGGTACGGGATGAGGCGGAAGTTAATCGCAATCGCGCCTTTTTCATAGTAGGCAGCGACACGAAATCGCGCCTTTTCGTGGGTATAGCCGAAGTCGGCGGTGCGCACGCGCTCCAGCTCGTGGATGGCACGTGGTGGCGCCACTTCGCGGAAGAGCCGTTCCGTGTCCGCCGAGCTTAGCTCGCCGAACTCCTCCAAACGCACCAGTCGCCCATAGAGCCGGAGCGTGGGCGGCTCGTTCGGCACAATATGGATGTCCGAGGCATCCCGCTCAAAGCAGATGTTGAGCAACTCGTTCGCCGTTGCATATTTTCGCATAAGCCGACCCTCCTGATATAAATCTCACATACGCCCCGCGATTCGGAGCCCGCGCCCCGATTCCTGCTTTCTTAGCCCAAATCGAACAGCGCCTTCACCTGAACACGGAAGTCGGGCAACAGGGTGCCGCCTGTCAGCTCATCCTCTGCATGCAGGCGCACCGTATCGAAGGGCGCGTGATAGACCACTACTTCCTGCGCTTCGGGAAACATGAGCCAAACTTGTTGCGCACCCGAGGCAAAATATTCTGCCACTTTGCTCAACAGGTCGGGCATGTCCTCATAGGGCGCGACGATTTCGATGGCTAAATCGGGTGCGCCCTCAAAAAAGCCCTTCGGGATTTCATCGGCAGGCACGCGCGCTCGTGCCACCACCGACACATCAGGCGAGCGGATTCTGCCGTTCACCATGCGGAACCCCGTGCTTGAATCGCACACATAGCCCCAGGGGTGGGCATGGGGAAGCAGTTGCACAGCGAGGCGAATCGCCAAGATGCCGTGTTCGAAGCCTGCAGGCACTTCCTTTGCCTCCCCGTTCACCAGTTCGTACTTGCGTCCATCGTCAGGCAGGCTCAAAAACTCCGCTTCGGTGAGCGGCTTTTTGCGCTTGCGTGCCGAGCGTGCGACGGCTGTCTTAGACATAATGTTCCTTAGCCCCGCCGTGCCGTGTGCCGTTGGGGTCGCGAACCCCACAGGTTCCTTTTGGGTGCTGAGACCAGCCTCGCGATTCGTCGGGATTGCCGACGCTGCCACTCAGCATGGTCATCGCACCCTGCCATTAATTGGCGACGGTTCGACCCACCTCGGGCATCACGCACACGGCAGGATAAAACTATTATACCCCAACCGCACGCCATAAGGTAAAATGATGCCGTTGCACCCGCCCTCCGGGGCGGGTGGGAATCGAAACAAACAAACCAACAACGACAAACCGCGATGGACTGGCAAGCGATTCGGGATTGGGCGGGTACTGCAGAAGCCAGCCTCCTGCTGGCAGGGGCGGTGGTCACCCTGCTTGGCTGGAACCTCTGGCTCACGGTGCGCTGGCGCACCCTCCAAAAACGCTGGCGCGCCCTCATGACGGGCAGTGAGGGCAACTCACTGGAGCGATTGCTCTACGAGACCCTGCGCCGCGTGTCGCTGATGGAGGAAACGCTCAAAGCGCACGGGAACCATCTCCAGCAGTTGCAGAGTCAAACGGATCGGTGCATTCAGCATGTGGGCATCCTGCGCTATGATGCCTTCCCCGATAGCGGGGGTCAACAGAGCTTTGCCATCGCGCTGCTGGATCGGCATGGCGACGGCATCGTGCTGAGCGGTATCCACAGTCGGCAGGAGATGCGCGTTTATGCCAAGCCCATTCAGAACGGGCGCTCCATCATCGGACTCTCAGACGAGGAGCAGGTCGCCATCCAGGAAGCAACGGCGCGCAGGAGGCAATCGGAGGCGCAAGTGTGAACGGGTTTGAACTGAGCGATGAGTGGCTCATCGAACGCTTCAAAGAGGGCGACGAAACCGCCTTCGACCAACTCATGCGCCGATACGAAAGCAAGGTCTATCAGCACGCTTATCGGCTCACCCATAACGCCGACGACGCTGCCGATGTCACCGCCGAAGCCTTCCTGCGCATGTACACCGCGCTCAAACGCTTCCGAGGCGACGCGCAACTTTCCACATGGCTGTACCGTATCGTGCAGAATGTCTACTACGATTTCTATAAGCGTGAGCAGCGCCATCAGCACCTGCCGCTCGAAATCAGCTCGGACGAGGACGACGAGCCGATGGAACTGCCCATCCCCGACGAAAGCGTCGATCTGGATGAGCAACTGCTGGAGATGGAGCGCCAGCGTGTCCTGCGTGAAGCCATCGAGAGGTTGCCCGACTATCAGCGCGTGGTGATGATTCTGTTCCATGTGGAGCAGCTCTCCTATGAGGAGATTGCCGAGATTACGGGCTTACCTTTGGGCACGATTAAGTCGCGCTTGAACCGTGCGCGGGCGACCCTGCGTGCGCTTCTCGAGCCGTATCGGGAACTTTTTGAAGTGGGCGACAGTCCAATCTCGTTGGAGCCAAGCGATGCGTTGCGAACAGGTCCGGGTTCTGTTGAATGATTATCTGGAGGGGACGCTCGGCACCGCGTTCAGGGAGGCGTTGGAGGCGCACCTGAGCGTCTGTGCCGTCTGCCGACGCGAGTGGCAGTTTCAGCGGGGAATATGGCGCTCGCTGGCGCGGATGCAGAAACCTGAAGTGCCCGCCGATCTGCATGCGCGTATCCTGACCTATGTGCGGGGTCATCAGCGCGCCCGTATGCAGAGCCAGCGTGGGCTGATCTGGCGCTGGGTGGGCGCCGCCGCGGCAGCTGCTACGCTGTTCCTGCTGGGCTTCTTCAGCGCGCGCCCAGGTGGCATTATGGCGGGCTTTGCTCCCTTCCCCTCAAAAGAGAACTCAGTGGTCGAATCGCTTCCCCAACCTGTGCCCGCTGGCATTCGCCTCGAATGGCGCGAGGTGGGGGGGAGCGAGCGTGTGCCCGTTCTGCATGCTGCGCTGAATCGCAAGGCGAGCGCAACGCTTGCTTGGTCAGCGGAACCCGGTCTGCCTCCGCGCATGGCTCAGCGTATCTGGCAAGGCACGCTCCAGCCGGGCAAAGCCGTTGAGATTCCCCTGCCCCTGCTCATGCAGAACAGCCGAGAGGATTACGCCACCACGCTGTGGTGGACAGTGGATGACCAGCATCGCGCCTTCTTTGTGCCCGCGGGCTACCCGCCGATGGCACGCGCGAGCCTGCGCTTACGGGCGAACCTCAGCGAGGCGCTGGCAATCTTGGCAGAGGTCTACCAAACGCCCATCGAATGGCTGCCCGCTACCCACGATACGAACCCGCTGGTCGTGCTCAATGTGCGCGACGCGGAATTGGAGGATGCCCTGCGCCAACTGCTGATTGGCACAACCTATACCGTGCGCCAAGAAAACGGGCACTGGCGCGTGCTACCCATGTAGATGCGCGTCTGGACTGGCAGGGCGTGCTGGAGGTGGCTTGGGCGTCCCGCATCCAGAGCCAGTGGGTATCCTATACTCCGTCATGCAGGAGCCGGTGGAGTGTCGCGCCTCGGTCGAAAGGGTGCTGGAGCAGCTCGATGAGCGCGCGCCAGGCGTGCCTTTGCTCGCGTTGGGTCAGACGGTGTTCTGGGACGAGCCGACCAAGAGCGTTCTGCTGATGCTGATGGAGGCGTGCCAGCGCGTACGCCCCTTCCTGTTGGGTGTGCATGACACCGACTACTTCGCTCGCCTCCATGTGCGCGAGTGGCGCATGGCAAGTAGCGAGTGGCACGGCGATGGCTTTGCCCTGCTCCCGCATAACGACGGCTCCACGCGCGGGCTGTGGTCCGCAGCGGGCGAAATCTCCTGCCTGTTCGGTAGCGAGGTCATCCCGACCCGCACACGCTATCACGAGGCGGGCGCCCAACTGGAAAAGGTGGCACAACGACACCCGCAAGGGCACGACGCTTTCATCGATGCCCTCACGGAGGCGTGGGGCTGGCGCGGACTGGTCGCCATAGAGCCTACACCCCGCCCAGTGTGCGAGATTTCTGTACAAGAGATACTGCCCGCGCTAAACGCCCTCCTGCAGTGGGGTTTCGAACAGACGCTCGAATGCCTTGCCGACCCGTCTCAGCGCGAGCGTGCCCGCCAGCGCGCCGAGACCATCCGCCAGCGCGTGCACGAGCTGGCAAAACTGGCGGTATCGTCCAACAGCACCGACCTTCCCGATTCGCTCTCGCTGGCAGACCTCTATCGATATCTTCAGCGCGATTTTCTGGTGTGGCTCATCGGGCGCGTGCCGGAGATGGTCGGCTTCACACGCACAACGGAACTGCTCCGATTCACGCCAAAAACGGCGCACCTGCCCCGATTCCAGTTACTAACGCGGTTTTTAGACCCACGCACGCGCCCACTGTGCGAACGCGCTTATAACGAGGCGGTCGCTGGCACTGAAATTTACAGCCTCGATGAGTTTGGTGAGGGCGCATTGCCGTTTGATTTGCTCATTCCGCAACGAGGGCGCGGCACTTTGCTCCTTACCGAACGCTACCTCACCGTGCTGACACCTGAACCCATCGTGTTGCGCTTGAATGAGCCTATCGAGACGGTGGACGCGCTTGCCGAGTTGATTACGCAGGCGTTGGGCGACCAATGTACACTGATTGGCAAAGCCTTGACGCTCGTGCCGATGCTGGCGCACGAGTTCGTGTTTGTGTTCAACGAGCGCGGCTCGCCCTATCTCCATCTGAGCGCACGCATGCTCCAACAAATCCAGCAGCAGGGGGTCGAGATTCACCTCTATCCCCTCCTGCGCCTGCGCTATGCAACTTGGGACACCATCGGCGCGGAGTGTGTTCAACTGCGCCTGCCTGACCATCTCGCGGAGGCATTTGGCGAGCGCGAGTTATGCTCTGGACAGTTCGCACGGCGCTGGCGCGAAGTGGTGCAGGCGCAACAGCCGTTGCAAGCGCAACTAAGTTCGTGCCGAAGCCCGCGGGAGCTGATGCGGTTCCTCGCTGAGCGAGAGGGCGAGGGATGGCGCGAAAGAGCCGACGAGTATGAACGGCTCCATGCCCGCCTCCAGCAGGTGCGCGAGCAAGCCGAATCGCTGCGCCAGCAAGCCCATGCGTTGCACGCGGAACGACGCGCCCTCAAAGCGGAACGAAGCCAACTGGAGCGCGAAAAGGGCGACCATTTCCGCCACGCACGGCTTGAGGAACGCCAAGCGTGCGAGACACGCCTGCAAGCCATCGCGGAGCGATTGCGCACCATCCGACACGAGCTTCGGCAACTGCTCAAAAAGCGATTGCAAATCGGGCGCACGCCCGAACTGTTAGCCATACGCGAGCGCGTGCGCCAGTTAGAGTACGAGGCGGAAGTGGCACGAATCCATCGGGTGCGCAACGCCATCCTAACCGCTGAGGGACTGCTCCATACGAACGCTCGCCCCGCCGCATGGTGGTTCCTGCTGGTGTCCGATAAATGGTTCCGTGCCAACGCGCAACAGACCGAGATCTATTTAGAATCGCTCAGTGCCGAACGCAGTAGGTAATCTGCACGAATTCATCGGCATTTAGGCTCGCGCCACCCACCAGCACACCATCGATTTCGGGCTGATGGAGCAACCCGTGCGCGTTCCCTGCGAACACACTGCCCCCATACAAGATGCGCACATGCTCGCCTAACTCCGGCTCGTAGAGCTTGACCAGCAGCTGGCGAATTCCGCCACAGACGCGATTCGCCTCCTCCGCATCGCACACCTGTCCCGTGCCAATCGCCCACACTGGCTCGTAAGCAATCACCAGGTCATACAGCTCATCGGCATCGATTCCCGTTAGTGCGCCCTCCAACTGCTGTTGGATAATCGCCTCGGTTTGACCCTGCTCGCGCTCTTGGAGGGTCTCGCCCACACAGAGGATGGGTTTCAGTCCGTGTGGCAGAACTGCCTTGAGTTTCAGGTTGAGCGTCGCCTCGTTCTCACCGAAGTAGCGCAGGTGTTGCTCGGTTAGGTTCGGGTCTGGCTTGCCGAATCGCCCGCGCGTTTCCGAATGCCCCAAGATGACATATTCACATCCGACCGCGACGAGCATCGAGGGCGAAATCTGCCCCGTGTAGGCGCCCGAATCTGCCCAGAACACCGTTTGCGCTCCCAGTTTGATCTCACTGCCGCGCAGAGCATCCGCCACCGCAGGCAGGGAAACAAAAGGAGGACACAGCACCACCTCCACATCGAGGCGTGTGCCTATCCGCTGTCGCAGGGTCGTCGCCAACGCTGCTCCCTCCGCCGGGGTCAAATGCATCTTCCAGTTGCCTGCAATCAAACAAGTGCGCATGGGTCTCACCCACAGAATCGGTTCGCCTCAGAGAACGCGACTCCTGCAGGACAGTTGCAATTGGGTGTCGAAATGGGATATAATAGGTGCGAGGAGGCAAGCGATGCAACAGCGCAAGGGCTTTACACTGATCGAATTGCTGGTCGTGATTGCGATTATCGCCATTCTGGCGGCAATCCTGTTCCCCGTGTTCGCGCAAGCGCGCGAAAAAGGCAGACAGACGGTGTGTCTGAGCAACTTACGACAGATCTCGCAGGCAATCATGGCGTACTCGTCCGATTATGAAGGCTACTATCCACGCGGCATTTATGGTGTTGGACCGGTAGTTTATCATTTGCTGGACCTAATCCATCCGTATGTCAAAGGTCCTGGAATCTATACCTGTCCCAGCTATCCTGCCCCGAATAATGGGATGGATTGGCAGGCGCGGCTCACCTATCGAGGCTACCAATCGGCGCGTAACTTCCGATACTTCGCCTATGTTCCGAACTATGGTCTGCTCAACTTCGACTTTTGTCGCTCAAATGTGGGCTATAGAAAGTACAGCCCCCCATTGAGCGAGGCGTCGGTGCCTCGCCCTGCTGAGACCATCGCGGTGGTGGATGGCTACTGGTATTTCAATGCAAACAGCTACTGGTTTGAATACTGGTTCAAGATAGATATCTGGCCCCGTCATACGCTGGGTTCGAATCTCGTTTACGCCGATGGGCATGTGAAGTGGTCTTACCACCTCGGGATTCCCAACGGGGGACCCCTACTGCGTCGACCCACTGGTACAACGACCTGTGTCCTGCGTACCAATAATCCGAACTACTATGGATTCCACTATCCTCCGAACTTCCGTAATCCACCTCGTGTGCCGAGAACCGAGGCTGAGTTCAACACGGTGGATCCGCATCAGAACTGCTTTGGTGACTTCTTCGGCGTGCCCGAAACCGAAATCGCGAATGTGCTTAACTGCGCATGCGGCTCTGGCGCGAATCTGTATCAACCATGCACGCCAGACGCTTATCAATAAACCGATGCCGGCTTGAATAATCAGCTGCAGCCCCTCGCTGGTTATTCAGCGAGGGGCTGTGGTGACTCGGCAGAGGTAGTGGCAGATGAAGACTTTCCTACCGCCCCAGTCGCGCGGGATCCAGCACCATCGGTTTGAACAGCCACCAGCTGGCAAGGTCGCGCTGGTCGCTGTAGTGGGGCGAGTTCGGATCCTCGCTCTGACCCGGCGGTAAGACATTCTCGCCCACGATAGGGTTGCTCAGCTCGATCACCTGGATGTATGAGCCGCGATCGGTGTAAGGAACACCCACCAGCGAACCCCAGCCCATGCGCGGCGCGCTGTAGCGCCACTGGCTCATATGGGCGCCATACTTCCCCTTCAGTTGGGTCAGCGCGTCCGCCAGCGCAATCGCCAACACTTCCTCCTTGCGCTTGCCGTTGAAGTAGTCATATAGGCGCGGAACCGCCGCCTTGTTCCCCTGCAGGGCATACAGGATATAACTTGGCTGGATGGCGAGGCGGAACAGGTTGGGGTCGAAGAAGTTGCCCAGGTCATCGCCAAACACGCGTGTGCGCACCGCGTCCAGCCATGCGTCCCAGATGACCTTGCCTGTGCTGCCCTCGCGCTCGTAGTTGTCCCACGCCTGCAGAACCCTTATCGCCTGGCGCATCTCAGGCGTGAGGTTCGGATTGCGCAGAACAATCTCCAGCATGACGGGTTTGAGCTTCGCCGCGTCCTCATCATACATCGCGATGTCGACAATCATCGCCTTCACATCGTCCAGAGTGAGGAACGGCTTGCGATTGGCGAGTTCAATCAGGCGATGCACGCGGAAGATAGCGCCCCACGCTGGCGTGTCGCCATTTTCCCACCAGACGGCGGGCTTGTTGTTCCAGTTCACGATAAAGCCGCGCTTCGGATTAATCACGCGTGGCATCTGCTCAAAAGGCAGAGTGCCTTTCCAGTCATACTCGCCTGTGCCCCACACGGGCAGGCGCGGGTCGACGCCATCCGCCCGAATCGGCACGCGCCCACAATAGAAGTAGGCAATATCGCCCTCCCGCGTGGCACAGAAGGCGTTGAACGACGCCACGATATAGGAGCAGGCACGCTCGAAATCAGCAACCGAACGCGCACGCAGGATGACATAATAGGCGTTCATCGCCTCCGCCTCTTTGCCCCAAAAACTAAGCGACCATGCAATCGCCACATTGTTGCGCCGGTCGATCGCCACGATGGGACCGTGCACACTGCGATAGACCGTTATCTGCACTGGCTCGCGCCCTTTGACCCGGATCGTCTCCGTGCGTTTCTCAAAGGGCACCCATTTGCCTTTGTACCAGTACTCCTCGGGGTTGTTCGGGTTCAGCTTTTCGATGAAGGCGTCCGCCATATCGCAGATGCCCGAAGTGAAGGTCCAGGCGAGATGGTCGTTTGCGCCGATCAGCACGCCGGGGATGCCGGGGAAGCTCATGCCCAGCACATTGACGCCCGCGCCCGACAGGTGCACCTCCGCCGCGATATGGGGCAGGCTGAAGCCCATCTGTGGCGCGCCCACAAAGAGCGCGTTCCCCGTTGCCGATTTCTTCCCCGCAATCGCAATCGCATAGCTGCCGAAGTGGGTGTAGAGACCGTGCTGACGCGCGAACTCAATTTGCGTCCCGCCCGATGCCAGCCTGAGTGCGGGCAGGAGCACCTCCAGCCCAATATTGGGCAGTTGCCCTGCATGTTTTTTGAGCTGCTCTAAGGAGGCTTTCGGGTCGCGGCGGTGTGCCTTGCGTGGGTCATCTTCAGGGGGCACGGTAGTGGGCGAGTTCGGGTCTTGCAGCCAAAGCAGGTCGTTCGCCCAGACCTCGGCATACTCTTTGTTGCGCAGGCGCAGATATTGCAGGAGGGTGAAGTTGCGCAGGTCGCCCGCTGCCATCAGCCCGCCGAATCGGCGCGACATCATCACGCCAATGGCAATACTGTCGGTCGGTCGCCACGGGCGCGGTTCGATGCCCGCCTCTGCATAGCCGGGCGGTAACTTGCCCGTGCGCTTCGCCTCCTCAATCCATGCATTCACGCCGTCGGCATAGCCCTGCAACGCCTCTTGGAGCACATTTGGCAGGCGATTAATCTGGTTTTGCAGTTCCTCCTCCGTGTAGCCCTCGATGCGCGCCGCTTTGTCCTGCTCCAGCGCGGTCGGTCCCATGATTTCTGCCAACTCGCCCCGCGCCTGACGACGGTAGCGCTCCATCTGCCAGAGGCGGTCCTGGGCAATCGCATAGCCGTTGCCATAGGTGAGACCATAGAACGAGCTGGCAAGCACATGGGGCACGCCATATGCATTGCGAAGGATGGTGACCTTCTCGCCGCGCGCGGTCAACTCCACACGCTGAGCCAGGCTGGATGCGAACAATATCGCCATCAGTCCAATCAGTCCCTTTCGAGCTTGCCTCATCGCTCACCTCCTTGTTCCACTCCTCATTTTACCCTCTTCCGACGATTCGGGGATGTCTCCGGATGAGTCGTTGAAGCCCTCATCCCTTGCCCCTCTCTCACCGTAGCACGGGCGTCTCGCCCGTGCCCCTTTTTAGCCCTCACCCCTTGCCCCTCTTTAGCCCTCACCCCCTGCCCCTCTCCCACGCTGTGGGAGAGGGGAGTCTGGCTCCCTCCCTCTCCCGAAGCGTCGGGAGAGGGAGGGCAGGGGTGGGTGAGGGCAGACATCCCCCAATCGTCGAGGGACATCCCCCAATCATCGAGGGACATCCCTCAATCGTCGAGGGACATCCCTCAATCATCGAGGGACATCCTTCAATCATCAGAAGAGGGTAAAATCAAGGTATGAGAAGCAGAGACTATATCAGCGTCAGCCCCTGTTGAACCGCCTTCGCCTTGAACAGCAGGATGACCTCCCGCACCAGCGCATGCAGGTCGAATTTTGTGTGGGCGAGGGTGAATTTGCCCGACTCCAGCCGAGCGAGGTCCAGAATGTCGTTCAGCA
>FWWL01005994.1_pt1 | contig 18134 bp, 16 predicted proteins | sample 2228331 | NCBI WGS metagenome assembly FWWL01 (sample SAMEA103939775, study PRJEB20133) | metagenome
AAAAGAAAAGGAGGTGTCAAATGAGATTAAGACCGGATCGCCTCAGTCATGGGTTCACGCTCGTTGAGCTTCTCGTCGTGATTGCCATCATCGGCATTCTTATCGCTTTACTCCTTCCTGCGGTGCAAGCGGCCCGGGAAGCAGCGCGGCGAAGTCAGTGCACGAACAACATGAAACAGTTAGTGTTGGCAGCGCACACGTATCACGACACGTTTAACCGATTTCCTGCCCGACAAGCCGGAACGGGAACAATTCCCAGCGGTGGGCTACGCTTACGAATGAGCGGGTTCGTAGCTTTGGCGCCCTATTATGAACAAAAATCGCTTTATGATCAGGTCATCACGGCCAACAATGCTCCCTGGAGCAACGATCCCTGGTGGAATGTTATTCTTCCTGTGTTGAATTGCCCCAGCGATACAGGAACGACACCACCCTACGGTTCGAGGAGGGGTACGATCAGCTACGGTTTTTGTGCAGGTGATAGCTACGTTTCCTCAGTTGTCAGCCCCTCGGAGCGAACAGACCAAGCGTTGGCGGATAAAAGAACGCCATTACCTAACCGCGGAATTTTTGGCCGACTCGATTTCACATCGATGGCTCACATTACCGACGGGACAAGCAACACAATTGCCTTCGCTGAGCGCTCTCGCCCTTCTGCGAGGGACAGCCGCGGGATGGTGGTGGTCGATGCTTCCGCTGACCCAAGCACATACATCCCGTTTACCTGCCGCGCATATTGGACAGGAAGCCGATATTCTGCAGCAGCTGTGCCATTCACCCAAGACACTTCCCCGGGTTATCGATGGGGCGACGGCGCGGCGTTCTTCCATGCCGTTGTCACCATTATTCCGCCAAACACATCAGTATGCCTTATTGGTGACCCAAATTGGCAGAGCGGGGGTGGCCATTACGCGCCCGGGATTTGGAACTCAACGAGCGACCACCCAGGCGGTGTGAATGTGGCTATGGCCGATGGCAGTGTACGTTTTATTAGCGAAACCATTGATACGGGCAACTTGGCGATTGTTGCCCCGTCCCCCACCACTCCTGGACCAAGTCCTTACGGAGTCTGGGGGGCTCTGGGTACGAAGAGCGGTGGTGAAACGGTACCCAGCAGTTTCTGAGGTTAGAGTGACTCCGATCTTGCAAAGAAGCGTGGATTGGCTTACGAAGGGAATTAAATGATGCGCTTTACCTGGGTATGTTGGTTCGCTTTTGCAGGTGTTATTTTCGTAAGCGGATGTTCGGCCCGGGATTCACGGAATCTCCCGGCTACGGTTCCGGCTTCAGGATATGTCTATCTCGATGGTAACCCCGTGGAGGGCGCCGCCGTCGTTTTCATACCGGAAAACATTGAGGCCGGAAACCCGGCCCAAGGAATTACAAATGCTCGGGGCTTTTTTGAACTTCAAATCGAAGGAAAGAAGGGGGCAGTTCCGGGTCGCTACATCGTTCAAGTCGTCAAGACCGTCGAAGTACCAATGGAGGGCGCATCACAGGTAACCGGTGAAAGCGAAGATTTCCGCGCGATAACTTACAAGAATGTCCTCCCTGCCAAGTATGCCAATATCACGACCTCTGATTTGAAAGTCGAAATTCCCGAGGGTGGCATCAAGGGCATTCGGCTAGAGCTTAAGTCGCAACCTTGACGACATCCGTTCCTTAAAACGTTACCCCGAAGAAATGCTCCTTGCCACACCGTCCGAACTGTGGCACCTTTTCTCTTGGCACTTGGGGTGCGCAGCCTTTCTTCGACCTTCTTGCCACAGAACCACTCTGTAGAGCGAAATGGCAAAAAATTCGTACGTGCAGGAAAGACATGCGCCGTATCCACCTGGTTTGGGATAACTCATCGGTCGGTTATCCACGTAGTACTTTGCGGCCGGTACGACGTGGCTGGCAAACACTTCTCCGCCTACATGCCATCGAAAGACACAAACACACCAAGGAAAATTCCCTCCACAGAAGACAGGCGGCACCCAGTTTGACAGAGTTAAACCCGTGAAACCCTCACGGCACCGAATCATGTAAGGTGAGGCTAGGCCCCACCGCTGACGAGGTCACGGGGTGGCGAATTGACATCCCGGCGGAGTGGGCACCCGCAATCCATCGCCCTGGGGTAACACCAATGACCACCGTCAAGACGAGGCAGATGGCCATGGCGAGGAGTCCGGCGGCAGAAGCCGGTCGGATTTCGGCCTGGGGCTTGTCCTCCTCCGGGGCGAAGAATAACGCCGCCACCACGCGCAAGTAATAGGCTGCCGCGATGGCCGCGTTGAGGGCCCCCACGACGGCGAGAATGATCAGCCGCGTCTTGGCGGGGTTATCACCAGGTGAACCGCCAACATCGAGTGCGCTAAAGAAGACCGCCAGCTTTCCCCAAAAACCGGCCAGGGGCGGCACGCCCGCCAAACTGAACATAAAAGCGGCAAGTGCCCAAGCAACTAACCGGGAATCGAATGCCGACGCCCGGGCCAGACCGCGGAGGTCTTCAAGGGTCTCAGCCGGCCGTCCCTGGATACTCAGAAGGCCGAGGGCCGTAAAGGCCCCCACCGTGGCCAAGACATACACAAACAGATACAGCAGCACGGCCGTCCTGCCATCCCAGGGATGAGCCCCCGGTTGGGCGTAGGTCATGGCCACCGTCAAACCGATCAGCATATATCCGGCATGGGCAACGGAGGAATACGCGAGGAGCCGTCGGATGTGGTTCTGCCAAAGGGCCAGAACGTTCCCCACCGTCATTGTAATTGCCGAAAGGGCCAGCATGATCTGCCAGCTCTGCGGTGCTGCCGTCAGCGTAATTCCCAAGATGATCCGCATCATCACGATGATCCCGGCAATCTTCGGCAAGGCCGAAAGCAAGGCCGCGTTGCGGTGGGATGTCGCCTGATAAACGTCCGGGGCATAAAAGTGAAAAGGGACCGCCGCAATCTTAAACGCCAGTCCCGCCAGAATGAAAACCAGGGCAATACTGGCGAGCGGTCCGGAAAATCCCTGCTCAACTCCGGCGATCATCAGGGCCCTGTGGTCAACAGATTTCCCTAATCCGTAAAGGTAGCTGACACCAAACAAGAAGATCGCCGAGGCCAAAATACTCAGGTAAAAGTACTTGGCGGCACCTTCACGGCGATGCGGTCCTTCACGATCCAGGTAGAGGAGCACATAGGTCGCCATCGAAAGCAATTCGAGACCCACAAACAGCAGAATAAGGTCTTGAGCTCGAACGGCGAACATGGCCCCCAGGATGGCCAAGATGAGCGTGCCGACTCGCTCCCCATCATAACTCATCGGTGCCCCACCACTTGAAAGGAGCAAGAGGAATCCTATGAAGAGGATGAGTTCGCGGGCAAAAACCTGGAACTGATCGGGCGACTTTGCCAAATAATGTGTGTGCAGGACGACGGCTATCAAGGCCGCCACGATCCCGAGCCCGGCCAACACGTAAACCCAACCTCGGCGCAGTCCAAAAGCGGGCAGGACCAGACAAAGGACACCCGCCAAGCCGAGAAAAATCTCGGGAAGCCAATCAGTGGTGGTCAATAACTGAAACACCGCATGCATCGTTGTCTTCCGTTAAAGCCAATCGATCCGTGGGATGATTCTGTGCGGCAAACTTCTGGTTTGCGTCAGGTGACAGTAGTCCCGCCATCACGGTGTCCGTCGGGATCTCTCGGTCGCCCCGGTCATCGGGTGATACGGCGACGGTGATGGACCGTTCGATCTGCCGCAAGGCCGGCGTCATTCGCCGTAAAAAGTAATTCGGCTGGATGCCGATCCACACGATGAAGACCAACAAGGGGGCCAGGGCGAGAATCTCACGAAGGTTCAGGTCCTCGATCCCGTACTGCCCCGTCGATACGTGATAGGTTTTCCAATCCTCGTCGTTCAGGGGGTTGGTCGAGGCCTGGCCGTCGCGCTCTGCCACAGGCACCGCCAAAGGTTCGTTCAGGGGGCCAAAGAACAGACGACCTACGAGCGTCAGCATGTACCAGGCACCCAGGACCACGCCCGACGTGGCGAAGAGGGCGAGGACCAACTCCCCACCACCGTGCATCCACGCCCGCTGGAACATGGCAATCAGGACGAGGATTTCACCCGCAAAGCCGTTAAGACCGGGCAGGCCAATGCTGGAGAATGTCAGGACAAACGTCATGAAGGCCAAAATGGGCAACTTTCGTGCAAGGCCGCCAAAGGCCTCGATCTTCCGCGTGTGATACCGCTCGTAGAGCATTCCCACGACCGCAAACAGGCCGCCGGTGGCCAGCCCATGGTTGATCATCTGGAGCAGCCCCCCGTGGAGCCCCAGCGGACTGAGGCAAAAAACACCGAGCATACAAAATCCCAGGTGACTGACGCTGGAATAGGCGATCAAGCGTTTGACATCCCTTTGGGCAAATGCCGTAAAGGCCCCGTAAACGATGCCCACCACGCAGAGCGTCAATAACCATGGGGCGAGGACGCGAACGGCATCCGGCACAATGGGCAAAACCAGTCGCAGAAAACCGTAGCCGCCCACCTTCAAGAGAATCCCGGCCAGCAGCACACTTCCGGCTGTGGGGGCCTCCACGTGCGCCAGCGGCAGCCACGTATGGAGGGGAACAAGCGGCACCTTAACGGCAAACCCGAGAAATAACGCCCAGAAAATCCAAAGTTGAACCGAAAGCGGAAACAGGCCTTGCGACCGCAACTCGAAAAGGTGGGTCGTGAGTTCGGGTATGGAGAAGGTTATCCTTCCCGTCCCGCTGCAAGAGGCCGTCCAAATCACGACGGCCAAAAGTCCCAAAAACGTAAGCACGCTCCCTGCCAGAGTGAAAAGGAAGAACTTGATCGCCGCGTGACGCCGCTCTTCGTGTCCCCAGATTCCGATCAGAAAGAAAAGCGGGACGAGCGTCGCTTCAAAAAACACATAAAACAAGACAAGATCCCGGGCAGTAAAAACTCCTAGCATGCCGGTGTACAAGACCAGCAGAAGACGATAGAAGGTTGGCGCCTGCCGGTCAATGGCATTCCAACTGACCAGCACCGATGTGACCATGAGCAGCGAGGTGAGTGCATATAGCCAGACGCTCAGTCCATCTAAGCCCAGGGCAAAACGAAGCCCGATGGTTTGGTCAGACCGGGACCACCAGGGAACTTCAAAGACCGCAAACTGCTGTGCTCCCACGGGAAACCGAAAGGCGATCCATCCGCTCAAGGCGGTCGTCAACAGGACGATGATCAGCGTCATTCGGCGAGCCACGGCCTGGCTGTTCCCAACAATGAGGGCGCCCGCCAGTGGTGCGAAGACGCTCATGGCTAACAGTGTTCCCATTGCCACACCTTTCACTCCTCTCAACCAGTGGGGCTTCCAGCGAGTTCAGCACGATGTCATTAAAAGAACATCGCAGCCAGCAAGACCAAAACCCCAAGGACAATTCCCAGCCCGTACCAGGGAATCCAGCCGTTGTGTGAACTTCGTAGGAGAGCCCCCACCAGCTTGGGCAGGTAGCCGATGAGATCCACCAACAAATCAATGAAATACCGGTCGAGCCATGCCGCCACGGTTGCTAGCCACACCAGTGGCCGAACAATCATCCATGTATAAAGTTCATCGATAAAGAACTTATGGAAAGACAACGGATAAAGACCAATCACCTTGGTTAAGCCAATCACAGGTCGGACGATGCCACCCGGGCCGAGGACAAGCAGTGCCGCCCAGCCGATGCCGCCCAGGGTCAGGGCCGTGCTTAGCCACGGAATCAAAGCGGCACCACCAGCGGGATGGGCTGAGACGGTATGCTTGGCAAATGCGGCAAGACTGGGGGTAGCCGCGAGAAAATGTTCGATCACCTTGCCGGGACCGAACGCCACTCCAACAACCGCCGAGGCAATTGCCAAAATGACGAGGGGAATCACCATGACCGAGGGCGACTCTTGGAGGTGACCGGCGGCCTCCGCAGGAAACCGTTCTTCGCCGAAAAACGTCCGAAAATAGGCACGGAAGGTGTAAATGGCCGTCAGGCCAGCAGTCACCGCTCCCGCCAAAAACAGAACGAAATAAAGCGGTGAGGCACCTCCCTTTTCATAGACGAGATGGAGGATTTCATCCTTACTGAAGAATCCGGCGAACGGGCACAATCCCGCCAAGGCCAAACTGCCGACAAGAAACGTGGCATGGGTCCACGGCAAGCGACGGCGTAATCCGCCGATTTCATTAATGTCGATCACACCCCCCGTGGCATGCATCACACTGCCCGCCCCCAAGAACAAGAGTGCCTTGAAGAAGGCATGGGTAAACAGGTGAAACATCGCGGCAGCGGCACCGACCAATCCACCCACGGACAGTCCCAAGAACATGTAGGCAAGCTGACTGATCGTGGAATAGGCCAGGATCCGTTTGAGGTCCGTCTGGGTCAGCGCGATGATGGCCGCCATGGTGGCCGTGATGACGGCAATGATTCCCACGACGGTCAGAGCATAGGGTGCCGCTTCAAATAGGGGCATGCATCGGGCGACCATATAGACCCCGGCCGTCACCATGGTGGCGGCGTGGATCAAGGCACTCACGGGGGTCGGGCCTTCCATGGCGTCGGGAAGCCACACGTGCAAGGGGAATTGGGCACTCTTTCCGCAGGCGCCCGCAAACAAAAGGAGACAGATCAGTGTGGCCACTCCACCATGGACAAGTCCCTGATCGGGATGGACCAGGCGGGCCATTCCCAACACTCCCGCCGAATAGACTTCGCCCGTTTGGGGATCAACGGTGTCGTGAAAATTCAGCGTTCCATATACCGACCAGATCAAGAAGATGCCCAAGGCAAATCCAAAATCCCCGACGCGATTGACGAGGAACGCCTTTTTCCCCGCAGCCGCCGCGGCCGGCTTGCGATACCAAAAACCGATCAGCAGATAACTGCACAGGCCCACGGCCTCCCAAAAGATATAGAGGAGCAAGAAGTTACTGACCGAGACGAGCATGATCATGGAGAAGACGAAAAGAGAAACATACGTAAAGAATCGCCAATAGCCGGGATCGTCATGCATGTATCCGATCGAGTAAATGATCACCAGCAGGGAAATGGCCGTAACCGTGACCAACATGAGCACGGTCAGGGTATCGACGCGGAGAACCATGGGGATTTGAAACCGCACAAAATCCACGGTCCCGTGGGCCACAGGGATTTGAGGGGTCCCGCCGGTCGGACTGATGTCCGCCCAACTCCAAAGTTGGACCACGTGTTCGAGAACACGCTGTTCCCCATCGCCGGTGCGATGACCAAGCGTCTGCGTCACCAAAAGAAGCAAAGCCAATGATGCAATGAATGAAATGGCCGTGCCCGTAACAGCCGGCACATGACTGAACTCACGCAGGAAGCGCGGGCCGAGCACGGCCGTTAGGATCGCAGCGCCGAGAGGCATCGCGGCTATGAGGATAATAAGAAACGTCATAGGGGTTACACACTCGGTCGATATTCAAGAACTTCCTGGGGGATATCAGGAGGCCGTCCAACGCGGGGGAGCCTCGGCCACGGGGGCGTCTCGGCTTCCCTAACCTCACCTTCATCTGGCAGCGAGGGAAGGATGATGTCCTCGCGGACCTTTTGCAGACGCAGGACATCCAACCCCTCTCTTGCCCTCACCAGTGTCAAAACCAGTGCCAAAGCGATGGCCGCTTCCGCCGCGGCGACAGCCACAATAAAGAGGACAAAGACCTGGCCCGTCGCTTGACCGTGATAACGGTCCCAACCCGCAAAACTGACAACAACACCTTGGAGCATTAACTCAACGGAAAGAAACATAACAATCAGATTCCGCCGGGCAAGAAAACCGACAACCCCCAGGCCGAAGAGGCAAGTCCCCACCAGCAAGTAATGCATGAGTAAGGCGGTGTTTTCCATGGTATTCCCGTGTGTATCTTCTCCTCGGCTTAGGATTCATTCGCGGCCGGTATTTCGTCCGGTACACCGCGATCCTTGAGATCCAGCAGCGGCTCCAGCGGATGGGCGATGATCACGGCAGCGCCCAGTAAGCCAAGTAAAAGAACAATCGCCAAAGCCTGCACGGCCACGCCATAGTGCAAAAACAACTGGTTGCCCAGATCAACGGTCCGCGTGACAACGACGTCGGGAATGGCACCGCCTTTTTCTTTTGCCAGGAACCACACATGGACCGTGGCGGCATGCCGCAACCAGGTGGCCGTCGTCAGGGCAATGAGGACCGCACCTACCACAGAGGCCATGAGCGGTTCCCAACTTTGACGGTTGAAACCCGCCGTCCCCTTGGGATCGTCGAGCATGAGGACGAACAAGAACATGACCAAAATGGCGCCGATGTAAACAACGATCACGGCCATGGCCACAAATTGGGCACCGTTGAATAACAGCATCCCGGCCGTGCCCAAAACTGCCATGCCAAACCAAAGGGCGGAGTACAACGGACGACTGCTGGTAACCATGGCCACCGCCGAGGCAACGGCCACAATCGCCATGAGTGTAAGAAGCGATCGCGTCAATAGGTTTCCCACGGGCGGAATCATGGCCGAGAGCATCGCCAACCCGGCAGCGAGGAAAACCCAGCCGCGGCTACGCTTTCGGGCTTTACCCCACGGCAGCGCCCACCACAGGCCTCCCGCGGTGAGAAGACTCGCCAAAATCAAAACCAAGAGTGATATGTCCATAACATTATCCGTAAACACCCAAGAAACGATCCCTCACTCGTTCTGCGCGAGGTCCTGATCGTCTTGCCGAGATTCCATCAATTCCTCAATCTCTCGCTTTGCCCGCAACCAACCGGGAGGCTCCTGATCTTTGGTTTGATCATAGACGCTCAATAGCTTCTGCTTGTCGAAGATCATTTCCTCGCGGCTCTTTCCAGAAAGATCGTAGAGGCTTGTCAGCTCAATGGCATCTACCGGACAGGCCTCCTCACACATACCGCAAAAGATACACCGCAGCATGTCGATGTTAAAGACGACCGGATACTTCTCTCGATCCGGCCAGGGGCTCGGCGCCGCCACGATGTCAATGCAGTGCGCCGGGCAAGCTGTGGCGCAGAGGAAACATGCCACGCACTTCACGCGGCCTTGCTCATCCCGGTTCAAACGATGAACACCCCGATAGATCAAGGGGTCGGGAAATTGATGTCGTTCTTCCGGAAATTGCACCGTTATCTTCCGTCCGATCAGGTGCCGGAATGTCGTCGTCAACCCATCCCAGAACAAGGGCAAATATGACCGCTCGCTCATGCTCAGCGGTGATTCATCGACCCAACGGATATCAGGGCTGTCTTGCTTCATCTTCTCTACGTCCCATCAGCACGTATGGTTGGAAATGGCCCACCGATTCCCATTCCTTTAAGCCTCGCAAGGCTCCGTCACTCGAGAAGGCACCGGGGATGCACTGGCCTGTAAACCGTGGGCAAGACGAACCAGGTCATACCGCGGCCTGTTGTCATAATAAGGTGGAGCAATCGCCGCCGTAATGATCCACGTTAGGATGAAAGTCGCCCAATTGATCAGTGCAAGGACTGGCAACGACGGCCAACCCTGCGATATGACCAAGGGCTCCCACCACGCATACCATGCCACCAAGATCGTTACCTGAACCATTCCCCACGAAATGAGGGGCTTCCATGCGAGGGTCATCAGTTGATCAAAACGAAACCGGGGCCAGCTCCAGCGCATCCACATGAAAAAGAATACCACGGCCAGTACCTTGGCCACAAAAACGACAATCCTTAAGATCGCCCCACCGACCCCGGCCACTGCTTCGGACCCGGTGAGGAACCAGAGGTGCCAACCTCCGAGGAAGAGCAAGACAATCACCACGGCAGCCGTAATCATGTGCAAGAACTCGGAAACCAAGAACGTCATCAGCCGCATGCCGCTGTACTCCGTATGGAATCCCCCCACCAGCTCTTGTTCCGTTTCGGGCAAGTCAAAGGGCAAGCGACCCGCCTCGGCCGTCACGGCCACAAAGAAAACCACAAACGCCAGCGGGTGAAGGACGATGTTCCACACCCCGGTTTGAGCCTGTTGAAGGACGATCTCATCGATCCGCAGTGTCCCGGCATAACAGGTCAGCGCGATGAGGATCAACCCTAGCGGAACCTCATAAGCGATCAACTGAGCGGCACCGCGCATGGCTCCAAACAGGCTGTATTTGTTGTTGCTTCCCCAACCGGCGAGAATTACTCCATACACAGCTGCCCCATTCGCCACAAACAAGAAAAGCAAACCGGCATCAAAAGTGGGAACGATCGTCAAATCAATGGGGGCCCAGCCCGAGATGCCCAAATCCACAGCCCCCAGCGGAATCACGGCATATACCGCCACGGCGGCGACAAATGTCACGATCGGCGCAATGTTGTAAAGAATCCGATCGACATGACCTGGAACAAACTCTTCCTTGAAAATGAGTTTCAGACCATCGGCAATGGGTTGACCTAAACCAAAAATCCGAATGTTGGTCAACGGGATGCCCACACGGTTGGGACCAAGCCGGTCCTGGACCCATGCGGCGATCCAGCGCTCGACGAGCACCAGATAAGCGGCGGCCGTCATCAAAGCAGCCAGCAAGACGGCAATCTTAATGCATGTCGCAACGACGAAGCCAATCATGTTCGGTCCCGTTTGTTGTTGGCGCCTCCAAGGTTTACTATTTCACTTTTCCACCACATGTCCACATGGGTAGCGATTGCGGCCATTCTCACTGGCCAGTCGCTACCGTTTGCTCGGCCAATTGATTGACCCGAAGGTCCACACCACAATCGGGAATCTCGCCCATCGCCGCGGAAAAATAAGGGATGGTCCGTGCGATTTCGGCCAAGACCTCACGTGGTTGATAAAGGCCGCTCATCCCGCCCAATTCCCAAAAGAGCGACCCCAAACACCGGCTGCCCATGGGGGGCCGAATTGTCCGCTCTGACCACTGCAGCCGGTGTTGCCGGTTCACGCAGGAGCCCTCCCGCTCGGCAAAAAACGCCATGCCCACGATCAGATCGGCACGATCGCTAAGGGGAGTGGGAAATACGTCGGCGACAATCAACGTGGTTACTTGCCGCAGCCGGTCCGCCTGTTCCACGTCGATCCACGGCTTGACATACCCGCCGAGGACGACGATCACATCGAAGTGGCCTTCTCCTGTCTTCGCCAAGAGATCATCGAAATTCAGGGGTGGCTGCTCGAAGCAGTAGGCCACCCCCTCGACACCCAAGCGATTGGGGCATTTTTCGGCAGAAATGACAAAGCCTCCGGGAAACCGTTCGTCCTCACCCTGCCGCGGAATTGGCCCCAAGGCTACGGTACTTTTAGGATGGAGTTGCTTGATCCATCGGCAGGCCAAATAGGCCTCTTCATTGGTTAAGAAGGGCGAAAGGCAAAGGGCGGGCTGCCGCGCTTGCCGGACTCTCTCCACCATCTGAGAGATGGCCGCCGGCCAGTTAACCGGCGCGATGTTCCCATTTTGTCGTTGCCAGGCACCGCGCAGCCGATTGGGGTGGTGAATCACGGGGTAACTGTATCGACCATCGTTACAAATCCACCATCGATTGACGAAGGGATTTTCGCGGGGCTTAATGCGATACACCCGATCCTGATTCTCTTCGACCCAAATGGAACATCCCGTGGCACACAGAACGCACACACTTGGGTGGCGACGCAGGTACCAAACACGCTGTTTGTAGAGAAAGTCCTTGTCAGCCAAGGCACCCACAGGACAAAGATCAACAACATTGCCGGACAACTTATTATTCAGCGGCAGCTCCGGTAAGACGTCGATCTCCTCATGGGCACCGCGGTTGACAACCAGCAACTCGGACGTGCCCGTGATCTCTCGGGTAAATCGGACGCACCGGGTGCACATGATGCACCGATCAACAAAGAGAAACACATCCCCGATATCGCGTTTGCGGCTGGTGAAGGGCCGAATCTCAGCGCGGCGTTCCGCCTGACCAAACTTGAAGTGATAATCCTGAAGACGACACTCGCCCGCCTTGTCGCAAATCGGGCAATCAATGGGATGCCGAAGAAGAAGGTCTTCCTCGACCATCGCCCGGGCACGGGCAACTTTTTCGCTGTTGGTGATAAAGACGGTCCCGTCCTTTGCCGGGGTATTGCAGGCCGGCATTAATTTGGGAAGCATGACAATCTGCCCAGTCTTGGGATCGCGTGTTCCCACCTCGACAAGGCACATCCGACAACTGGCGACCACAGATAATCCGGGGTGCCAACAGTAATGAGGGATTTCAATCCCCGCCCGCGCGGCCGCTTCAATCCCGTTAAGCCGCTCGTGCGGGCCGATCTCCACCTCTTTGCCATCAACAATCACAATGCCCATGAAATCCAGTCCCTCGTCTTCCTCCAAATCAGGCAATGGGTAAACGTGTGGAGTTTGATTGGTCCCTTTTCTCGAAGGAAAAGGCCGGAACCGGGCGAGTGGAACGCCATCCTTTGGGATTTGTACGCTTGATGTAATCCTCCAATTCACCACGGAATTTGCGGATGGCCGTCTTGATCGGCCAGGCAGCACCGTCGGCAAGACCGCAAATCGTGGTCCCCGGAATAATGCCGATGTTGTCGGCAATTTCCAAAAGGAGGTCGAGGTCAACGAGGCGACCGCGTCCCGCCTTGACGCGTTCCACAATCCGCAGGGCCCAAGCCGTCCCCTCCCGGCAGGGTGTGCATTGACCACAGCTTTCGTGGGCAAAAAAGCGACAGCTATTATGCAAGAAGTCGATGATGGGATACGTTTCGTCGAGGACAATGACACCACCGGTGCCCAAGCCCAAGCAGCCCGCCTTGATGGGGCCGGCAAAGTCCATCGGAGTATCAAGCTCATCCGCCGAAAGCAGCCCGGTACTCAGTCCGCCCGGCACGGCCGCCTTGGCCCGGCGACCGTCTCTCACGCCGCCGGCATATTCTTCAATGAGGCGGCGACACGGAATCCCCAAAGGGGCTTCAAAACAACCTGGCCGATTGACATGCCCGCTGACGCAAAATAGCTTGGGACCGAAACTCCCCGGATCCCGCGGATCATTCGGATCGGGCGGCACACCGATCGAGCGAAACCACGCCGCCCCCCTCTCCATAATGTGCCGAACGCAGGCCAGGGTCTCCACGTTATTCACGACGGTCGGTTTACGGAATAACCCTTCAACGGCAGGGAAGGGAGGTTTTGTCCGCGGCCAGGCCCGTTTTCCTTCGATGCTTTCGATCAAGCCAGTTTCTTCACCGCAAATGTAGGCACCGGCCCCACGATGGATATAGACATCCAGATGAAAGCCCGTGCCCAAGATGTTCTTCCCCAAATAACCCGCCTGATAGGCCTCCTGAATCGCCGCGCTTAAACGCCGGTAAGCCAGCGGATACTCATACCGCAGATACACATAAGCCGTGGTTGCCCGTGTTGCGTAAGCGCTGATGATCGTCCCTTCCAGGACCTGGTGGGGGTCTTGTTCCAAAAGGATACGATTACAAAACGTCCCCGGCTCACTCTCATCTGCATTCACACAAAGATAAATTGGCCCCGGATGATCGGCGGGGAGAAAAGACCACTTTAGACCCGTCGGAAAGCCTGCCCCACCACGACCGCGGAGGCCACTCATCCGTACTTCCTCAACCACCTCAGCAGGTGACAATTGCGTGAGGACGCGGCGGAGCGTCGCGTAGCCACCACTCGCTTCATAAACCTTCAAGGTGTGGCTATCTGGCTTTTGGATATTTGCCAAAAGGACAGGTTCAAACGATTCCATCATTCTTGTCCGTTTGTGTCTTGCTTCGACAGTTCATCGAGGACTGACTCCAATCTCTCCCGCGTCATTGTGGGATAGAGCGTTTCGTTGATGAGAACGGCCGGGGCGTAATCGCAGGCCCCAAGGCACTCCGCCGCCTCCAACGTGAAACGCCCATCGGCGGTCGTTTCGCCAGGCTCGATGTTCAAGCGTTCTCGCAAATAATCGAGCAGGTTTTCCCCACCGCAAAGGGCACAGCTCAACGAGCGACACACCCAGATGCGATATTTCCCGAGGGGACGATCCTGCTTGAAGAATTGGTAAAACGATAGAGTGTCTTCAATCTCCGAGGCCGGGATTCCCAAAACATTGGCCAACTCCAGTACGGCGCTCTTGGGAACATAACCGAGGGCCTGTTGGATCAGGTGAAGGGCCGGCAAGACAACGGCACGGGTATTCGGATAGTAGGAAAAATACGCGCGAACGGAGGCAATGACCTCCGGCGGCAGGGAGGCAACCTCTCCACTTTCAACTGCTGGTGTCTTTTCTTGTGGCGACATCGATTCACCCGTATCCAATGCACATTCGTTCACCGATCCAATTCCGCCGCAATGATGTTCAAACTCCCCAGGACGGCGACAACGTCTCCCAACATGTGGCCTCGAATCAAATGCGGGAACAACGCAAAATGGACAAATGAAGGTGGCCGGCAGCGTGCCCGGTAAGCATAAGGAGAACCGTCACCAACAATGTAAAACCCCAACTCCCCGTTGGGCGATTCCGTGGCGCAGTAAACTTCTTCACACGGTACTTCAAAGCCCCGGTTCTGCATGATGATCTCAAAATGCGTGATGAGCCCTTCGATTGTGGAATGAACTTGCCACTTATCCGGGATGATCGCCCGCTGACCAACATCCACATGAACCGGACCAGAAGGCAAATTCTCCACGGCTTGATGGATAATCTTCAAGCTTTCCCGCATCTCAGCCATGCGAACCAAATAGCGGGCGTAACAATCCCCACCCTGGGCACAACAGACTTGGAAGTCGAAATCGGAGTACGCCAGGTAAGGTTCGTCCTTTCGCAAATCGCGGGTCACGCCACTAGCGCGGGCAATGGGACCCGTAACGCCCCGGTTGATCGCCTCCTCCTTGGTCAGAACGCCGATCCCCTTGGTTCTATCCACAAACACCCGATTGCGGGTGAGCAGGCGATCCATGTCATCCAATGCCCGCGGCATCTTGCGGAGAAACTCCCGAATCAATTCGATGGCCTTGGGGGAGGCATCGTACATCAAGCCGCCCACGCGGGTGTAGCTGTTTGTAAATCGCGCCCCGCAAAGGGCCTCGAAAATGTCGTAAATCATTTCACGGGGATTAAACGCATACATGAAGAAGGTAAACGCCCCCGTGTCCAATCCCACCGCGGCATTACAGACAAGGTGATCGGCAATCCTTGCCAACTCCGCCACAATGACACGCAAATATTGGCATCGCGGCGGAACCTCCAGGCCCATGAGCTTTTCCACGGCAAGGTGCCAGGCCACGTTGTTCGCCATGGGCGAGACGTAATTCATCCGATCGGTAATCGTGACGTACTGATTGTAATTGAGATGCTCCGCCAGCTTTTCGAATCCGGAATGGAGATAACCGATGTCGCAATCGGCATCAATGACCCGCTCCCCTTCCAATTTCAAGATGAGGCGAAGCGTGGTATGGGTGGCAGGATGCTGTGGGCCGAAATTCATCGTCCACAGATATTCCTGGACCTCATCTGTCGCTTGCGATAGTTCGCTTCGTTGAAGCGGCATATTTTTTCCGGCTTTCCTTTTTGTCTAATCTTTTTGGCCTCAACCCCTGCCGAATAAGACACCCAACCCTTTACCCTAGATCTCGCGTGACAACCGGGAGGTTGTGCCGCTCACCCCGTCCTTGTAGGGGATAATCTTTTCGGAGCGGGTGGTCCTGAAAATCTTCAGGTAGCAAGATACGCCGTAAATTCGCGTGACCTTCAAAACGGATTCCGAACATATCCCAGACTTCGCGTTCCAACCAGCGGGCGCCTTCCCAAAGGTCGGTCACCGTCGGCAGTGCTGGCTGTGGGTCGTTGACGAAGGTCTTGACAATCAATCGATCGGCGTTTTCGGGTCGGCCCACAATGTAAACCACGCCAAACCGATCTTTGGCCTTCGGATAATACAGATAGTCAACACACGTAATGTCGATGATCAGGGTAAAACCGCACTCCTCTTTCAAAAAGCGGAGCACATCATGGACGATTTCACGAGGTACGCAAACCCGGAACTGATTGCGAAACTCCGTGATCTCCGCCGATGGAAACCTAGCCTGAATTGTCTGGATTGTCTCGGATGACACCATATTTCAGTCAAGTCCCTAAATGATCACGCTTCACCATGATCTCCGATACACAACTCCATGGGCACCTAGAACCTCGCAGCGGTGATTGCGGCGTAGCCTACCGATTCACACCCTCCTCATCTTTGCCGGTATCCAAGCTATTTGCGGTTTCGTCCTGAGAAAAAATTGGTGGACCGGCAACGAGCAAGCGGGGATTTTTTGGGTCGGCCAACAGTGCCCGCGGCGGCTGATGCAGTCGCCTCTCCACGTCTTTCCCCCAAGCCGAACCCTCACGTTGAATCTTTTCCTGAAGATCGATGATCGCCTGCAAGAGTTGCTCCGGTCGTGGCGGGCAACCGGGGACGTACATATCCACGGGGATGAAACGGTCGATGCCCTGAACCACGGCATAGGTGTCGAAAACACCACCCGTCGATGCACACGCCCCCATGGAAATACACCACTTCGGCTCATGCATCTGCAACCAAATCCGCTGCAAGACCGGCATCATCTTCATGACGACACGGCCCGCCACGATCATGAGATCGCACTGCCTCGGGCTAAAGCGAAAGACCTCGGCCCCAAAGCGGGCAATATCATGTCGGCTGGCACCCGTGGCCATCAGTTCGATGCCGCAACATGCCGTCGCAAACGGCATCGGCCAAAGGCTGTTTTTGCGACACCAATTCACCAAGGCGTCGAGCTTAGTAATGACGACATTGTCGGGCAAGTCGGTCATTCTTGTCATTCAGGTGATCCACCCGTAGAAATGATTTTCACGATCACTTCCAATCAAAGACCCTTCGTCGCCAATCGTACGCATATCCCAAACCGAGCAGGACGAAAAAGACCAATCCCGGCCAGAGAATCCCTTGTATCGAGCGCGGAGCCACTCCCCCAGCCGCCAACTCCCCGGATTGTCCGGACGGACTCGCCTGCTCTGTTAAATCTACCAGGATTGTCCCGTCACGCAGTCCGGTTGATTCCGCGGAGGAAATCACTGTCGCCGCCCGATTTGCCGGGAATTGACTACTTTGCCTTAGTGATATGACCCACGGATAAAGAAACAGCAATTCCACATCAAACACCAGGAACGCCACGGCTACTAGATGGAATCGCACATGAAAACGGCGCCGGGCATCGTGGAAAGGGTCCACGCCGCTTTCGTAAGGCATGGCTTTGACAGGATTCACCCGATGCGGTCCACACAGATGGCCCAAGACGATGAGACCGATGCTCAAACCCACCAGGGCCATTAAGAACAGCGTGAAAGGAATGAGTGCCGCATCGAACTCCATCGCATCCTCGCTTTACGCCAAGGATTCCCTTTTTCGCACGTTGTCACGAAAAGGCACCGCCCGCCAGAAGCCGTGTCTGGCCCTTGGGCACTGGCGACATGTCGTAGCATCCGTGGCTCATCCCGTCAAAGCGGGATCTTCAACGTCCGTGACGCAGGAGTTCTTTTTTGTCTATAGGCAGGTAAAACCGCGATCATCCATTTGTGGCGATCGCAATCGTGCTACCATTTTTACGCCACGGGGCAAAGCCCGGTTCGTCTCCGTTCTCGCTCACGGAAGTCGCCCGAAACCATTTATCGCCAACCGCCCGACATGGCTCAACACGGCCAGCCCGTCAAACCATTGTGGCAGACGGACCTCTCCCACAATGTTGACAACTGTGACTATTCTAACTGACGAATACGTGTGTATGGCATTCTAGGACTACTTTGAGAAGCCGTCAACTCGGACTTACACAACGTCACCCAAGGGCGGTCGAACGTGGCAAATCACTTCCAGGACAAGCCAAATCAAGTGAGGAGAGTTACGGCCGGCGAAAACGGTTTTAATCATTTGAAGCGGATCTAAATCATCCGCGGGGCCACACGCCATCGTGGCCGCGAATGACCATGGCTGATCAATCGGCACGTCGGGGGACGCGACGGCGTGCGTCCCTCCAAATCTGATGGACCACCGCGCGCAAAAAGAATCGCACAACCGGGGGTCGCCTACAAATCAATTGCACGGCCACGCCCCGATGGTTCGTTTTACTGAAAAGAACGGATGGCCG
>FWWL01005995.1_pt1 | contig 18127 bp, 12 predicted proteins | sample 2228331 | NCBI WGS metagenome assembly FWWL01 (sample SAMEA103939775, study PRJEB20133) | metagenome
TGGCTGATTTAAATCATTTTATGCAGTTTAGAGGCATAGAGTTGCCTGCAACACAAGAATCAAGCACTGATGTATCAGAATTAAAGGTTGGCGATAGATTCATATTAGAAATAGGGGGTAAGCAAGTTGTATGCCAAATAACTAAAATTGATGGAGAAACAGTATGTTATAAGAGACCCAGTACTACAAAGAATGGTGTAATTAGGGAAGAATATATAAATGCGAAAAAAGCAATCGAACTTGTAAGATCATTTAAGAAAATGACACAAGAAGCAGAAGAACGACGAAGAATACAAGAAATGACTGAAATTAAAGGGCGAGAACGAAGACAAAGGGAAGAAGATTTAAGAAGCTATGAAATAGTTAGAGAACTAGTTGAAAGTCGTAAAACAGAACCTAGGTCTGAAATTATTGTCGGAACTAGTAGACTTTTTGGTTTTGTAGAAGCTCCCAAGGTTTGGAGTGGGGACGGTAACATAGTTGTTAGTGCTCATAGAGGAGAAAGGCCTTATCAAGAAGATCGGGTAATAGTTGCTGAGATGGAAATGAATGGTGAGGTACGAGTTCGATTATTGTGTGTTATTGATGGAATGGGCGGACACGGAAATGGTGATAAAGCAGCTGAGATCTTTGCAAAAAAATTGCAACAGCAATTTAATTGTATTGAAAAAATACCAGAAGATTCTGAAACAATTAAGCAGATCGTAAGTTATGCAGCCCAACAAGCTCAAACAGAAATAGGAGATATGTATGGTGAAGATCCCGGATGTGTTTTTAGCGGCGCTTTTGTAGTAGATAATATTGCATATATTTTTAATGTCGGTGATTCAGCTACTGCTTTTATTAGCAGTGATCGAAATGTAAGGGGTTTTATAACTACTTGTCATAGTAAAAGAAAAAGAAAAGAAGATGGAACATTGACAGAGCCGAGAGTTACTAATTATGTTGGAGGTGGTTATTATCCTGATAGTAATCTAATTGATGTTACACGAATCGAGCTTGATGACGAAGATTGTTTGGTTATTATGACCGATGGATTTTTGGATAATCTAGGTCAACGGACATATTTTGAACATGAAAGTATAGCAAGAACATCAGACCTTCCATACGCAGCACAACTTGACAAGGAAAGACAACAGCAAGCACTTAAAGAATTAAGAAAAATCTTAGAAAGATCATCTAGAGATCCTTTAAATTCTGCTGAAGGACTAATAAGAAAAATCTTTTTGAGAAAGTGGCTCAAAGGGGGTCATAAAGATGACAATAGAGCTGTAGTTGTTTATCGACACATATCGACTAGATCTCAATCTTGAATAAGATGATATTGTGATAATCGAATAAGGCTAATTTATTTTAAATTTATTTTCTCAAACTTAATTTTTTGATTTAGATTTTTAATTGGGGAAATTCTTTGTAGTTTGGGATCTTGGTTTTTGGCTGAAATACTTTTCATAGTTTGGAAAAGATAATCATTGAGTCTAGCAAAGTTTACTTAAAGATTCTTAACGACACTTTTTTGATATAAAAATGCAAATCCTAGTTTTTGAAGTTTGTTGACAATTTGGTTCATTTTCTTTTTTATAGAATGTGAAAACCTAGTTTAGTTTTAACCTAGATATATCTTTTTATGCTCAAAATCACCCAAATTTCAGGTCCTTTGGTCACAGCTAAAATTGAGTCAGCAGAAAAATCTCCTCAATTACTCGAAACTGTTTATGTCGGGCACAAAAAACTACTTGGCGAAATTATCAAAATTCTTGGAGATGAGTGTAAAATTCAAGTTTATGAAGAGACTGCTGGTTTGCAGGTAGGTGAACCTGTGGAATTGAGAGGCGAGTTGCTTAGTGTAGAGTTGGGTCCCGGCATGCTTGGAACTATTTTTGATGGAATTCAAAGACCTCTGGAAGCCATAGACAAAATTACCCCGATTTTTATTGGTGCAGGGATTCACATTCCATCTTTGGATAGAAACAAAAAGTGGGATTTTGAAGCTACGGCTAAAATTGGTGATATAGTCTCTCCGGGAACTCAAATTGGTAAAGTGATGGAAACAGAGTTGTTAGAACACAAAATTTTGATTCCTGTTGGTATTCAAGGTAAAATTACTAAAATTAATTCTGGAGCTTTTACTGTTGAGGATATAGTCGCTGAAGTAGAAGATGATCAAGGTAATAAGCACGAAATCAGAATGATGCACAAGTGGCCAGTCAAGGTTGCTCGTCCAATACGGACAAAGTTGTCTCCTAAAAAGATTTTTCAAACAGGTCAAAGAGTAGCCGATTCCTTCTTTCCAATAATGCTTGGGGGAACAGTGTCTACTCCCGGACCTTTTGGGGCTGGTAAGACTTTTACTCAACAACAATTTGCTAAGTGGAGTAATGCTCAGATTGTGGTTTATGTAGGTTGTGGAGAAAGAGGTAACGAGATGACCGAAATGGTTAAACTTTTCCCAAAACTGGAGGATCCTCGAACCGGCAGACCTTTAATGGAGAGAACAGTTTTGATAGCTAATACTTCGAATATGCCAATTGCTGCTCGTGAAGCAAGTATCTATACTGGAATGACCATTGCTGAATATTTCCGCGATATGGGTTATGATGTGGTGTTGATGGCTGATTCTACCAGTCGTTGGGCTGAGGCTATGAGAGAAATTTCTTCTAGAATGGGTGAAATGCCTTCAGAAGAAGGTTATCCAGCTTATCTGTCTTCCAGAATAGCTGCTTTTTATGAAAGAGCGGGTGTGGTGCAAACACTTAACGGTGTAGAGGGTTCGGTAACGGCTATTGGTACGGTGTCTCCTGCTGGTGGTGATTTTTCTGAACCAGTAACCCAAGCTAGTCTTAAAAGCACTCAAGTGTTTTTAGCTTTGGACGAAAAACTAGCTTCTAAAAGACATTATCCAGCTATCAATTGGCAAACTAGTTACAGCTTGTATGAAGATCAATTCAACGAGCTAGTGTCGGAGAGCGATATGGGTAGACAGTTTGTAGAAGATAGAAAGTTAGCTAAAAAGTTACTTAGCAGAGAAGACGAGTTGCTAGAAATGGTAAAACTTGTGGGTATGGATGGTTTGGATAATACAGATCGTTTGGTACTAGAAACTTCAAGATCTATTAGAGAAGATTATCTACAACAAAACGGTTTTGATGCTACTGATACTTATTGTACTTTTGAAAAAACTCAAGCTATGTTAGCGGTAATTATGGGAGTTCACAGAGCTTTAGAGCAAGCGATTGAGAATAATCCAGAATATGAGACGCTGGTTGCTGATTTTTTCACACCAACAGTTCGTAAAAAACTAGCTAATCTTAAATACAATAAGACTGTGGAGGAAGTTCAAAAAAATGGAGAAGAGTTGATTCATAAAGCTATGTCTATGAGTGAAGTTCAAGTAGAAGTTTAGTTCCGGTGCGGGTTAGAGAGGAAAGTTTTTCTATAGTTATAGTTTGAGCTTTTTTATAAGTTTTATTTAAAAAGTTGATATATCTAGTTATTGAGTAGAGTAGAGATATATTTTAAATGACTTATTAGACTTATTAGCGAATCGGTTTACTTCATTTAATTTGGATTATTATATTTTCTAGCATTATCAATAAATACTGACATTTCTCCACGAGTTACATTATTACTAGGCTTATAATGTCTTATACTACCATCCTCGTTGACTGGATAACCTCGAATGATACCAGCACATTTTAGAGAAGTTATTTCTGTATAAAATGGTGTACCTGGTTGCACATCAGGGAAGGGTTCACAAGAAGGGTCTGCGGTTTTATCTTCTATACTAAAAGCTCTGAAAATAAATGCTGCCATTTCTCCACGAGTTACATTATTGCTGAGTCTATAGTGTCTTATACCATTACCTACAGGGTATCCTTGAACAATATTAGCACATTTCAAGGAAGTTATTTCTTCATAGAATGGTGCACCTGGTTGCACATCAGGGAAAGAGTCACAGCTTGTATTTGTGGGTATGTTAGCTCCGTTTTTGATAAATTTGGCCATCTCTCCACGAGTTACATTGTTACTTGGTCTGTAAGTTTTGTCAGGATAACCACTAATTATTTTAACTTTTTTCAAATTACATATAGTCCGATTAAATGGATGATCAAACCGCACATCCAAAAAACACGAAATGGGGGTTTCTGGGTCAGCCGCCTTGGCTATAGCTAAAGTAGCATCAAGTCTGCCATAACCAGTTTCGTTATCTTTACCTATAGGACCAATATCCACGGTCATCCAACCTTGTGGCAAAAAGTTTTCTTTAATATCAGCAAAGGTAATGTCTGGATTAATACTAAGCATCATAGCCACCACTGCAGTTACTTGAGGTGCCGCAAAAGAAGTACCAGCAACTCTCGCAAAATCTCCATCTTCCTTTTGCACAAGCATATAATCTGAACCATCTTGATTTGTTCCGTCAATTGGGGCTACGACATCTATTCTATCGTGATAGGTGGAATATGGGGCTCTAGTGCCGTTCCTTGTAATTGCACCTACGGCAATTGTGTTTGGGGAGTATGCTGGATAAAATCTATTATTACCATTTGTAGCATCATTCCCTGCAGCCGCTACTACAATACCACCTTGCTGGTTGAACCTATTAATAGCTTGGTCTAAATAGGGGTCAAATTCATAACTTCCTAAAGAAAGATTGATAACTCTAGCTCCACTTTCTCTAGCATAATCAATTGCTTTTTCGATAACAAAAGTGTTCAGTGCACTACTTGTTCCGTCTACACAATTGTTATTGTTATCTCTTTCACAATCTCTTAACTCTATAGGTAAAATTGTAATTTTTGGAGCAACTCCAGCCCCCCCCAGATTATTATGTTGCATAGCTATAACACTAGCCACGGTTGTGCCGTGACCATTTTGATCTCCTTGCTTGCCTAAACCAACACAAATTACCCCCGGTTGGTTATTGGGCCAATCACCTAAATAATTGTCTCCATTTTGACTACATACTCTAGTATCACTTGCCCAGTAATAACTTCTCCACTCGGATTGAGGAGCAAAATTGGCATTAGCGAAATCACTCACATCAGTTTTAACTCCAGTATCAATGATGGCCACTTTAATTTCTGAAGAGCCTCCACAAGCTCCGTTTTCACAGCTATTTAAACTTTTAGTTTGACCAAAGAGTGACCAAGCGGTAGGCATTCTGATTCCGGGAAATTCGTCTTGTAATTGCCATTGAGAGTTAAATTCCGGATCTGTGGGTGTATATGGTGGTGTTACCTCTAAGAGCCTATACTGATAAACAGGTTGGGTAAAGTCTACAACAGGGTTTTGAAGGATTTTTTCTAGTCTATCCGTTAGGTTTTTGCTTTCGGGTAACTGTAAAAAACCGTTGTTACTAGTTAACTGCTCGTCTAGCAATCTGGCAAATCGCTTTTGTTCACTTAAAGCCGATACACCAGCAGTTTCTTTTCTTACCTCAATTTGAAGAGTAAGATTGTGAAAAACTAAGTTAGAAGTGAAAAATAGAACCAGTAAAATAAAGATGTTGAAAGTTTGAGTTAAGTTTTTGTTAAACATAGAAATGTCTAAAATAGACCTGACTGATTAGATATAAAATTTTGACTTGTCAACTTTAAATTAAAAAGCTGTTTGGTAATATCGATTTGTTGGTATTTTGGAAATTCTTTTAAAAATCAACTATAATGAACACGGTTTGCAGCAAACTTACCACTAAGAATAGCCAAAGGCATACCTCCTCCGGGATAAACTGTGCCACCTGCCAAAAATAAGTTTTTATAACCTAGTGAACCTGATCTAGGTCTCAATAAGTTCATTATTGAGTTTTGGTTTTTGCCGTATAGACTACCTGCATAGCAGTTGGTATTTTTGGCTAGATCTGTAGGGGTGACGATTTTTTCTACAACAATTCGGTTGCTTACATCAAAACCGATTACTTGCTTAATTTTGTTAATTACTTGGGGTTTTAATCTAGTAACGATTTCTTGCCAATTTTGACCAAAATCTGGTGGGGTATTGAGCATCACAAACCAGTTTTGGCAACATATGGGAGCTGTGTTTGCTAGATATTTACTAGTATTGTTGATATAGATTGTTGGGTCCTCTGGCATTCTTGCTTGAGTTAACTGTTCAAATTCGCTTTTATAATCATCACTAAAGATAATGTTATGTAAATCTATTTCCTCACACTGACCTTTAATTCCCCAATAAAACAAAATGGCTGAAGTAGAAAGCTCTTTAGGCTTTGGTTTTTGAACTTTATGTTGAGATAAAATCTGGTCAAGTTGCCAATAGTCACCTGCATAGATTATTGCATCAAAAGTTTCTTGGGTATTGTTAAACTCTAAACTTGTGACCTGCTTTTGTTTTGTTACAATTTTGTTTACGGCTGTATTTAATCTGATTTCTACTCCTTGATTTTTAGCAATTTCGCCCAAAACTCGAGGTAGCTCATAAATTCCATTTTTGGGTAAAAAAATAGGCAAATTGTGTTCAACGTTGGCTATAGTATTAAAGACACTAGGTGCCAAAAAAGGAGAAGAACCATTGTAGGTAGCATAGCGATAAAAAATATTTCTAGTGGTTGGATCTTGAAAATACGTTTCTATAATATCAGCCATAGTTTTCCAAGGTCTAATAGTGTTGATTTTTAAGAAACTTTGCCAAAATCTAAGATCAAAGATCTGCCAAAAACTAAATTCGTTATAGACAAAAAAATTAGCTGAGATGTCGTTTAAAGTTTTGCAGTATTTCAAAAAATCTAACACTTGCCCAGCATTATCAGTAGTTTTGGACTCAATTTCTTTGGCAAATTTTTGAGCATCACTGTATGCTATGATAGGCTGGTGATTGCTATAAAAATATTTACACAAAATTGGTATTTGAATGAGATCAAGGTGATCCTCAAGTTTTTGATCAGTTTCTTCAAACAGATCATCCAAAACAAATTTCATTGTCAGTAAACTGGGCCCAGTATCAAATACAAAACCATCTTTTTGCCATATTCCTGCTTTGCCGCCGACAAGGTCGTTTTTTTCGAATATAATTACTTTGTGTCCTTTGTGAGCCAAGCGAATTGCCGCAGATAAACCTGCCAAGCCTGCCCCTATAATTGCTACTTTTTTAGACATTTTTGTATTATCTTTACTTAAAAAATACCTTCAGCCTCTGTTTGATTGGACTGCCTTTTATAAGGCCCTGGTTTGCCCATTTCGATTTCTTTAATTTCGTGCATATCTGGATATTTCAGCTTACCTGTCTGTCGGATTTGTTCAAAAATTTGGTTGGTTAAACGGACATCATGCATGCAGTAGTCAATCAAAGGTAGCCAGTTTTTGTCCCAATAGTAGTTTTTAAATTGTTCAAAAGAATCAGTTTTGGACTCTCCTAAATTAGCTTTACAAATATCATTAAGCTTGACTTTGTAGCCAATTCGTTTCTCAATTTCCAATAAAATATCGTAGTTAGGAAGAGTTTGTAAGTCAAAATTAGCATATTTTTGTAATACTGGGAGATCAAACCAAATGTGATTGTAACCAACAACTAAGTCAGCCTCCTTCAGTAGTCTCAAAAATTCAGAAACATCGTCTTCTAAAAAGGCAATGTATTCATTTAACCAACTAAAATAGGCCCCAACTACGGAAACTCTAAATTTACTAGTATCCATCTCATCTAGTCTGTCTGGATGATAAGTTTCGATATCAAAAGTAACAAAGTTCATAACAATGACAGTTTAATGGAAATTTACTTTTGGTCAAATTAAGATGGTTTTTTATTAAACGGATTGGTATTAATAATTTTGAGTATTTGACTAATTTTTAAAAAAAATAGATGTTAGCATGTTAAAGATTTTTAACAAAAATATAACTTAGCAGTTTATGAAAATTAAAACCACCAAAGACTTCAAAAGATTAGCTAAACCTGTAAAGAAAAGATCTTCCTTTGAGTCTATTTTTGGTTCTCAAAAAACTTCTCAGGTCTCAAATAAACAAAAAATTGGCGGTCAATCAACAAGTAAAGACTGGCTAATTTGGTTGTTTGATAAATTTAAGAATTTTAGAAATATTCAAACTGAAAAAGGGCAAAAAACAGTTAACCCAAAACCAGAGCCAAAATATAAAGTATCTATATCCAAGAAGCCATCAAAAGTTAGGTTTAGTCTAACTAGCTTTGTTTTTAATCTAACAAAAAGTATTTTTAAATTACCTATTTTTATTTTTTCTACTTTATTTGCAGGTGTTGGGCAAGCTTTTTCTGGTTTTGGACGAGAGTCTGTGGTTAAAATTTTATTTTTTGGAATTTTTGGAATTTTGATTTTGAGCCTTATCAATTTGCAAGTTATAGCCAACAATAATATTGTTACTAGGGAGGGTGTAAATCTTTTACTCAATATCACCCCATCAACTAGAGGCAGTATTTTTATAAGAGATATCAAGGCTAACAACAGACCAATAGAGGTTACTAGTTCACGAGTTTTGTTTAATGTGTTTATTGAACCTCGTAGTCTTAATGCTCATATAAATCAAGGTATAATTACAAGAGAGCAAGCAGTATCCATTGTATCTGGTTCTTTGAATTTACCTTATCAACAAGTTAAAGAAATAATTGACGAAGAATTATCTAAGCCTAATTTGTCTCAATATCGGATACTTAGAAAATTTGTTACTAAAGATCAAAAAGATGCAGTAGAACATCTTAGACTATTTGGGTATAAAAATATCAAAGGGTTTAATAGTTGGCTAGGTATTGAACAAGTGGAGGTCAGGTCTTATCCAGAAGAACAATTTTTAGGGTCTTTAGGAGCTGTTTTAGGATATGTACAAAGGGAGCCGGTAACCAGAGAGGAGGCTCTTAAAATTAGAGGTTGTCACACTTTAGTGGAAAAAAATGAGCAGAGAAATACTGTAAACTCCATTACAGGAAGACCAGAGGATGGTAGATATATTGTGGGTATTTATGGTATTGAACAAAAGTTTTGTAGTGAGCTTGGTGGGCTGAATGGTAGACAACTACTTGGAAGTGAAATAGGTATAAAGTCCCAACAAGATGTCGAGGTAGTGCACGGGTCTGACTTGTTTTTAACAATTGATCGTAACATACAGCTAAAAGCCCAAGAAATTTTGGATGATTTAGTTAAAGCTAACACAAATGAACAAGGTGGACCACGAGATGGTACTATCATTGTAATGGATTTAAAAAGAAATCCCGGAGCTATTTTAGCTATGGCTAATTATCCTAAAGCTAACCCTAACGAATATTATAAGGGTATTGAAGGTTTTAGAAATACTGCCACTAGTGTGGATTACGAAGTAGGGTCAGTAATCAAACCAATCACTGTTGCAGCTGCTTTAAACGAATATTTTACTGGTCAAGTTGATTCTAAAGGCAATAGAAGAGGTATATCTCCTAATCAAAAGTTTTTAGGTTATGACGAGCGAGGTAAACCTTTTTTAGAAAATAATGGAAATGTTTTATACATAAGAAATGCCGATGGTATGGCCTATATAAATAGAGGGCAGCAGTCAATTTCTGATTGTCTTCGTGATTCCATCAACACCTGTTTAGCTGATATACAATCAACTATAGGCAATGTAAGAACTAAATATTATTTTGAAGATTTGTTTTTGATAGGTAAACCAACTTTGATTTCTTTACCCGGTGATACTCACGGTAATGTTAAACCTTTTGAGGAAAACATTTTTTCTGATTTTACATATGCTACTTTTGGATTTGGACAGGGTTTTACTATGTCTCCTTTACAGCTTATTCGTAGTTATACTCCTTTAGCTAATCAAGGTAAAATTATTGAACCTTTTTTGGTAGATAAAATTGTCGATTCCAATAACAGGGTGATTGATTCCAAATCCCTAGATGCTCCTTCATCCATAGCACAAAGAGCCCAAATTCAAGTGATCGAACCGGATGTAGCCAAGTTAGTCACCGAATATTTGGTCAATACCATAGATCAAGGTTATTTAGGAGTTGCTTCTAGTAAAGGACGAGTGCCCGGCTATACTATAGCTGGGAAAACAGGAACTGCACAAGTTTCTAGACCATATAACGGTATGCCTTGTGGGTATGACTGTAATACTATGAAAGGTATCTATGATCACACTTTTATCGGTTATGGTCCGGCTAGGGACCCTGAGGTTATTGTACTTATAAAACTGTCAGAGCCGAATCCCGGAGTAATTAGAAATTATGCTGAAAACACACTTGGACCAGGTTTTTCTAAAATGATGGGTTGGACTCTTGATTATCTCGGTGTTCCCAGAGAGCCGGGTAGGTAGTACTTTGAGATGGTTATAACCATCGATTAATTTAATGGAGACAAGGATTTGGGTACATTTATTATTTATATCATTGAATCTGAGAAACGGGGTATGATTATTTCTTTTAGAGGTTTTTAAGCAAAATAAATTTTCGGAATCAATTCTAAATTATAGTTGTTTAAAAAGTTTTTCTTCTAAAATTAGACAGGATATCATACAAGCTTTACTAATTTAGACTATGTTTCCCAATCACACAATATATCTTAATTTTTGATAGTATCTACAGTTATAATAAACACGACAAGAAGTTTTTTATAGTTAATTTTCTGAAAAGTAATAGCTTGACAATTTCAAGTATTCCACTAAAACAACTTTTAATTTACAGGAATTTTTTTAATTACATTAGACTAGCTTTAAAAATTATTCGTTATTTGTTTTTATGCCACAATGGAATTTTTTGCCAGTTGCTTTTTTGCAAAATCGGTTTGTCCCTTTTGAGGATGCTAAATTGTCTATAGCTGTTCACGCTCTTCACTATGGAACAGCCGCTTTTGGTGGTATGAGAGGCATAGTTCTTCCAGAAAAAAATGAAATTTTACTTTTTAGACTTGATAAACATGCAAAAAGATTAAGCAACAGTGCTAGGTATATTAACTATAATATCTCTGCTGATTATATAGCTAGTGTAATTATTGAATTTGTAAAACAAAACAAACCAAATAAATCTTTTTATATTCGCCCTTTAGTATATAACTCTAGCCTTGGAATTACCCCAAAAATGCAGGAGGAAAGTGATCTGTTGATTTATGGTCTGGAGTTAGATGACTATTTACCTTCTGATGGTGTTCGTTGTTGTATTGCTTCTTGGCAGAGACAGGCAGATTCCTCTTTGCCGTTGAGAGGCAAAATTACTGGCACTTATATTACTTCTTGCTTAGCGAAAACAGAAGCCTTAAGTAGAGGTTTTGATGAAGCTTTACTAATTAATAGTAACGGTAAAGTGTGTGAAGCTACTGGTATGAATTTATTCTTAGTGAGAGATGGTCAGTTAATTACTCCTGGAGTAGATCAGGATATTTTAGAAGGTATTACCAGAGACAGTATTATTCAAATTGCTAGAGAAGAACTTGGTTTAGAAGTTATAGAGCGATCTGTAGATAAAACAGAATTGGTAATTGCTGACGAGGTTTTTTTAACTGGAACAGCCGCTAAAGTAACTCCTATTAAGCAAATAGAGCAATTTTTGCTACCTAATGACCGACCAATTACAGACAAAATCAAAGCTAAATTTAATGACATCACTCAAGGAAAAGTTTCTAAATATGACTATTGGATAACTCGCATAAAAGTCTAAAAAAGGTTTAAGACGATTTTAAAACTTGCCAATTTTGTGACATTGTTTTTAGCTTTGCCAGTTTTTATTAGTCATAATATGTTTTCTGTTTCCAAAAACCCTACAATCAAAGAGATTCAGTTGCTTTACAAACAAAACAAAGCTACTCCTAGTCAGGTAACTCAGTTTTTTCTTAACCGTTCAAAGCAGGTTGATAAAGAGATCAAAGCAGTACTTAGATATACTGAAGGTTTGGCTAGTGTGGAAGCTGAGTTTTGTGATAATTTAATGAATCAATACAAAGAAGAAAAAGGCTCTGCTTGGTTTGAAGAGCTGGTTAAAGACTATCCACTTTTTGGTATTCCTTATAGCATAAAAGACAATATTTTAGTTGAGGGTGAAACAGCTACCTCTGGATCTAAAATTTTACAGGATTACAAATCAGCTTATTCTGCCACGGTTTATTTGAAAATAAAACAAGCTGGAGGTATTTTAATTTCTCAAACCAATCAAGATGAGTTTGCTATGGGGTCTAGCACAGAAAACAGTGCTTACCAAATTACTCGTAACCCTCTAGACACGAAAAGAGTTCCCGGTGGTTCCTCTGGCGGATCCGCTGCAGTTGTAGCTTCTGGTCAGGCAGTTTTTAGTTTAGGTTCTGATACCGGGGGATCGATCAGACAACCTGCTGCTTTTTGTAATTTAGTAGGTGTTAAGCCAACATATGGATTGGTTTCTAGATATGGTGTGATGGCTATGGCTTCTTCTTTGGATCAAGTTGGTCCTTTTACTAACAATGTTTACGATAATCTTTTAGTTTTGAGAGTTTTAATAGGTAAAGATATTAACGACAACACCTCTCAATCCGCACCGGAACTAGAAGAACATATAGATAAGTTGATTGATTATATGGATCAAAAAATTACTAATCCAAAAAAGACTGTCAAAACTGATCAATCATTTAGAATAGGTCTTATTAAAGAATTCCTAGGCGAAGGTGTAGAACCAGAGATTAGTAGCAGAATAAAAGAAATAGCACTTGAACTAGAAAAATTTGGTCATGAAATAGTTGAGTTAGATCTTCCTTTAACTAAATATGCTTTGGCAATCTATTATACTTTAATGACAGTAGAGGTTGCTTCGAATTTAGAAAGATATGACGGTATTAGATATGCCTCTAAAGTTATTTCTGAAGTAAAAGATCCAGAATTGTTTTTTACAGCTAGAGAAGTTGGTTTTGGAGATGAGCCAAAAAGAAGGATTATGTTAGGAACTTACTCGTCTTCATCTGGTTTTTATGATGCCTATTACAACAGAGCCGAAAAAGTGATGGTAGTTCTGAGACAACAATTTCAACAAGCTTTTGAGAAAGTAGATTTAATTTTGACTCCAACTAGTCCTGAATTTCCGTTTAGAATAGGTTATAAATCAAATAATCCACTGGCTATGTATTTGTCCGATATTATGACTATTAGTTCTAATTTGACTAGAACACCGGCTATCAGTGTACCTGCAGGCTTGGTCACACATATTGATCAATCTGAAACATTAGACTCTTCCAGAAAAGGTTATGAAAAGAGCTTAAAATTACCTATTGGTTGCCAAGTTCTAGGTCCAGAGTTTGGTGACGATAAAGTTTATAAGTTGGCTTTTGAAATAGAGCAATTAGTCAAAAATTTAAATAAGTAATTATGGTTGATATATTGTTTGGTTTAGGCTTAATGGGTATGGGAATTGCCATGATTATCTGGGCAACAAAATTCACTGAGATTATTCCTTTTGAATTTGGAGCCAGAATAACTGGAGGTTCTAGTTCAATGGCATACCAGCTTCTTGGGGTAATTTTAGTTATGCTGTCATTTTTCTTTATTTTTGGTTTTTTGAAGATTTTTGGGTAGGTTTGATGTTATTAGAATTTTTAGAATAAAAGGTATTTTGTTTAATTTTGGATATTTGTTAGAGACAAATCTATTGTTGGTTTTATTGGCTTTTTCATATATGTGAGATTAATTTATTTAAGTAAAACAAAACTTAATACTCTTCAGTTTTATTGGTTTTTGAGTGGATTTAAAATTTAAAAAATATTGAATATTTATTAGACCTGGTTTAGGTATTTTTTAATTTTAAAAAGTACATAAAACTATTTTTTGGTAAAATTAGATTTTTCTTACATTATAATCTAAAAGTTGACTTAGTTTTAAATCTTTAGATACCTTTATTTGCAGAGCATTTTTACACAAATTTGTATATTAGGCTAATTTCTATGACAAAAGCTAGTTTAGTTGAACAAATAATTTCATTTCTTAAAGCTTGTGAAAAGCTGAAAACAATTACGAGAAAAAGTTGGACGAGCGACAATTCAAGGAGGGAAAGTGTAGCTGAGCACAGTTGGATGATGTGTTTGTTAGCCTTAACTTTATTTGATCAACTAGACACAAAAATTGACCAGTTAAAAGTTCTTAAAATGATTATTATTCATGATTTGGTTGAAGTTTTTGCTGGTGATATTGCTGTTTGGGAAAAGACCGAGTCCCCAGAATTTTACTTTGAACAAGAAAAAGAAAGCCTTATAAAATTGTTATCCTATCTACCTCAAGATTTACCTTTTGTGAAAGAAGTTTATGATCTCTGGATTGAGTTTGAAAAAACGGAAACTATTGAAGCAAAATTGGCCAAGGCCATAGATAAGCTAGAAGTATTACTACAATACAATATCTTTGATATAAATAAGTGGGAAGAACCTTCTTATCAATATCTTTTAAGGGAAGGTTTTTACGATTTCGATAGTTTTATTCGAGAGTTTAAGAACCAAATAGACAAAAAAACTTTTGAAAAAGTTAGCTTAGAGTCAAAAACTAATTTACTTAATCAAAATGATTTGTTAAATTTTTACGGAAGGCAAAAACCAACAAAACCTAAAATTAGTGCTATTGCAGCCATCTCTAAAAACAGGGTAATTGGTAAAGATGGTAAGTTGCCATGGCATATTCCTTCAGATTTAAAAAGAATGAGACAAATTACTCTCAATCACCCCATTATAATGGGTAGAAAAACCTTTGAATCTATTGGTAGACCTTTACCAAAAAGAACCAATATAGTAATAACTACTCAACCCAACTACCAAGCAGAAGGAATTATTGTAGTTCACTCTCTTGAAGAGGCTATAAAAGAGGCAGAAAAAGTAGAAACTCAAGAAATATTTATTTTTGGTGGCGGAGAAATATACAAAATGGCTATGCCGATTGTGCAAAAACTTTATCTTACCGTTGTAGATAGTGATATTCAAGGAGATACTTACTTTCCGGAATATTATGAGTTTAGTAAAGTGGTATACGAAGCAGAGATGACAGAAAACGGTTATACTTTTAAATTTTTAGATCTAGAAAGGGAAAACTAGATCTGATTTAAAAAAGGAAGATTTTTTAACTTTATTGTTTCAGTTTCTAGTTAGTTTATCTAAGGTACATTTTTTAGCGATATATCTTGTTTTAACAAAATAATCTCTATAAGCTAATTACAAATACTGGTTAATGATTTCTATAGAATCATATTTAGCCACTTTTTTCATTTTTCTTGAAAAATACTCAAAGTCATCATCGTCTAAATACATTAATTCAGTTAAAAATTCTTTACAATTTTCGTTTATCAAGCCCAACCTGTTATATTTTATATGCTCCAAATTACCTAGCTCTTGAGGGTGATAATAATATACACCTATAGGTGTGTTGAGATTAATTAGTTCAGTGGTTGTAATTCCGCCCGGTTTTGTGATGACCATATCGGCTGCTCTGTAGAGTCTTAAGAGATTATCGTTTTCTACATATCCCATCAGTTTAATGTTTGTTTTAGAGTGTTTTTTAAGTTTATTTTTTAGGGTTTTTAACAATTCTTTATTTCTACCGCAGACAACTAAAAATTCAGTATTTTTAAATTCCAATTTTAGAATTTCATCAAACATATCACTGATATTTCTACCTCCAGCTCCACCTCCACTAATAATATAAAAACGGTCTGACTTTATACCCAGTTTTCTTCTTAAGTCTATTTTATCTACTTTGTTTAATACTTGTGTCAGAGGATTGACCGGGATTCCACTATGAACAATTTTAGATTTGTGTAGATGTTTAAAGCTTTCTAAATAATCTTTTGTTATCTGGTTAGCCACGAAGAAAACGCTAGGAGTATAAACAGTCCAAACTTTGTCTACCTTACCGTAATCAGTTACTAAAACTAAAGTTTTCTCAGAAAAGATGTTACTATAACCTAAATACTGAGCACCCGGAAGAGTTAAAATGATTTTAGAAAATAATGACCATTTTGGTTTTTTATCTCTAAATAAATTAGCAGCCTCAATAAATTTATTAAATCTAATAAAAGATTCTAGATCAAGTAAACTATATCTTATTTTCCACCATAATTCTTTATTTAGTGCTTCTTTAGTAATTTCACTTAAATTATTGAAAGTTGTACGAATTTTACTAAAACCTAAAATTAAGTCGTTTTGCATTGTCTCGTTCAGCAGACCCCAAAACTTGGGGGCATTTTGAAGCATAAATTCATATGCTTTACCTCCAAAAAAATTCCAATCATATAATTCAATATTAATATCTTCGCGAATGTTTAAAATGCCTTTATACAAATTTTGAGCGGCATTATAGTGCCCTGACCCTAATATTTTTGAGGTTACTAATAAAATTTTTTGTTTCATTGCTAACATTTCTATACTTGTTTCTATTAGAAAGCTATGAATTTATATTTGATTTTAGTATCTATAACTATTTTCTAGAAAAGCTATTTAACGAAAAATTAAAAATCGTCCAACTAGAAAACTATATAATCATAATCTAAAATTAATCTTGATATAAATTTTCATTGATTCCTAATATTTCAGGATTCATATTACCAACTTGTGGGTTGTGGGTGTAAGCTAAAAAACTTAAAACAGAGGTTATAAAAATACTAATAAGTAATATCAAACTAATTGTTATTGCTTGTAAAAAAGAATTGGTAGTTTGCTTGTATTCACGATCATTTATAGTAGAGAAAGGTGCCAGTTTAGTTTGTATTTGAAAAAAAATATCGCCATAAACCGAATTTTCCTTGTCTTTTTTTTGTAAGAGATTAATTTCTCTTTTAACAGTGTTTTCTATATCTTTATTAAAATTTTTTGGATATTTTGGCATAATTTGTATTTTTGTTTTTATTTTAAACCTGGGTGTAGTATACACCTAATATAAAAGATTGTCTAGTCTTTATTTTTCTAAATTTTACTTCTAAATTACGAGTGAGAAACTGGTTTAAGTGATATTAAATTTTTCATTATAACTGTGATTTTTGTTAAAAACAACAATTAAGACAATTTAAGTTTCATTCCTGATTCAACCCTATAAGCAAAAACCTCGAGAAAGATAATCAGAAAATTATCCGAGTATCTAACAATAGAGATTGTCAAAACACTGTTTCTATTTTACAATTTCCACCCAAAAAATCAATCGGTAAATAACTAGTTTTACTTCATGTCTAGGTTAAACTTTTTAAAAAACAGTTCATTTTTTCTGGTCGCCTTAATATTTCGCCTTAATATTTGTATCTGTAATTTCAAGACTAAGTGTTTGGTTTTATACTCTGAGTAGCGATCATTTATTATTTTTCTTTGTCGGTCGAGAAATCGCTAATGGGTCTGTCTTGTACTTAGATGTATGGGATCATAAACCACCTTTAATTTTTTATATTAATGCTTTCATGAGTATTTTATTGGGAGATAATCTTGTTTGGCACCATATATTTCTTGTAATTTGGATGATGGTCGAGTTTGTTATATTTTACACTTTTCTTAAAAAATTATTGATTGTTTTGAATCAAAGAGAAGTAATTTTAAAATCAAGAATTGCTTTACTATTTTATGCTTTATTTAGAAATTTGGTAATTTTTGTTCACAGTGCCAATAATACTGAAAATTTTGGTTTAGTGTTTGTGATTATGATGTACTGGTTTGGTTTAAAATGGATCGAATCTAAAAGCTGGAAGTGGTTGCTAGCAAGTGGAGGATGTTTGTCTGTTTTGGTTTTTTTAAAGCCAAATTTTGTTATTTTAGCTCTACCGATATTTGTTCAAATTGCCATAAAATGGCTGATTTTATTATGGTCTAAACATTGGCAATCATTATTGATAGAATTGCTAATAGCAATTAGGCACTATTTGATATTTTTGGCACCAACTCTCGTACAAACTATTTTTTGGGTATGGTTTTTCTATAGACAGGGAGTTTTGTGGGAGTTCTGGACTGCCAGTTATTTATTTAGTGCTAAATACCTTGCTATTTTTGATCCAAAATTTATGGGTTCATATTATGTTTTGTCTGTTTTTATAAACAGTATTGTTTTTATTTTTATCTCCATATTTTTTGGATTGTTTATTTGGAGTAAAAGGAAATTTTTACAAGAAAAATACTTTACCTTCATAAGTTTAGTAATATTTCTGGTTGGTTATTTGTACTGATTTTTATTAGGCAAATTCCATATTATTTTTTAAACATTTTGCC
>FWWL01005133.1_pt1 | contig 18122 bp, 15 predicted proteins | sample 2228331 | NCBI WGS metagenome assembly FWWL01 (sample SAMEA103939775, study PRJEB20133) | metagenome
AGGGCTATACGACCGTCATGACCCAGGGCGTCAGGTCCGGGTGGCGGACCTGCTCCATCGAGGCCCGGATCTGTTCGGCCAGGCGGATGGCCGCCAGGCCCTCGGGGCCGGTCGCCAGGGGCGGCACGGTGTACCCCCGCCGGACGGCCTGAGCGAAGGCCTGAAGCTCCATCCACAGGAGCTCCTTCGGGCTGTCGCACCGGACGTCCTGGATGACGAGGTGGCCCGGGTGAGCCTCGTCCATCTGGACCTGGGTGACCTGGCGGTGGAGGAAGTCCAACGAGACGTACCGGCCGGCGGCGAAGACCATCCACCGCCGGGTGTGCATATGGCTGACCCGACTGGCGACCAGATTGACCCGCAGGTGGTCCCATTGCAAGCGCACGCTGGCGGCGTCGATCTGGTGGGTGACGACGGGGATGCCGACGGCGTCCAGGACCTGGGGCGGCCGGCCGACCCAGGCCAGCAGGAGGTCCAGGTCGTGGATCATGAGGTCCATGACGATGTCCACGTCGGTCCCCCGGGGGACGAAGGGGTGGACCCGATGGATTTCGATGAAGACCGGGGACTCGGGGTCTCGGAGGGCGGGAAACCGGGACCCGACGGGGTTAAAGCGCTCGATGTGACCGACGAAGAGGGGCGTCCCGGTCCGCTGGGACTCCTCGACCAGGTGGAGGGCCTGCTGGGAGGTCATCGTGAGGGGCTTTTCCACGAAGGTCGCCACGCCGCATCGGAGAAAGTGGAGGGCGATCTCGTAGTGGGTCGTCGTCGGGGTCACGACGCTGACGGCGTCGATCTCCGAGACGGGGACGGCCCGGTAGTCCTCCAGGGGGACGGCGCCGTAGTGCCCGGCGACGGTATGGGCCCGCTCGGGGATGATGTCCACGACGTACCGCAATTCGACGTCCGGCAAGCCGGCAAAGACCCGGGCGTGGTGCTGGCCCAGGTACCCGACGCCGATGACCGCCACGCCAATTTTCATCGCACGATCCCTCGCCGGGAGGTTTCGACGAAGCGGCACAAGGCCTCCAATGCCGGATGGGGCGGGAGCTCGGTCCGGACCCGGTGGAGGGCCTCCGGGATGGGCAGGCGGGACCGCAGGAGGAGGATGAAGGCCCGCTTGATCAGGTCGATGTCCTCGGTCGTGAAGCCGCCCCGCCGGAGTCCGAGGGTGTTGACCCCGTACACGCGCGCCCGATTGCCGGCGACCTTCGCAAAGGGGAGGACGTCCTGACTGACGGCCGAGAAGGCACCGATAAAGCTGTACCGGCCCACGCGGCAGAACTGATGGACGCCGCTGAAGGCCCCGATGACGGCATGGTCCTCGACGGTCACGTGTCCCGCCAGGGCAGCGGCGTTGGTCATGATGACGGAGTCTCCGACCTGACAGTCGTGGGCGACGTGGGCATACGCCATCAGGAGCGTGTGACTCCCGATGGTCGTCACCCCCCGGCCCCCGGGCGTCCCCCGGTGGATGGACACGAATTCCCGGATCAGGTTGCCGTCCCCGATCTCCACGCGTGTGGGCTCCCCGCCGTACTTGACGTCCTGGGGTTCCAGGCCGATGGTGACAAAGGGATAGATGACGTTGTGACGCCCGATCGTCACGAGCCCGTCGATGACGACGTGGCTCCGGAGTTCAGTCCCCTCCCCGATGCGCACGTGCGGGCCGATGATGCAGTACGGGCCCACGACGACCCCATCGGCCAACTCGGCCGTCGGGGCCACCCGGGCCGTGACGTCAATCTTCACCCCCATCCTTCGCCTCAGCGACAGCCGGCGTACCCGTCGAGAGGCGGGCCTCGGCGACGACTTGGTCCCCGACCCATACGACGCCCTTAAACCATACGAACATCCCCCGCCGACGCTCCAGCCATGCGTGGACTTCTAAGAGATGACCCGGCCCGACCTTCTGCCGGAACCGGGCCTGCTCGATCCCCAACAGGTAGATGGGCCGATGCCGGGCCTCGGGGTAGCGCCACAAGACCGTCAGGGCCGCCACCTGGGCGATGGCCTCGACCATCAAGACCCCCGGCAGGATCGGCTCCTGGGGGAAATGACCCGGGAAGAAGGGCTCGTTGTACGTGATGCCCTTTAACCCCAGGGCCTCCCACCGGTCCGGGTGCAGAAACGCCCGGTCGACCATCAGGAAGGGATACCGGTGGGGCAGGAGGGCCTGGACCTGACCGGGGTCCAGGGTGACCCACGCGGCCGTGACTTCCGGCTTCGCCCACATCGAAGCCCACCCCGGTCACGGAGTCTTGGCCGGCTGAGCGGCCTTGGCGTTAAACCGCTTGATGACGTCGTCGGTGATGTCCACCGCCCGGCTGGCGAACACGACGGCCGCCGGGTTCAGGACGATGTCGAAGCCCCTCTCCCGGGCGACCTCGGCGATGACGGGCCGGACCTGATTCTCCAGTTGGGCCTGGGCGTCCTCGATCTTCGCCTGAAGCTCGGCGACGGCGTCCTCCCGGAATCGGTCGATCTCCCGCTGTTTGTCCCGAAGCTTGGCCTGCAGGTCCCGGAGGGCGTCCGGCGCCAGGACGGCCGCCTGCTCCTGGAGCTTCTGATTGAGCTGGCGGAGTTCGGCCTCCTTCTTACGGAGCTCCTGCTGTTGCTTCTCCTGAAAGGCCTGGATCTCCTTCTGGAGCCGCTGGCCGACGACCGACTCCTGGACGACCCGCTGGAGGTCGATGACGGCGACCCGCGTGCCCCCCGGGGGCGTCGGAGCGGGCGGCGGGGCCGGTTGCTGGGCCAGAAGCCACGAGGATAAAAAAAAGAGGACGAAGACGACGGACGCCTCTCGGAGGCCTTTCTTTACATTCATACACGTCACCTCCTGGGCAAAATCGACCTGGGTCCACCGCCCAGGGCCACCGTCCTGGCAGGGATGACCCCCTCTCCCCCGACACGGACTGGGATTTACCCCTCGGGGACAAAATAGGAGCCTCCCCATTATATCGCAGGTCCTCTCCCCTCCCAAACGGGCTGGGGCCAGGTGACCGCTCCCCTCGTCCGGGTCAGGACCCCCGGACCTCAAAAGTTGAGGCCGAAACCGAAGCGGAAATTCCACGCCGGCGCCTGAACGGGACCCCGATTCCAGTTGCGGGCGAAGATGAACCGGATCGGTTGCATGAGCATGGGGATCACGATCCGGAGCTCCAGGCCCGTCGAAAAGCGGAACTGGCGGGGGTCCAGGGCCTCCCCCGGGGCATAGGCGTTGCCGCCGTCCCAGAACGCCACCAGGCGGAGGGGCGACTCCCCGACGGGGACGATATATTCTAAGTTAAAGAGGGCGTACTTTGTCCCACCGACGGTATAACGGGTGCTGACCCGGGGGTCGATGGGCCCGACCGTCCGGAAGTCGTAGCCCCGGATCGTGAAGTCGCCCCCCAGGAAAAACCGCTCGTAGAAAGGCACGGGCCGGCCCCCGTACCCCGTGACCCAGCCCAGCTCGACGTTGTAAGCGAACCGATGCGACCACCGGTTGACCCGGAAATACTGCCGCCACCGGAACGAGGGCGCCACGATGTAAACGTTCCCGCCTAAGGGCCCCCCCGCATAGGCCACCGCCGCCGTGGCGTAAATGCCCTCCGTCGGGTCGAGGGGGTCGCCCAGGGAGTTGTAGATGAGCTGAGGCGTCAGGCGGCTGTCGTCCCGGGCCCGGGTCAGGTCCTCGGGACGGAACCCCAGGAGGCCGCTGGCCAACAGCTGGGGGTCCACGCGGTCCAACCGGACCCGGCTGTAGCCGTATCCGAGGCGGAAGTCCAGGTCCTTCGTCAGGGGCCAGCCGACGACCAGGCTCCCGCCCCGGTCCCGCCGTTCGTAGATAAAGTAGTTGTTCCACGTGTTGTACACGCTGAGGCCGACCTGCCAGTCGCTGTTCAGGAAGTAGGGGTCCAGGACCGACACGTAGTACGTCTTGATCCGCTTGCCGTACTGGAGGCTAAAGTCGAAGGACTTGCCCGTCCCGAAGAGGTTCCGGGTCGAAAAGCCCAACTGCCCGAACAGGCCGTCCAGTTGGCTGTAGCCGCCGCCGGCCGATATCTGGTTCCGCTTGTTTTCGCTGACCCTGATGACGACGTCGACCTGGTCGTCCCGGCCGGGGACGGGCCGGATGTCGGGCTCGACCTTGTCGAAGTACCCGATCCGGTAAATCTTCTGGAGGTCCTGCCGGAAGGTCTTCGTATCGATGACGCGGGCCTCCTGGGTCTCCAGCTCCCGGCGCACGACCAGGTCGTGAGTGTACGTATTTCCCTGGAACTCGATCCGGCGCACGACCTGGGGCTTGCCCTCCTGGACCTGGAGGTTCACGTCCACGGAGTGGGTCCCGTCGGCGACCCGGGGCTGGAGGTCCGGGTAAATCCCGACAAACAGGTATCCCTTCTCGCCGTAAGCGGCCTGGATGTCCTGGAGGCTCTTGCGAAAGGCGCTCTGCCGAAACCATTGACCGGACCGGAAGCGGAGGAGCTTCTTCAGGTCCGCCTCGGAAAAGGCCTGGGCGCCGGTCAGACGGACCTCCCCGATGCGGTACGGCGGGCCCTCGCTCACGGGGAACACGACCCGCAGACGCCGGACCGGGGACCCGTCCCACCAGGAACGGCCCGTGTAGACCTCGACCCTCGGCTCGCCGACCCGGAAGTCCAGGTACCCGTGGTCGTAGTAAAAGTTCTGAAGCGCCTCCTGGCTCTTCTCGAGCTTCTGGGGGTCGTACTTGTCCTTGCCGGTGATGCGGGACCAAAGCGACGAGGGCTTGATGGGGACGACGCCCCGGAGTTTGTCGTCCGGAAAGGCCTGATTCCCCTCGAAGACGACCCGCCCGACGCGGAGGTTCTCCCCGGGGTCGATCCGCCATTCCAGCCGGACCGACGTCGCCGAGAGGGGCGTCCGGACGGCCCGGACCTCGGGAAAGCGGTAGCCCTTCTCGGCCAGCATCTGCCGGATGAGCCGTTCGACCTGATAGACCCGGTAGGCGTCGTAGAGGTCCCCCTCGTACAGCGTCAGGCCCTTCTCGTTCATCTTGCCGTGGACGTCCTCCATGCGGAGGCCCTTGACCTTTTCGGGCCACACGACCTGCTCGACGACGGGCTTTTCCCGGACCCGAAAGACGAGGCGGACCCCGTCGGGAGCCTCTTCCGTCTCGACCCGGAGGTCCTCAAAGAAGCCGGCTTCCCAGAGCCGGCGGAAGTCCTGCCGGGCCATAGCCGGGTCGTAGAGGTCGCCTTCCCGACTCTGGACATAGTACCGGGCCGTACTCTCCGGGACCCGATGCAGACCCTCGAATCGAATCTGGGCGATACGCCGGGCCTCTTGGGCCCATCCCGGGGCGGCCCCCAGGAGCCACGCCCCCAGGACCCACCCGGCCAACCGCCGCCCGTTCATCACCCACCTCACACCGAGGCCGGCTCCATCTCCCGCACGCGAAAGGCGATCTGCCGGCGCTCGTCGACGGTCACTTCGATGGGGCCCCGGACGTCCGGCCCGCTCATCGAGAGGAGGAAATCGACGAGGGGGTCCTCGACGTGGGTCTGGAGGGCCCGCTTGAGGGGACGGGCGCCGAAGTGGCGCTCCTTGCGGGTCACCTCCAGGAGGTACCGGCGGGCTTCCTCGGTCAGGACGAGGTAGTAGCCGCTCCCCCGTTCCCGAAGCTCCTGGTTGAGACGCTCGACCATCAGGTCGAGCACCCGGGCCAGGTCGTCCTCGTCCAGGGGGTAAAAGACGATGAAGTCGTCGATGCGGTTGATGAACTCGGGGGAAAAGTACTGCTTGACCTCTTGGAGGACCCGGTCCCGGATGACCTTATAGTCGGACGCCGTGTCCCCATGGGCCTGGAAGCCCATCTGGGGCTTCTGTTGGATGATCCGGGTGCCCAGGTTCGACGTCATGATGATGATCGTGTTCCGGAAGTCGACGGTGTGGCCGAGGGCGTCGCTCAGGCGGCCGTCGTCCAAGATTTGCAGGAGGATGTTAAAGACCTGGGGGTGGGCCTTTTCGATCTCGTCGAGCAGGATCACGCAGTAGGGGTTCCGCCGGATCCGTTCCGTCAGCAGACCGCCCTCCTCGTAGCCGACGTAGCCCGGCGGCGCCCCGATGAGCTTGGAGACCGAGTGGGGCTCCATGAACTCGGACATGTCGAAGCGGACCATCGCCTGCTCGGAGCCGAACAGGACTCGGCTGAGCTGACGGGCGACCTCCGTCTTGCCGACCCCCGTCGGGCCTAAGAACACGAACGACCCGACCGGCCGGTGGGGGTCCTTCAGGCCCAGCCGCGACCGGCGGATAGCCCGGACGATGGCCGAGATGGCGTGCCGCTGGGAGACGATCCAGCGCTGGAGCTCGGACTCCAGCCGCTGGAGCCGGGCCTTCTCGTCTTCCTGTAAGGTCTGGACCGGGATGCCCGTCCACCGGCTCACGACCTCGGCCACGACGTCCCCCGTGACGACGTAGCGGACCGGCGTGTCGCCGGCCTCCTCGGCCTCCCCCTCGGCCGAGGCCCCCTCGGTCGACTCCAGCCACGTCTCGGTATCGACGTCACCCGGCCGGTCCCGCCGGGTGAGCTCCTCGTTTTCGGCCATGATCTTCACGTAGGCCCCGCATTCGTCCATCAGGTCGATGGCCTTGTCGGGCAGGACCCGCTCGGTGATGTACCGGCTGGCCAGGTACACGATCGTCCGGAGGGCCTCGTCGGTGTAATGGACGTGGTGGTACTCCTCGTACTGGGCCTTGATGCCCTGCAGGATCTGGTAGGACTCCTCCTCCGTCGAGGGCCGCACGTAGATCGGCTGAAACCGACGCTCGAGGGCCCGGTCCCGCTCAAAGTACTTCCGGTACTCGGCCGGCGTCGTCGCCCCGATGCACTGGATCTCCCGCCGGGACAGGGCCGGCTTCAGGATGTTGGACGCGTCCAGGGAGCCCTCGGCCGAACCGGCGCCGACGAGGGTGTGGACCTCGTCGATAAACAGGATGACTTCGGGATTTTCGACGAGCTCCTGGATGAGGGCCCGCATGCGTTCTTCGAACTGGCCCCGGTACTTCGTACCGGCCACGAGGGCCGCCAGGTCCAGGCTCAGGATCCGCCGCTCGGCCAGACCCGACGGGACCTGACCGGCCACGATGCGCTGGGCCAAGCCCTCGACGATGGCCGTCTTGCCGACCCCCGGCTCCCCGACCAGGACGGGGTTGTTCTTCGTCCGCCGGCACAGGACTTGGATGACCCGCTCGACCTCCCGCTCCCGGCCGATGAGCGGGTCGAGGAGGCCGTTCTCGGCATAGCTCGTCAGGTCCCGGCAGAATTCGTTCAGGATCGGCGAGTCCTTCGGAAAGCGGGCATTCTTCAAGACGAGGGCCCGGTTCTTGCTCATCCGGACCAGCTCTTGCCGGACGCGGTTGGGCGTCAGGCCCCGCAGGCGCAAGTACCGGCAGGCGAAGCTGTCCTCGACCCGCAAGATCCCCAGCAGGATGTGCTCCGGACCCAGCGTCTTCGTCCCCATCGCCTCGGCTTCCTTGACGGCAAAGTCCAGGGCCCGCTCGGCCCGGGACGACAGACGGGGCTCGTTGATGTAGAAGGGCGAGGACTGGGAGATGCGGCGCTGGATTTCGGCGTACATCTCGCGGGGTTCTAAGCGAAAGCGGCGGAGCAGGACGATCAACGGGTCGCTCATGTCTCTCAGCATCCCCAGGAGCAGGTGCTCGACTTCGATGAGGTTGCTACCCGCCTCGATGGCCTCTTGCCGAGCGAAGTTCAGGATACGAACGACCCGTTCGGTGTAACGATTTGCCATGATGCCCGCTTCCCAATGTCCATGTCCCCGGATAACATAGCCACATCGGGTCGAGAGGTCAAGTTTCCCGATAAAAAGGGGTCCCGGGTGGCGGGCCCCGGACCCCAGGGAATCGGCCTGCGACCCCGACGGAGGCTTTCCCATGGCTGGACGTCCGCTCCATCCGCCCGTCGTGTGGTCGGCGACCTTCGAGTTTGACCGGTCCGAGGAACTCATCGAGGCGGCCCGGTCAGCGACCCGACGGTTCGAGACCGGGACGCCCGCCGAGCCCATCTACACGCGGTGGGACAACCCGACCGTCCGGGCCGCCGAGGAAGCCGTGGCGGCCTTAGAAGGCGGCGAGGACGCCCTCGCCTTCGCCTCCGGCATGGCCGCCGTCTCGACGACGCTCCTGGCCTTCCTCCGCCAGGGCGACCACGTCCTGGCCCTGAGCACCCTGTACGGCGGGACCGTCGAGTTCCTGACCGACGTCCTCCCCCGGTGGGGTATCCGGGTCACCTTCGTCGACCCCGACGAGCTGACGCCGGACCGGATTCGGGAGGCCCGTCCCCGGGTCGTGTACGTCGAGTCGCCGACGAATCCGACCCTCCGGGTCCTCCCCCTGCGCCCCATCGCCGAGGCCGCCCACGGGGTCGGCGCCCTGGCCGTCATCGACAACACGTTCGCCACGCCCGTCCTGCAACGACCCCTCCTGCTCGGCTTCGACCTCGTCGTCCACAGCGCCACGAAGGCCCTCGGCGGGCACCACGACGTGATGGGGGGCTTCGTCGTCGGCCCCCGCCACTGGCTCCGCCCGATATGGGACATGCGCAAGCTCCTGGGCGGCGTCATGGACCCCATAGTCGCCTTCATGGTCCATCGGGGCCTGAAGACCCTGGCTCTGCGGGTCTTCCACCAGTGCGAGACGGCCCTCCAGGTCGCCCGCTTCCTCGCCGACCATCCCCGGGTCCGGCAGGTCTTCTACCCCGGCCTGCCGTCCCATCCGGACCACGCCGTCGCCCGGGAGCAGATGCAGGCCTTCGGCACGATGGTCAGCTTCGCCTATGCCGGCGATATGGCGGCGACCCAGGCCCTGATCGACCGCCTCTCGGTCTTCCACCGGGCCGCCAGCTTGGGCGGCGTCGACTCCCTGGTGACCCAGCCGGTGACGACTTCCCACCTGCACGTCGACGAGGCGGTCCGGCGACGCCTCGGGATCGGCCCGAACCTGGTGCGACTGTCCATCGGCGTCGAACCGGTCGAGGTCCTGATCGCCGACCTCCGGCAGGCCCTGGAGGCCCCGTGAGGCCGTCGGAAGGCTTCAGTCGGCCGAGACCTCCGTGTCGGTGACGGGCCGAGACGTCCGGACGGCCTCCAGGAGACGCTTTTTCATCAGGGGCCGGTAGGACCGGACGACCAGGCCCCGGCGGTCGATGCGCGTGAAGCGCCACGACCAGGTCCGATAGGTCTTATCGCGGGCGAGCCTCTGCAGGAGCTCGGCCGCCGCCGAGGCCTCCGTCGTCAGGACGGCGACGGCCGGTCCGGCCCCGGACAGGAGGGCCGGCAAGCCCATCGAATGGGCCAGGTCGATGACCCCCCGGACTTCCGGCATCTTGTCCAGCCGGTACGGCTGGTGGACCTCGTCGTAGAAGAAGTCCTGCGGGGGAATGTCGTCATGCTCCTGCCAGTAGGCTAAGATGGCCGCCACCCGCTGGAGCTGACGGACGACGACGTCCCGGGCGTATTCCTCGGGCAGGATCCGGCGCATCTTGGCCGTCTCCATCTTCCAGGGGGGCCACAGGCTCAGGACCCGGACGGGACGGGGCACCCGACTGGACAGGGCGTACAGCCGGCCGTTCGGGGCGTGGTAGCAGGCGACCAGACCGCCCAGTAGGGACGCCGCCACGTTGTCCAGATGGCCCTCGACCTCGGCGGCCAGGTCGAGGTATTCCTGGGACTGCGTCCGGGTCCGCCGAAACAGGCTCGCCAGGGCAAACCCGGCCAGGGTCGAGGCGCCACTTCCGCCCAGGCCCCGCTGGACGGGAATCTCGTTGACGACCTCGACCCGAAGGGGCGGGAGCTGGACCTTCCAGCGTTCCGCCGCCAGACGGGCCATCTGGACGACCCGATTCGTCTCGTCGGCCGGCAGGTCGTCGGCCGACTCGCCCTCGACGGTGACCTGCCAATCGGAGGCCGGCTCGACGAAGACCGTCAGGTGAAACTGCAGGGCCAGCCCCAGGGCGTCAAAGCCGGGGCCGACGTTCCCGACGCTGGCCGGGACCCGAATGTAATGAGGCGCTTCCAGCTTCATCGCTCCTCCTCGCCGGACGGGATACGGCTCACGGGCTCGGTGCCGGGCGCTGGGTGTCGGGACGGATGGGTCAGACCCCGGGAGCCGGGGTCGATGGAAACCCGATGGGCCCGTTTCGGGGGCGACCCAGCCGTCCGGGACGCTCGGAACGCCGGCCGTCGTGGCGCGTCTTCAGGAATCGGGCCATTTCCACCGACCCGCACCGAGTGTGCCGGGGCGGGATACGGGACGAGCAAGAATGCGGAAGGCGAATCGTGCATGGCCGAATAGGACATTGGGGTCTCCCGGCGGATTCCCCGCCCTTCATCCCGCCATCCGCCGTCTTCCGGTCCCGCTGACCCCGGGCCCCCAGCGCTCAGACCCGGCCCCTCCCGGGCCCTCGGCCGGACCTCCTCCCTCCGGGACTCCGGCGCAGGCAAGACGAAATACCCGACACCGAATACCGAAAATCGATCCAGCCCTTACCCCGATGCCCGCGTCCCATTATAATGGGGGCGCTCCATCGTCGATAAAGTGGGCAGGTGATCAAGACGTCGGGACCCACGCCCGGCGGGGCGTATACAGACCCCGTTCCGTTCGTGGAGGTCGGCGTACTCCGGGACCCAACGGCGACGCTCCCGGAGAATCTGACCCCGAATCCCGGGCACCCGACGCCGAACCCCTAACGACCCCTGGATTTATTCCTGACCGAAGACCCGATACCGGATCCCGGTCATGCATCTCCAGCCGGTCATCGCCGTCCCGGCCCCGTCCTGGATCGTCGTCCTCTCGGCCCCGTCCGGCGCCGGCAAGACGACCGTCGTCCGGGCCCTCCTGGAGCGGGAGCCTCAGCTTCAGTTTGCCGTGTCCCACACGACCCGTCCGCCCCGACCCCACGAGGTTTACGGTCAGGACTACTACTTCGTCACCCCGGACGAGTTCCGGGACCTGATCGAGCGGGGCGCCTTCGTCGAGTGGGCCGTCGTCCACGGATACCTCTACGGGACGAGCCGCGCCGAGCTCGGCCGCATCCTCGAGGGCGGCAAGACGCCCCTCCTGGACATCGACGTCCAGGGGGCCTATCAGATTCAAAAGCGGTGGCCCCACGGCCTGTTCATCCTACTCCTGCCGCCCTCCTGGACGGTCTTGGAGCGACGTCTGCGCCAGCGGGGCGACTTGACGGACGAACAGGTCCGCCGTCGGGTCGGGCAGGCCCGCCGAGAAGTCCGGTGGGCCTGGATGTATGATTACTGGGTCGTCAACGACGTGCTGGACGAGGCCGTCGAGACGATCGAGGCGATCCTGTGGAGCTACCGGCACCGCCCGGGCGTCGGGCCGTTCCGGGGACGGCTCCCCGAGATTCCGGAATAGGTCGGGGCGTCCGGACACCCGATACCGAATCCCCATGACCCGGTGGGGCGTATGTACCGGTGGGCACTGGGATTCCTGAGCTTGGGGGGACTCATGGTCGTCGCCGGGGGACCCTCGATGGAGACTTCCCGTCGTCCTTTACTCCCGCCGCCGGCCGACGTCCTGCTCGTCGGTGGCCGGGTCTATCCCCTGTGGCCGACGCCGGACGCCGTCGTCTCGGCCGTCGCCATCCGGCAGGGCCGCGTCGCGGCCCTCGGGTCGGACGAAGAACTCCGGTCCTGGCGGGGTCCCCGGACCCGGGTCATCGACCTCCAAGGGGCGACCGTCCTGCCGGGCCTGACCGACGCTCACGTCCACCTGGCCGGCCTGGGGCGTCTGGGGCGGCAACTCGTCCTGACGGGGACCCGGAGTAAGGAGGAGGTCCTCGGACGGCTCCGGGACTACGCCCGCCGGCACCCCGGGGCGTCGTGGATCGTCGGCCGCGGGTGGGACCAAAACGACTGGCCGGACCCCCGCATGCCGGACCGGGCCGACCTGGACCGGGTCGTCCCGGACCGGCCGGTCTACCTGACCCGTATCGACGGTCACGCCGTCTGGGTCAACACGAAGGCTCTCGAGCAGGCCGGGGTCGGCCCGGACACGCCGGACCCGCCGGGCGGCCGGATTCTGCGACGGCCGGACGGGAGCCCGACGGGGGTCCTCCTCGACCGGGCGGCCGAGCTCGTCCAGCGGGTCCTGCCGGAGCCGACGGTCGAGGACCTGATGGCCGACCTGGAGGCCGGGGCTCGGGCCTGCGCTGAGGCGGGCCTGACCGAGGTCCACGACGCCGGGGTCTCGCCGGCGACCTGGGAGGCCTACGTGCGGCTGGTCGAGCGGGGCCGACTCCCGATCCGGGTCTATGCGATGGCGATGTACCGCTCGGGGCTGGACGAACGGCTCCTGGCCGAGGGACCCGTCATCGGACTCGGTGACGGCCGCCTGACGCTTCGGGCCATCAAGGTCATTTCCGACGGGGCCCTGGGCTCCCGGGGGGCGGCCTTACTTGAGCCCTATGCCGATGAACCGGGCTCGACGGGCCTCCTGCTGGTCGAGCCGGACGAGCTCGTCCGGCTGGCCCGGCGGGCCCTGGACGCCGGGGTCCAACTGGCCGTGCACGCCATCGGGGACCGGGCCAACCGGACGGTCCTGGACGCCTTCGAGGTCGCTTTTCGGGAGAGGCCCTGCAGGGACTGCCGCTTCCGCATCGAGCATGCCCAGGTCCTCCATCCCCAAGACATCCCCCGGCTGGCCCGGCTGGGCGTCGTCCCGTCCATGCAACCGACCCATGCGACGTCGGATATGCCGTGGGCACCGGCCCGGCTGGGGCCGGGCCGGCTGAGGGGGGCCTATGCCTGGCGCTCGATCCTGCAGACGGGCGTGAAGATCGCCGGAGGCTCGGACGCACCCGTCGAGGCGATTTCCCCGCTCCTCGGCCTCTATGCGGCCGTCACCCGGCAGGACCCGGAGGGTCGGCCGGCCGGCGGCTGGCTCCCCGAGGAGCGGGTCACGCCCCTGGAGGCCCTTCGGATGTTCACCGAGTGGGCCGCCTATGCGGCCTTCGAGGAGCTCCAGCGGGGGACGCTCCGGCCGGGGACCTGGGCCGACCTGACGGTCCTCGACGGGGACCCCTTGCGGGTCGAGGCCCGGCAGGTCCCCCGCCTCCGGGTCCGACTGACGATAGTCGGGGGCCGGGTCGTCGCCGGGGGTTGACGGCTACTGCCGTTTTTATCATTCATAGGTAACGCGGGCTGGCCCTCCTGCAAGTTGTGGGGGAAGTCCCGCCTGCCTGCGGGGCGGTCGCGGCAGGCGGGGTGAAACGGGTCGGTCGTCCGGGGTCCTGGGGTCCCTCTTCCGAGACCGGACCCCGGGACTGGACATGGCGCATTGCTTTTTTCAGGCGACCCTTCATAATAGGAGAGGGGGTCGTTTGGCTCTACAGGCTCCTTATGTCTGATGAGGTATCGGTCATGCTCCGGATTCGTCTCATGCGCATGGGCCGTCGCAACCGGCCGTTCTATCGGATCGTCGTCATGGAGGCCCGGCGGCCTCGCGAGACTCGGTACCATGAGGCCATCGGCTATTACGACCCGATTCCGACGCCGTCGGTCGTCCATCTGGACCTGGCGCGCTACGAGTACTGGCTCCGACGGGGGGCTCAACCGACGGATACCGTGAAAAACTTGGCCCGAGTGGCCCGTCGAACGCAGGCCTCGGCGACCGGATAACTCTGTCGTCCGGAACCCGCTGTCATCCTTGCGTGTTAAGGAGGACCCCCATGAATCCGAAAGACCTCCTGGAGGCGATCGCGAAGTCCCTCGTGGACCGTCAGGACCAGGTCGAGGTGAAGGTCATCGAAGGGGAGCAGACGACCGTGCTGGAGCTCCGGGTGGCCCCGGAGGACCTGGGGAAGATCATCGGCAAGCAGGGCCGGACCGCCCGTGCGATTCGGACCATCCTGGGCGCGGCGGGGATGAAGGTCCGGAAGCGCTTCGTCTTGGAGATCTTGGAACCCCATCCGTCGCCGTAAGCGATGCCGGCAGAACCCACCCTCCCGGCGGGGGCGTGGGTCCGAATCGGTCAGGTCTTGCGGCCCCATGGCCTCCGGGGGACGCTCTTGGTGGAATTGGACGAGCCGGGTCGGCTCCGTCATCGTTGGACCCGGTTTTACACCGTAGGGCCAGGGGGGGACGTCCGGGCCTTTCACGTCCGACGGGTCCGGCCTCACGGTCGTGGGGTCCTCGTCGAGGTCGAGGAGATTGAGAGCTGGGAGGCGGCGGTCGCCCTGCGGGGGGCGGTCCTCTACGTGACGCCCGAGGAGCGGGTCCCCCTGGGGCCGGACGAGTATTACAACGAGGACCTCCTCGGTTGTACGGTCATCGACCTCCGTCTGGGGCCCATCGGGACGGTCGTCGACGTCTACGACCTGGGGTACCAGCACCTGTTGGCCTTACGGGGCCGGACGGGGCGGACGGTCCTGGTCCCCTTCCAAAAGGTCTTCGTGACGGCCGTCGACGTGGCGGCCAAGGTCATTCAAGTCGACTTACCCCGGGGGTGGCTGGAGCTCTACGAGGGCTCGTGAGGTAGGGCGCCGGGCCGGGGCGTCTCGTGGGCGGGGCAGGCGCCATGCAGTTCGACGTCATCACCCTCTTTCCGGCCTTCTTCGAGACGGCCCTGCAAGTCGGCCTGATCGGGAAAGCCGTCGAGGCGGGTCTCCTCCGGTTTCGGGTCCACGACCTCCGACAGTTTGGGATCGGGCCCCATCGGCAGGTCGATGACGTCGCTTACGGCGGCGGGGCGGGGATGGTCTTACGTCCGGAACCCCTGGTGGCGGCCATCGAGCAGGCCCGGACGGAGGCCCGGAGCCGGGTCGTCGTCCTGAGCCCCCAGGGACGTCTGTGGACGCAGGCCCTGGCCCGGCAGTACGCCCGGGAATGTGACCAGATCGTCTTGGTCTGCGGGCGCTACGAGGGGATCGACGAACGGGTGACGACCTACTGGGCCGACGACGAGGTCAGCATCGGCGACTACGTCCTGATGGGCGGCGAGGTCGCCGCCTGGGTCGTCATCGAGTCGGTCGCCCGTCTCGTGCCCGGCGTCGTCGGCAACCCCGAGTCCCTGGCCCTTGAGAGCTTCGAGACGGGGCTCTTGGACTATCCGCAGTACACGCGGCCGGCCGTCTTTCGGGGGTATGCCGTCCCGGCGGTCCTGCGGTCGGGTCACCACGAGTCCATCGAGCGGTGGCGCCGTCTGCAGGCCCTCCGGAAGACGCTCCGTAACCGTCCCGACTTGATCCTGGCGGCCCGATGGGCGCCCCCGCCCGTCTGGTGGGCCTGGATGGCCGAATGGGTCGGATGGGTTGAAAGGGCCCTGGAAAAAATGTATCCTTCTCCCCGGAGTCAGGAGGCCGAGGATGCACCCGATCATCGCCCAGATTGAGGCGAGCCGACTTCGGACCGACCTGCCCGACGTCCGGCCGGGCGACCAGGTCCGGGTCCACCTGCGCGTGGCGGACCGGACGCAGGTCTTTGAGGGCGTCGTCATCGCTCGCCGGGGTCGGGGACTGAGCGAGACCATCACCGTCCGGAAGGTCTCTTACGGCGTCGGTGTGGAAAAGGTCATTCTCCTCCATGCGCCGGTCGTCGAGGCGATCGAGGTCGTCCGGCGGGGACGGGTCCGGCGGGCGAAGCTGTACTACCTACGGACGCGGGTCGGCAAGAGTTCCCGCCTCCGGGAGAGACGGGAGGCGTCCCGTCCTTAGGCCTGGCCTCCGGAGGGCTCCGGGCCTATCTTTTAAACATCGGTATTAGGTGCGGGGTGGTGGGTGCCAGGTAGCCGACCCGTCCCAGGGAGGGGCTTCCGGGTCGGGATACGACGACCCCGGTACCCAAGACCCGACATCGAGCCAAAGAGAGGTCGCCTTTCGATGCCTATCACGAGTGCCCAACGGGTCAAGCTCCTTCAACAGGCCGATGACCTCTACCAAAAGGGCAAGTATGACAGGGCGGTCCCCCTCCTCGAAAAGTTGATCGAGGCCGAACCCCGCGATATCGCCTCCCGTCAGCGCCTCATCGACTGTTACGAAAAGCTGAATCAGAAGGAAAAGGCCCTGGCGGCCCTCAACGACTTGGCCGACTTTTACATCCGGGACGGCCGTATCGTCCACGCCGTGGCCACCCTGCGGCGGGCCCTCAAGCTGGAGCCGACCCACGTCGAGGTCATGCACCGGTTGGCCGACCTGCTGGTCCAGCAGAACAACCTGGTCGAGGCCAAAAACCTGCTCCTGGCCCTGGCCGAGCAGTACGGCCGCCTGAACCGTCTGACGAAGGTCCTGGAAGTCTTGAACCGGCTCGTGGAGATCGGGTCCCAGGACCTCCGTCTGCTTCAGCGGCGGGCCCACGTGAAGGCCGAGCTCGGGCGGCACGCCGAGGCCCTGCAGGAATACCGGTCCGTCGCCGAGGCCTACCTGGAGGCGGGCGCCGCCCAGGAGGCCATCTCGGTCATCGAGCAGGGCCTCCGGTATGTCCCGAACGACCCGGACCTTACGGACCTCCTGGTCCGGGCTTACTTGCAGGCCGGTGCTTATCCCTCGGCCATCGCCCTCATCGAGCGTCTGCCCGAACGTCGGTACGACCACTCCCTGTGGCTGACGCAGGCCTATCACGCCTCCGGCCAGACGGGCAAGGCGGTCCAGGCCCTGATGGAGGCCCTGCGCCTGGCCCCGGAACGACCGGACGCTTACGGACTCCTCGTGGAGCTGGCCACGCTGGAGCACTGGGACGACGTCCAGCGATGGCTCCATCCCTTCCTGACCCGATGCATGGACAGGGGTCAATACGAGACGGCTTGGGGCTTGCTCGAGCGGGCCCTCCAGAAGAACCCCGCCGACCCCGTCCTGCTCCAAGACGCCGTCCAGCTCCTCACCGTTCATCACCAGAGCACCCGCGTCTTGACGCTCCTCGACCGGGCCATCGACGCCCACGTCCGCCAGGGTCAGTGGTCGGACGCCCTCCGGCTGGTCGACCAGGTCTTGGCGATCGACCCGGACTCTTACGAATACCTGGAAAAGCGGGACTACATCCTCAAGAACATGGTCGGGGCCCCGCCTCCGGCCGAGCCGGTCCGTCGGCCGGAGAGTCCGCCTCCGGCCGTCGAGGTGTCCCTGGGGGCGGAGCTCAGCCCCGAGGCCGCACCCCTGGAGCCCCCCGAGGACGAAAGCGACGTCCAGGATTACATCCAGGAGCAGTTGATCGAGGCGGACGTCTTTTATCGGTACGGGATGGTCGAGAAAGCGCTCCAGAAGCTGACGGCCGTCCTCCGGCAGTACCCCCTCGCCCGTTCGGCCGAGCGGGTCTACCAGCGGTGCGTTCAGCTTTTGACCAGCGAGGAGCGCCGTCCCGAGGCCGTCGAGGTCCTCCTGAAGTACGCCGAGTTCCTCGACTACTATAAGCGCTTCGAGGACCTCCAGCGGGTCCTCGAAGAGGTCCGGACGATCCGGCCGGACCACCCCCAAATCCAGGCGTGGCTGGAAAAAACGACTCAGGCCGTCGCCGCCGAGGAGTCCGAGTACCTGGACATCTCGGCCGAGATCTCCGAGCTCATCCCGACCGACCTCCAGGCCTACATGACTCAGGACCAAGACGAGCTCCAAAGCGTCCTCTCCGAGGTCGCCTTCTACGTCGATCAGGGCCTGTATGCGGCTGCCCACGAGCTGATCGTCAAGGGCTTACGTCGATGGCCCAATCATTTGGAGCTCGAGGCCTGGCTCCAGAAGGTCACCGAGCGGATGGCCGCCGCCCCGGCGACCCCGGCCGAGGCGGGGGAAGCTGAGGAAATCGAAATCCAGATCGAGCTGGAAGAGGCGCCGTCGGCCCCGGCCCTGTTTCAGGAACTCTCGCCTTCCCTTTTGCCCGAGTTCGTCGACGCCCTCCTCCAGCCCCTGGAAGCCCCGGCGACCGCCCCCACGTCTCCAGACATGTCGAGGGAAACGGCCGGGCCTGGAGCCCCGGCATGGACGTCCGAGTCGGCCCCCGAGGGGCCGGCGTCGGTCGAACCCCGTCCGGAGCCCGCCCCGTCCCCGGAGGCGCCCTCGGCCCCGGCCCGACCCGTCCCGGTTTACGTGGATGAGGAGTTGGGTCTTGAGTTCGAGGACCTCTTGGCCGACT
>FWWL01005478.1_pt1 | contig 18118 bp, 24 predicted proteins | sample 2228331 | NCBI WGS metagenome assembly FWWL01 (sample SAMEA103939775, study PRJEB20133) | metagenome
CCAACTTCACCAGATTGCGTTAATATATTAGATACAACACTTGACGGCGAACTCCCAGAATTTGCAATATATCCAATTTTTAATATACTACCAACAGGACTAACAAAAGCAATTTTAATATCAGGAGGCGGTGCACTAGCAAAACAATCTAAAAACCCATCAACTTGCCAAACTTCATTAGCATTAATATTAAAAAATAAATCATCATCATCTTGTAATACTGTTGAATTTACAACAGATTCATCTACTAATTTCATTTTAATTATAATATTTAAATCAATTCTAGCTTTATTATTTACACTATCATCATTAACAGTAAAAATATTACTAAAATCTAATCTTTTTCTGGAAGACTTTAAAATTCCATTTTGTTCTAATTCAACTTTCTGCACAGTCGTATCATTTACAACTTGAAAATTAATACTATCATCTGCATCTGAAGCAACAATATTTACAGTTCCATTAGTTGATTTTAATAATAAAGTATCCTGTAACATATCAGCTTGGGCAAAATTTGTTCCATCTGAAACCCTACCAAATCCATATAAAGCTGGACCACTAACAGCTGTTCTTAAATTTAATACCCTTTGTGTTCCTGTATTAAATACATCAATAATAATTGAGGCATCAGAACTAGTTACAAATAATGTATCTTTATTTTGACTAAAAACTAAATTAACTGTATTAGATAATTTGGTAAAAGCATCTTTAATACCACGAATTATAGGCATTCTATTATAAGTCTTAACTTGAAATTTTCTTTTTCATAATACTTTCAATCTTAACAATCAAACCAAAAGCATCCAATAGAGCATAAACACCCTGTCCTACAATAGCAATTTTTACAGCACCCCACAGGGCCGCCCATAAACCTCCAATAAAACTACTCTGGCCCAAACCATCAGTAAAGATTGATAAAATAAAACAACAGATATAAAACCACACAGGATTTGCTGTCTTAGGAGAATCTGTATATTTCTCAATAAAATGAACCAGAAAGAAAGCATAGAAAAACACCAATATTATACCCAAAAACCACTGTGCAGGTGAAATACAAATTGTTAAAGCACTAGATACTGTTTCCATAACAAAACCTCCTTAAATTTTGTTTCTGGGGGCAAAACCTGCCAAAAAGGAGAGGGTGGGTAGAAATGGCAAGTAGCCCCAAAATTATTTCTCATTTTCTAATATTACTTTATTATAAAATCTTATCTGATTATTTAATTTCTCCACACAGGAAAACAATATTTCAAAATTATGTGCAATAGCCTCAGCATTTTCTTTATCATAACAAATATAAAATCTTTTATCTGTATGCTGACAAATAAAACCTTTAAATTTTCTAAGATACTTAAAACATTCATTATCAAACTCAACTAATTTAGGATACTGTGGACAAATAGTTTGAACCTTTGTAGCACATCCTGATAAAATCAAGCACAATAACAATAATAATAATCTCATTTTTTCTTAGACAATTCCTCCATTTTGCGTCCTATAGCATTTAATCTTTGATTTATTTCAACCAAATCCTGCGGAACATCTTTTGGCTTTTTCTTAAACTTTTCTAGTAAATAATCTAAAAAAGATTTCTTATACACAGTTTGCGGCACATTTTCTAATTCTTTTTTTAACTGTTCTATTTTATCTTCCAAAGCCTTTTGTTTTACTGTAGAAATTTTTTTAACATATTGCGCTGTAATCTGATTTTGTTTTGCTACAGCACACTGCCCCTGCCAGATAAAACCTAAAATTAAAACTAATCCAAATACAACAGCTAAAATCTTACTACCACTAGCTGATAATAAAAATTGTATCAAATTCATTCTCTTTCCATCCATCTAAAAGCTAAAATTAATACAGTTGTAACCATCCCTACAATTCCAATCATTTTCAAAAATTCAAGAGTTGAAAAACTACTTCCAACACCAAATAAAATCGCACTAACAAACAATAAGATTAATAAAATATAATCCATTATCCAAGGATAACAGAAAAAGAATTTGTCTGAATAGCAACCAAACCTGTACCTTTCATTTGAACTTCTATAATCCAACTGGCATTATATCTTTTAACCACATCAGGAATCGGAATAATTCCGCTATAAATATCCACATAATTTATATCAATTATGTTAGAAGTTAAAGTCCATACAGGAAGACCATTTATTACAACTCTTACCGAACCTCCTGTAGTTCCAACAGCGGCCATTTTAAATTTTCCGCTAAAACTAAATACATCTTTTGTCCCTTCAATAAAAGAAGTAAAAGTTGCTACTGTAGTAAAATTATTTGATGAAACAGAATATAATGAAGTGCTTGTAAAAATCAATGGTTGACTTCTAGTTTTAACTTCTGACCCACTTGCTATATTCTCATAAGAAGATGTAGATGGCGTTCCTTCTTGTTCTTGAGTATATTCTGACAAAATCGGTTCACATTGAATACCCCACAAAACAGGTTTATCTTGTATAGTCTCCATAAAATTAGGATTAAACATAGGATTACTCATAACAACAGGCTGAGTATTATTTGACCAATAAGTATTTTCTAATTGAATACCCCACAAGATAGGTTTATCCTGTATAGTCTCTACAAAATTAGGATCAAACATAGGATTATTCATAACAACAGGTTGACTATTATGCGACCAATATGTATTTTCTAATTGAATACCCCATAATACAGGTTTATCTTGTATATTTTCAACAAAGTTCGGATCAAACATAGGATTATTTACAAACACAGGTTGAGTATTATGTGACCAGTAAGAAACTTCTATTTCTATACCCCATAAAGCGGGCAAGTCACCTGTTGTATTTTTAATCATTATTATCCACCTGTCCCATCAACTCGGAAGGTTATTCTAAGCTTAATATATCTGTATGCTAAATTCATAATAACATTTGGCTCAAATGCTTGATATGGCAAGAAATTTACTCCATCAGAAGACACTGCAATTTCAAAAGTCAATCTATTAGGTTTAATATCTGTATTGTTATGATCCAAAACTCTTGATGGATATGAAATACTTTGTGTTAAATCCACTAATTTAATACCTAAAGTTTGTCCTTGTGCAGGGGTAAATCCTGATAATGTCTGTAAATCTATAACTCCACTTTCCCATATACCATTACTATTTGGATCACTTAACCGCCAACTTCCATCAGCATTTAAAGTCAAATTTGTAGTCGTTGCTCCAGTCCAAATACTATTATTTACATTGTTTGAAATTCCTATTCTTCTAGTTACAGCACCAATACCGCAAAATGGATAAGGTTGTTCACCTGACGGAGGGTTTAAAGATAAATATCTTGCTGGTGAAGTATTCGCCACACCAAATAACAAATTATTTGGATCCAGGAATTGCGGATCCACAGCATCAGAATTTGTATCCTGCCCTGTAGCAGTTCGCCAACTGGGTAAATCTGTATATGTTGTTCCAGCATTTTTTAATACATTAGATGCACCAACTGGATAATAAATATTCCTATTTAAAATTGAATTATCATTTCTATCTATATGAATTACATTATTATAAAATATTGAGTTAGATATATTAGGATTATTTACAGGCACAATACCAGTATTAAAATTAGCAATTATATTATTTTTACTAGGATATGAATGTAGTAAATTACTTCCAGTTCCTGTTCCAATTAGAATGCAATTTGTTAATGAAATATAACCTTCTACACCATTAGGACAATTATAAATAACACATCTATATATATAATTTAAATTATTTGGCGATCTTATACCATATAAAGTATAATTCATAATAAATAAAATACCTTGTGAATACTGATTGATTATAGCACCTGCTGTAGTCACAAATTTAATCCCTTCTTGTAAAGTATTTTGTCCATCTAAAATTACTAAACCATCACATAATAAATTTAAAGGTTTACTAGTAATTACTACAGCTTCATTATACACTCCGCTTTGAACAATTATAGTATCATAACTACTAGCTGAATTTACCGCCCCTTGTATGGTTAATTTCGCATTATTAGGACTTCTCCCAGAATTATTATCATTCCCACTTTTATTTACATAAAATACTGCCATTATTCTCTACTCCTTAAGTCAAAATAACACTTAGATACAAAATTATTTTTGCCCCCGCCCCAGCATTAGCAATTTTTTTGACATTGATAGTTGTAGAAGTAATATTATCCACATAAACCTTACCATCATAAGCTTCTGGGTTCACAGGAATTACATCAACATAGATATATGGCACACCGAGATTATGCTCAATCTGAACATCAGTATCAGTATCATTTTCAAAAGTAATATAATATTGCTGCTCCATAACTGTTTTTACAATTGGTTCAACTATAACAGCCATTATGAGATCTGAGTTGTTATCAATGCTCCTGTATCAGAAACAGTTACTCTCCACCTACTTCCATTTGGACTCCTCAAAATCAAACCTTGATTTGCAGTTGTAACTTCTATATCACCACTTTGCTGAATATTAAACTTTTCTATACCATTACCAAAAAATGATAAAGTAGGATTGGGCGGATTTCCAGACTGCCCAACAGCTTTTATATCAAAAGAAACAAATTCAGCAGCTAAAGTTCCTGTATTCCAATTAGAAGTAACATACCGCTCCGTAAAAGAACTATAACTATTTAAACTATTCGCAATACCTAATTGACTATACTGTTTTGCAATTACTGTCGCATCAGAAGGTGAAACATTACCATCTAATATAAAAAATATATCACCTATAAAATTTGGATGCGTAGCAGTTGCAACATTTACCCATACTACCCTTGTTCTTACAGTTGCCGTAGGACCTAAACTAGGATTTATCAATTGAAAAATACCTTGATATGTTCCATTAAGCGTAGCATTATTAAGCTCAGTTGAAAATGATCTACATACACCATTTAAAACACTACCTCCCCGCAAAGCATCAAAAAATGAACTTCTTAAACCAGTACTTTCCTGTTTTACACCATAATATTGAGCCTGAAAACCATAATCAAATCCCGCCATAATTGTTCCAGGACCTCTACCAGATAAAAAACTTGCATATTCACATCCTGAAGGCATCGTGACATTATCTCCTTGTATCTGTTCTGCAAAACCTATATTATCCCCACCTGCAGGTAAATTAACTAAAATTAAATGCTGAAATCCAATATAACTTTGTATATTAACAGTAGGAATAGTTGCATTTACATAACCAACAAATTGTCTAATATAATTAGCATTAGTCAAAGACTGAATATAATTAGACATAAAACCCCGAAAATTAGAAGGTGTAGCTAAATTATTAGGTGGAATAGTGCCAATAATACTTCTATATCCTATTTTGATATCATTGATCGTATCTCCTACCATATCAACTAAATTTGCAGTATACCCAATACTTGCTGTGCTAGTTGTTGCTCCTGTGCCTTGATTTATAGCCCTAAACCCAATTGCTCCAGGAGAGCGAAATGCAGATGTTACTCCTATCCAATTAGTAGATGTTACAGTATCATTCTTAAGAGTAAATCTAGAATCATACGCTAAAAATGGTCTACCATAATTGGTATTACCATTTTCAAGATACCAAAAACCCACAGGTTGATATGTAGAAGTAATTGGAAAAATCTCAACAGCATTACAAATTACTTCTGGAACATCATTTATAATCCTATAATAATTACCAATAACTGCAATATTTCTTGGCACAGCAGGTTTATCAAAATCAATCCACATTATAGCTCTATTAAAAGAATCATCCTTATGAATTATTCTCATCAAAGCTTGAGCATTTTCATTAGGAAAATACTGAGGATCAGGAAATCCTGATTGTTCTATAACATACTGCATTACATTCTGCCCACCAGTTGTGTATCCATTCAACACAAAATTATAAACAGGTGATAATCCTGAGAAATTGGTAAAAGTCTGACGCAGTTCTTTACTTAATTGATCAGTTCTAACTAATGTTTTCACTTATCTTTTTAATTATTTGATCCCTTAAAAGTTCTAACCAACCCAAAAATTCAGTATAACTTATTCCATTTATTCGCCAGTCTAATCTGGAGTTTTCCATTTTAATAAAAAAAGAAGGGGCAGGAATATCTAATTTATTTCCATCCTGCCCCTCAATGCCCTTTTTCACTAAATCTTTTCTTCTATTCATCTACTTATGCTGTCAAATACCACACAAAAATTTTATCACCAGCAATAGTTCCAAAAACATCTATAGTTTTTGTAGGATCAGTATAACTATAATCAGCAACTGAAAAAGTAGAAACAGCATTAGAAGTAGGTGTAGATGCCTGACTTAAAGTTATACTTACCGCACCGGTTGAATAGTTTACAGTCCCACTTTGAATCGTCACACCACCCGTAGAACCATCATCCACTATACCACCATTACCATTATCCTTACCTTTAATTGTCCCTGTCAAAGCCCCTGATGTATAATCAATTGTAAAAGTCAAACTCCAGGCTGTAATACTTTCACCAGGAGGCACTGTAATAGTAAATGTCCAATTACCACCTCCCTGATCTGTTACAGGATTAGAACTTGTAGTATTATGTTCTTCAAGATATATACCGTTTAAATAAACTTTAACCATAGCATTTCTTTCCGCAGCATCTGCACCAATAGGAGTTTGCGCAATAGTATAACTGGTCCTTCCAGCATTATTAGTTCCTACAACAATCTTTTCACGAACAGCATTAAAAGTCAAAGTCGCACCTGTCTGAACAGTTTGAAACGCCGTCCCATCAAAATATTTTAATCTATTATTATCAGCAGTATCAACAAATATCTCACCTAAAGCACCTGTCAGGGTATTAGCAGCCCTTGCAGACAAAGTCAAAACCGCAGTATTATCAACCTTCACCTGACCATCTGCACCAGCACCAAAAATATTCCCATTTATAGTAACATTAGCACCAAAATTAGCCGAACCTGTAACAGATAAAATTCCTCCAATACTAGCATTACCACCAATAGTTATATTACCACTATCATCAACTACAATAGTGGTTATAGTTCCAAAAGTAACTGTTCCCCTAAACTGATGAGTATCAGTTGCTGAATTGCCAGCCGATAGATTTCCTTCTAAAACTAATGCACCACCTGCAGCATCAGAACCTTTTTTAAATGTAGCTATAAATCCACCAGCAGCAGTACTACTACCAAATACTTTACTTCCATTTTCACTAGTATTTACTTGTCTTTTAAAAGATACATTAGTTATAGTAGCCATTTTTCTTTACACAGCCTCCAAATATAAAATCTGTAATTCATCCCCTACTTCAAGAGGATTTACAAATACAATACTATTATTTATTACATCATAACTATAATCCTCCACAGGTCTTACTAAAACACCATTAACAAATACTTTTATACCAGCTACTTTTTCAGTTAAAGTTTGTCCTAAAGGTATAAAAGATAAATTAAAAGGACCAACAGATGAAGTTGTAATATCAAATATATCTCTTCTAGGTTTAATTTGAGTAATGCCTCCTCCACCACCACTATCACCTACAATCTGCCACCCACTAGGTGCAAATACTTGAAGTTTACCAATAATAGGATTAAATATCAACATACCAATTATAGGTGCTACAATAGATGTATCAGTTCTTACAGATACCTTTAATACCGCATCATTTTTAATATCTATGATATTATCAATAGAATTCTCTATACTAAAAATTTCTTTCTGAGTAACAAATTTTTGTTCAATATTACCTGTCTGAGCTGATACAGCATTGTTGAGAGTAATACTAACCTGTCCCATAGTATAATTTATACTACCAGAAACAACCATCCCCCCACCACTAGAACCATTATCAACAATATTACCTTGACTATCATCTTTACCTTTATATACAATAGAACCATCAACCAGTTCAAAACTATATGAACCCTCTAATATATTCTTATTAGTTGTAAACCAACTTTGAACCGCTGACCCTATCTCTGGTGTCTGACTCTCAGTAACAGTATTCTGTGTAATATAGTTTAATCTACTACTATTTAAATCTCCTTGATATCTACACTGAATAGTTCTTTCAAAAATCTGATTATTAGTAAATACACTCCCAGAAAATAATATACCACCAGTATAGACAGCAGGATTATTAGCACTAGCCGACCCATTAGAAAATTTTAATAAATTCTCAACATTGATAATACCACCTTGATTATCACTACCTCTAATAATATTGAGAACCGCCCCGCCAGTTAAACTATTATCTCCAATAGTAAAAATCCCATTTTCTTTAGTTTGAATCTGTGAGAGTCTAACAGGACTAACTATAGTCATCTAAATATCTGAAAAAATCCTTTCAAAAACATCTCTGTCTAATCTTCTTTGAACTTCCTCTTTCCTGACAGCTTGAATAATAACCCGCCCCTCTTCATGATAATACAAAGCTATCACATAAAAATCTTCTAATCTACTTATCTTATCTTTGATAGCTTTGAATACAATTTGACGATTAAAATATTCATCTTTTACTAAATTACCAAAATTCCTACCAGGAAATAACAATAAAATAAACCGCTCTAATAAAATTTCATCAAGCCTAGGATACAATAAAGATAATATTTTAATCCACAGTTTAACAAACCATCTTATCATTGATTCTAAAATTATTATAACCTAAATTTCTTGTGTGTCAACAGATATAAAATCTAATTCACACTGTATCTCAACAGGTTTATAAGCTCCAATTAATAAATAACTTAATGGTAATACAGCAGGAATCATATTAGCCCTAGCAAATTGAACATACATATTTGCCAGCTGTGATGGAGAACATTCTACATATCCACCATTACTCAAAAATTTTATCTCACAGATACTTATCTCATCCTTTTCCTGTAATAAAGTTATCCCTATAATCCTTTTTTTATTTACAATTAATGCATGACCTTTAATAATAGTAATATCACCATTTTTAACTTTATTGTCTAAATTAACATACCAAAAAGCCATAGGCAAATCTTTAGTATGATTATAAACTATTGGTAACTTAAAAGATTGTAAAAAAGACATAAATATAGGATTAAAAGTTTCTATTTTCATAAAATTCCCAATTCCTTTTTCTTTTCTTCTTCATCCTGTCGTCTGAAATACTCCTGAAGTTTAGGAATAGCACTTAAATTTCTTCCTCTCTTTCTAGTTCTTTGAACAACACTATCCCAGTCAATACCCAGCTCTTTCAACTTTGATTCTAAATATTGTCTAGCCTTCTTTCTTACTTTGATATAAATATATGGTTTAGGGTCTATTAACTTTTTTTGTCTGGTAATAGGATTAGTCCACCAGGATTTAGCATTCTTTTTTAAAAGAAACCGCCCCAATCCAGGAATTTCTAACCACCCATCAGAAGCAAGACAATCTAAAATACTTTCAACAAATACCCGCCACAATACACTAACTGTCTGCCTAGAACAATTAGTTTTCCTATGAACAAGTTCTATTAAAAAATTTTGATATGCCATTTACTCCTACCTTTTAAACATCTGTTCTAAAAATTCTTTTCTCTGTTTTTGATATTCCATATCTTCTTGTTTATATTTATTAGCTACTTCTTCTAATAGTTTATGAATCTTTAAAAAGTTCTCCTCAGTGAACTGAGATTTATCTTTCTGTAATTCTTCATATAAAAGATTAGTTATAGGAGCCTTCACCTCACTAGAAGATATTTCAGACCTCATAGATTGATATATATTCTTAATTACTTTATCATAATGATTATGATTAACAATTTTTTCTAATAATTCCTTTTCAAAACCTGTTAATTGTTCTTTACCTTGAAAAGGTCTTAATCTACTAGATACCTCTGGAGGAGTTTCCTCAGGTGGTTTTTCTCCAACAGGTTTTGCTTCAGGTGGTTTTTCAAGAGGTTTAACTGCTGGAGGTATTTCCATAGGTGGAACTGGCGGTAATCCTGGAACTCCAACCTCAGGTTCAAATTCTTTTGGTAATACCATCTCAATCTCTTTAGGTGATAAATTCAAAACATAAGATAAAACAAATGAAAACCATTCTTTTTTATTTAAATTCATATCTTTACCCAAAGTAACTAAAGTCTGAGCTATACCAGCTTTCATATTAAATAATTCACTTTTCTGAATTTCATCTAAATATGATACAGGTGCCATAGCAACAGTAAAATGATTCTCAGGTAATAATGGATCAATACCTTTAAAACTTAACTGTAATTGTAATAATTGAGCTATTCCAGTAACAAATACTTGCCTCAATGCTTTAATAGTTCTAGCAAATCTAACATCCTGCTGTAATAATGTAGCTCTAGCATTAATTTCTCCTTCAAATCCAAGCGCCGCCTTAGGTATCCTTAAATCAGAGAATAACTTATTTCTGAAAAATTCAACATCAGAAATATCCTGCATAGGTGAAGGTTTACCTTCAAATTTCTCAACCTTAACCTGTGGAACACCATTTCTCATAATCCAAAAGAAATCATCTACCCACGATATAGGAATAAACTCTGTCCTATACTGCCCTATAACCTCATTAGTTTTAAATTCTCTAAATCTAACAGCTTTTCTAAACTGCTCCAAAGTCTGCCAGGCTTGAACAGGTGTCTGATCTCCAACCTCAACAAGATAAACCCATCTATCAGGTGCTCTTAATATCCTATAATAAATCATAATATCCTCTAAAAGTTTGAGCTGTCTCCAGGTCATCCTAGCACCAAATAAAAGACTATCACCATGAATATTATCAGGTTTAATAGATTGTAATCTAAAATGAATAAAATCCCATGGTTTAGCTAAATTCGGCGGTAAATTCTCCATATCAGTAATTTCTACTATCCCAGGAGCAAATCCAATTAACCTCCCAACATTATCTTCTACTCTGCTTACAAGTTCTGGTGATGTATACTTCCATCCAACAATTCCTTCATTCATATCATACAATAATTGAACAAAACAATCACCATATTTAGCTATGGCTCTAATATATGAATATGCTTTACTTTGAATATCTAATCTTTCAAATAATTCATTAGCAATATCTAAAACCTTTTGATTCTTACAATGCTCAACCCAGATAATTTTCTTACTAGCAAAATCAGGCTGTGTTGCTTCCTCAGCATATAAATTCAAAGCTGAATGAATAATTCCATAATTTTCCATTTCTTCATAATCTCTATAGGCCTGACGACGATTTGTTATATATTGTAGTTGAGCATGATACCAACTAGCTGCCTCCATAGCAAAAGTCGCACCAGGACGCCAATCCTGAGGTATACTTACACCTAAAGGTTTATCTAACTTAAATAATTTCCTTAACTTACCGATTAAATCAATAAACTTCATATCTCTAACACTTCACCTTTAGAACCAAGCTTTGTATAACTATCAATTATATAATTTTTATTATCTTTTACTATCCATAAATCATCTTTAATATTAGAAACATAATAACTACCCCGATATACATTTGGTTCCACAGGTTTAAATCTTATTGAACTACTAATATCACTATAACACATCCACACAGCACCTGCCAAAGCATCAGCAAGATCTTTAGTCCAGTTTTCTGGATGATCAACTTTCTCCAAATCACGATAATACTGTAACTTTAACAATTCATTAATTAAAATCTCATGCCTATATAAATTAAGTCGCTTTCCTAAAATAATCTCTCGTAATAACATATAAGGTTGAATACTCTTATCCACAGAAATAGTTTTAGCATCATATCCTGCCTTTGTCAAAATCTGAATAAAATCAGCACTCTGATAACTATCAGTAGTAATTTTAGCTATTTTAAATCCCATAGCAGTTAAATAAAAAATAAAATCACGAATCTTAGAATAATCTATTCTACTATTACCATACCTTATCTGTAAAACAAGATCAACATAAAACTTTGGAACATAAACAATATATTTTATACCACTATGATCCACTCTTTCTTCTTCAATATATCCATCATGATGAACCATAGCAAAACCAGTATAATCTTTAACCTGAGACAAATCAAGATGAATATACCGCCTAGCATCAGGATGAACAAGAGGTTCATAATTAGCTCCTACTCGTCTAACAAATTTATCCAAAATAATCAAATCAGACAACTGCCCTTCTTCTTGTAAACTAGCTATACCATATTCACTAATTGTAGGCGATTCTCTATTCTCATCAATACAGGCATATAACCTACCAGGTTCAGAAATCAAAGGTTGATAATTGAATGTAGCAATATTAGCTATATCCCTTAGAGCTTGATCAATGTCTCGTTCAAAATCTAATCTATGTTCTACAGGAACATCTATAACAATAGCACCAGGTTCAGGTTTCTCATTCTCTCCTAAAATCCTACTAGATCTAAATCTATCTCCAACTACAACTTTAAAAGTTTTACCACTGTAATTTTCTGGTTTTACTTCCCACAAAGCATAACTACATATCATAGTATATGGATTATTTTTAACCTTCTCTATATGCTGATTCAAAAAATCACTTTCTACCTTCTTAGATGATACAAGTATTACCAATCCAGGAGTTCTACCATGAGAATGAAAACGAGATATAATACGAGTTCTGACAGCATTATACAAAACTAAAGCTTGCATCTTCTCTAATTTTCCTGAAACTCTCATGAAATTAACCTCATCAATAAGACAACCATACAAATCCTCACCTAAAGCATCTAATTCCTGAGCTCCAATAATTACTTTAATATTCTTCTTAAAAACAATCTCATTATAAGACATCAAATTTCTTACAATCTTATCCTGAAACCAAGGAATTAGATTTAATAGAGCACGAAATCTATCTAATACAACCTGTCCAGCTTTATACTTAAAAATATTATACAATCCAAATACTATCGGAAAACCAGACAACAATCCATAATAAGACTGAGGGTCTTTAAGACACAATAACCTATATATCTGATACAACAGAGCAATACAACCAACAGTAGTTTTTCCTGAACCAACAGCAGAAGTAATGATTAGTTCATTATAATTACCTTCAAAAAACTTAGTTAAATCTACTTTCCAGACATTGTAAATTCTAACATTATTCAAAAACTGTGGTCCTTGTAGAAACTCATTAAAGGAAACAGGAATTTCATCATAATCCTCCGCCCATAACATCTGTTTTAGTTTTTTAAGCTCCTCAGGTGAAGTCTTGCCTGCCAATAATAAATCTTTTAAAACCTGCCGCTCTTTCTTACTGAGCTTGATTTTCATCAGTATCCTCCTTTTCTAGTTCATTCAATATCATATCAAATAACTTCCTTATCTTCTCCCTAGACTGAGAATCAAGCTCTCTAAAACCTTGTAAAGTCCCAATATTAATCTCAATCTTTCTATTATCATAAACAGGCTGTGTAGAACCAGTTAATTCATTAACTAACCTTAATATACTATCAATATTCTTGTTTATCATATCCAATAACTTTAAAAGTTGAGAATTACTCAAAAAAGTAATATCCTGCTCAGCTAATTTTTGTTCTATTTTATCAATCCAATCAATATATTTAGGTAATTTTTTTAACCTTTCAAATAACAAACCTATTTTGATAATATCAGCCTTCTGATCCAAAGTCATCTGTAAATCTTTTAATGTTTTAAGTTTATTAACTAGATGGCGTATATTGTCTGGCGATGGAACTATCTGCCCACTTTCTGACATTTTCATACCTCCTTTCTAATTCAAATATTGGCATATTATACTTCTTTTTCAATTCCTGATAAGCTTTTTTTACATCCTGTGCTTGACTAACATTAACATAAATATCAATGTCACAAAGTTTGTCTTTAATTTCTTTTAAAGATGGAACCTGTATAGTACACCCAGCAAACAAAAGTAAAAAATCAATAATTTTATTTCCTAAAACAATATATAATTCTGGTAAAATACTTTTCTCTGCTAAATATTGTAAAAATAATTGAATAGCTTCAGAATCTACTTTTGAAGTATCTATACCTAAATCTTTTAATATTTCCATAACAATCTACTTACAATTTGTAATCTAGAATTCATAACCCTCCAAGGAAATGGTCCAAATTTTTGTAATAAAGCTTTTCTTAGCAAAACAAAAATAGCATCTCTAATATACTGCTCAGCATTTATAACAACTCCTTGGTTTAAAATATAATCCAAAAACTTTTTAGCAACTTCAAGATCTTTTCCAGTAAATCTTAATTGCCCTATAATAGTATCTCTAACTTCCTGAATCCATTGATTGCTTTCAAGCTGTACAGGCTGGATTTTAATTCCAGTCTGTCTTGGTAATTTATTCTGTCGTTTTTCACTTTCTTTTTTAAACTGTTTAATCAAAAATAGTAATAACTGTCTTATAAACATATACCGACTAGTATAAATATTACGAACATATATTTCTAACACTCCTCTTAATCTTTTTTTTAACCTTTCTCTTCCAATATATACACCACTAAATCTAGCCAATTTTTGTGCTATTGGAATCAACCTAGAACAATATGCTAATAACTTTTTGATTCTTAATCTTGGTCTTAATTTATATTTCAATCCATTTCTATATTTTAAATGAACTTTTTTGTATTCTTCATAAATTAAACTAATACTATCATCTCCAACAATATCACTAACCTGTTTATTATCTAAAACTAAATTAGTCATTTCCAGGCAATAGATTAACCTGTCTTAATAGTTGAACTTTCTGAGTATGAATCTGTGCAGCTAAATCAAATTTACCCATTTGAATCAATTGTTGATACAAATAATCAAACTTCATTAATTCTAAAAAAACATTCTTTCTGACATCTGAATATTTAGCTTTTTGTTCTTCTAAAATCTTTAAAATAATATTCTGAATATTTTCATGTGTAATAAGATCAGATAAACCCGCCTGTTTAATACTTTCATCCTCAGACAATAACTGAACTATTTTATCAACATCCATTCCAAGAGCTAAGGCAGTTTCTACTTTACTTTTTATAATGTCCATCGTAATAAATGTAAGGCCTCCAATCTAGCAGTAGAATCAGTTCTAAATATTCCCCTTATCTCAGAATTTATCATATTAGCATTCTGCTTTTTTACCCCTCTTATTGTCATACATAAATGAGAAGCATGAACTATAACCATAACTCCCAGAGGTTTTACTTTAGTTTCTATAACATCAGCAATCTCTTTAGCAATAGCCTCTTGAGTTTGTAGACGCTTAGTAATAGCATCTACTATTCTACCAAACTTTGAAATACCAACTATACCATCTCTAGGAATATATGCTATATGAACTTTTCCAAAAAAACTTATCCCATGATGCATACACATACTAGTAAAATCTATATCTTTAATACAAATCATCTGATCCACTTTATCAGGAAATATTTTGATTAAACTAGCAGGGTCAGTATTATAACCAGATAACATCTCCTCCCAGGCTTTAACAAATCTATCAGGAGTTTCTTTTAGTCCAGCTTTCTTTAAATTATCATATTTACTAAAAATAGATGCCGCTGCCTTTTTTAATCTTGAAATAATCTTACTATCTGTCCTTTTCATCTGACCAAATAGCTATTTGTTCCCTACTACAAAATCTTAAACCTTCATCAATACACTTTGGCACTAACCACTGAGATTTAGAAATATACTCTTCTCTAGTTCTACAACAAGGCATTATCCAAATTTTTTCCTCAGGTATATTAAAATGCTGTTTTAACTGTAATACTTCCTCCCAATCCTGTTGAGTATCTACAACAAATTTAAAAAATGTATGTGGCAGTTTACAACCATCCAAAATGACAGAAGGACATATTCTTTTATGCTCTGGAATACCAGAACTTGAAAGTTTAATACTTAATGAAATAGAATCAAAAATATCATACTGAAATACTTTATATCCAGATGTTTCAAGGCTAATAAAGTTAAAAATATTTCTTAAACTTTTAACAATTTTACCAAGATAAGGTTTATCTATAGGCTCTCCACCAGTTATAACACATATTAATCTATTATGCTTAAATTGAGAAATCATCTCTTTAATTTTCTGTATAAGACTATCTAAGGTATACATAGTCATAATTAATTTTTCTTTTTTAAAAGTATAATCACTATCACACCAGACACATTTCATACTACAACCCGCCAATCTTAAAAAAAAGGCAGGTCTTCCTGCCTCGGGACCTTCACCTTGAATACTAATAAAACAACTAGTGATAGGTACGGATAACTGTTGTTGTATAGTCAATGGCACTTGCATTTTTTAACCATCTAATTTTATTTGCTACATTTTTAGTAATTACAACCTGTAATTGTTTAGGAGTTAACTTATAAACATCAATTTTTAAACCTTTCATCCTTTCTATAGCTGCTTTGATCCACATCCATAATCCTAAATTATTTGTATCTACAGAATAAACACCTAAAAATTCTAGAAATGGAAACCAGCTAGCAGGTCTTCCAAAAACATGTATTTTAACATCTGGAAAGGCATTCTTTATAGCACTAACAAATTTTCCAAGTTTATTTTTTACAGGCCCGCTAGTTGCTACACCCCCAATACATAGCCTTTCCATATTACAATCTTTAAAATCACTAATATACCTCTCAACAGGTATATATGAACTTACCTGTGCCACAGGAACAAAACCTTTCACACTAAATAATTTATTCATTTTCATTGTATACTTGTAATTCTCTTCAATTTCATCTTTAGAATAACGAAATTTATCTAGCATAATAAAATCTAGTGGAATCGGCGCCCAGTGAGGTTTAATCAATCTAACAAGTTCAGTATACTGTTCAATATGTTCAACAATATTAAAATTCTTATACCTCTTCTTGATATTATACGAAGGTTTGGCAGATTGTAATAATGGAAAAGCACCATTATCAAGATAAATCAAAATATCAGGATTATCTTTTCTTAACTGTAAAACATAATTAACAATCTTCTCAGTAGGAAAAGTATATATAGCAAATAATAATCCATCTAAAATTTTATTCTGATACAAAACAAGATTTGCTGGACTATAAGAACCAATAATTTTTAGTTTCATAACCCAGCCTCAATAATTTTATTAGGATCAATCTTCTTCTTATCAATTAAATCCATAATTGCTTTATACAGAACATCAGAAATTTTAAAGCTACAAGCACCAATACTACAGGACCATTTGATTTCAAGATTAGTTTTTGTTCCATCATTTAATAATCTTTTTAACTGCTTCATATCAGCCGCTTGATTAAGCAAAACTCTTAATTCCACAGGATTAAATCCTGTCCCAACAAAATTTACTCTTTGACTATCTAACTTTGCTATCAAATCTTGTAATTTATTAATATCCCAAGCTCCCTTAACAGAATTTAAAGCTATGACTAATCCTGCTTCTTTTTCTTTAGGAATTTCAACCTCTATTACCTCTACCTCTTTTACTTTTAACTCTTTTAATGCTTTAATTCTAAGGTGACCAGCAATAACATTTCCTGTAGTCTTATTTACAATAATGGGAACTACATATCCAAACTTTTTAATACTTTGAACAAGCTCTTTAAAAATAGGATCATGCTTAGATAAATCAATTCTAGGATTATCTTTATTTAATTTCAGTTGTTCTAATTTATAAACTTTAGTTTGTAGCACTTAATTTTTCTACTCCATCTTGTAAAATCTTTTCAGGTTTTTTAGTCTCTAAAGCTTTAAGAAACTTGTTATAAATTTCTTCATTAACAACAAACTGATAATTACCTATTCTACCATTAATAACTTTAGTTTTACTCTGCTCTAAAGCTTTTGAGCGTCTATCTACAATGACTTTATTCATTTCAAACTGATCAGTTAGAACAGCTAAAATACTTTCATCAAAACCAAGTTTTGTAATATCAATCTTAGTTTCAATCTTTTTTAAAATCTGTCCTAACCTATTATAATCCCACTTACCAGAAATTTTATTTAAAGCAAGTAATAAAAGCTTTTCTTTTTCCTTATCTAAATCTATAACAACAGCCTCAATTTCATTTATTCCTTTTTCCTGTAGTAATCTTATTCTCTGATGTCCAGAAACTATAGATTTAGTTCTTTCATTAACAACTATAGGCTCTACATAACCAAATACATCTAAAGAATAATTTAAACTTTGATAAAATACAGGTAATTTTT
>FWWL01006001.1_pt1 | contig 18105 bp, 16 predicted proteins | sample 2228331 | NCBI WGS metagenome assembly FWWL01 (sample SAMEA103939775, study PRJEB20133) | metagenome
CAGGTCTGCAAAGGCCTGCTGGCGGGCGAGGCCGCTGCGATTCCAGAAGCGACGGGTGAGATGGTGACGCACCCGGCGGTACAGCTCTCGCCAGGCCTCGGGGTTGCGCCAGCGCAGGTCGGTTTCCAACACGTCCCGCACCAGATCGTGCGGGAAAAGACCCGCCGGGCCGGCTTCGATGAAGGAGAGCCCGCGCAGCCAGGCGTAGAGGGGAGGGGCGGTTTCTTCACCCAGCACCTCCGCCAGCAGGGCTTCGGTGGTCACCCGGGCCAGGGCGCACGCCTCCAGGGCCTGGCGATGCAGAGGCGTGGGGACATCCCGCATGAACCGTTCCACCAGCAGGCGGACCACGTCAGGGGCGTGCTCGAGGCTGATCTTTTCTGTGCTGGCCTCGGCCAGGGCCAGCCAGTCGGCCAGCAGGACCAGAGCCAGGGGATGGCCGTAACTGAGGCTGAGGATGTGCTCTTGCAGAAGGACAGGTACCTGCAACGTGGTCAACAACTGCCGGCTCTCTTCCGGACGCAGGTTGCGCAGGGAGACGATGCGGGCTAGGTGTCGCCAGGCCGGGTCGGTACGCCAGGGTTCGGAGGGCGGATCGCGGCCGGCGATAACCACCAACACATGCGCCGGCAAGGCCGGTAAGAAGATTTCGCGCAGCCAGTCGTCCAGGGGCGCAAGGCGTTCGTAGGTATCAAGGAACAACACTGCCGGCGGCAACGTCGTCAACCGCTCCAGGCTCAGCCAGCTTTCGCCAACCCCAGTTTGTGTAGAAAGTGCCAGCAGAAAACCTTGGGGCGAGGGATCAAGATCGCGGCCATCCAGGTGGAAAATAGCGCGTCTATGTTGGGCGGCAACACGGGCACAGGCGTGCAGGAATGTCGTTTTCCCGACACCGCCGGGGCCGAAGATGTACAGGAGAGAAAAGGGCGGTTCGGTGGACTGCAACGCCTGCTGAAACAACTCGAGCTCAGCAGCACGTCCGACGAAGGCGCGTCGGCGGGCCGCCTCCATCCGGTCGGCGAAATGGGGAGAGGAAGTGTGTTCCCCGCGTGCCATACCCGCGGTCACCGCCGTATCGGCAGACGCCGCCCGTAACGGAGTGGTGGTCGCCCGGAGCCGCGCGTGGGCAAGCCGCTGCGGCTTGGACCGTTCGCGGAGTCGTCTGTCATCCCGTCCCACCCCCGTGCCGGCATTATACTGCTCCGTCGTGCGGCGGAACATCCAACCGGACGGACCTCCCGGTGTCCTGTCGGGGCCATCCTGGTAGCGGGCTTTGCGGCCTCCACCGCTTCGGGGCAGCAGGCGCGGGCTCATCCTGGGCTGGGCTCGGCGCCGTGGACGGGAGAACGGGAGTGGGGTGCGATGCGGGCATGCCGGAGCCCAGCCACACCCGGGCGGCTCGCCGGAACGGCGCCGGGGTGGCTACGAGGCGGAGCTGTGGCGCATGGAGGGCGTGAGGGAAAACCCGAAGGAGGCCTGTACACCCCGTTCGGGGGCACGGCCGCGGGCACGTTGCGGGCTGGTCGGGTGCCGCCTACTCTGGAAGGGCCGCGGGACTTCCACCCGCGGTCCAGAACGGGAGGTGGGCGGTGGCCCGCTGGGCGGAGTTCGCGGCCACCCTGGACGCGGTGGCCCGCACGTCGTCCAAACGGGAGAAGGTCTCCCTCCTGGCGCGCACCCTCCGGCAGCTCCCGGAGGGTGCGCTCGAGGTGGCGTGTACGTACCTGACAGGCCGGGCCTTCCCGCCCGGATACCCCCACAAGTTGCAGGTCGGCTGGTCCACCATCGTGGGCGTCCTGCAGGAGCTGTCGGGCGCTTCCGACGCGGAGATCTCCCAGCTGTACCTGCGGTGGGGCGACCTGGGGGACGTGGCCGCGGAGCTGGTGGCGCGGCGGCGCACCGTCCCGCTGTTCCGCCAGCCCCTGACCCTGGAGGGAGCCCACCAGCAGCTGCGGGCCGCCGCCGCGGTGCGCGGCAAGGGCGCCGCCGCCGCCCGGGCGACGGCGCTGCGCGCCGTCCTGGAGCAGGCGCAGCCCATGGAGGCCAAGTACCTGGTCCGGGTGCTGACCGGTGACCTGCGCATCGGCCTGAAGGAGGGCCTGCTGCAGGAGGCGGTGGCGGACGCCTTCGGGGTGCCTGTGGCCGCGGTGCGGCGGGCGGACCTTTTGCAGTCGGACCTGGGCGCGGTGGCCCGGATGGCGCGGGCCGGCCAGCTGCACGGGGCGTGCCTGCGGTACTTCCACCCCTTCCGGTTCATGCTGGCGGGTACCCTGGAGGACCCCCACGAACCCTTCCGGCACGGGACAGAGGAAGTGCTGGCGGAGGACAAGTACGACGGGGTGCGGGTGCAGGTCCACCGGTGGGGGGACCGGGTGACGCTGTACTCCCGGACCTTGGACGACGTCACGGACAGCTTCCCGGAGCTGCGGGAGCCTCTCGCGCAGCTGGCTCCCGCGTACATGGCGGACGGCGAGGTGGTGGCCTGGCAGCGGGACCGGCCTGCCCCCTTCCACCGCCTGCAGCAGCGCCTCCGCAGGCTCGACCCTTCCGCGGTGGCCGGGGACGTGCCGGTGGTGGTGTTCCTGTTCGACCTGGTCAAGCTGGGCGAGGAGGACCTGCTGGACCTTCCGCTCCGGGAGCGTCGCCGTCGGCTGGAAGGGCTGGCGTTTTCCGGCCCCGTGCGGCTGGCCACCGCAGAACCCGTGCGGGACGCGGGGGCGCTGCAGGAATGCTTCCGCGCGGCCCGGGCCCGGGGCAACGAGGGCCTCGTGGTGAAGCGGCTGGAGGCGCCGTACCAGCCGGGAAGGCGCGGAGGCCTGTGGCTCAAGTGGAAGGAGGCGTTTGCGACGCTAGATGTGGTGGTGGTGGGGGCGGAGTACGGCCACGGCAAGCGGGCGGGGGTGCTCAGCGACTACACCTTCGCCGTGTGGGACGGGGACCGGCTGCGGGTGGTGGGCAAGGCGTACTCGGGCCTGCAGGACGCGGAGATCGCGCAACTGACCCAGTTCTTCCTGCAGCACACCGTGCGAGACCTGGGGCGGTTCAAGGTGGTGGAGCCGAAGGTGGTGCTGGAGGTGGCGTTCGACGCGGTGACCCGCAGCCACCGGCACGACTCCGGCTACGCCCTGCGGTTTCCCCGTATTCTGCGGGTGCGGGACGACAAGGCCCCGCAGGAGGCCAGCACCCTGGCGGACGTACAGGCGCTGTACCGCCGCCAGCGGTCAGGCTGACCGCGCCCCTCCTCTTTGCCCCCGCGGCCGGGGTGGGGTACCGTAGGGGTGGGAATGCGCTGCCGGGTGACCTTCCTCCTGCTCCTGCTTGTGGCCTCCGGCGTGGGGTTGGCCGCTCCCTCGGGGCCGGTGGTGTACCGCATCCGCGTGGAGGGGGTCATCTCGCCCGCTTCCGCCATGTACCTCAGCCGCGGCATCCGGGAGGCCCACGCGGCCGGTGCGGCTGCGCTGGTGGTGGAGCTGGACACGCCCGGGGGGCTGCTGCGGTCCACCGACGACATCACCAAGGCCATCCTGGGAGCGCCTCTCCCCGTGATCGTGTACGTGGCTCCCCCCGGTGCCCGGGCGGCTTCCGCCGGCGTGTTCGTGGTGTACGCGGCCCACGTGGCCGCCATGGCGCCTACCACCAACCTGGGTGCCGCCACCCCCGTGGCCGTGGGCGGGGGCCAGGAGGAGACGGAAAGCCAGCGCACCATGCTCCGCAAGGCCACGGAGGACGCGGTGGCGAAAATCCGCACCCTGGCCAAGCGGCGGGGCCGTAACGCGGAGTGGGGCGAGCGGGCCATCCGGCAGGCGGCCGCGCTGCCCAGCGAGGAGGCGGTCCGCATGGACGTGGTGGACCTGCTGGCCGCGGACGTGCACGAGCTGCTGGCGCGGGTGGACGGGCGGACGGTGGAGGTGCTCGGGACCGCCCGCGTGCTGCAGACCCGCGGGGCCCGCGTGGTGGACCTGCCCATGGACCTGCGGGAGCGGCTGCTGGACCTGCTGGCGGAACCCAACGTGGGCCTCATCCTCATGACGGTGGCCATCTACGGGATCCTGTTCGAGCTGAACAACCCCGGCGCGGTGCTGCCGGGGGTGGTGGGCGCCATCGCCCTCATCCTCGCCCTGGCCTCCTTCGCCATCCTGCAGGTGAACTACGCGGGTCTGGCCCTCATGGCGCTGGGGATCGCCCTGCTCATGGCGGAGCTGTTCACCCCTGGCTTCGGCGTGCTGGGGGTGGGCGGTGTGGTGGCCTTCATCCTGGGCGGGATCCTCCTCACCAGCAACCAGGAGCCCTACCTGCGGGCTTCCGTGCCGCTGGTGGTGGCCCTCGGCCTGACCACGGGCGCGTTCTTCCTGTTCGCGCTGGGCGCGGGCGTGCGGGCCCTGCGCCGTCAGCCGGTTTCCGGCCTGCAGGCGGTGGTGGGGCGGGTGGGCGTGGCCAAGACCGACCTGCAGCCTTCCGGTACGGTGTTGGTGGCGGGCGAGGACTGGACAGCAGAAGCAGAGGAGCCCGTGCGGGCCGGGGAGCGGGTCCGGGTGGTGGGGGTGGAAGGCCTGCGACTGCGGGTCCGCAGGGAGGGATGACCTCCCCGGGCGCTGCTTGCCGCGTGTGGACGAGCCCCAGCGAGGCCCGCACCCGACAGCTGGGGGAAGCGTTGGGCCGCGTGCTGGGGCCAGGACACGTGGTGGCCCTGGTGGGCGAGCTGGGAGCCGGGAAGACCACCTTCGTGCAGGGCGTGGCCGCCGGAGCGGGGGTGAGGGGGTACGTGGCCAGCCCCACCTTCACCCTGGTGCGGGAGTACCGGGGCCGGCTGCACCTGTACCACGTGGACCTGTTCCGCATCGACGCCACAGAGCTGGACGCCATCGGGTTCGACGAGGTGCTGGAGTCTTCCGGCGCGGTGCTGGTGGAGTGGGCGGACCGCGCGCGGGAGCGCATGCCGCAGGACTGCCTGTGGGTGTACGTGATGGGGACGGGCGGACAGCCCCGCACCGTCCGCGCGTGTGTGGGGGGCCCCAAAGCCGCGGAGCTGCTGGACGCGTGGGCCGCGGAGGTGGAAGCGGGTGCGGGTGTTGGGGATTGAAACCGCCACCGACGTGGCCAGCGTGGCGCTGGTGGACGGCTCCGGGCTGGTGGGGGAGCGTCTGGTGCGCGCGCCCATGCGGTCTTTGGAGTGGGTGGCCCCCTCCGTGCGGGGGCTGCTGGAGGACCTGGGGCTGCGGCCGGAGGCGGTGGAGGGAGTTGCGGTGTCCGTGGGCCCGGGTTCGTTCGTGGGGCTGCGGGTGGGGATCGCCACCGCCGTGGGCTGGGCGCGGGCGCGCGGGGTCCCCGCGTGCGGGGTGCCGACCCTGGAGGCGCTGGCCGCGGCGGTGGAGGCTCCCTCCGTGGGCGTGGTGGTGGACGCCAAGCGGGGAGAGGTGGCGGGCGCGCTGTTCGTCCGGCGGGAGGGTGCGTTGGTCCGGCTGGTGGAGGAGGTGGTGGGGCCGCCAGACCGGGTGGCGGCCGCGTTCCGGGAAGCGGGGGCGGACCGGGTGCGTTGCGTGCTGACAGGGGACGGCCTCCGGCGGTGGGCGGAGGTGTTCTTCCGCCAGCTGCCGGAAGCCCGCACCGCGTGCCCGCCCCTGTGGGCCCCGCGGGCGGCCACGGTGGGGTGGTTGGGAAGGCAGCGGCTGCTGGCGGGCGGAGCGCAGAGGCTGGTAGACATCCAGCCCCGGTACGGCCGCACCCCCGCGTTCCGGGAGGCGAGGCGCGGGTGAAGGCCCTGCAGCCGGTGCAGATCGAGCCCATGCGGGTGGAGGACATCCCCCGCGTGCTGGAGATCGAGCGGCGGTCGTTCTCCACCCCGTGGCCCCGGGACACGTACCGCCGGGAGCTGGTGGAGAACCGCACCGCCTGCTACCTGGTGGCGCGGCAGGACGGGGTGGTGGTGGGCTACGCGGGCATGTGGGTCATCCTGGAGGAGGCGCACGTGACCACCCTCGCGGTGGACCCCAGCGTGCGGCGGCGGAAGATCGGCGAGCGCCTGCTGGCCGCCCTGATCGACGAGGCGCGGGCGCGGGGCGCGCGGTGGGTCACCCTGGAGGTGCGGCGGTCCAACCACGCGGCGCAGGCGCTGTACCGGAAGTACGGGTTCCGGGAGGTGCACGTGCGGCCCCGCTACTACAGCGACAACGGGGAAGACGCCCTCATCATGTGGACGGGCAACATCTGGGAGGAGCCCTTCCGCTCCCAGTTCGAGGCCCTCAAGGCCGCCCTGCGGGAGTGACGGGCGCCATGTTGGAAACCCCGGTCCTGGGCGTGGAGACCTCCTGCGACGAGACCGCGGCCGCGGTGGTGTGCGGGAGGCGGGTGCTGTCCAACGTGGTGGCCTCACAGGCGGACCTGCACCACCGCTACGGGGGCGTGGTGCCGGAGCTGGCGGCCCGCCGGCACGTGGAGCGGCTGGCGGCGGTGGTGGACGAGGCGCTGGACCGGGCGGGAGTGGACGTCCCAGACCTGGCGGGGGTGGCGGTCACCTGCGGGCCGGGGCTGGTGAGCGCCCTGAGCGTGGGCGTGGCCTTCGCGAAGGCCTTCAGCCTGGCCGCGGGCAAGCCCCTGGTGGGCGTGAACCACCTGGAGGGCCACATCTACGCCAACGTGCTGGCGCACGGGCCGTTCCCCCTGCCAGCTCTGGCCCTGGTGGTGTCCGGCGCCCACACCGACCTGCTGTGGATCCCCGAGTACGGCCGCTACCGGGTCCTGGGCCGCACCCGGGACGACGCCGCGGGAGAGGCCTTCGACAAGGCCGCGCGGGCCATGGGCCTGGGCTACCCGGGCGGTCCTGCCATCGACCGGCTGAGCGAGGAGGGAGACCCCACCCGGGTGCCGCTTCCGGAGCCGCTGGCCTCCGAGGACGGGTACGACTTCAGCTTCAGCGGGCTCAAGACGGCGGTCCTGCGGGCCCTGCAGGAGACCCCGCCCCCCGCGCTGGCAGACCTGGCCAGCGCCTTCCAGCGCGCCGCGGTGGCCCACCTGGTCCGCAGGACGGTGCGGGCGGCGGAACACTTCCGCCCTGCCTGCCTGCTGCTGGGCGGTGGGGTGGCGGCCAACCGGGCCTTGCGGGAAGCCCTGGGGCGGCAGGCCCAGCGGCTTGGCCTTCCCCTGTGGTTGCCGCCGCCGTGGCTGTGCACGGACAACGCGGCCATGATCGCGTGCGCGGGCGCGTTCCACCTGGCCCGGGGAGAGCGGGCGGGCCTGGATCTGGGGGCGTGGGCAGACCTGCCCTGGGAGGACGGCGGCCCCCCTCAGGACCGCTCCTCCGCCGCAGTCTAGCCGCCCCGCAGGAGGCGGGAGGAGTTCCCGAGGAGGAACAGGTCCGGCAGGGACTGGGCCGCGGCTGCCAGCGGCGGCGGCAGCAGGCCGGAAGCGGCCAGGGAAAGGCCTGCCAGGTTGTACGCGGCGGTAAAGCCCAGGTTGCCCCACACGGTCCGCATGGCGCGCCGCGCGAGGCGGAAGGCAAGCGGCACCAGGGACCAGTCCTCCCGGAGCAGCACCACGTGCGCGGCCTCCAACGCCACCGCCACAGACCCCACGGCCACCCCCACGTGGGCCTGCGCCAAGGCCGGTGCGTCGTTCACCCCGTCGCCCACCATGACCACCACGTGGCCTTCGCGCTGGTAGCGGCGCACCACCTCGATCTTGTCTTCCGGCAGCAGGCGCGCCCGCCAGGCGATCCCCAGCTGGCCAGCCAGCGCCCGTGCTGCCGGTTCGCTGTCCCCGGTGAGCAACTCCACATGCCGCACGCCCAACCCGCGCAGCTCCCGCAGCGCTTCCGCCACGCCGGGCCGGGGCCGGTCCGCCAGGGCCAGCACGCCTGCGGGTGTGCCGTCCACCGCCACCGCCACCACCGTGTGGCCCTCCTCCTCCACGGGCCGGCTGAGGGCTTCCGCGCCGACGCTGGAGGGCCTCCCCACGGTCACCCACCGCCCGGCCACCCGCGCCCGCACGCCCACGCCCGGTACTGCCTCGAAGGCTTCCGGCGCGGGGACGCTCAACCCCCTTGCCTGCGCAGCCCGCCGCACCGCCTCCGCCAGGGGGTGCTCGGAGTACCACTCCGCGGCGGCGGCGAGGGTCAGCACCTCTTCGGGCCGTCGGCCCGGCGCGGCGATCACGCGTACCACTTCGGGCCTGCCTGCGGTCAACGTCCCCGTCTTGTCCACGAGGACCACGTCCGCCCGGGCCAGCAGCTCCAGGTAGCGTCCGCCCTTCACGAGAACCCCCCGGCGGGCTGCAAAGCCCACGCTGGCCAGCATGGCCACGGGGGTGGCCAAAGCGAAGGAGCACGAGCACGCCACCACCAGCACCGCCGCGGTGGCCCGCAGGTCGCCCCGCACCAGGAACGTGAGGAGGGCCACGGCGGCCACCACGGGCAGGTAGTACCCGGAAAACCGGTCCGCCGCCCGCTGCACGGGGCCCCGGTCGCGCTCGGCCTGCTGGACCATGCGGACCACCCGTCCGAAGGTGCTGTCAGGGCCCGCCGCCGTGGCGCGCACCCGCAGGTAGCCCGCCCGGACCACGGAGGCCGCAAACACCCGGTGAGCAGGCCCCACCTCCACGGGCAAGGGCTCCCCGGTGACGGCCGCCTGGTCCACAGTGGCCGAACCCTCCACCACCTCCCCGTCCACGGGGACGGCTTCCCCGGGCCGGACCACCACCACCTCCCCTGGCTGCACTGCGGCCGCAGGAAGTTCTACCTCCGTGCCGTCCCGCTCCACCCGCGCGGTCTGCGGGCTCAACCGGGCCAGGTGCGCCACCGCCTCCCGCGCCCGCTCCGCGGTCAGGCGCTCCACCAGGTCCCCCACCCGCATGAAGAACACCACCACCGCCCCAGCCGCCCACTCGCCCACGGCCACCGCAGCCAGCAGCCCCACGGTCATGAGGGTGTGGGCCCCCACCTTGCCGCGCCGAGCCGCCGAGACCACCTGGCGGAAGACCGGCCACCCACCCGCGAGGATGGCCCCCAGCCACAGCACCGGCGGCACGCGGTCGGTTACCACCTGCAGCAGCCCCGCGCGCTCGCCCAGGACCACCACGAGGAGCACCACGCCGAAGGTGGCCCCCAGCAGGCGGAAGAAGGGCTGGCCGGCAACCGCCGCACCCCGGCCGCCGGCGGCGGGAAGGTAGCCCGCCTTCGCCACCGCGTCCTGGAGCTGCTGGGGGCTTGTGCGGGCAGGGTCGTAGCGCACCACCGCCCGGCCCGAGGCGGCCTGCACCTCCGCGTGGACCACGCCCGGGACCGCCTCCAGCGCCTGCTGCAGGGAGCCGGCGCAGTCCGCACAGTCCACGCCGCAGACCGCCAGCTCCACCGTGCGGGCGCGCTCCCTCACCGGGTGGGTTCCTCGGGGTCCGCGTAGCGGGTGCAGGCGTAGACGCCCCGCGCCACCTCCGCCAGCACCCGCTCTGCCAGCCCCAGCAACTGGTCGACCCTGCCGTCGCTGAGCCGGTAGAAGGCGAACCTGCCCCTCCGGTGCCGCTCCACCAGCCCGCAGTCCCGCAGGCACTGGAGGTGGTTGGACACGTTGGGCTGAGACAGGCCCGTGGCCCGGACCAACTCTCCCACCGTCTGCGGCCCGCCCCGCAGGGCCTCCAAGATGGCCAGCCGGGACCGGTCCGCCAGCCCGCGGAACAGCTTGGCCTTGAGCTCCAACGCGGTAGGGTTCGCCTGGACCAGGGCCATGGTTCACCAAATCAGTATCTGGTTATATATAGTCACCTCCCCCACGGCAGGTCAAGGGCTTGCAGGCACCCCTCCGCGCCGATACACTTGGGGCTGGATTAGCACTCTCCTTCCGCGAGTGCTAATCCCGGCGCGCGAAAATCCCAACGCAAAAGGAGGGAAGTGGCCATGAACCTCAAGCCCCTGGGCGACCGTGTGGTCGTCAAGCCCCTGGAGGAGGAGGAGCGCACCAAGGGCGGGATCGTCCTGCCCGACGTGGCGAAGGAGAAGCCCCAGCACGGCGAGGTGCTGGCCGTGGGGCCCGGAGCCCTGACGGAGGACGGCAAGCGGCTGCCCATGGACGTGAAGGTGGGCGACCGCGTGCTGTTCGCCAAGTACGCGGGCACCGAGGTCAAGATCGGGGACCAGGAGTACCTGATCCTGCGGCAGAGCGACATCCTGGCCATCGTGGAGCGGGAACCCGCGGCCGCGAAGGCCTAGGGGGGAGGGACCGCCATGCCCAAGGAGCTGCGGTTTGACGAGGAAGCCCGCCGCGCCCTGGAGCGGGGCGTGAACAAGCTGGCGGACGCGGTGAAGATCACCCTCGGCCCCAAGGGCCGCAACGTGGTGCTGGAGAAGAAGTTCGGATCGCCCACCATCACCCACGACGGGGTCACGGTGGCCAAGGAGATCGAGCTGGAGGACCCCTTCGAGAACGCGGGCGCACAGCTCGTCCGGGAGGTGGCCACCAAGACCAGCGACGTGGCCGGGGACGGCACCACCACCGCCACCATCCTGGCGCAGGCCATCATCCGGGACGGCCTGAAGAACGTGGCCGCGGGCGCCAACCCCATGGCCCTCAAGCGCGGCATCGACAAGGCGGTGGAGGCGGTGGTGGAGCACATCCGCAAGGTGGCCAAGCCCGTGGAGACCAAGGAGGCCATCGAGCAGGTGGCCACCATCTCCGCCAACGACCCCGCCATCGGCAAGATCATCGCGGACGCCATGGACAAGGTGGGCAAGGACGGGGTCATCACCGTGGAGGAGAGCAAGGGGATCGAGACCACGGTGGAGATCGTGGAGGGGATGCAGTTCGACAAGGGCTACATCTCCCCCTACTTCGTCACCGACCCCGAGAAGATGGAGGCGGTGCTGGAGGAGCCCTACCTCCTGATCACGGACCGCAAGGTCTCCTCCGTGCGGGACCTGCTGCCCGTGCTGGAGCGGACGGTGCAGACCGGCAAGCCCCTGCTGGTGATCGCGGAGGACGTGGAGGGCGAGGCGCTGGCCACCCTGGTGGTGAACAAGCTCCGGGGGACCCTCAGCGTGTGCGCGGTGAAGGCGCCCGCCTTCGGGGAGCGGCGGAAGGCCATCCTGCAGGACATCGCCATCCTCACGGGCGGGACCGTCATCAGCGAGGAGCTGGGCCTCAAGCTGGAGAACACCGACATCTCCCAGCTGGGCCGTGCCAAGCAGGTGCGGGTCCGGAAGGAGGAGACCATCATCGTCGGCGGCGCCGGCGACCCCAAGGAGATCGAAAAGCGCATCCAGCAGATCCGCAAGCAGATCGAGGAGACGGACTCCGACTACGACCGCGAGAAGCTGCAGGAGCGGCTGGGCAAGCTGGTGGGCGGCGTGGCGGTGATCCGCATCGGGGCCGCCAGCGAGACGGAGATGAAGTACAAGAAGACCCGGGTGGAGGACGCCCTCTCGGCCACGCGCTCCGCGGTGGAGGAGGGGATCGTGCCGGGCGGCGGCGTGGCCCTGGTGCGGGCGCAGGAGGCGGTGGACGCCCTCAAGCTGGAAGGGGACGAGGCGGTGGGCGCCGCCATCGTCCGCCGGGCGCTGGAGGAGCCGCTCAAGCAGCTGGCGGTGAACGCGGGCCAGGAGGGGTCCATCGTGGTGGAGAAGGTCCGGCAGCAGAAGGACCCCAACGTGGGGTACAACGTGCTGACCGGGCAGTACGAGGACATGTTCCAGGCCGGGATCGTGGACCCCGCGAAGGTGGTCCGCTCGGCGCTGCAGAACGCGGCCTCCATCGCGGGCCTGCTCATCACCACGGAGACCGTGGTGGTGGAGCAGAAGGAGGAGGAGGAAGCCAAGACCTAGCTCCGCCTGTGGGTCAGGAGGAGCCCCGGGGGAGGGCACGAGCCCTCCTTCGGGGCCTTTTTTGGCCGCAAGGCAGGTGGTGCAAGCCCCGCCGTCGAACGTGCGCGTGCGTGACCGCCGCCCTGGTGGCCGTCCACGCGTTCCGCACCCTCCTGTGGGCCGCGGTGGTGGTGCACGCGGCCGTGTTCCTGGTGAGCTTCGCGGGGGACTTGTTCCGCAGGAGGCCGGGGGTGCTGCTGTGGCGCCTGTACCTGGTGGGCGGAGCCCTGGTCCTGGTGCAGGGGCTTTCGGGGGTGGCCGTGTACCTCGCTGGTCTGCGGCCCCCGGACTCCCTGCACCTCGTGTACGGGTTGCTTTCCCTGGCCGGAGGGCTGGCGCCCTTCGGACTGCGGCCCGGAGGGTTCCTCCGCACGGCGGTGGCCGGCGGGCGGGAGGGGCGCACGGTAGCCCTGGTCTCCCTCACGGTCACCGCCCTTCTGCTCCGGGCGTACCAGACGGGTACCTTCGGCCCGTGAGGGTGGCTGGACGCGAGAGGGGATGCGTGGTGGGCCCTCGTGGACTCGAACCACGGACCTCGGTCTTATCAGGACCGCGCTCTGACCACCTGAGCTAAGGGCCCGCAGCAGGCAATTTTACGGTCGGCCGTCTGAGGTGTCAAACCGCGGGCTGGTCTTCCGCGCGGCCCGGGAGGACCGAAGGGGTAGGCTCCGGTGGCCGCCAAGGGAACGTCGCCTGGTGCGCCCGGTGGGAGGTGGCGGAGGTGTGGACCTCACGTGCGCGGGGCGGATTTTGACCCCGCCGCCCGCTCAGGCGCGGCTCCGGAGGGCCGGCCCTCCTCCGGGCCTGGTGGCGCGCCGGGGGTCCAACAAGTCCCGCAGCCCGTCTCCCAGCAGGTTGAACCCCAACACGGTGGCCGCGACCCCCAGCCCTGGCCACACCGTGGGGTGCACGGACAGGAACAGGAAGGACTGGGCTTCCCGCAACATGCGGCCCCACGAGGCGGTGGGAGGCTGCGTGCCCAGCCCCAGGTAGGACAGGGCGGCTTCCACGAGGACCGCGGCCCCCATGGCCAGGGAGGCCTGCACCACCAGGGGGCCGGCGGCGTTGGGGAGCACGTGCCGGACCAGCACGCGGGCAGACGAAGCGCCGAGTGCCCGGGCGGCCTCCACGTACGGCTGGTGCTTGGCGGCCAGGACCCCTGCTCGGGCCAGGCGGGCGAAGGGGGGTACCAGGGCGATCCCCACCGCGGTCATGGAACTGCCCGCACCCGGACGCCACACCGCAGCCAAAAGCAGGGCCAGCAGCACCGCGGGGAAGGCGTACAGGGCTTCCAGCAGGCCGCCGGCCACGCGGTCCACCCAGCCTCCCACGTACCCCGTCACCACCCCTACCGGGGCACCCACGCAGAGCCCCACCCCTACCGCCACCACCCCCACGTACAGGGCGTTCCGGGCTCCTGCCATGGTGCGGCTCAGCAGGTCCCTGCCGAAGTGGTCCGTGCCCAGGGGGTGCGCGGGAGAAGGGGGAGCCAGGCGGGCGGAGAAGTCCGCGGCGTCGGGGTCGTAGGGCAGCCACACGAAGCTCACCACGGCCACCGCACACACCGCGGCCACCAACGCCGCCCCGACCCGTAGTGCGGGACTCGTCCGCCGCCTACGCATAGCGGATCCTGGGGTCCAGCAGGGCGTAGGCCACGTCCGTGGCCAGGTTCAGCACCACGATGAACGCAGCCAGCACCAGGACAATCCCCTGCACGAGCGGGTAGTCCCGCGCCTCGATGGCGGTGAGGGCCAGGGTGCCGAGGCCCGGGAGGGCGAACACCGACTCCACCACCAGCCCCGCGGTGAGCAGCTGGGCGAACTCCAGACCCAGGACGGTGACCACGGGCACGGCGGCGTTGCGCAGGGCGTGCCGCCGCACCACCACACCCTCGGGGAGCCCCTTGGCGCGGGCGGTGCGCACGTAGTCCTCGTGCAGGACGTCCAGCAGGCTCGCCCGCACCATGCGGGCCACAAGCGCCGCCCGCGTGAGCGCCAAGGTGGCCACGGGCAGCACCAGGTGCACGGCCGCGGAGCTCGGGTCCGTCCACCCGGGGAAGCCTCCGGAAGGGAGCAGGCGCAGCTCCACCGAGAACACCGCCACGAACAGGAGTCCCACCCAGAAGGACGGCAGCACCACCCCTGCCAGCGCGAACCCGCTGAGGGCCAGGTCCAGGCGTGTCCCCGCGTGCCGGGCGGCCAGCGTCCCGAGCACGGTACCCAGGGCCGCGGCCAGCCCCAGGCTCAAAAACACCAGGGGCAAAGTCACACCCAGCCGGGTGGCCACCAGCTGGATGACGGGCTGGCCGTACCGGATGGACCGGCCCAAGTCCGCGCGGACCACCCGGCCCAGCCACTCCCCGTACCGCACCACGGGCGGCCGGTCCAGCCCCAGCTCCCCGCGCAGGGCCTGCAGCGCCTCCGGGGAAGCGTCCAGGCCCAGGATGGTCTGCGCGGGGTCCCCGGGCACGAGCAGCATGGCCCCGAACACCAGGGCCGTGGCAAGCCACAGGGTGCCGGCGGCGGCCAGCAGCCGCTGCAGGAGGAACGCGGACATACGGGGTGCCTGGGCCCTACCGGGCCAGGAACACCTCCGTCACGTTCATGCTGGGCGTGGGCTGGTCGGTCCACCAGCCCTTCACCGTGCTGCGCAGGGCCGCCACGTAGGGCGCGTTCATCACCCACACGTTCACCGCGTCTTCTGCCAGCATGCGCTGCAGCTGCCCCATGAGCTCGCACGCCCGCTTGGGGTCGTTGAGGCGGCGGTACTGCTCCAGGAGGCGTCCGAACCGGGGGTTTTGGTACCGGAAGTAGTAGTTGGGGTTGGCGTAGATCTCGATGTCGTTAGGTTCCGAGTGGCCGATGATGGTCATCTGGTAGTCCGCGCCGCGGAACACCCGCGACAGCCAGGTGGCCCACTCCACCACCTCCAGCTGGGCGCGCACGCCCACCCGGGCCAGCTGCGCGGCAATGGCCTCCCCCAGGCGGCGTTCGTACGGGTACGGCGCGGCCAGGGTGAAGGTGAAGGTCAGGGGGTTCTGCGGCCCGTAGCCCGCCTCCGCCAGCAGGGCCCGGGCGCGGGCGGCGTCGGGCGGGTAGAAGTTGGACAGGTCCACGTAGCACGGCTCGTTGGGCGACCGGTGGCTCCCGATCTTGGTGCCGAACCCCATCATCACCCCGCGGATGAGCTCGTCCTTGTTCACCGCGTGCTGGATGGCCCGCCGCACGCGCACGTCGTCGAAGGGCGGACGCCCGTTGTTCATCCCCACGGTGATCTCCGTGGTGGTGGTCCCCACCACCACCTGGAAGTTGGGGTCCCGCTGGAGGGCCAGGGCGTTCTCCGGGACCACCCCGTACCCCAGGACGTCCAGGTCGCCCGCCCGGAGGGCCGCCAGCTGGGCGTTCTGGTCCGGGAGGATGCGGAAGGTCACCTGGTCCAGGTAGGGCAGGCCGCGGACGTAGTAGCCGGGGTACCGCTCCAGCCGGATGGCCACCCCCCGCTCCCAGGCGGCGAACCGGAAGGGCCCTGTCCCCACCGGGTGGGTGCGCTGCTCGTCCGTCCGGCCCCGCGGCCCGATCACAGAGTCGGGCCGGGCCAGGTTGAACAGAAACTCCGAGTCCGGCTGCCGGAGGCGGAACACCACCGTGTAGGGGTCCGGGGCCTCCACGCGGGCGATGTCCCGGTAGTACTCGGGGTGGGTGTGGCCCGACCTCGGGTCGCGGGCCCGCTGGAACTTGAACAGGACGTCCTCCGCGCCGAAGCGGGCGCCGTTGTGGAAGGTCACGTTCCGCCGGAGGTGGAAGGTGTACGTCAGGCCGCCGGGCGAGACGGTCCACCGCTCCGCCAGCGCGGGCACGATCTCGCCCTTGGCGTTGAACTTCACGAGCCCCTGCAGGACGTTGTCGTACAGCACCCGCGCGATCTCCTGGGAGGTGGAGGCCGTAGGGTCCAGCACGGGCGGTTCCGCGTTGATGGCCACCGTCAGCCGGCCCCCCCGCGGAGGTGCCTGAGCGACAGCAAGACCGGTCGCCACCAGCAAAGCGAGGACCACCAAGACCACCTTGCGCACGGTGTTCCCTCCCCTCTTCGGGCGGTGTGGCCGTCCCCGAACGGCCGGGACGAGTCCTATTGTAGGGCCCCGCGCCGGGGAGGAGGGAAACCGTCCTTCGTGGAACCGTGTGGTGTCCACGGCCAAAAGTCTTGTGTGGACCCACGGGGAGAGATGGGCGCAGACGACTCCCTTCACGAGCGCGCGCGGCAGGCGGCCGCGGCGGTGGACGCGGAGGAGGTGGTCAGCCTGGCCCAACGGCTCGTCCGGATCCCCAGCGTGGTCCGGCCCGGCCAGGGGGAAGGCGCGGTGGCCGCCTTCCTGGCGGAGGAGCTGGACCGCCGGGGGTTTGCCGTCCGCTGGCAGGAGGTGGCACCCGGCCGGCCCAACGTGGTGGCGGACTGGGACACCGGCGGACCGGGGTTCGGGCTGATCCTGGAGGGCCACACGGACGTGGTCACCGAGGGCGACCGCGCGGCGTGGTCCTGCGACCCCTTCGGCGGGGAGGTGCGCGGGGGTCGGCTGTACGGCCGCGGGGCGTGTGACATGAAGGGCGGGCTGGCGGCCGCCGTGGTGGCCGTGAGCGCGGTGCGTGGGCTGTCGCGGGGGCTGCGGGGCCGGGTGCGGCTGGCGGCCCTGGTGGACGAGGAGGGGATGATGGAGGGGGTGAAGGCGTTCGTGCGCGCCGGGTACGCGGAGGGGTTCTCCGGGGCCATCGTGTGCGAGCCGGAGGAGAACGAGATCTGCCTGGTGCAGAAGGGCGCCCTGCGGGTGCTGGCCACCTTCCGGGGGCGGCAGGCACACGGCGCCATGCCGTACGCGGGCTGCAACCCCATCCCCGCGGCCGCGCGCTTTGTCCTGGCCCTGCAGGACCTGCAGGAGGCCGAACAACGTCGGTGCGCCCCGCACCCGCAGCTCGGCCTGCCGTGGGTCACCCCCACCACCCTGCGGGCCCCCGTGCACGGGGACGCGCAGTTCAACGTCATGGCGGGCGAAGCACAGGTCACCGTGGACGTGCGGACCGTCCCCGGACAGGACCACGGAGCCCTCCACCAGGCCCTGCAGACGCTGGCAACGCGTGCCGCGGATCCGGACCAGGGGGTGGAGGCGCACACGGAGCTGGTGGAGGACCGCCCGTGGACCCAGACACCTCCCGACGCCCCCGTGGTGCGGGCGGTGGAACAGGCGGTCCAGCTGGTCACCGGCCGGCCGCCGCGGTACGGCGGGGTCCCGGGCGCCACGGACGGCACCTTCCTGTGGGCGTGGGCGGGGCTGCCCGTGGTGGTGATGGGGCCCGGCAAGCGGGAGGTCCCGCACCAGGTGGACGAGTACGTGGACGTGGCAGAACTGGTGGAGGCCGCGCGCGTGTACGCCGCCGCGGTGGTGTACGCGCTGGCAGGAGGGTGAACCGTACGGGAGGTGGCAGGTGGACTACGCGCGGATGTTCCGGCTAGACGGCCGCGTGGCTTTGGTGGTGGGGGCGGGTTCCGGGATTGGGGCGGCGTCCGCGCAGGCCCTGGGTGCCTGCGGCGCGGCGGTGGCCTGCGCGGACCTGCGGGCGGACCTGGCGCAGCGCACCGCGGAGGCGGTGGTGCGGGCGGGGGGCCGGGCGGAGGCACACCAGGTGGACGTCACGGACGCGGCGGCCACGGAGGCCCTGGTGGGAGAGGTCCGCAGCCGGTGGGGCTCCCTGGACGTGGTGGTGGTGACGCCCGCCGTGAACGTGCGCAAGCCCCTCGTGCGGTACGCGGACGAGGAGTTCGACCGCGTGGTGTCGGTGAACCTGCGGGGGACCTTCCACGTGCTGCGGTCCGCGGGGCGGGTGATGGCCGAGCAGGGCAGGGGGAGCATCGTGGTGCTGGCGTCCATCCGCGCGCAGGTGGTGGAGCCCGGCCAGGGGGTGTACGCGGCCACCAAGGCAGGCGTGGTGCAGTTGGCGCGGGCGCTGGCGGCGGAGCTGGGCCCCCGCGGCGTGCGGGTGAACGCGGTGGCCCCCGGCGTGGTGGAGACCCCCCTCACCGAGCCCATCCAGAAGGACCCCGCGTGGTACCGGGCGTACGCGGAGCGGTCCGCCCTGGGGCGGTGGGCCAAGCCGGAGGAGATCGCGGGGGCGGTGGTGTACCTGGCCTCCGACGCGGCCAGCTACGTCACCGGCTCGGTGCTGGTGGTGGACGGGGGCTGGACCGCGGTGGACGGCCGGTTCACCCCGCCCGTGTGA
>FWWL01006002.1_pt1 | contig 18104 bp, 18 predicted proteins | sample 2228331 | NCBI WGS metagenome assembly FWWL01 (sample SAMEA103939775, study PRJEB20133) | metagenome
CCCCACAACCCAATACTCTCACCGAATTTGCCCTGGCCAGGCGCTACGGAAGCCTGGGCTTGCTGGCACACAACGACCGGGCTGGTCAGTCCTTCTTTGCCCTCCAACCTGGTCAAGATCTGTGGGTTATCTTCGGAGAGGGCAACCTGAGGCGCTACCGCATTATAGCGATAGAACGCTATCAGGCTCTTCAACCCACTTCTCCCTATTCCTCCTTTGTAGATCTTGATGATCCGACACGGGCCACCTTGAGCGCTTCCGAATTATTTTTGCACATCTACGATCGCCCCGGGGCGCTGATCCTGCAAACCTGTATCGCCAGAAACGGAGAAAATTCATGGGGGCGCCTTTTCATCATTGCTTTGCCTGAAGAGGCGAGTGTTCCTCCCATCCCCCTGCAATAAACAGCCTTTACTCGGGCTCAGCCTCCAATAACGGAGTTTGACCTAGCGGTTGAGCCACTACGATCAACCGATGTGTATTCGAATAGGCTGGCCAACACGTGACCAGTGTGAGACGTTCATCTTGTGAGCGCTGAATCCAGCGTGCGTTCTCCAGCCGGGTCTTGAAATCGGCATCCCGTTCAGGCAAGATCATCACATTGACCACCACGTAACTGAACCGACGACCACCCCCTTCAACAACGATCAAGTCGCCTGGTGCCAGTTCATGCAACCGCTCAAACACTTTGCCATGCACATTGTGGTGCCCTATGAGCACCGTGTTTCCCACCTGACCCAACATGGCCGTTTCAGTAGGCCAACCCGCAGCAAACTCATCTGGAGCAAGCCACTGCTCAAATATCCCATCCCCAAGTTTGACTTTACGCGCCTTAACCGGGACGACCGGAGCATCCAGATCAATTTTGGAGATAAGCAAGCGCTCAGGAATGGCGGGTATGGGCGAAGGGGTCGGCTTCACCCCTGGGGATACAGCATTTAATGGCAACGCAGGTGTTCCTGGTAAGGCTGTTACCCCCTGGGGTTGCGGGGCTGCTAGCGTGGGAGGACCTTCCTGGGCTTCAGATAACGTTAGGGGCACAAACCCGCTATCTGAAAGAGGCTCATCAATGACCACCTCCGGCTCAGAGGCTTGCGCTGTCCACCATTGATATACGCTAAACCCCAGACCGAGCAAACCTCCAAGCAGCAACAAAATACCGCCCAGGCGCCGCCAATCCCATGAAGAGCGCATTCTCATTGCTTTCGGCTCTGAGAGTTCCGTTGCTAGAGATTATTCGCCCGTTTCCAATTTGTAGCCTAACCGATCCACATTAACGATTAGATCGGCGCCCGCCTCATCCACTTTGCCCAGTTTTCGTCGCAGGAGGTAGATCAGGAATTTGATGCGCTGCCGCGCCTGGGGAAGATCACGGCCCCACACTGCCTCGGAGAGAGTCAAGTAATCCACCACCTCAGGGGCGTATTTTGCCAGAGTGGAGAGCACCTCAAACTCCTTTACCTTGAGCTGGATGCGTTCATTCTTGTAGCGGACTTCACGCGACTGACTTTCAATGATCAGCCCCACTTTGGGGAACATATAGCGGTGCGAGGGTTGAGCATGTCGCGAACGCCGTAAAACAGCATTAATTCGCGCCAAAATCTCTCCCCGATGAAAAGGCTTGACCAGATAGTCATCTGCGCCTGACTGGAAACAATCCATCAGGGAATCTTTACTATCAACCGCGGTAAGCACCATTACAGGGGTCGAACTAACCTGGCGCAACTGACGCAATGTCTCCCAACCATCCATTTCGGGCATCATCAAATCCAAAAGCACCAAATCCGGAGTCACGGTATGATATTTCTTTATTGCCTCCACCCCACTCACAGCGCTGAGGACATCAAAACCTGCCGTACGTAATATCTGCTTCAAGAGCATGGTGGTTTCGGGATCGTCTTCTACAATCATGATGCGTGAGCGCTGACCGGCGTAGAATTCATCCAGGTCGGCTCCTAACGGTTGGTTTAGAACCATGATTACACCTCCTGATCAGGAATATACAAAAACCGGCCTAGGGCCGGTTTCGCTACTTGGCTCCCCGAGTGTCCGCCTGAAATAACTCAGGCAAGCGACCATTTCAGACATTCGGATCCTCGCCGCCACACATTACTATTTACTTACAATGTTGCAAAAGTTCCGTTCGGTTATAAATCCATTATAGTGAGGTAAACCCCTTTTGTCAATCAAGGTCCGAAAAGTCGTTTCGTCCATAGCAAGATTAGAATTTGATTAGAATTTCGCCAACCTATTGAATTCTCGTTCAAATTGATGTATATTTTTATCACCCTATGAAGGCAGCGGGCAGAAAGAAGCCGAACCGCTGTCTATTTTCGTGTCTCGCCGTGGGCACCCGATCTTAAGATCGGGTCGTTGTAAGTAAATAAAAAATAAATGTTTACACGTATTGAATTTTAATGAAAAAAAGTGTATGCTGATAAGCGAACCTTATATTTTTGAAACCCTACTCTCGATTATCGAGGATGACTGGAAGGCCTATGGAAAATCCGTTGCTTAATGTTGTAGATGAGGACGAAGAATATCCTGCAATCGCCCGCCTGATTGAACTGGGGCGCCAGAAGGGCTATGTCACCATTGACGACATCCTGCACTTCTTCCCAGAAGCAGAGCAGGATGTGGATCAATTGGAGGAAGCCTTTTCGGCGCTGATGAGCGCGGGTATTCCTTACCTCGAAGATGAACCCCTCAGTGGCGAACTAGGAGAGGAGGAAGAGGAAGAGGAGTTACTGGAAGAAGAGCCTGAACTCGAGGCGATTGAACACGACCTCAACCTCGATGACCTGCGAGATATTGACACCGATGACACCATTGGCCTGTACCTCAAAGAGGTAAGTCGCGTCCCCCTGCTCACCGCTGAGGAAGAGGTCGAGCTGGCTCAGCGTATTGAGCGTGGCCGTATGGCCCGCGAAGAATTGGCGCGCGGCAATGTAAGCCCCAAGCGCCGCCTGGAACTGCGCAAACTCATTGAAGATGGGTGGGCGGCACGTGAGCACCTGATCACCGCAAATTCGCGTCTGGTCATCAGCGTGGCTAAGAAGTACATGGGGCGCGGTGTTCCTTTCCTTGATCTTATTCAGGAAGGGAACATTGGCCTGATCCGCGCCACCAAGAAGTTTGATTACCGCCGCGGGCATAAGTTCAGTACCTACGCCACGTGGTGGATCCGCCAGGCAGTGACGCGGGCAATTGCGGATCAGGGACGCACCATCCGCGTCCCCGTTCATATGGGCGATCAGATCAACAAATTACTGCGCGTCCAACATCAGTTGACCCAGCGCCTGGGGCGTGAGCCAACTGTGGAAGAACTGGCCGAGGAACTGGATGTGCCTCCTAAGAAGGTGGAGAACATGATCCAGGTTGCTCGTCGGCCACTTTCGCTGGAAACCCCCACTGATGACGAGGAGGACTCGGTGCTGGGCGACTTCATCGAGGATGAGGAGGCACCCCCTCCCGACGACACCGCCACCTACAACCTGCTGCGCGAACACCTCGAAGAAGTGCTCAATACCCTACCACCACGTGAGGTACGCATCTTGCAGTTGCGCTACGGCCTGCTTGACGGTCAGGCCTACACCCTGGAAGAGGTCGGGCGTAAGATGGGGGTCACCCGCGAGCGAGTGCGGCAGATTGAGGCCCAGGCTCTCAGTCGCCTGCGTCATCCCAGCATTCGCCGCAAACTCAGGGATTACCTTGGCGAATAACCCTCTTTTCCTGTTCACACCCCATCCGTGCAAGCCAATTCTTCCGTGGTCTTGCACGGATGTCTTTTTTAGAAATGCCCGCTCTTGCTGGATCAGCAAAGTTGGGGCATACTAGAAAAGGGAGGTGGCTTATGCCCAAAATTTCGCTGCGCGCCTATAACCGCGAAATTGAAAGCCTTATTGAAAAAGGTCAAACCGATGAGGCAATTGCCCACTGCCGGCACATTCTGAAGTTTTATCCCAAACACATTGATACTTACCGGTTATTGGGTAAGGCTTTCTTAGAGGCTCAGCGCTACGCCGAAGCCGCGGACATCTTTCACCGTGTCCTTTCTTCCGTGCCAGATGATTTTATTTCCCAAATTGGAATGAGCATTATCCGCGAAGATGAGGGCAATCTTGATGCTGCCATCTGGCACATGGAACGCGCCTTCGAGACTCAACCCTCTAATACAGCCATTCAGGATGAACTGCGGCGCTTATACGGTCGCCGCGACGGCGTCGAACCACCCCGTATTCGTCTATCGCGCGGAGCGCTAATCCGCATGTATGCTCGCGGTGAACTCTATCCCCAGGCCATCGCGGAGGCGCGCGCTGCTCTCGCTGAGGACCCCAACCGCATTGACCTGGAAGTCATCCTGGCCCGAATGTACTACCTCTCCGGGCAGAAGGTCGCTGCCACCGAGGTCTGCACCCGACTGGTCAGCAAATTACCCTACTGCTTTGAGGCCAATCGAATCCTGGCTGAAATTCTTCCCACCACCTCTCGGGCACAAGATGCCGTCATTTACCGCCAGCGTGTGATCGCCATGGATCCCTACCTGGCACATTTGACCCCAGGGATGCTTTCGCCTCTCGAGGTACCCGACAATGCCGTAACCCTTGATCACCTGGAGTGGAGCCCAGAACTGGAAGCACCGGCACAGCCAGAGTGGACGCGCACTGTGGGAGTGACCTGGCTGGCAGAGGACGAAGAGGCCCTGCCCGACTGGTATTCTGCCCTCCACGAACAACCTACACCCGAAGTGCCGCCTTCTTCTCCAGAAGCCACCCTCCCGCTTGAGGAGAGTGAATCACCTCTCACTGAGCAGGTTGAGGCCCCCTCTTCCGAAGCAGAAGACCTGATCCCCGACTGGATGCGTAAAGCCGGGTGGGAAATCCGCGCCGGCGGTGCAGAGGCCCAGGAAGCCCTCTTGCCCTCTGAAGAAATTTCAGAGCCTTTCCTGGAACCCGGCGAGGTGCCCGAATGGCTGCAAGAAATCGCTCCACCCGACTTAGGATCAGCAGAAGAAGAACCCTCAACCCAGGCAGAAGCGTGGTTTGAGAATCTACTCCAAAGCGGTGCCTCCCAGCCAACCTCCATCGAAGGGGAATCCGCAATTGAACCACTCATGGGGTCCGAAGACGCCCTCACAATACCCCCTGCGGAAGAAGAGCCACCCCCCTCATGGTTGGCCGACTTGGCATCCTCAGAACCCCCCTCCCAGCACGAGGAAATGGGGCTGACAGAGGAGTGGATGGTACCCGAGTGGCTGAGCGAAGCCCCGGAAGAAGTTCTTTCTCAGCCGGAAGTCTATTCGCCCACCGAGGCCGTGACTCAAACCCCCGAGGAGATCTCCCCAGAAGAATACGAGGTTCCCACAGCCGAAGCGATCTTCCCCGAAGTCGAAATGATCGCGCCTTCCCCAGAAGTTCCCCCAAGCGGAACAATTTCCGAAATCACTCCATCAGAAGGTGAGGATATTGAAGCCGCATTGGCCTGGCTGGAAAGCCTGGCAGCCCGTCAGGGTGCAGAAGAAGGCACCCTTAGCACCTCCCCCTCTGAACGTCCCGAGGAACCGCCAGCGTGGGTACGCGAGGCTCAGGCAGGCGTGCTTGAAACTGCCCCCGCCACCCAGCCCGAGGATACACTGCCTGCGGTTGAAAGCCCGCTTGCTCCTGAAATGGGCGTCCCTGAAGAACCTGCTGCTGAAGAGGTACCGTCCCCGGAGATTTCTATGGCCTCGGGCGAGGAAGTTCCGCTAGATGAAGAAGCAGCCTTTGCCTGGTTGGAGAGCCTGGCGGCTCGCCAAGGCGCCGATGAAGAAACGTTGATAACGCCCCCCGAGCAGCGCGTTGAAATTCCCCCGGCTTGGGTGAGTGCCCAGGCTGAAGAAAACCCAATCGCAAGCAGCGCGATCACGGAGGAAACACCGACAACTTCCGAACCCCCCATCGAAGAACCATTACCAGAGGTATCTACACCCACTGAGACCCCCCAAGCGGCTACCGAAACCATACCCGAATGGCTTCAAGAGGTGCTGGAACCTCCTGTGGCAGCCCCCGAAGAGATGGAAACCACCGTTTCCACGGCAGCACCGGAGCCCTTGGAAACCATTGAAGATACGCAGCCGGTTCGTCTGGCAACCCCCGAACCGATCATCACCACACCCCCAGCAGAAAGTGAAGCGCCTGTGCCTGAATGGCTGGCAGAACTGGTAGAACCCTCACCCGCTATCGAGGAAGAGGAGCGCGAGAGTATCTGGGTGCCAGAGGAGATTGCCACCCCGGAAGCCACATTCCCTCAGCCAGTTACCCCCCCAGGACCTGAATCAGGTTTGGAGGACACTCTCTTGTGGCTCCATGAGGCGCAAAGCGCTTTACAAGCCGGCAACCTGGAGCGCGCCCTCCAGTTCTATCAGCGTCTCATTCAGGGTGCTTATCATCTCGAAGATGTTATTCACGATTTACACGAAGCACTCTACCGCTTTCCAATTGATGTGGGCCTTTGGCAGGCTCTTGGCGATGCTTATGTGCGTAGCAACCGCCTTCAAGACGCCCTCGAAGCCTACACAAAAGCCGAGGAGTTGCTTCGATAAAACCCATTTCCTTCACGGAGGCTCATCGTGGAACGTACCTTGGTCTTAATCAAACCGGATGCGGTGCAACGTGGCTTGATTGGCGAGATCATCCTCCGGCTAGAACGTCGCGGCTTGAAACTCATTGCGGCAAAATTTTTACAGGTTAGCCAGGAACTGGCCGAAACCCACTACTCCGTGCACAAAGGAAAACCCTTTTACGAGGGATTGGTGCGCTACATCACCTCCTCACCTGTGATGGCTATGGTCTGGGAGGGCCCCAATGCCATCGCCGCAGTGCGCCAAACGATGGGGGCTACCCGCCCTACCGAGGCAGCACCGGGAACCATTCGCCATGATTTTGCCCTGGAAGTGGGACGTAACCTGACTCACGCCTCCGACTCTCCTGAAACGGCCGCCCAGGAAATAGCATTGTGGTTCAAACCCGAGGAACTTTGCCCTTGGGATCGTGCCACCGATGCCTGGATCATGGGGCAGAATTAAACCCCCCCAACACTCCCCAGAAAAAATCAACATCTCGGGCTTTTCTACCCCAGATGTTGATTTTCGGGTTCAACGATTAATCACCGGCAGATTGACAGTGTAAATTGCCTGGTATGCCAGATGGAGCGTCTGCTCGGTATCCCCAAGGCGCCCTCCCAGAAAATGCAAGCGGGTATCTGTGGAAAGGAACAAACCGCCTTCCCCCAATGGGTTTGGAACAGTGGCCACCGGCTGCCATTCGTCATTGCTTTCAACGTAAGCCCATAAAACATGTGAGGCCTCTCCCTTCACAGCAGGTGAATTACCTATCACATAAAGGTTTCCTGCCAGGGAGGTCACTGCCAGCGGGATAAACGAATCAGGCAATTCACCCCGAGACTCCCAGGCTTCGTCTTGACCGGGCCCCCGATTGGGATAATAGGCCCAAAGTTGGGGAGTATCATCGTTCTGATAGCCTACTAAAAGAATCTTGCCATTTAGAGCCACAGCAAAGAGATGTTCAAACGGGAACGGTAGTTCGCCCAAGATCTTCCATTGCCGAAGAGCAGGGTCATAAGACCAAACCTGGCGCCCGAAATCATGACCATCCCAGCCGCCCAGCAGAAAAAGGCGCCCTTCAAGAGCCGTCAGAGCATATTGGCACACAGGGTGAGGTAAAGTTGGTCCAGATTCCCAGACATCCTGGCGTGGGTCGTAAATCTCGAGACCATCGTTGGGTTGTCCATTTATCCCACATCCGCCGGGGACGTATAAACGTTCACCCAACACGGCTCCCTGCGCTCCTTCCACTGGTGTTGGTTTAGAGTGACGCGACTCCCAGGTGTTTCGCTCCAGGTCATAAGCCATTACCTCGCCATCCACGCCCTGAGCAGTGCGCCCCCCGACTACCAACAACCAGTTCTCATAACGCCCTCCTGCCATCGCACTTCGCCCGCCTGGCAGGGCTGCTAAGGCATAGAAACGCTGCGCGTTGGTGAGCTTCTCACTGCTTGAAGGCGTCGAACGAGAGGAAGCCAGAGTGCGGATAATCACCCCCAACAGCACAGCCACCACTACCACGACCAGCGCAGCCACCTCCCATCGAATGGAAAGACGGGGCCGTGCATCAGAACGGCCTTCCCAATGTTCCGTACCGCTCCGTGTCGCGGATTCGTCCGCTCCCCCCGCCTCACGTTCCGGGAGAGGCGCCTCAACGATGCCATGCCGCAGGGCATAGAGAGTGGCCTCTGTGCGCGAGACAACGCCAATTTTGCTAAAAATGTTGCGCAAATGCACCTTGACGGTATTGGGGCTGATAAACAACTTCTGGGCAATTTCTTTATTCGACGCCCCTGTCGCCACTAAGCGCAAAATCTCGCGTTCCCGCTCACTGAGATTAACCTGATCTTCGGTCATGTCCCTATTATACGTCTGGAAAAATTCAACTCAAAACGCCCCCATTTGATGATAAAACACCCGCCATATCGGGAGATATTGAACCATCAAAGACAAAACAGAATTTTGGGGTTTTCCCTCCCAAGGGGTTGTGAGCACATAAAATACCGCCACGTCTTTAAAGTAGTGTGGCGGTGCCAAGCCTGTTATCCATTTTGCAGAGCGGGTGACGGGATTCGAACCCGCGAATCGTAGCTTGGGAAGCTACTGCCTTACCACTTGGCCACACCCGCATTGCACTCAAGATTATAGCCAGAGGTGTTCGGAATGTCAACGCTTTTGGTACTCCAAATATCACCTCCTACAACAGCCTCACCTCAGGTAAAAAGGGAATGAGATCACCGGTATGTTTCATATATCCGCAGGACAATATCCGCGTAGTAGTATCCAACATTGATCGGGCCATAAGCGCGCAGAGCCTCTCGGATATCTCCGGTGCGTTGAATTAAACCTGCTAGCATGCGCGTCCCATAAGCAATGTTGAATTCTGGGTCAAATAACTCCTCCATGCTGGGACGCGAAGCAAAACAAGGTCCATTTTTGCACATAAAGTTGGCCGCAATGCCATCCCGTGGCATTACCTGCATCAACCCAACTGCCCCGCTCTTTGAATAGGCCTCAGGATTACCACCACTTTCCTGTAAGATTACCGCCGCAATCAAATTCGGGTCCAATCCATACTCCGTCGCATAGCGCTCGATCAAATCGCACCAACGGCGAACCTTTTCAGGAAAACGCAAACTGATTGAACACTCCTCACCACCAGACTCGCTAGCCGTTTCGGCCTCGAGGTCGGGGGTGGGAGGTGGGGTTACCATCGCCACCTCTTCACCTGCTGCCTGAACGGTCAAATTGGGGCTGGCAATCCAACGGGTGAACGCAATCAGGAACAAGCACCCAATGATCAACCCAGGTAAAATGGCAATGGTTGCGCGGTTCATCTTCAGCACCTCAGTTTCTTGGGTGCTGATATTATAGCACATATGTTCTACTTATTTCAATCCCCAATTCGCAGGAATCGCCCTATTTTACTCTTTAGCCGAGGAAATGTTTCGCTCACGGGAATGTTGCAACGTGAGGGCGATAATACGCTCAAACCCTTCTTCGAGGAGAGATTGGATCAGGGCAGCCGCCTGCTCATAATCTGCCAGGCTCCCCCCAATCGGGTCCGGCACATTGTGCGCTTGTCCTGTCATTTCGGTCAACAAGTAGATTCGAGAACAATGTTCAGGGTACTCTACGCACAAAGCCTCACGCTGATTTTTTTCCATGACCAGGATTAAGTCGGCCTGTGCCAGAATGTCGCCATTCACCTCGCGTGAACGGTGGCTTGAAACATCCAGGCCATAGCGCGCAAGGACACTTTGCACCTCACCAACCACCGGCTGCCCCGGCATCGCCCAGGTACCTGCTGATTCCACCTGCCAATGACGCCAATCGTTGCGTTTTCGTTTGAGCAAAGCGCGGAACATCTCAGCCGCCATGGGCGAACGCACCCGATTGGCGGTACAAACAAAGAGCACGACGGGCATGGTCCCCCTTTCCTGACCTCTCAGGGTAAACGCTCCATACTGACGACCTGGTGTTCCCACCGATGCCAGCCAGAGGAAAAGCGCTCCGACAGGATGCGTTTGCCCTCACCTGGCGAAGGAAGCCCCATCAATTCCAGGTCGGCATCCACCATGATGCGCACCAACTCGCGAAAGCGAACCTTAGGTTCCCATCCCAATTCACGCCGCGCCTTACTGGCATCCGCCAGTAAGTAGTCCACTTCTGTCGGGCGGAAATAACGAGGGTCAATTCGTACATAATCGTGCCAATCCAGCCCTACATAACCAAATGCTTCATCTAAGAACTCACGCACGGAATGGGCCTCACCAGTACCGATGACATAATCGCCGGGCTGGTCTTGCTGAAGCATTAGCCACATAGCCTCAACGTATTCGGGAGCATACCCCCAGTCCCGTTTAGCATCCAGGTTACCCAGATAAAGGTAGCGCTGCTTTCCCGCCATGATTGCTGCCACGGCACGGGTGATCTTACGGGTCACAAATGTTTCACCTCGACGCGGCGATTCATGATTGAACAAAATGCCGTTGCAGGCGAACAAGCCATATCCTTCGCGGTAGTTGCGCGTCACCCAGTAAGCATAAACCTTTGCCGCCGCATAAGGGCTGCGCGGTTCAAAAGGCGTTTGTTCGTTCTGAGGGGGTTTTGCCCCGCCAAACATCTCGCTCGAGGAAGCCTGATAAAAACGAGCCTTGCACCCGCTTTTGCGAATCGCCTCTAACACCCGAATCGTGCCCAGACCGGTGATATTGCCGGTATATTCGGGCATGTCAAAACTCACCCGCACATGTGACTGCGCTGCCAGATGATAAATCTCGTCCGGTTGAATGTTGTAGATCAAATCCATCAGACTTTCGGGGACCGAGATATCCCCATAGTGGAGGTAAAAAGGCAATTCCCCCCCATTTGGATGCGGATCTCGGTAGATATGATCAATGCGTCGGGTGTTGAAGGTACTGGCACGGCGAATCAGACCGTGAACTTCATAACCCTTAGCAAGCAAAAATTCCGCCAGATAAGAACCGTCCTGGCCAGTAATGCCTGTAATCAATGCTTTTTTCAAGAGTCGTACCTCCCCAGAAAATGACCATTGGGGCAAACTCGCCCTGCGCCCAAGTATACCCAGGCGCTTTGTGCCTGTCAAATAGACTCTTATCCGGATGGCCTCTGGGTTTCCGAAGCCTCTAACGACTCGCACTCAAACAAACGGCAGTAGGCACATAACCCGGGCGAGGTCGTTGGTTGCCCGCACCTGGGGCAGGGATGTAATTCAAGGGGGACCTCTTCTTCACGCGGCAGGACCAATTGCCCTGAGTCACGAGCCTCAATAAAGCCCAGATAGAAACGCAGTTTAGCCCCTGGCTCAACCTCTTCCAAGCGATTGAGCAAATCCTTATAGATGAGTTGTTTGCTTCCCTCCGCAAAAGGACATTCATCCTCAATATAAGCAATACCCCGCACCAGGGAATAGGCTGCCGTTTCACGCTCGCTGAAGCGACAAAACGGCTTGACCTTGCGCGCAAAGCCAGGCGACTCGGGTAAGATCGGCGCCTGACGACGCATCTGTTCCAAGTTCCAATGAAACACGTTCCCGAAGAGAAACGCCACTTCGTCGTCCAGATTGTGGGCCGTGGCCAGCACATTAAACCCCAACTCCAGAGCCGCCTGGTTCATGTCATGCCGCTTGATCAACCCACACACAGCACAAGGCTTATCGCGCCCCCGCCGCGTACGTCGGGCAATTTCAGGCACGGTTTCCCCATGCGCTTGCTCCACGTTGATTACATGTAACACCAGACCGCGTTGCTCTGCAAATTCACGCGCCAGGCGCTCCGACTCGTTTGAGTAGTGCAATCCCTCATCAATGCCCAGGTTGATATATAAGCCTTCAGCGTGATAACCTAACTGCCACAAAACATCCCAAAGCGCCAGCGAATCCTTACCCCCCGAAACGGCCACCAGCACCTTCTCATCACGGGTAAACATGTGGTACTTTTCAATAAAGCGCTGGGTTTGCTGGACAAACCACTCAATGTAATGATCCTTACAAAGTGCCAGGCGGTGCTGGCGCATCCGAATCACAGCCCGCTCATTGCACTTCATGCACTTCATGGAAACATTAGATGTCACCGTCCACCTCCAGAAATTGAGGGGACAATTTTGACCACATCGCCATCGCGCAAAACGTCGTTTTCATTGAGCAATTCGCCATTCCGCACCACTAAATGTGATTCGGGAGAGAGATTCAAACGCTTCAAGGCTTCCTTAACCGTAATAGTCCCCTCGATCTTAAATTCCTGCTTACGCAAGATTAGTACCACCGGCATATCTTGACCTCCTCTGTCAGGATTCAGATTTTAACACACTTTGGCGGCTTCACTCGCTGTTATTCAGGTTCCTGGATTGAAACACCCGTTTGTCGAGGCTTGGTGAGGTTAATCACCATCCGAATATCGCCATTGGGCAGAATGTGAAGATTCCCCTTCTCATCACGCAGATGAGTTACGCGCAAGGTCATTTGCTCTACCACTCCCACGTGATCTCCTACTTGAATGGTATCCCCCAGTTCAAACTGGCCTTCTAGAAGAATAAATACCCCGTTGATGAGATCGCGCACTAACGTCTGAGTTCCCAGTGAAAGGGCTAACCCCAGCACCCCGGCGCCAGTTAGCAAAGGCAAGATATTAATGCCCAGCGTGTGCAGTACCATCAGCAAGGCAATGGTCACAATGACCACATTAACGGTATGTTGGCCTAACTGAACCAGGGTGTGAATGCGACCTTTGCGTTCCGGCACCACCGCCCAACGTTGTAATAATCGGGTTTCCAGAGATCGAAACCCCGCCACACTTAACCGCTGTCCTAAGATTGCCAGAATTACAATGAAAACCGGTTTAACCAACAAGGCGATTACTTGGAGCCAGGATAACTCACGCATCTAATCACCTCCGATGTCCTTATTTGGATTTCTACCCGCACTGCTTGAGGCTTCCCCTTGCGTTCACAGCCCAAGTATATCAAATCGGTCTTCTCAACCTCTCAAATTTGATAGGTTTTGAGGGTTGTACAGAAATAGGATAATTGAAACCATCTTTCGGAATCCATCTAACCAGGCAACAAAATGAGGAACATCCACCTTTCAAATTCGGCCTCCAAGTACCTCCTCGTAACGAAACGAATTGACGGGGTTAATTTGTTTAGGTTGAAGACACCTGACCGCTCAATCGTAGTCGGAAACTGGCTGGTCCATAACCCGGCACCTGAACAGAGAAGCAGCCATGAGTGAAAATTCAAAACTACACCATCTCCGCACACTCAAGGCTCAAGCCCGTTTAGGGGGCGGCATTGAGCGCATTGAAGCCCAACACAAAAAGGGTCGCCTGACGGCTCGAGAGCGAATAGATCTCCTACTTGACCCGGGTTCCTTTCGTGAGTTAGATGCCCTGGCCATTCATCGTTGCCACGATTTCGGCCTTGATCAACAGCGCTTTTTGGGTGATGGTGTGGTAACCGGCTGGGGTACCATCGAGGGACGCCCGGTTTATCTCTTCTCCCAGGATTTCACCGTGCTGGGGGGGAGCCTGGGAGAAATCCACGCCCAGAAAATCTGCAAAGTCATGGACTTAGCAATGAAAAACGGGGCTCCCCTTATTGGGATTAACGACTCAGGGGGCGCCCGCATTCAAGAGGGTGTGGATGCCCTGGCTGGCTACGGCGAGGTCTTCCTGCGCAACACCCTTGCCTCAGGTGTCATCCCCCAAATTTCACTGATCATGGGGCCTTGTGCCGGAGGTGCGGTGTATTCCCCCGCCCTTACCGACTTCATCCTCATGGTGCGTGGCTCGTCTCATATGTTTGTCACCGGACCGGAAGTGGTCAAAGCAGTGACTCATGAAGAGGTCACCTTTGAACAATTAGGGGGTGCTGACATTCATGCCCAGCTCTCAGGAGTCGCCCATCGGGTTGCGGAGAACGAAGCCGAGGCATTGGCGCTCACTCGCCAGTTATTGAGTTACCTACCTTCTAATAACATGAGCGATCCACCCTACGTGGCAACCCCGGATGATCCCTCGCGGATGGAAGCCGCCCTGGATGACTTGGTACCCGACGACCCGTCTCGCGCATATGATATCAAAACCGCGCTGTCCTGGATTGTGGACGAGGGCCATTTTTTTGAAATCCAGGAGTCCTACGCCCCTAACGTGGTCATTGGGTTTGCACGTCTGGGAGGCCACAGCGTGGGCATTGTCGCTAACCAGCCTGCGGTTCTGGCGGGCGTTCTCGATATTCACGCTGCTGAAAAAGCAGCCCGCTTCGTGCGTTTTTGTGATGCTTTTAATATTCCCATTATCACCTTTGTGGACGTACCGGGTTTCATGCCCGGCACTGCCCAGGAGCATGGAGGAGTGATACGCGCCGGGGCCAAACTTCTCCATGCGTATTGTGAAGCCACCGTGCCCAAACTGACGGTAATCACCCGCAAAGCCTACGGGGGCGCTTACATTGTGATGAGCAGCAAGCACCTGCGCTCGGACCTTAATCTGGCCTGGCCCACTGCCGAAATTGCCGTGATGGGACCCGAAGGCGCCATGAGCATCATCTTTCGCAAAGAATTAGAAGCCTCTACAGATCCCACACGGCGCAAAGCAGAACTGGTACAAGAATACCGCGAAAAATTTGCCAATCCATATGTCGCAGCCGCTCGCGGCTATATTGACGATGTCATCGAGCCCCACGAGACTCGCCCGCGCTTGATTGAGGGTTTGCAAATGTTAATTAACAAGCGCGATACGAACCCGCCCAAGAAACACGGGAACATCCCTTTGTAAACAGCCAGAGGAGACACGCAAAGGAGGCACAATGTTTAAGAAGATTTTGATCGCCAATCGCGGTGAAATTGCCGTTCGCATTGCCCGTGCCTGCCGGGAACTGGGCATCCAAAGTGTGGCCGTTTACTCAGATGCCGACCGTCAGGCCCTCCATGTGCGCTATGCCGATGAGGCCTACTACCTGGGGCCCTCACCCGCGCGCGAATCTTATTTATGTGCTGATAAGATCCTGGCCATTGCCCGTAAATGTGGTGCAGACGCCATTCATCCCGGCTACGGGTTCCTGGCGGAACGCGCCGACTTTGCCCAGGCGTGCCTGGATGCCGGTATCACGTTCATCGGCCCCAAGCCTTCGGCCATTGTGGCCATGGGGGATAAAGCGGTAGCCCGGGCCACAGTGGCAGCAGCGGGGGTACCCGTCGTTCCCGGCACTGAGGGTGAGGGCGATCTTAGCGACGAACAGTTATTGACCATCGCTCCCCAAATTGGCTTCCCACTGCTCATTAAGGCCACAGCCGGTGGCGGTGGGAAAGGAATGCGCGAGGTGCGTTCATTAGAGGAAATGCCCGCCCTGCTCCGAGCAGCACGACGCGAAGCCGAGGCCGCCTTCGGAGATGGCAACATCTACCTGGAGAAACTGATTCCCGGCGCACGTCATATTGAGTTTCAAATCCTTGCCGACCATTATGGCAACATTGTTCACCTCGGTGAACGCGAGTGCTCTATCCAGCGTCGGCACCAAAAGTTGGTTGAAGAATCCCCTTCTCCTTTGCTGGCAGAGAACCCCAACCTGCGCGCCCGAATGGGAGAAGTTGCCGTGCGCGCAGCCAGAGCGGTTGGATACGTCAATGCTGGCACCATCGAGTTTTTAGTTGATCAAGAACACAATTTCTACTTCCTGGAAATGAACACCCGCTTACAGGTAGAACATCCGGTCACCGAGACGGTCACCGGCATTGATCTGGTCAAGGAGCAAATTCTGATTGCCATGGGACGCCCTCTACGCTTCACTCAAGAAGATGTGCACCTCCATGGCGCTGCGATCGAATGCCGAATCAATGCCGAGGATCCGGCTCACAATTTCATTCCCACCATTGGGCAGATTCGTCATTTATTCACCCCGGCCGGTCCCGGCGTGCGTCTGGATAGCGGTATCTATGCCGGTTATGAAATTACGCCCTATTATGATCCTCTGATCGCCAAACTGATTGTTTGGGGAGAGACTCGCATTGAAGCGATTCAGCGCATGCGGCGGGCCTTAGAAGAATTGCGCATTGTGGGTGTCCAAACCAATATCCCCTTTCATCTATCCCTGATGCATACCCCCCGCTTCATCGCCGGTCAGTACGATACCTCATTTGTAGACCAACATCTGGTGGCTACTCAAAACGGCGATGAACAAACCATGGCCATGCTGGCAGCCATTGCAGCAGCACTAGCAGCTCATCGCCAGCGCCCTCAGAAGGTACCCGCCCCGTCTCAACCTGTTCGCCCGGCCAGCGCCTGGAAGTGGGTGGGCAGATGGGAATTTGCCCTTCGCTAGCCTCACTATGGTCTTGAGGTGAGCATGAGTGGTTATATAGTGCGCATTGGGGATCGAGAATACCACATTGAAGTTTTGGATGACCACCACGTGCGCCTTAACGGTGAAATTATCGAGGTGGATCTCGCTACCCTTTCCGATTCTCCTCTGTTCTCGCTTATCGTGAATGGCAAATCTTATGAGGTGCTGGCCACGCCGCAGGGGGAAACCTGGGAAGTTCACCTTAAAGGACACACGTACCTGAAGTGGAAGACGAAACCTCTCATGCGTTGCGTCGAAGTGTTCCGGCTAATTCCACCCAATCCACAGAATATCTCCTTCAAGCCCCCATGCCGGGGTTAGTGGTGGCCATTCCAGTTGCAACAGGTCAGGAAGTGGAGGCCAATGAAGTGCTGGTAGTGCTGGAGTCAATGAAGATGCAAAACGAACTGCGTGCCCCCCATGCCGGTCGCGTGGTTGAAATTTACGTCCAACCGGGCGAGCGGGTGCTCCAAAAACAGAATCTGGTACGAATACATCTTACCTCATAATAATCTTAAGCTCTTACCAATTCAACACCCTTTTCCATTCTTGCCCGATGCCAACGCCCATAACATCCAGAAACCGCACCGTGAAGCGCACAGCCCTTCTTTCCTTTCCCCTCTCTAAAACCCCGTTATCACGGTTTCCGCCTGTGGAAAGGGGTATGGGGTACATCTCAATAATCTAATACCTAACCTCTCGGGCGACGCAACGACAAAAGAAATGCACTCAGCGAGACCAAAAACAGGGGCAAGTGCAGCACACCTATCCAGAAGTTTGTGGGGATCAGAATGAAATGAGTCAAAAGATTTAGTATCGCGATCAAGAGACCAATAAAACCGCTCAAACGCATCAACCCAAGATTGACATCAGGGTAAAAAATTGCCTGGAATCCAGTATAAACCGTTAGCATCATGCAACCGGTCAGGCCGGCTTCGGTAGTAAAGAACAGCCACGGATTGAAATCCAGCCGCATTCCATCACTTTGAACTGGCATCCAGAAAGTCACCAGCATCAAGGGAAGGAGAAGAAAAGCGCGCGCCGGCAAGGGACGGGCTGAAAAGTCGGCAGTGGGATGCCAGGCTTCTAATAACCACCCTAACCCAATCGCACCAAACAGGACCACATTTCCAATGATGATTACCAATCCATACTGAGGGGTGAAAGCCGTGTTCTGTAAAAGAGCAATTCCGATCAGGTTGATAGCGGTAGGCTTTGCGGGGTTGAACGAATAACCATGCAATCAGGATGATTGGAATGATCTTAAAAAGCGGAAAAATTCCCGGCGCGGAATAAATCAGTGGTCGCATCAATACTTCATTGATGACCTGTGATGTCTGGCGGGGATCGTAGGGTTTCTGTGAATAAAGGGGCAGGAAAGTGATGAAGACAATGATCAGGTAAAACCACCAACGACGGGTGAGTCTATCCAAACGACTTTCAGGTCTTGACCGGGAAGGATTCATCGTATAGCCTCCTTCGTTTCTGTCTGATTCTACGAAAGGCCATTTCTAACCCAAAGCAATAGACGCAGGTTACAGGTTATGAAAGACCCCACAGGTACGGAAGAAAAATTATCATGTCACACCAGTTCCAGCAAAACCTGGAGTCATAATGGTGATGATCTTGTTAATTAATTTAATTT
>FWWL01006005.1_pt1 | contig 18100 bp, 12 predicted proteins | sample 2228331 | NCBI WGS metagenome assembly FWWL01 (sample SAMEA103939775, study PRJEB20133) | metagenome
GCGTCGAACGCGGTCTTGATGTCGCCCTTCAGCCAGTTGAGCCCGGGGCGCAGCACATGGACGGTGCCGAACAGATAGATGGTCGTGTCCTGGTCACGCACCACCCACATTGCGGGGTTGACGTCCTTCATGGCCGGGGCAGGGGCAGGGCCGAGTGCTTCGGCAACCGAGGTCGGCTGCTGGGCGAGCAGCGGCTCGCTGGCAAAGCCGATGGTGGCGATCGCGGCGACGGCCAGCGTGGCCGCGCCCGATTTCAGCGTCTTGAACAACTTGGTCATGGGGTCATCCTCTCGGGTCGATAGGGGTTAGGGGCAGGGGGTTTAACGGAACTTGTACCAGGCAAAGGCAATCACGCTGCCGATGATGCTGGCCATGAACAGCCATAGCGCATCGGGCTCCGGGACGAGGCCGCCCTTCCACAGGATGAACCAGGTGGGAAAGCCGATCAGCATCACATTGCCCGCAACGACCGTGGTCTTGGTGTGAATGACACGTTCGTGCTCGTCGGATACCTTCATCAGCTTCCACGAGCCGAAGCCGATCGCGACGACGAACACGATCGCGCTGGTGACGGCCAGCCAGGGCGGAATGCTGTTGGCTGCGAGCAGCCCGGCCTCGTCATCCTCGAAAAAGCCGACAAGAAAGCCCGAGACCAGCCCGACGGCGAACAGCGCGCCGACGACGGTGTTGATGCGCCGTTGCCGCTGCCGGGCGCGCATCTGCCAATCCTGATCAACCATGGTCGCCTCCATCATCGAAAATCTCCTCGATCGTCATGCCGAACAGCCGCGCGATCCGGAAAGCCAGCGGCAGCGACGGGTCGTACTTGCCCGTCTCGATCGCATTGACCGCCTGGCGCGAGACATCGAGCCGCGCGCCCAGTTCTGCCTGGCTCCAGTCGCGCTCTGCACGCAGCACTTTCAGCCGGTTTTTCATTCCAAACACTCTCTGCCAGGTGTCGAAGGACACTGACCTTTTGTCATGTGACCCTGACTATATGTCGTGATTCACTGACTATGTCAAGCGACCCTTACCATCTGCAATCCTCACCTGACATACGCTACGGAAACGCCGGTTTCCCAGTGGCTGGTCAGGGGGGCGGGCGGCTGATAGCCTTGGCCCAAAAGCGACAAGGGAGAGACCATCATGGCGAGCGAATCGGCGACCAGCATCCACGCGCGCACCTGCCATCTGTGCGAGGCCAATTGCGGCGTTCTGGTCGAGGTGCAGGGGCGCAAGACCGTGTCGATCAGAGGCAATCCCGATCATGTGCTCTCCCGCGGCCATATCTGCCCCAAGGCGACCGCGCTGGCGGATTTGCAGGACGATCCCGACCGGCTTCGCCGTCCGATCAAGCGCACCGCCGATGGCTGGCAGGAGATCGACTGGGAAACCGCCTTTGCCGAGATCGGCGCGCGGATGGCGGGGATCATCGCCAGCGGCGGCCAGCCCGCGCTCTATATGGGCAATCCCAATGCGCACAATTATGCCACCGGCACGCAGACCGGGGTGCTGCGCAAGGCGTTGGGGGTGCGCACGCTCTATTCCGCCTCGACGCTCGACCAGATCCCGCATCAGCTCGTCCAGATGTGGATGTACGGGCACAATGCGCTGTTCCCGATTCCCGATGTCGACCGCACGCACTTCATGCTCATCATTGGCGGCAATCCGCTCGCCAGCAACGGCAGCGTCTGGACCGTGCCCGATGTGAAGAAGCGGCTGAAGGCGGTGCAGGCGCGCGGCGGGCAGGTGGTCGTCATTGATCCGCGCCGCACCGAGACCGCGAAGATCGCGAGCGCGCACCATTTCATCCGCCCCGGCACCGATACCGCGCTGCTGCTCGCGCTGCTGAAGGCGCTCGACGAGGCCGGGCTGGTCGCGCCGGGCAGACTCGCACCGATGCTCGACGACGGCTGGGATGCCGCGTGGCAGGCGATTCGCGGCTTCGAGGTTGCACCGCTCGCCGCGCATTGCGGGATCGTCGAAGCCGTCATCCGCGATCTCGCCGCGAAGCTCGGCAGCGGCGATCCGGCGATCGTCTACGGCCGCATGGGCGTTTCCGTCACCGAAGCAGGCACGCTCAACCTCTGGCTGATCCAGCTTCTCAACATCGCCACTGGCAATCTCGACCGCGAGGGCGGGGTGATGTTCTCCTCGCCGGTGGTCGATCTGGTCGCGGGGGCGGGGCCGGGCACCTATGACCGCTTCCGCTCACGCATCGGCAACCGGCCCGAGGTGATCAGCGAATTCCCCTGCGCGCTGCTGCCCGAGGAGATCGCCACGCCGGGCGAGGGGCAGGTCAAGGCGCTGGTCGTGATCTCGGGCAACCCTGCATTGTCCGCTCCCGGCGCGTGGGGCGAGGCGCTGCCGCAGCTCGACCTGATGGTGTCGATCGACATGTACGTCACCGCGACCAGCGCGCACGCGCACTACATCTTGCCGCCGTGCGGGCCGCTGGAAAAGGACCATTATCCGCTGCTGCTCGGCCCGATCGCGATCCGCAACTATGCCGATTATTCGGCGCCCACGCTGCCGATGGAGGAGGGGGCGAAGGCCGATTGGGAGATCGTGGCAGAGCTGGCGCGCGCGATCCTGGCGGCCAAGGGCGAGGCGGTGCCCAATATCGTCCCGCCACGCGCGGTGCTCTCCTCGATGCTCGCGCGCTCGGACTATCCGGTGACGCTGGAGGAGCTTGAGGCGAACCCCAATGGCGTCGATTTCGGACCGCATGTGCAGCGCTTGCCCGAGCGGTTGCAGACGCCCGACAAGCGCATCGCCTGCGCGCCGCCGCTGTGCCTCGAGGCGCTGGAGCAATGGCGCGCCGATCTGGCACAGGTGCCCGAAGGCCAGTTGCTGCTGATCGGGCGGCGGCATGTGCGCAACAACAACAGCTGGCTGCACAACAGCCCGCGCCTCGCCAAGGGGCCCGACCGCTGCACCGCGATGATCCATCCCGACGACGCGGCGGCGCACGGCATCGCCACCGGCGACCAGGTGCGCGTCACCAGCCGCGTGGGATCGGTGCAACTCGCGGCCGAAGTGAGCGAGGATGTGATGCCGGGCGTGATCTCGATCCCGCACGGCTTCGGCCAGGACAAGCCGGGGACGCGGCTCTCGGTCGCGGCCAAGCGTCCCGGCGTCTCGCTCAACGACCTCACCGATCCGGCGGCGATGGACCCGATTTCGGGCAATGCGGTGCTCAACGGCACGCCGGTGACGCTGGAAAAGGTCGAACAGGCGGTGGCGGCGGAGTAGCTTTCGGTATCTAGCGAAAGCCGTCACCCCCGCGAAAACGGGGTCCCGCTTCATTTCGGCTTGGTCGCAGAAGCGGGATTCCCGCGTTCGCGGGAATGACGGGTGATCGTTGGCAAAGCTCAACTAAACCCCCTGACACCATCGCTGAATCACCTCTCCCTTGACCCGCGCCCTCCCATCCGCCAAAGCGCGGCGCATCTTTTTGCAACTGCGAAGGCCGGACGTTTGAGCGAGAACAGCCTTTCCTTTCAGGACATGATCCTGACCCTGCACAGTTTCTGGAGCCAGCACGGCTGCCTGATCCTGCAGCCCTATGACATGCCGATGGGTGCGGGCACGTTCCACACCGCCACGACCCTGCGCGCGCTTGGCCCCGATCCGTGGAACGCCGCGTTTGTCCAGCCCTGCCGCCGCCCCACCGACGGGCGTTATGGCGAAAATCCCAACCGGCTGCAGCATTACTATCAGTATCAGGTAATCCTGAAGCCCTCGCCGGGCGACATCCAGCAGCTCTATCTCGACAGCCTGACCGCGATCGGCGTCGATCCGCTGCTGCACGACATCCGCTTTGTCGAGGACGACTGGGAAAGCCCGACTCTCGGCGCCTGGGGCCTGGGCTGGGAGGTCTGGTGCGACGGCATGGAGGTGACGCAGTTCACCTATTTCCAGCAGATGGGCGGGTTCGACTGCAAGCCGGTGGCGGGGGAGCTGACCTATGGGCTTGAGCGGCTGGCCATGTACATCCAGGGCAAGGACAGCGTCTACGACCTCGATTTCAACGGCCGCGGCGTGACTTATGGCGACGTGTTCCTCGAAAACGAACGCCAGATGAGCGCGTGGAATTTCGAGGTGGCAAACACCGAGAGCCTGTTCGACGCGTTCCGCAAGGCGGTCGCCGAGTGCGAGAACTGCCTCGATGCCAAGCTGCCGATCCCTGCATACGAGCAGGCGATCCAGGCGAGCCATGTCTTCAACCTGCTCCAGGCGCGCGGCGTGATCTCGGTCGCCGAACGCCAGGCCTATATGGGCCGCGTGCGCGATCTGGCGAAAGGCAGCTGCCAGGCGTGGATGGAGAAGAACGGGTGGGCGGCGTGATGATGCGAACCTCCAACCACCGTCACCCTGAACTTGTTTCAGGGCCCTTCGGGCACCAAGCGCCTTCGCCCTGTCGGCTTCAGGACGGTCGATGGATGCTGAAACAAGTTCAGCATGACGGGGTGTGCGAAATGGGCCAGGAGCGCGCCGCATGACCGACTTCCTGCTCGAACTCCTCTCCGAGGAAATCCCCGCGCGGATGCAGGCCAAGGCCCGTTCCGATCTCGAAAAGCTGTTCGCCGACCAACTCGCCGCAGCCGGACTGAAGGCGGAAAGCCTCCAGACCTTCTCGACCCCGCGCCGTCTCGTGCTGATCGCGCGCGGGTTGCCCGAGACGACCGAGGCCGTGTCCGAGGAACTGAAGGGCCCGCCCGCCGATGCGCCCGATGCCGCGGTCGAGGGCTTTCTGCGCAAGGCGGGTCTGACCCGCGATGCGCTGGAAACCCGCGACGTCAAGGGCCGCGCGACATTGTTCGCGGTCATCGCCAAGCCGGGCCGCGCCACCGCCGATGTGCTGTCCGACGCGATCCCCGTGATCGTCCGCGCCTTTCCCTGGCCCAAGTCGATGCGCTGGGGCGCCGCGAGCCAGACGACGGAAAGCCTGCGCTGGGTGCGTCCGCTCCAGGGCATCATCGCGCTCTTGGGCGGCTATGTCGTGCCGTGCGAGGTCGACGGGCTGGTCGCGGGCAACACCACCGTCGGCCACCGCTTCCACCACCAGGGCGCGGTCACGGTTTCGGGTGTCGAGGATTATGCCGATGCGCTGCGCGCCGCGCATGTGATCGTCGACCATGAGGAGCGCGCGAGCATCATCCGCGACGGCGCGGCCAAGGCGGCGGCGGACGCCGGTTTTGTCCTCGTCGAGGACAAGGGGCTGGTCGTCGAGAATGCCGGCCTGACCGAATGGCCGGTGCCCTTGCTCGGCCGTTTCGACCCGGCGTTTCTTGAGGTTCCGCCTGAGGTCATCCAGCTAACTGCGCGCGTTAACCAGAAATATTTCGTGGCGCAGGATGCGAGCGGCGCGCTCGCCCCGGCATTCGTGTGCACCGCGAACATCGCCGCGCATGACGGCGGGCAGGCGATCGTGGCGGGCAACGAGAAGGTGCTGGCGGCGCGCCTCTCCGACGCGCGCTTCTTCTGGGAACTCGACCAGAAGAAGACGCTCGAGCAGCATTCGGAAAAGCTGAAGAATATCGTCTTCCACGAAAAGCTGGGCACCGTCGCCGACAAGGTCGAACGCGTCGCCAAGCTCGCCCGCTGGCTGTGCGAAGAGGGGGTCATCAAATCCTCCCCGAGCTCGCTCGGGGAGGATCGGGAGCATCTCGCCACCCTCGCCGAACAGGCCGCTCGCCTGTGCAAGGCCGATCTTGTCACCGAGATGGTCGGTGAATTCCCCGAACTTCAGGGGCTTATGGGCGGTTATTACGCAGCGAAGGAAGGTCTCGACCCCAAGGTATCCGCCGCCATCCGCGACCATTACAAGCCGGTCGGCCAGGGCGATGACGTGCCGACCGATCCGGTGACGGTGGCGGTGAGTCTGGCGGACAAGCTGGATACTTTGGCCGGGTTCTTTTTCCACAAGATGCCTCCAACCGGTTCCAAGGATCCCTTTGCTCTGCGTCGTGCTACTCTCGGTAGCTTGCAGATGGCGCTTGAGGGGAATTTGCGTTTCAGCCTGCTTGGCGTAGCTGACCAAGTTGTCGACCTCATCGGGCAAACTTGGCGCACGAATGGCGCTGGTACGGGCGGTTTTGCGAGAACCCTGCAGGCTCATCCTAAGCTTGGTCAGCACGATGTTCAGTCGTTCGAGCTTCTCGACTTCTTCGCCGACCGTCTCAAGGTCCAGCAGCGCGAGGCCGGGGTTCGGCACGATCTGATCGACGCGGTTTTCGCGCTCGGGGGTGAGGACGATCTGGTCCGGCTGCTCGCGCGGGTGAAGGCGTTGCAGGGCTTTGTCGAGACGGGCGAGGGGGGCAATCTGCTCGCCGGGTACAAGCGCGCGGCGAATATTCTGAAGAAGGAAATGCCCTCTCCCCTTGAGGGGAGAGGAGGGAGCCGCGAAGCGGCGGAAGGAGAGGGGAAGTCGCCCACCTTTGCGCAGTCCCCCCTCCCAACCCTCCCCCCTGAAGGGGAGAGGGCTTACGAACTGGAACCTGCCGAGGCCGCGTTGATCGCCGCGCTGGATGCCGCCGAACCCGCTGCCGATGCTGCGATCGCCGCCGAGGATTTCGAAGGCGCGATGGCGGCGCTCGCGGCCTTGCGCGCGCCGATCGATGCGTTTTTCGAGAGCGTCACCGTCAACGATGCGGACCCAGCCAAGCGCGAGGCGCGGCTGGGCCTGCTCTCGCGGTTCCGCGCTGCGGTCCACCGCGTCGCCGATTTTTCGAAGATCGAGGGTTAACTTCGACCGATAACCCATTCAAACACGGACAGGCTGAAGCTGATGACCAAATATGTGTACCGTTTCGGGGGCGGCGCCAATGATGGCGGTGCGGGCAACAAGAATCTGCTCGGCGGCAAGGGCGCCAATCTCGACGGCATGGCCTCGATCGGCCTTCCGGTGCCCCCCGGCTTCACCATCAGCACCGAAATGTGCACCCGCTATTATCAGGATGGCGAGGTGTTCCCCGACAGCCTGAAGGCCGAAGTGGCAGAGGGCCTAGCGCATATCGAGGGCGTCACCGGCAAGAAATTCGGCGACGCCGCCGATCCGCTGCTGGTCTCGGTCCGCTCGGGCGCGCGCGTCTCGATGCCCGGCATGATGGACACCGTGCTCAACCTCGGCCTCAACGACGAGACCGTGCAGGGCCTTGCCGCGGTGTCGGGCGACGAGCGTTTCGCTTGGGACAGCTATCGCCGCTTCGTCCAGATGTATTCGGACGTGGTGCTCGGCCTCGACCATGATACGTTCGAGGAAGCTCTCGAAATCATGAAGGAAGACAATGGCTTCTTCAGCGATACCGAGATGGAAGCGAAGCACTGGAAGGCGCTGGTCGGCGAATACAAGGCGCTGGTCGAGGACCAGTGGGGCAAGCCCTTCCCGCAGGACGTGAACGACCAGCTCTGGGGCGCGGTCGCGGCGGTGTTCGGCTCCTGGCAGTCGGAGCGCGCCAAGGTCTATCGCCGCCTCAACGACATTCCGTCCGAATGGGGCACCGCGGTCAACGTGCAGGCGATGGTGTTCGGCAATATGGGCGACACCTCGGCGACGGGCGTGGCATTCACGCGCAACCCCTCGACCGGCGAGAATCTCTATTACGGTGAGTTCCTGATCAACGCGCAGGGCGAGGACGTGGTCGCGGGCATCCGCACGCCGCAATATCTCACCAAGCAGGCGCGCGAGGAGGCGAATGCCAAGCCGCTAAGCATGGAAGAGGCGATGCCGGAAACCTATGCCGAGCTGGCGCGGGTGTTCGACATTCTCGAAAAGCACTATCGCGACATGCAGGACATCGAGTTCACCGTCGAGCGCGGCAAGCTGTGGATGCTGCAGACCCGTTCGGGCAAGCGCACTGCCAAGGCGGCGCTGCGCATCGCGGTGGAAATGGCCAATGAAGGCCTGATCACCGAGGAAGAGGCGATCGCGCGCGTCGACCCGATGGCGCTCGACCAGCTGCTCCACCCCTCGCTCGATCCGTCGGCGAGCCGCGACGTGCTCACCAAGGGCCTGCCTGCCTCGCCGGGCGCGGCGAGCGGTATCATCGTATTCGACGCCGATACCGCCGAGCGCCGCAACGAAATGGGCGATGCGGTGATCCTGGTGCGCATCGAGACCAGCCCCGAGGACATTCACGGCATGCACGCCGCAAGGGGCATTCTCACCGCGCGCGGCGGCATGACCAGCCACGCGGCGGTGGTGGCGCGCGGCATGGGCCGGCCCTGCGTCTCGGGCGCGGGCAGCCTGTCGATCGACAACAAGGAGCGCGTGCTGCGCATCGGCAAGCGCGAGCTGCGCGAGGGCGACACGATCACCATCGATGGCGCCTCGGGCGAAGTCATGCTGGGCGAGGTGCCCACCGTGCAGCCCGAGCTGGTCGGCGATTTCGGCGTGCTGATGGGCTGGGCCGACAAGGTCCGCCGCCTCAAGGTGCGCACCAATGCCGAGACGCCCGAGGATTGCCGCGTCGCGCGCGATTTCGGCGCGGAAGGCATCGGTCTGTGCCGCACCGAGCACATGTTCTTCGAAGCGAGCCGCATCACCTCGGTGCGCCAGATGATCCTGGCCGAGGACGAGGCGGGAAGGCGGGCCGCGCTGGAAAAGCTGCTGCCCGAACAGCGCGGCGACTTCCACAGCATCTTCGAGGTAATGGCGGGTCTGCCGGTCACCATCCGCCTGCTCGATCCGCCGCTGCACGAGTTCCTGCCGCACAGCGAGAGCGAGTTTGCGGAAGTCGCCGAAGCCGCCGGCGTCGGCGTCGAGGTTTTGAAGCGCCGCGCCAACGAACTGCACGAGTTCAACCCGATGCTCGGCCATCGCGGCTGCCGCCTGGGCGTGACCTATCCCGAAATCTACGAGATGCAGGCGCGCGCGATCTTCGAGGCGGCGTGCGATGTCGCCGAGAAGAGCGGTGCAGCGCCGATCCCCGAGGTGATGATCCCGCTGGTTGCGACCCGCCGCGAGCTCGAGCTGATGAAGAAGGTGGTCGATACCGCTGCCGAACTGGTGTTTGCCGAAAAGGGGCGCCGGATCGAATATCTGGTCGGCACGATGATCGAACTGCCGCGCGCCGCCCTGATGGCCGATGAAATCGCCGAAGTAGGCGAGTTCTTCAGCTTCGGCACCAACGACTTGACGCAGACGACGCTGGGCGTCAGCCGCGACGACGCGGGGCGGTTCCTCACGCAATATGTCGACAAGGGCATTTTCGCGCGCGATCCGTTCGTCAGCCTCGATGTCGAGGGCGTCGGTCAGCTGATCGAGATCGCGGTCGAAAAGGGCCGCAAGACTCGGCCAGGCATCAAGCTCGGCATTTGCGGCGAGCATGGCGGCGATCCGGCGAGCATCGCGTTCTGCGAGAAAGCCGGGCTCGATTATGTCAGCGCCTCGCCCTATCGCGTGCCGATCGCGCGACTGGCTGCGGCGCAGGCGGCGCTCAAGAAGGGCTGAGCAGGCGCTCTCGCCTTGACTTAAAGCCCTCCCCCTTGATGGGGGAGGGTTTGGGTGGGGGGGTGCTTGCCGGATTTAGCAGCATTGCGTGCAACGCGCCCTTACACCCAGCCGCACCATCACCCCTACCGCTGCGACTTGGCAGCAAGCTGCCAAGTCTCGCTGCCTCCCCCATCAAGGGGGAGGGGAGACAGTGGGCACATACTGCCGGTCCCCTGCGAGGGCAGGGGGCCATCTCCCAAAGGTTGCCGGATCGCGCGACCGAGGGGACAGTCGTGAGCGCAGGTGATGGGCCCCTGCCTTCGCAGGGGACCGGCTAGCGCCCGCTGCAGATACCAGCCCACAAGCGCATCCCCCTTGCCACCACCACCGATATTCCGGCATAGCCTCTGTCAAAACAAGGGGAGAGGGACGCCATGTCGCCAGGGTTGCGCTATGGGTTGATGCTGGTCGCAGGACTGGCGATCGGCACGGGGACGGCGGTCGCGCAGTTGCGGCAGAGCTTTGCTGCGATGGGGATCGAGAACGGTCCCTGGCGCACCGGCGAGAAGGTCGGCACCGCCGATGCCAGCGTCGCCACCCGCGCCACCGTCGCGCTGCGCGGCTTGCTGGCCCTGCCCGAGCGCGAGGCGATCTATTTCAACGCATCGACCGACAGCGCGGGGCGCAAACTGACCGGCAAATGCGCCTATCGCGTCACCGGCGGCGCGATCGATGCACGCTGGTGGAGCCTGACGCTGTACGACAGCCAGGGCTATCTGATCCCCAATCCGGCGAGCGTTTATTCGGTCGGTAGCGCGGCGATCGGTCCGCAAGAGGCGGCGAACTGGACCGTCGATATCGCCCGCCAGCGGACCGGCGCGCACTGGATCGCGATGCCCGACGATCAGCCATTCGAGCTGACGCTGCGCGCGTATCACCCGTCGCGCGACTTGCTGGCCAGGCGCGGGAGCGTGCCGTTGCCGCGCATCGAACGCGGAGAGTGCCAGTCATGAGCCGCTGGATCGGACCCGTCGTCCTTGCGGTGATCGCCGCAGTCGCCGCCTGGTACGGCACGCTCGCTGCCGCCCCCAGCGTCATCATGGACCGCGCCTGGCATCGGCTGGCGGATCAGGCCGGGTATAACAAGATGACGCACACCCCGCCGGTGGTCGCCGAGCGCCAGACGATCGTGCGGCCGAGCCCGGATCTTGCCTATTCGATCTGCGCCTTCGACCTGACCCAGGCTCCGCTGGAGGTGATGATCGCACCTGTTCCCGATCATTACTGGTCATTGACCGTGTTCGACAGCGTGACCGATGTCGCCTTTGTCGAGAGCGACCGCGACACCGGCGGCAAGCCCATCCGCCTTGTACTGGCAACGGTGGATCAGCAGGCGCCCAAAGGCGCGCGCAAGGTCGTGATGCCCGATGCCAGGGGCGTCGCGCTGATCCGCGTGCTGCTGAAGAGCCGGGGCGAGATCGGCGCGGTGGATGCGTTTCGGAAGAAGTCGTTCTGCAGGCCTGTCAAAGGCTGACCCGTCATTCCCGCGAACGCGGGGATCCCGCTTTTGCGCTTCCGTGCGTCAAGAAAGCGGGACCCCGCCTGCACGGGGGTGACGACATGCTTCAAGTCACTGACACGGATGTCAGGAAAATCGCTGCACGCCCTAGACAAGCGCTTCCGACCCCTGCATATCTTCATTTAACCGAACGATTAAACGAGGCCGCGAATCCCCGAAGCGGTCCTGATCGAGCGCGCTAGAGGAGAGAGACATGGCAACCCGTCCTACCGCTGCCGAGCTGGCGGATTACGAGGCCCAGGCCGATGCCTGGTTCCGCGAGAACACGCCCAAGGACCCCGGCTTCATGCTGCCGCTGACCTTCATGGAGGTCAGCACCGACCAGCAGTTCGAATTCCTCTGCGCCTGGCAGCGCAAGGTGTACGAGGCAGGCTATCTCGGCGCGAGCTGGCCGACCGAATATGGCGGCGGCGGGATGCACCCCGATTTCCAGCGCATCGCCACCAAGGTGATGAAGAAATATGACGGCCCGATCATGCTCAACGCGATCGGCATCGGCTGGGCCGGTCCGCTGATCCTCGACATCGGCAGCGAGGAAGAGAAGAAGAAATATATCAAGGGGATGCTGAGCGCAGAGGATATCTGGTGCCAGGGTTTCTCCGAGCCCGAAAACGGCTCCGACCTCGGCAATGCGCAGCTGAAGGCGGTGCGGGACGGCGATGAGTACGTGCTCAACGGCTCCAAGATCTGGACCTCGCTGGGCGACCGCGCGAAATACATGATCCTGCTGGCGCGCACCTCGAACGAAGGGCCGAACAAATATGCGGGCCTCAGCTTCTTCCTCGCACCGATGCACGCGCCGGGCATCGAGACGCGGCGCATCAAGAAGCTCACCGGCGAATATGGCTTCGTCCAGTGCTTCTTCACCGATGCGCGCATCCCCGCCGAATGCCTGATGGGCAACGAAGGCGATGGCTGGCAGATCGCGATGAAGACGCTCGAATACGAGCGCGGAGCCAAGGTGAACCTGGCCGGCGGCTATTTCCTCAAGGAACTCGACGCCATGGGCGTGGTCGAACTGGCGCGCCAGTCGCAGCGCGGCGGCAAGGCGCTGCTCGACGATCCGGTGATGAAGGACCGGATGGTCGATTTCATGATCGACATCCAGGCGCTCAACCTCAACAACCAGCGCCGCCGCATGGGGCCGCTGGTGCAGGACCGGCCGATGGGCCTCGCGCTGATGAACAAGCTCGCGCGCACCGAAATGATCCGCGAACTGACCGAATTCTCGCTGGCCTTTCAGGGGACGCGCGGCGGTTATTATGTCGATGATCCGTGCGCGGTCGACAATGGCTATTGGCACCGCAGCTATCTCAACAGCTTCTCCGCCACGATTGGTGGGGGCACGTCCGAAATCCAGCGCAACATCGTCGCCGAGCATGTGCTTGGCCTGCCGAAAGGACGCTAAGAGATGGCTTTCAGCGAAGAAAATCTCGCCAATCACCTCGGCGGCCTCGGTTACAGCGAGGAGCAGATCGAGCTGATGGACGTCGCCACCAGCTTCTGCCGCGACAAGTCGCCGATCGACAAGGTGCGCAAGCTGATGGAGGACGAGCGCGGCTATGACCCGCAAGTCTGGCAGGAGATTGCCGAACTGGGCTGGCTTGGCATCGCGATCCCCGAGGCGCATGGCGGCGTCGGCCTGTCGATGGCCGAGGTCGCGCCGATCGCCGAGCAGATGGGACGGCGACTGCTGACCACGCCCTTTTCCACCTGCACCGTCGCGGCGCAGGCGCTGCTTGCCGCAGCCGACGAGGCGCAATGCGGCGAGTGGTTGCCGCGGATCGTCGCGGGCGAGATCGCGACGCTGGCGCTGTACGAACCGCATGGCGACTGGACGCTGGCCCATGTCGAGGTGACCGCGAAGGCGAGCGGCGAGGGCTATGCGCTGTCCGGCACCAAGCAGTTCGTCGCCTATGCCAAGGACGCGGCCTTAGTCATCGCCACGGTCAATGTCGATGGCGCGGTGCGGCTGGCGCTGATCGAGCGCGCCGCGATTGCGGACAGCGCCTTGCGCCGCGAGATCATCGTCGACGAGACCCGGCGCACCTACGAGCTCACGCTCGACGGCGTCACTATTCCGGCTTCGGCGCTGCTCGATGCGGGCCGCTCGGCCAGTGCGCTGAACCAGATCGAGCTGGCGAGCGCGCTGCTCCAGGCGGCGGAAATGTGCGGCGGCACGCAGAGCGCGATCGACTATACGATCGAGTATCTCAAGACCCGCAAGCAGTTCGGCAAGCTGATCGGCGAATATCAGGCGCTCAAGCACCCGATCACCAACGCCTATGTCGCTTACGAAAAGGCGCGCTCGCACATGCTCAGCGCCGCGCACAATTTCGGCCAGCAGGGCGTGGGCGAGATCGCGGTGCGCATGGCCAAGGCGAGCGCCGACAAGGCATACAGCTTCGCCGCCGACCGCGCGGTGCAGTTCCATGGCGGCTTCGGTTTCACGCACGATTGCGATGCCGGGCTCTATCGCCGCAGCGCCATCTGGCACGCCAGCCAGTTCGGCGACGCCGCCTGGCACCGCGCCAAGCTGGCCGACCTGCTGTTCTGAGCCTTGGCGGCGGGAGACACGAAAAACTTCGCGCCTTCGCGTCTTCGCGTGAAACGAAAAGACTGGGTTCACGCGAAGGCGCGAAGCCGCGAAGAAAACAAGAAATGTTCCGGCTGCGCCGGTTTTGATCTGGAGAGTTCGATATGTCCGAAGTGTTGACCCTCGCCGACGATGGCGTCCTCATCATCACCATCAACCGGCCCGAGGCCAAGAATGCGGTCAACCGCGCGGTGGCCGAAGGCGTGGCCGCCGCGATGGAAGAGCTCGATGCCAATGACGACTTGCGCGTGGGCATCATCAAGGGGGCGGGCGGCACCTTCTGCTCGGGTATGGACTTGAAAGCCTTTCTCACCGGCGAGATGCCGATGGTGAAGGGCAAGGGCTTCGCCGGTTTCGTGGAGTCGCCGCCGAAGAAGCCGCTCATCGCTGCGGTCGATGGCTATGCGCTGGCGGGCGGCATGGAGGTCGCGATCACCTGTGACCTGCTCGTCGCCAATAGCGGTGCGCAGTTCGGCATTCCCGAAACCAAGCGCGGCCTCGCTGCCGCCGCCGGCGGCCTGATGCGCCTGCCGCGCCAGATCCCGCCGCGCATCGCGATGGAACTGGCGCTGACCGGCGATTTCATCTCGGCCCAGCGCGGCTACGAGATCGGCTTCGTCAACCGCGTGGTCGAAGGCCCGGCGATCGACGGTGCGCTCGAACTGGCGCACAAGATCAGCGCCAACGGCCCGCTCGCGGTGCGCGTTTCCAAGCAGGTGATCGTCGAATCGCGCGGCTGGAGCGACGAGGAAATGTGGGCGAAGCAGCAGGAAATCGTCGGTCCGGTGATGACCTCGCAGGACGCACGGGAGGGCGCTGCCGCCTTCGCCCAGAAGCGCGCGCCGAACTGGACTGGCAAGTAATCACGCGCCGCCGAAACGCGTTGATTTCGGCGGCAATTTGCTGAAAACAGGGCTGGCAGGGTCGCGCCTGACTGGAGTGTTTCGTGATCCTGCTGCCCGCCCTGTTGCTCGCGGCTTCAAGCCCCGCCGCGCCGTGTCCCGACCGCACGCTCAACGCGAAGGCGCTATGCGCCGATCGCGCAATCGCCTCGGGCTGGGCCGATGTCGAGGCCGCGTTTGCCGCCTGGCAAAAGGTCGATCCTCGCAAGGCGGTGATCGCCGAGCGGCACGACGAGGCGCTGGCCGATCTGCGCCGGGGCTTCGAATATAGCGAGGACGACAGCCCGCAGACCGCCAATCCCGATGCGATTATCGAGAGCCTGGGCTATGTGAAGAGCGAGATCGAGGGGCTGACCAGACTCGCCGCCTCGATCCGCACCCCCGCCGGATTCGGGCCGGCTTTTGCGAAACAATGCCAGATCGCGGCGGTCGAGAATTGCGTCGTCGAATCCGCCGGTGTCCTCAACGCGGGCGAGGACGGGCGCAGGCGAACGGTCGCGTGGCAATATATGAGCGGGCTGGAGCCGGGCGGCGGCATCCCGCTGCGCGCCGCGATCGCCTGGGACATCACCGGCACGGCACCGCAGCTGATCGGCTTCACCACCACCGAGGGCGAGGCTTCGACCCCGCTGCTGATCGACGATGGCGAGAAGCTGATGCTGCACATGCCCGGACGCACCGCCGGGACGGGCGAAGGCAATGCCGATACGCTCTACCTGTTACGCGCCGACGGCTGGGCCAATATCGGCATGAATGGCTGGAAGGAGGAGCTGCGCGCGCGGCTGCCCAAGGGGCTGGGGCTATGGAAGGGCGTGGAATACAGCCTGTACGGCATCAGCAGCTCGTTCTCGCTCTGGCGCGACAGCGACGCCAATTGCTGTCCGACCGCGGGAGACGCCTACGCCTCGTTCAAGATCGTGGATGACCGGCTTTCCATCGACACGCTGGAGATCAACCCGGCGGCGGCGGTGCAGGTCAAGCCGCTGTCCTGTCCGATCCTGAAAGCCAGCTACCATTCGCCCTGGCCGACGCGCTTCTCGCTGCATTTCGAGAAGCCCGCGCTGCCGCCCAGCGCGCAGTCGGATCTGGTCGCGGTGCTCGAGCAGAAGGACGAGGACGACAAGCTCATCTTCCGCCGGTATTTCACCTTTGCCGGTTCGAACGGTTTCGGCTCGACCACGCTGATCCCGGTCGATGGCCTGGGCGATGCGCAGAGCCCGCCGCAGATGCTGCCGCAGGAAGAGGGCGAGGAAGACCTGTATTTCCACGCCTTTATCGGCGAGCCCAATGGCCTCAAATATGTCGCCGAACCGCCGATGCTGGACAGCGCTGCGCCGCTCGGCGTGTTCATGCCCGACCTCGCCCGCTCGCTCTGGTACGACGGCATCCCCGACCCCAAGGGCGGCCCCCCGATCCGCATCGAGATGCCGCGAGACATGTGGATTGGGGTGTGCGCGGAATAGTGGGTAATGCTCGCTGACCTTCCACCGAACGTCACCCTGAACTTGTTTCAGGGCCCATTTCTCCCCACGCGGCTTCGGCTTTTGGGGTGCGATGGATCCTGAAACAAGTTCAGGATGACGGGAATAGCGCGAGCCTTGAGCGCGTCTCTCCCCTCCCGCTTGCGGGAGGGGCAGGTCCGGCTTGCCGGACCGGGGTGGGCCTGGAGCAGGGACGGTTGCTGGCTCACCCCGGCCTGCGGCCACCCCTCTTGCAGGCGGGAGGGGAGAGGGGGGCTGCTACCCCTCGGCGCCTGCCGCCCGCACCCCCCACGCGCTAGTTGTTGCGCTGCAGCACCCCTTGGGCTATGGGCGCGCCAGCAACAGGCGTGCCGGTGGACGGCGTGTCCGCGACCATCCCCCTGATACAGGCTATTTCCATGTCTCTTCGCAATATCGCCATCATCGCGCACGTCGATCATGGCAAGACCACCCTTGTCGACCAGCTGTTCCGCCAGTCCGGCACCTTCCGCGACAACCAGCGCGTCGAAGAGCGCGCGATGGATTCGAACGACCTGGAAAAGGAACGCGGCATCACCATTTTGGCCAAGTGCACCTCGATCGAGTGGGACAATGCCGGCGAAAAGACCCGCATCAACATCGTCGACACGCCCGGCCACGCCGATTTCGGCGGCGAGGTGGAGCGCATCCTCTCGATGGTCGATGGCGTGATCCTGCTGGTCGATGCCGCCGAAGGCGCGATGCCGCAGACCAAGTTCGTCACCGGCAAGGCGCTGGCACTCGGCCTCAAGCCCATTGTTGTCGTCAACAAGATCGACCGTCCCGATGGCCGCCCGCAGGAAGTGCTCGACGAAGTGTTCGACCTGTTCGTTTCGCTCGACGCCAATGACGAGCAGCTCGATTTCCCCGTGCTCTTCGCCTCGGGCCGCAACGGCTATTGCGGCGACAGCCCCGAGGTGCGCGAAGGCACGCTGCAGCCGCTGTTCGAGAAGATCGTCGGCCATGTGCCCGCACCCAGCGCCGATCCGGACGGCCCGTTCAAGTTCCTGGTCACGCTGCTCGACCGTGACAACTTCCTTGGCCGCATCCTCACCGGCCTGGTTGCCAGCGGTACGGTGAAGACCAACCAGCAGATCCACGCGCTCGACCCCGAAGGCAATGTCGTCGAAGCGGGCCGCGCCTCGAAGATCATGGCGTTCCGCGGGCTGGAGCGCGTTCCGGTCGAACAGGCAAGCGCGGGCGACATCATCTCGATCGCCGGCCTCACCACCGCGACCGTCGCCAACACCATCTGCGATACCTCCGTCACCGAGCCGCTGCACGCGCAGCCGATCGATCCGCCGACCCTGTCGATGCGCTTTGCGGTGAACGACAGCCCGTTTGCGGGCCGCGAGGGCACCAAGGTGACCAGCCGCATGATCCGCGACCGCCTGATGCGCGAAGCCGAATCGAACGTCGCGATCAAGGTCACCGAATCGGCGGACAAGGACAGCTTCGAGGTTGCCGGGCGCGGCGAACTGCAGCTCGGCGTGCTGATCGAGACGATGCGCCGCGAAGGCTTCGAGCTCGGCATCTCGCGTCCGCGCGTGCTGTTCGGCGAGGACGAGAGCGGCAACCGCACCGAGCCGTATGAAACCGTCGTCATCGACGTGGACGACGAGCATTCCGGCACGGTCGTCGAGAAGATGGCGCTGCGCAAGGCCGAGATGACCGACATGCGTCCGTCGGGCGGCGGCAAGACCCGCATCACCTTCAGCGCTCCCTCGCGCGGGCTGATCGGCTATCACGGCGAATTCCTGTCCGACACGCGCGGCACCGGCATCATGAACCGCCTGTTCGAGAAATACGGGCCGTACAAGGGTCCGATCGCTGGCCGCCCGGTCGGCGTGCTGATCTCCAACGGCACCGGCGACACCGTGGGCTATGCGCTCAACGCGCTGGAAGATCGCGGCAGCCTGTTCATCGGATCGGGCGTGCCCGTGTACGAGGGCATGATCATCGGCGAGAATGCCAAGCCCGAGGACCTCGAGGTCAACCCGATGAAGTCGAAGCAGCTGACGAACTTCCGTTCGACCGGCAAGGACGACGCCATCCGCCTGACCCCGCCGCGCCTGATGAGCCTGG
>FWWL01006007.1_pt1 | contig 18086 bp, 15 predicted proteins | sample 2228331 | NCBI WGS metagenome assembly FWWL01 (sample SAMEA103939775, study PRJEB20133) | metagenome
CCACCCACCCTAAGAGATTTCACAGGGGGCTCCGCCCCCTAAGATTACCCCCATTATTTAAGGAAAGTGCCTTAGGCACGAGGCTAGGCCTCTTTTTTAAGAGAGTGTCTTAGACACCCTTAGGCGCCCTTAGGCACCCCCTTATGCTTACAGATTTAATTCTTTTCATGAACCGCAATTTCAAAAAACTCTTGACATCTTAAAATTTGAAAATATAATACGCTAGTAGAAAAACATAATACGCCAGTAAATTAGAAGGTGGATGTAGTATGGGGGAATTTATGGTTAAGTTTTTATTGATATTTTCGCTTGCAATTTTTGCGTATTTTGGGTATAGTGAAACTGTTGTTTACTATGATCCGGATGGTAATCTTAGGAGGATAATGGATATAAATAACGAGGGCAACAAGTTCTTTTCAAAGTTTAACATCAATTTCGTTGCTACTGCGGATTCTAGATCGTTTGATATTGCTGTAAACTCATTCAAACCGGAGTTCATGATAATAAATTCTCTCATATTTCAAAACACTAGAAACAAAATGGGGTTAGAACCACTTTTCGTCTTCACTAAAGAAGGGAAAATAACATACAAAAAGAAACTAGTCTCATTCGAAAAAGAGTTTCCTTTCTCTTTACTTAAAGGATCTGTTATATCCTCTCCGTTTCAGGATTTAGAAGTATTTCTAGGGCCATCTGCCAAAGGTGTGAGGGTTTTGAAGGTACCTAAAGATATGGACGCTATTCTTGCTCTCAAATTCAAACAAAGCGAGGCAGCTTTGGTCTCAGATGATACGATAGAAGTATTTAAAGTTATAAGTCCTTCAGATTTCAACAACTTAAACATTGTTTTTACCTCGAAAGATATCCTAAATCCCCTATTTGTAAAAACATCATTTGCTAAGAAAGACTACACCGCTTTGATAGATAAATTATATACTTCTTTTTCTTCGCAAGGGAAAAGTTTCTTAGCAATAATGCTTTTTGATGGTGTTTCTAAGAAAGTAAAAGTCGAATAGCTAAAAAAGGAGGTTATATGAGAAACTTGATAACTTTTATCTTATTATTAGTATTCGCAACCAGCTTGGCTTTCAGTGTAAGTCTTAGTGAGATAAGTAATTATAAATTTCCTTCCAATGGGAAGAAAAACGTGTTCATTCTTATTTCTGACAGAATTTTAAGTTTTGAAATGGTGCGAGACGGAATTGAAGAAGGCCTCAGGGAAGATTACAATATTTACTCCTTTAACCTAGAATCTGACAGAAATGTTTTAAATCAAATACCTTCTCTTGTTGTATCTATGAAACCAGACATAGTAATCGCTATAGGTAGTTTAGCTTTTGAATCACTTATTGGTAAAGTCGGTGATATACCTTTAGTTTTCGGAATGGTTATAGATTATAAAAAATTCGGTCCCGAAAAATACGAAAACATAACAGGGGTTTCTTTGATAATACCTTTAGAAGCTATATTTTTTAACTTTAAGTTAATACTACCTAATGTATCAAAGGTTGGACTGATATGTAGCAAAGAGTACTTTGACACATTTGTTTTACCGGAGGTTTCTTCTCTAAAGACAAGTACAGGAATAGAGTTAGTTCCTGAGTATATAAACTCTTCTTCAGAATTCCAATCCGCTTACAGTAGGCTAAAAGGCAAGATTAATGCATTGTGGATGGTTCCAGATACAAAAACTCTTAGCAAAGATGCTATTCAATTCTTTCTATCTTCAACTTACAAAGATAAAATACCAAATATAGTATTTTCTGAAAACTTTGTTGTTGCGGGCGGGTTTTTCAGTGTTTCACCAAGTTACCCGAGTATAGGTTCTCAGATCGCTATAATTTTGAGAAAAATAATCGAAGATAACAAATCACCATCTTCGATCGGTATTGTTCCCCCAGTTGGGACATATACAGCTATAAATAAAAAACTTGTTTCCGAATTTAAACTTAACATAAATGAGTTCGTTTTGGGTAACGTTGACAAAGTTATTGAGTAAAAAGAGGTATGAAATATGAGACTTCTTTCATTTAAGGGGAGTATAAGAGTAAAACTGACATTAGCTATTTCTCTAACAATATTGATGATTACTTCTGTGGTTAGTGCAGTATTTATTTGGAGGAACTTCCAGGAGACTATAACTTCTCTTATTAGCAGGGGATTTCTTTTGGCTAAAAGTATTTCTGTCTTATCAGCAAGTTATATCGCAGGGTTTCAGTTTTTCGAGATACAAAGAGCTATAGAAGATATAGTTGCAAAAGATAAAGAGATAGTTTTTGGGTATCTAGAAGATATAAATGGTTTTGTTGTGATTTCGAAGGATGAAGTCTACGACACATTGGACAAAAGTAGGATGAAAGAAATTTCAAAAATTTATCCTAGTACTTATGGTATAATGGAAGATATTAAAATCTCTACAGTTAGATACGGTGAAGAAGAATGTATAGAGATAGAAATTCCCATTGTTGTTGGAGAGAAAATCAGCTACTATTTAGGTTTTGGACTAACTACTAAGTATCTGAACGAGAACTTGTTTAGAAATCTAATCATTTCGATCCTAGTTGTTGTATTTTTCATTTTATTAGGTGTACTATTTAGCTTTTCCCTTGCTAGGAATTTTTCTGTGCCTATACTGAAGTTGAAAGAGGCAGCTGTTAGATTTGGTAATAAAGACTTCAACTATTCTATCCAAATAAAGAGCGAAGATGAAATTGGAATATTGGCTGAAACTTTCGAAAGCATGAGAAGAAGTATAAAAGAGTATAGTGAAAATTTAGAGGAGCTAGTAAGACAGAGAACTCAGGAATTACAAGAGGCATATGAAAAGTTAAAAGAAAAAGATAGGATAATGCAAATGGAACTTGATCTAGCAAGTAGAATACAAAAAGGTATAATGCCAAATAGAGGTATTATGTGGAAAGATTACGTATTTGTAGGTTTTTCTCAACCTATGGAAAAAATAGGAGGTGACTTTTTTGATATTATACCATTACCTAATAACAGGATGTTGTTTTACATAGCAGATGTATCCGGTCACGGAATACCAGCAGCATTGATAACTACTATGCTTAAGATTTCGGTTTTGAACATTGCTTTTGAGAAGAAATACCCAAGTGAAATTCTAGAAGAATTAAATAGAAGAATAAGAATTGTTAATACGGATATGGTATCTACAGTTAGTTATCTGACTGCTTTTGTTGGGATAATTGAAAACGATAGTTCAAATGTTAGCTATTCCATAGGTGGACACCATATGCCATTAATCTACTCCCATTCGAAAAAGGATTTTGTTGAAATAAAAGACACACAAGGCACTATAATCGGGATAATTGACCCAGAGCTCTACATTGCTACTCACGAGAGCATTGGAATCCAGAAAGGAGACAAAATTTTTCTTTACACTGACGGGATAACAGAGAGAAGAAATCTACACGGTGAAGAACTTGGACTTGAAAGATTGAAAGAAATCATAATCAGAGGTATTGAAATGGAACTATCTGAAAAAAGGTTACTTGGATACATTTTAAGGAACATTGAAGATTTTGCAGATGGTGTACCACCTAGAGATGATTACACAATGTTAATATTAGAAAAAATAAAATAAATCTTGGAGGTGCATTATGAACAAAACATTAATAATTTTCTCAATCACCTTAGTTACTTTGCTTAGCGTAGGTGGGTATGCTCAACTCACTGAGGAAGAGTTCTTTAAGATTGAGGAAAGTATAGTTGTCGCAGCAACAAAACACAAACAATCAGTTTCAGAAGCTCCTGCAACAGTCTATACGTTCCAAGATACTCAGCTTAAGGTTCTAGGCTTCAATGAGCTAGCAAACCTTATGTGGTTTATACCAGGTGTTGACGTTTACAACCCGGAATTTTTCCTAACGGGTGGACAAAGAGGATTTGTTGGTGCCTTTGACACTACTCTGGTGCTTTTAGATGGCGTTGAGATGAATAACACTATAGCTGGTGAATCTTTCATAAGCCATAATTACCCACTTTTCTTTGTCAAGAGAGTTGAAGTTATCCAAGGACCAGCTTCAGCTCTGTATGGTGCAAATGCGGTAGGTGGTATAATTAACCTTGTTACATACGACGAAAAGGAGATAAATGGTTTAAAAGCTGGAGTCAGTTATGGTTCTTATAATACTATTTCTCCATCGGTGATCTTAGGTGGTTCAATAAATGAGTTTAAGTATAAGGTTTTTGGTAGAGTTTTACTGACAGATGGTCCGAACTTTTCGGAACAGGTAAAAAAATACTATATTTTTGGTCCTCAGACCCCTAATATCCAAAGAAGGCCAGATTATACTCAATGGGATTACGATGATTCAGCTTTCAATAGATACCTTTATGCCAAATTAAGTTATGGACCTTTATACCTAGGTGCTATTTACAATTATCAGGTTGATGGTAGGGGGTCTCAGGATATCCAGTGGATATATACCGGTGATGTGGATGGAAGAGATCAGAGAATTGCTTTTGGTGGCTTTGAATCATTCTTGTTAAATGAGTTTAAATTAAAGGCTGAGATAAGATTTTGGCAAGATTATCTGTGGGGAAACCATACCCAAGTACCTGATATCCTTTCTATCGATAGTAACGGTAACGCTACAACAAACCAAGTCTCCAACATTTCTAGGATGGATATAGAAGCATGGAGAGGTTTTTACTCAAATCTTAAATCACCCGGTGGTAGAAGGTTACAGGCTGAAATCCAAGGAACATATTTCTTCTCAGAAAAACATAGGTTAACCGCTGGCTTAGTTGGAGACTTCCTATGGGGAATGGGTGCTTCATGGAACAGAATTGATTACTCAACACTAGTTGGTGGACCGGTTCCTATAACTTCGATAGAAGAACATCCTGCTGTTTTAGAAGGTAACGAAAAGTTTTGGATAAAGGCCAGTGGCTACGCTCAATGGGAAATACCACTATTAGACTTGTTATTTTTAACTCTTGGTGGAAGAGTTGATAATTACATAGTTAGTGTTAGCAATCAAACACAGATAAAAACCGAGATTAACCCAAGAGGTGGTGTCGTTGTAAAACCTCTAGAAGGTAGCTCTTTCAAGTTTTTGGTTGGTAGAGCATTTAGAGAGCCTACTGTTTTTGAGCTATGGGGAGCTGCTAATAGGACTGGTGGTATCCAAGAACTCAAACCTGCAAACACATGGACATTCGAGGTTAGTTGGTTCCAAATATTAGAAGATTGGTTACAGAATTCTCTTGCTGTTTTCTATAACTACGGTGAAAACTTCAAAGTTACCATACCTGAGCAAGGATCTGGAGTTAGAGAAGTCCCGATCGTTAGAGTATGGGGCGCTGAAGAATACCTAAGAATAACATTACCATTCCTGAGAAACTTACAGTTATCTCTTGGTTACACCTACCAACAAGGTTTACAGTCTTACTGGTCGGTGACAGTTTCCGGAAGCACAACTAACTCAAACTGGGTCGATACAGCAGTTTACACAATACCTATGCATAAAGGAAGTATTATCTTAACATACGGCTTGCTTGAAAACGTTTATATATCTCTACTTAACTACATAGTCGGTGAAGTTGATCCAGGTCCAGCCAACGCATTATCAACTACCTTAGGCAAATTACCTTCATATTGGGTGATAGACTTGAGCATACTAGCCAAAGACATAGCTAAGATATCCGGTATTTCGTATGATCTATCCATTGCGGTAAGGAACTTATTAAACCAAGAATGGTGGACTCTCAATCCAAGAAATGGTGGTATAGGTCTTAGTCCAGCAGCCTTTCCACAAAAAGGAATAAACTTCGAAATATCTTTCCTAGGCAAGATATAAACGCCAAAGGGAGCTTTTCGCTCCCTACTATCAGAATTAAAAATCTCTTTAACGACTTGCCTAGAAATTTCTACTTAAGAATTTTTCAGCATCTATCTGAGTCAACTCCCACCCAACCCACCCTTTAGTTTAATTCTAGGGGTTTCACCCCCTAAGCATACCCACATTTTAGAATTAAGATAATATCCTTACCAGCCCTTAAGTTAATTAACAGGGGGCTTGGCACCCTAGTGTACTCCCACTATTTAAAGAAAGTGTCTTAGGCACCTTAAACACCCCCAAGTTTAAGAACCTTTCTTCTTTGAGTTAGGTAACTTTTGTTTGCCTTTAGCATCCTATTTAGAGTAACTCCCACCTACCCCACCCTTCAGTTATCTACAGGGGGCTTCGCCCCCTAGTGTATCCCTGTTTTAAGAAAAGTGCCATAGGCACTAGGCTAAGCCTCTTTTCTTAATGCAGGGGACTTCATCCCCCTATTTTAGAAAAGTGTCCTAGACACCCCCGTTTTTTAAAGAAAATGTCTTAGACACAGTGTCATAGGCACTCTTAGGCACAGTGTTTTCTAGACGCACACATTCCGCACGCGAGTTAATTAATATTAGCTTTGACCTCAGAAGTTTCTATTTAACAAAAATTTTTCCTTTTAGAAGGGATTTATAGAGGGGCAAAATCCCTCTAATAAAAGGTGCTTAGTCTCAGGGTGGGTTGAGTGGGAAACTACTCTAGGTGGATGCTAATAGAAACTATTAAATAGAAATTACGGGGATGTTATCTGTGAAATTTGAATCTAGAAACTTTTTTCTCGTAGAATGAGTAAACATGAAAGTAGTAGAAAAAATCAAAGAGATGCAGAATATCTCTTTGCAGCTAAGGCAAGAAGGCAAGAGAATAGGTTTTGTACCGACGATGGGAGCTTTACACGAGGGACATCTTTCCTTAGTTAGAGTTTCTAAAAGTGAAAATGATGTAACAGTTGTAAGTATATTTGTAAACCCTAAGCAATTTGGGCCAAATGAAGATTTCAACAGATATCCAAGAAATTTTAGCAGGGATAAAGAGCTTTTAGAAAATGAAAAGGTGGAGTTGGTATTTTATCCGGATGTGTTTGATATGTATCCGGATGGATATGAGACATATGTAGATCTTGAGTATTTACCTAATCACTTGTGTGGATTGTCCAGACCAGGGCACTTCAGAGGCGTAGCAACTGTGGTTACAAAACTATTTAATATTGTTCAACCCCATGTAGCGTATTTTGGGCAGAAGGATTATCAGCAAGCTTTGATAATAAAGAAAATGGTCAGAGATCTTAATTTCCCGATAGAAATAAAAGTAATGCCAATAGTAAGAGAAAAAGATGGTCTAGCAATGAGTTCAAGAAATGTGTATCTTTCAGAAGAAGAAAAGAGACAAGCTACAGTGATATATAAATCTTTACAGTTAGCAAAAAGAATGATCCTAGAAGGGGAAAAAGATGTGAAAAAAATACTCTCTTCAATGGTAGAAATAATATCATCAGTTCCATCGAAAATAGATTATGTTGAAATAGTTGATGCGGAAAATCTAGAGACTCTAGAATCGATACCTGAATCAGGTAGGATTGGGATAATGGTTGCAGTTTACATAGGTTCTGCAAGGTTAATAGACAATGAGATAGTAGAACTATGAAAATAGGAATATTCGGAGGATCTTTTGACCCTATTCATATTGGACACCTATTCATAGCAAACTACTCAGCTGAGAAGTTGAATTTAGATAAGGTTTTTTTTGTGCCTGCTAAGGTTTCTCCTTTTAAAAGGCATAGAAAATATCTCTTTAGTGATGATCAGAGATTAGAAATTCTCAAAGCTTCAATATCCGACAATCCAAAATTTGAAGTTTCAGATTTTGAAATAAAAAAAGGTAAAATCTCGTATACTTTCATCACAGTTGAATTTTTCAAACGAAATTTTCAAAACAGTAACCTATACCTGCTAATAGGTGAGGATAATTTAATCTCATTCACAAAGTGGAAGAATTGGAAAGAAATAATTTCAGAAGTTACCATAATATGTTACCCAAGACTTGTTATAAATAATAAACTGAAATCTAAAGTTAGCTTAGAGGAACTTGAGAATTACAGGAGCAGAATAGTTTTTTTAGAAGAAGCACCAGTGATAGACATAAGTTCTTCTTTCATAAGGCAAACTATAAAAAGCGGTAGATCAATAAGATACCTTGTACACGAGAAGGCTTTGAAGTTGATAGAGGAATATACCATTAAGTAAAAATAAAAAAGGGACCCCTAGAGTCCCCTTTCTTAAATAAACTTCATAACCATTTTATTACTGTGTTTGTTGCTGAGTTTGCTCTGTAGAAGCTGCCTTTCTCTTCTTCTCAAGTTCTGCTAGTTCTACTTGATCTAGAATTCTTCTCAGATTTCTTTTCATGTACTCGATTTTAGCTTTGGAGAGAACCTGCCAATATTTTTCATCATCTATATCCAATTCTTCCTGTACGACAGCTCTATCGAATGATACAGCGATGTCTTTTACATAGAATACGAAGTCACCACCTGGTTCTTCTTGTGGTTTATATATTTTCAGGTAGGCAAATTCTTTGTATGGCAAAGCTCTAGGATAAAGTGGTAACCTCTGAAGAATTCTCTGATTTACAGATTCTATATAATTAGGATTTTCCCATGCGAGTCTTCTCCATCCCTGGAAGAATAATGGCCCCATGAAGTATTCTTCTTCAACCCCATCCTCATTTCTTAGAACAACACTCAAAAGATGTTTATAGTTTCTTCCACTAACCCAAATGGATACTCTTTTAACTTGCAAAACGTTCATCAGGATACCATTCTTTACTTTTTCTTCATCAGTAAATTGCTGTTTGGAAAAATCACCTTCTGGATCAACTGGAGCACCATCAAGGTAGTAAGGGGTAAACCTAAACGGTGGATATATTTTAGCATTAGAAAGCCAAGGAGCCACAGGAAACTTTATTCTAATACCAATAACATCACCCCATCTTTTACTTTGGACTTTTAGAACATATGAATTAACAATATTAGGAACAAATTTCGCAGAAGAAACCAATTCAACCACCCATTTATCTAGAGTCCAGCTTGCAGGATCAAACCAAATATTCAAAAGTTTTTGAGTATTCTCTTGAGAATAAAACCATTCTCTGTACAAATCAATACCTTGTTTTTTATACTCATCTACTAAATTTTGCAGATTCTGGTTTTCTTTTTCCAGATACTGACCTATCTTACTTTCGTAAAGAGAAAAGTCAATCAATGTTCTTTCTATCTCTGAAAAACCTATACTCGAGACACCTATTATCAGTATTGCTATAAAAGCTATTCTTTTCATAAACTTACCCCCTTAAAACAAGCTACGAGAGGATTATCGGAAACAGAAATTTCTTAGTTTAAGCACCACTCAATCCCCCTAGTAATAATAATGAAAGTTTGAGTTAACCATTTCAACTATTTTTCTAATTTCGGTATGTAAAAGATCACATAAGATTACTTCCTTTTCAAAAAAGCAAATGATTCTTTCTCGAGTCTAACCACTTTAAGTTAGGTAGTTTTCTTATTTCTTAGCATCGCTTCTAGATTAACTTCTTTACATCGTCCTTAAGTTAATTACTAGGGAATTACATCCCTCAATTTAATGTAAACTAACCTGTGAATAAAGGACATTATGTACTAGTTTTAATTTGAAAGCTATTAAGACAAACTTTTATCAGAACACCGTGTGTAATGTTACCCCAATCCTGTGTTGAATTCTTTGAAAATAATTATTAGGCAAGTTAGTTTATTGGGGCATTGTATGTGGTTATCCTAGTAATGAAGCTAAAAATCTACTGGTTCAAATCTTTCAAAGAATATATTTAAAAATTTCAAAAATTTGTGGAAAGGATTTATATTTCTGGTTATGGATAAGCAATTAATAAAAATAATCAGTAGTATTGGTAAAATATCAAAGATTGAAATAGGTGGTAAGGTATTCAAAGCAAATATAGAAGGGAATCCTCCGTCAAATATTTTCTGGGGTCATGTTTCGGGTGAGAAAGATAAAATAATAATAAAGGTAAGTGATGAGTTAGAAGTTAGGAAATCAATAAAAGATATAATATCAAGGTTTGGTTTACCAAACGATAAAAGAAGTTTTTATTTAATAAGAACTCTTATGAATCTATCTTTGCCTATTTCAGAAGAGAATGTTCAGGTTCTAACGTCATACAGCTTACCTCCTATAGTATCTTCTCTGATAATAAAAAATTCTCATACTAGGGATCTAAGAAGGAAATTGTTAATAGCTGAAGAAACTTTCAAAAAAATAAATAACCTTGATGATTTAAGCTACATTATAAACTTTTTGATATCCATCCATGAAGATAAAAGCAAGGTAATTAGATTAATACCATATGATAAAGAATTATTTATCATGTACCAAGAGAATAGTGAGGAACAGCAAACCAAGGAAGATAGTAAAAATTTAGGCGATATAACTATTTCTGGAAAAATAGAAAAAGCCTTTGTCATATGTCGTATCTCTAAGGTCTCCGAGTATAGATTAGATATTGAAATATTCGGTGAAGTAACTACTCCAACACAAAACGATACTGAGGTGTTAAAACTAAAACTTGAGAAATTAGGTCTAAAACCGATTACTTTAAATGTAAAGATATTTAAGGAGTAGAGTTTATGAAGAAAGCTGTAGCTTTAGAATATAACCCAGAGAGTATGGAAGCACCTCAAGTAATAAGTAAGGGTGTGGGTATATTGGCAGAAAAGATTATAGAAATTGCAAAGACTCATAACATACCTATCGTAGAGTCTGAGGTAGTTGAACCACTGATTTCTCTTAAAATAAGGTCAGAAATACCCCCTTATTTATATGAAGCGATAGCCGAAATATTAGCTTTCGTATACAAGTTAGCTAAAGAAAAATAACAAAAAGCCCCCAGGGGGTGCTGGGGACTCGATTGGGGGTGGGACAGTTGCTAAATTTTTCTTTAGGACACTATTATAATAATAAAAACAATAAATCAAATTTTCAAAAGAGAATTTCAGGAATTTCTACTAGAGTCAATACTCTTAAGTATGCTATCAATATCCATAACTTACTATCTCTCATATCCATACTCCTACCTAAAAGAAAAAAGAAAACCTCATAAAATGAAATTAAACATAAAAATCCCTAAATTTAAACTCCAATTCATAAACAAAAATCCTTAAACAGAAATTCCTCAAATCTCCGTTTAACTTCTTGATTTGTTTTGTCAACTTAGAATAAAATATGATCAATATGAGAACGCCACTAATGGTAGTTTTTTTGTTTGCTTGGATGTGTTATTCCTTAACCCAAGCTAGAGCAGATATATTTTCCGAACCTTCAAAAAAAGTGGATAAAAACACCGTAATACAGATACTTTCAAGAATTTCAAACAAAATCCTTTTCAAAGAATCTGAAGTTGTTTCTAGGTATTTTGATGAGTTTGTGCCAGAGCTTCTCAAGATAAAGACAAATTTTAAAGTTATACTTAGCTACACTAATGACAACCCCTTCATGTTTATTCAGCTATCTAATACAAATATCATCATAAGATCTGACATATTACCCCTACTTGAAGCCATACAAATCATACACTCAATAGAAAAAATATCATTTCTAGACAATTTCTCGAATTTTGAAGTCTTAGAGTATGGTGAGATCAACCTGTTAAAGCTAGATTACAAAGATAGAAAAGCAAGCCTAGTGGTTTTTGTGTCTAAGAATATATTACAAAGAATTGATTACTGGATCAACGCTAACAATGTTGAAGTAATCGTATGGTCAGCACTTTTGGGTTTTGATCCTGTTAAAGAAAAGAAAGATAAAATTTTTCTGAGTAGTGTCCTTTTTAACTTTAAAACTGAAAGGTTTGATAAATTCGACTTTTTTCCAATAAAATAGCTTTTAAGAGGTTTTGTGTATGCCCAATGTAGCTCCTACTAAACTCAATTTGATAGTAACTAAGGAGAGCCTAGCTTTAGCCAAAGACGGTAAAAACTTGCTAGAAGAAAAAAAAGAAGTTCTACTAGCAAATCTTCAGAATATCTTAAGAGAGTTAAAAACCGTTAGAGCAGAATTTGACGCACTTATTTCAGAGATATATTCTGAGTTCTTTTATGTAAAAAATATCTTAGGTGATGACCTTATAAGTAATGTTCTAAGGTCTTCTAATGTTAGAGAAATTGAGTTTGACATTCTACCTAAAAACATAATCGGTGTAGTTGTGCCTACTATAAAGAAAGTCCAGTTCGAAAGGGATACAAATATAGACATCTCAGTTTTTATCTCACCCCACAAGATAGAAGAACTAAAAAGCAAGTTCTATTTATTTGTCATGAAGATGATAGAAGTCATAGAAAAAGAATCTATAGTATGGAACCTTATAAAAGATTTAAAAAAGACACAAAGAAGGGTAAATGCCCTTGAGAATATAATTATTCCAGAACTTCAAGAAGATATAAAGTTTATAGTTGATTCTCTTGAAGATAGGGAAAGAGAAGTCATATTCCAGCTTAAGCAGATAAAGTAGGAGACAAAATGAGAACAATAAAACTACTAGCTTTAGGCGATATAGTAGGGGCTGACACTGTAAGTTACTTAAGAAGTTATTTGCCATCTGTGAAAGAATCACTAGGTATCAACTTTGTCGTCGCTAACGGTGAAAATTGTGCTCATTCTGGAAAAGGTATAACTAAAAAAGATGTGGAAGATTTAACTTCAGGTGGAGTTGATGTTATCACTGGCGGAAATCACACATTTGCCAAAAAAGAGGTATTCGAATTCATAAACTCTTACAAGAATGTTTTGAGACCTGCGAACTTTCATCCTTCGGTACCTGGAAACGGAAGTGTGATCATCGAAAAAAATGGCATTAAAATAGGTGTTATTAATCTCATGGGTAGGATTTTTATGGATTCTATGGTCTTTATATCCCCCTTTGAAAAAGCACTAGAAGAGATAGAAAAAATGAAGAAAGAAACCAATATTATAGTTGTTGATTTCCATGCTGAAGCAACTTCCGAAAAAGTTATGATGGGATGGTTCTTAGATGGTAAAGTTTCGCTCGTGTTTGGTACCCATACTCACATCCAAACAGCAGATGAGAAAATATTACCTAATGGCACCGGGTATATTACTGACATAGGGATGTGCGGTCGAGAAAAATCAGTAATAGGAACAAAAATCGAAGATGTCGAAAAAAGAATAATTTACGGATTACCTGAAAAATTAAACGAATCCAAAGAAGGTAAAATTGAACTTCAAGGAGTTATATCTGAGATAGATGTTGATTCCGGCAAGACAATAAACATCGAAAGATTTAGGTTATTATCTATTTAAATCAGTTACTCAAATTCTCAAAAACTGGGAAGAAAATAGTTTGAGTAAGTATTCTTTACATTTCTAGACCAAATGAATCAAAGATATCTTTGGATACGAACTTTCATATTCTATGTAGAATCAAAAACTTAAATCTCATGTTAATCTGTAACTCTGCCTAATTTAAGTAATATATAAATCAAGTCTCAATTTTTCTTGCTGTTTTTGGACCTCCTATGTATTCTTGAGTTCATTACAGTGTACCTAGGCACTTTCTTAAAATAGGTGTTAAACCCCCTACAAGTAACTATGTGAGTTACTTTCTAATTCAAGCAAGATGGGGGGTATTCTAGGGGGCAGAGCCCCCTATAAAATCTCTTAGGGATGGGTGGGAGTTACTATAGTAGGGTACTATACTGAAAAGCCAATTTGGAGTAATAGTGCTTAGAAGCCGAAAAGTTCATTTAGGAAATCTCTGAGAAACTTAATTTTGTCTTCGAGGTCTTTAGGATACGTATTTATAAATATTTGGTTTTGAGATTTTGGATCTATTGAAATATCGAATTTATTCGAAGATATAATTTCTAATACTCTTTCAGGGCTAGGTAAAAAGTCTTTACTGAACGTTATAACTATCTTATCTGCTGTTTCGTATAACTGTTCTAGTTTGTAGTTTTTTAGATATATCCTTAATTTTACTATTTCTAGGAGTTTATATATACCTTCGGGTACTTTTCCGTATCTATCTTCGATTTCTTTTAGGATATAGTTTACCTGATTTTCTGTGAACACCAAGTTTATCTTTAATAAAATTTCCATTTTTTCTTCTTGAGGTATATCTGATATCTCGCTAAAAACTTTACCGTATGATAGGTAAACAACCGGGTCGGAGTAGTAATCTATATTTGAAATTTCAGTATTTTCTGATATTATTCTCATTGTTTCTGATAGCATTCTCGCGTAGAATACATAGCCAACAGTTTTTATATTACCGTGTTGCTCTCTTCCTAAAATATTCCCTGCACCTCTTATCTCTAGGTCTTTCATAGCTATTCTAAAACCAGCACCTAAATCGGAATGTTCTTCTATCGCGTGTAGCCTTTTCATCTGGACTTCGTTTATTATATATCTGGAAGGGTATATAAAATATGCATATCCTTCTACTCCTCTTCTTCCTACTCTACCTCTTATTTGGTGTAGGTCTGCTAGCCCAAAAAGATGCGCGTTGTTTATTATTACGGTGTTGACATGAGGTATATCCAGACCAGATTCCGAAAGAGTTGTGGAGATCATTAGCTTGAATTTACTATCCATGAAATCTGAAAACGTTTTTTCTATGACATTTGGTGCCATCTGACCATGTAAAATACATATTTCTTCTTCTTTCAATATACCTAATGAGAGTATTTTTGATTTTAACTTTTCTATGTCTTTTATGTTATTGTTGACTACTAATACCTGACCATTTCTTTTTATTTCCTGAAGGATAGCGTTTTTTACCAATTCATCATTCCATTCTACTATAAATGTTTTTATATCTTTTCTTGTTACTGGTGGTGTAGTTATAAGAGAAATACTTCTAAAGTTGCCGAGTGCACTACCAAGTGTTCTAGGTATTGGGGTCGCAGAAAGATATATAGTGTCTATATTCTCTATACCTTTCAGTATCTCTTCCTTATGTACTACTCCAAACTTGTGCTCTTCATCTATCACTATTAGCCCTAAGTCTCTAAATTTACTTATTATCTGTTCGTTTACGATTCCGTGGGTTCCGATTAAGATATCTATCTCTCCTGAAGACAGTTTTTGAATGTTTTCTTCTATTTCTTTGTCTTTTCTAAGTCTGGAGATAACTCCTATTTTTACACCGAAGTGTCTAAATCTTTCGGAAAAAGTTTTATAGTGTTGTTCTGCTAAAACTGTTGTTGGTACTAATACTGCCACTTGTTTGCCGTTTAATACGTAGAGATATGAAACTCTCATGATTACTTCTGTTTTCCCAAAACCTACATCACCACATAATATTCTATCCATTACATTTTCTGAAGTAAGGTCTTTTTTTATTTCTTCTAGTGCTCTACGCTGATCCGGCGTCTCTTCAAATGGAAAACTGTACTCGAAAAGTTTAAACTCTTCAAAATCTACTCTAAGAGGTGTTTTCTTTTTCAACTTTCTTAGGGATTGTAACCTTATTATGTCTCTTGAAAATTTTAGTAAACTTTTTTGAACCTTTAGTTTTATGCTTTTCCAGTTGCTTTTATGAATTGAATCTATCTTAGGCTGATCTGAACCAATGTATTTTGTTAGAAAATTGAACTGCTCTGGAGGCACGTATAGAAGCTCTTTGTTCTGGTATTCTACTACTGCAAATTCTTTGTAAGTATCTAAAAATTTAAGTTCTCTTATACCTCTGAATATACCGATCCCATAGTTGGCATGGACAACATAATCACCTTCTTTTATGTTTTCAAAAAGAAATATATCCTTTAGTTCATCAGAAGAAATATCTACTTTAGTGACCTTATACTCGCTATACTCTTTATTGAATAATTCCTTGACAGTCAATATAAAGTAATTTGATGTTTCTATGCCTCTTGGTAAACTTGTATTTTCCAGAATCCAGATACCATCTTTCTTTCTGTTTGACTCGAATTCTTCCAAACCTATTGATGTAGAATTTATTCCATATTTATCAAAAATCTCTTTAGCTCTTTTGGTGTAAAAAGAATTAGGAGAAAAAAAATAACCGTTTTTGGTTTCGAGAAGTTTATATATGTGGTTCATGAGAAAAGAATAGTTAGGTGCTGAAAATTCATCAGAGGAAAAAATGGGGAAATAATCAGAAAATTTCACACTTAGTTCTCTAAAGAAATCTTCAGATTTCAAAAGTATTATGTCCTCTAAAGCTAGTGATAATTCGTTTTTACTTGAGAACTGTAATCTTGCTAGTTCTTCAGTAAAACTTAGATACTCTGTGTATACTACTCTAGAAGGATAACAAAAAACATAAGTTTTTTTGCCTATGGTTTCAAGCAGTTCTAGTAAAGAGATGCTTTCTTTTGAGAATATTTTCGAAACGTTGTTTTCTATAGGGGGTATTATAGTAATTTTATCTACAGTAGATACACTAATTTGACTAGAAGGATCAAAAAACCTTATAGATTTTATCTCATCGAATTCCCAAGTTATCCTTACAGGGTTCTCTACATTTGGTGGGAAAATATCCAGTACTGACCCCTTCAGAGAAAATGTTCCATAGTCTTCAACTTTTGAAACTCTTTCATATCCCATTTGTGAAATGATTTCTAGAGTAGTCGTAAGGTCTTTTTCTTCGCCAACTCTGATTATTTCTTCGTCAGTAACTAAACTCTTTCTTATAGATTTTAGCAAGACTGCTTCTTGGCATGAAATAATGACTGAATTTTCTAGTGTTTGTAATCTTTTAATAGTTTCCATCCTCTCTTTTGTTATATCCATGGTTGGTAGAGAGTTGGTCAGAGGTATAATGTTAAGTGGGGGAAAAATCAAAAGATTGAATGGAAAGTTTACTTTCAGCTTTTTATAAAAGCTTAACTCTTCTCTTGGAGCTAAAATAACCAAAATGTTATTTTCGGAAATAAAAGTTTTTAGCTCATCTGAAAGTAGAAACCTAATAATCTGAGGGTAACTAGAAATTTCCATTGTGTGCCTGAGGGGAGTCGAACCCCTGACCTCCAGACTCGCATTCTGGTGCTCTATCCAGCTGAGCTACAGGCACGAAAGTAAAAAAATAACCTTAGAATATCTTCTTTTCTTCACCCTTTAATATTCTTTTTATGTTTGGTATATGCTTGATTATGATGAATAGCATCACTATGAAAGTCAATGCTAAAAGTACATAGTTTTCCATAAAAGTCATGTTATAAACATTTGACACTAATAAGTAAGTGAAAACTGATATTGCGGCAGCTATTGAACTTATGGATACTATTCTGAATATTACCACAAATATTGCAAAAGTTATCACACCTATGAGTATACCTAGTGGTGTTAGGACAAGAAAAACACCTAAAGATGTGGCGATGCCTTTTCCACCTCTGAAGAGCAAGAATGGAGAAAACATATGTCCAAGGATGGCTGCCAATCCCACGAATACATAAACTTCTGGAAAGTTGAAAGAAATAGTTTTTGTTGTATAGAGGTATTTTACTATAATTGTAGGTATAGCCCCTTTCAGGGCGTCTAGTAAGAGTACTACTACTCCCCAAACTTTACCTACTGTTCTAAAGACATTTGTAGCACCTATATTACCACTACCTTCTTTTGTGATATCTATACCTTTGAGTGAGGCTATTATTTTACCGAAAGGTATTGAGCCTAAGATAAATCCAATGATTATGAAAATAACATCAGCCCACATTTTCTCCTCCTATTTTTCTATTACTTTAGGGACAACTATAAATGTATTATTTCTCTGTGGGAAGTTTTGGTATATTGTTTCTAAGTTATCGAAATTTTTTATCTCATCTTCTCTTGGAATGTTAGGTATATCTATGGGGTAGGGGGAGGGTTCAACACCCTCAGTGTTGAGTTCGTTTATCATGTTGACGAAATCAATTATGTTAGAAAATTCTTGTGTGAACTTTTCGATTTCTTCTTCAGAGAAATACAATCTAGAAAGTTCTGCAACTTTTTTTACGGTTTCTTTGTCTATCATAGGGGAAATTATCAAATAATGTTGATGAAATTTCAAACTCTTAAACTCTCCTCCCCAGGGATTCTATTTAACAAAAGTTTTTCCTTTTAAAAGGGAGTTATAGAGGGACAAAGTCCCTCTAAGAAAACAATTAGGTTGGGTGCCTTAGGCACTTTCTTAAAAAAATGGGGGTATTGCTAGGGGGCGAAGCCCCCTACA
>FWWL01006008.1_pt1 | contig 18080 bp, 16 predicted proteins | sample 2228331 | NCBI WGS metagenome assembly FWWL01 (sample SAMEA103939775, study PRJEB20133) | metagenome
GATATACGTACCAACCTCAATCCTTTCGGGAAGTCTAAAGGAACCGTCAGGTTGGATATTTGCCGAACTTCCTTGGCCCGTTTCCTGATTGAAAAAGACGACCGAGGCCTCCGTATAGGGTTGCCCGTTAAAGGTGACTTTGCCTTCCACACTTCCTTTCGGCTTTGTCTTTCGGCCCGTACAACCGGACAACACCAAGAGCGCCGAAAGGGCGACTGTCCACAACACCAGATATCGCCGACCCCAAACCATGGACGTTCCTCCATCAAAGTCAACCTGCTTTGCCCAACAGCAAAACACAAAGCCCCAGATTGAGATAACCGAGGGCAACACCAATCACTAACCTTGCGTGGATCGCTCTAGAACGATACCGTGGGAACTTCCCCATCGTAGCGGCACGCCAACCGCTTGAGATCCATCAGGTCGATCGTATCGCTGATGAACCGAACGCTCCCGTCCGTAAACAGGACGTTAATCCCACCGGGGTGCTCGGAATTGAGTACCGTGTTGTTTCGGTATTTATGCTCCGTCGCACCCGTCTGAACAATCTGCGAATTCGGCCCAAACCGAACACAGGTCGTACCCGTCTGCCACAAGTCACTACACCCGGCCGGATCGGTAATCGGTCGCGGGTGCCGGCTGCCGTACCATCCACCGTAGTAGTTCGATGTCCGATTCTTCCGGGCAACCAGTCCTGACTGTTCCCCCACCAAGATCGTGTTCGATGTCCCATCACGGCAATAGGCAATAGGATACGCCTCGTTGGCCGGCATCATACCGTTATTGCACGACCACCCGTGACCACAATCCTTCGTGCCGGCAGTTGAATCCGGACCCGGCACGGGCTGGGCAGCCCCTTGGATGCCGGCGTAATTGATCATCATCGTCTTACCGGGATCATTGTTTACCACAGGATCGTTCGCAATGTCAAACACCGGAATTGTCGTGGACGGACAACGATAAACAGGGATGAGAAGCTGGCTCAGCACGCGGCAACCCTGCAAATAGTTGCCCGTACCGGCCGCGCCACCGGCCATGAACGTATAGGGAAAATCACTGCGAAACGCCAGTTGGTCGTAAACCGTCTTCTGCTCAATGTAGGGCAGAATCAGCGTTCGCCAGTTTGTGCCGTTGGAATACCATTGTTCCCGAAGATTGAAAGAACCAGGCGGGAACGTCTTTAACACATCATGGTAATTGTGCAACCCCAAACCAATCTGCTTCAGGTTGTTCGTACACTGACTGCGACGGGCCGCCTCTCGGGCAGCTTGCACCGCGGGCAAAAGCAACGCGATCAAAATGCCGATGATGGCAATCACCACCAGCAGCTCGACCAGCGTAAATCCCCGTCGGATGGTAAACCCCCGATTACCCTTAACGCGGTTCATACAACACCTCCTGAACATTACCAGGAACCCGAATGACCCCACGAAACTACCCACGATTCTAATGACTCGACCAACCGTTTGCAATCTTTTTGCTTTCGCGATTTAAGGGACACGCTCACGAGCCTGAGCAACGTTCGCGTGCAAATCCGACAGTGCCACTTGACACTCTACAGTATTATCCATTTTTTCAGGGGTTCAAGTCTGGCCGTCCTTGAGAAATCGTGATACGATGCCTCAACGGGGGGGCGCAGTGTGGAAATCGCCTTTATGTCCCCCTCGGTTCCACGGAGTCAGCCTGGGAGCATTACTTATCGAGGAGGATCGATGTCATTCGCACAACGGAATCAACTGAACGCTATGACGCATCGGCCGTGGCTAACGGGATTTGTGCTGTCGATGATCCTCACTGTACTGACCGTCGGTTGTCATGAACCTTCGGCGGGTGACGGAGCGTCATCCAGTACTGCACGAAAACCTTTCGTAACCCAGCTTGACGGTAAGACCGAGGCGGAGACGGTTATCAAGTCCGAAGGTGCTGGCACCTCTGCGGAGATTGATACCCATCTGGATATCGCCATTGATGCCCCCACGGAATGGACCGTTGGAGACGAGGTCTCGATTCAACTTATCCTGAGCAATGATAGCGATCGCACCATTGACGGTCTGGAGCTACGCGCGGAGATTCAGTTTGGCCTGCAGGATAGTATCACCGAAGGCCACGTGGTTGTGCCCATTACCTCGTTGCCCGGCAAAACGACATATCACTCGATGGCCAATTTCGTGTCATCTCGTCCAGGAGTTTGGTACGTCAAAGCGGCCGTGTATCTTCGGGGTGAATTGATCAAGGCCACGACGCGAACTCTCTACATCCGCGAGGCCACCGTTCGACAGGAGCCAGAACCGGCCGAGGATACCGACGAGTCGCTTGGGCCCCCCCTGGTCGATCACCCGGAGCGATTGCAACGGCTTCACCCGGACTTCCCCATCTGGATCGACGCTGAAGGTCGTACCCTCGTCATGATTGGTCGGGTCTGCCAGCGGGAAGTCCCCTTGGAGTTATTTGCTTGCCTCAAAAACTCCAAGGAACATGAGTCCATCCTCTCGATCAAAACTCGAGCCTATATCGTCCATGCGGGTCTTTTGGCCCTCGGGGTCGAACCGGGACATCCCGTGCAGTTCTATCCCGAGTATCGCCCGGCGGAAGGGCCTGAAATCGAGATCATCGTGGCGTGGAAAGATGCGGGGGGTAACATCCATCGCATGCCGGCGCAACAATGGGTCCGTCATGCCCAAACCAAAGAGCCTCTCAAGCTTTCTTGGATCTTCACCGGTAGTCAAATCGTCAAGGACGAAGACACGGGAGAGCAGTATTACTACGCCGATAGCACGGGCGAACTGATTTGTGTTTCCAATTTTCCCTCGGCCGTCTTGGATCTGCCAATCCGCAGCACCGATAGTAACGAGTCGCTCCTCTTTGAGGCCTTCACCGAGAATATTCCACCCGTGGGGACACCGGTGACGCTTATACTCTCTCCAAAGGCATCGGCCACGCCGTCCACACCGGAGACACCATCACCCGAAAACGCCACTTCTCCCGTCAAGGCTAGCGAAACGGCACCGGATTCGTCTCGGCCTTCCGGTGAGGCACCGGCGGGATGAAAGGCCGCCTCTGGAATTTATTCATTTCTTTCCACTCTGACACGGACGCGACGGCACGCGTCCCTCCAGAACTTCGCAATGGAGGGCCGTGTGCGGTTGTGGGCGTGAACGAGCATGGATCATCAATCAGCACCTAGGCGGACGTGATGGTGCGTTCGCTCCAGAGCCTCGTAATGGAGGGCCACGCGCCGTCGTGGCCGCGTTAAAGGACAAAAATCCGGGCAAACTCCAGGAGGCTGCTTATCTTGCATGGAACCCGGATATGTGCCATAAACGAATGCGCCGTTTCGCAAACGCCAATGAGACGAAATGCTAGGGGGAATCGTGCGATGGATCAGACACAATTTCTGAGGAGCAAATTGCTCGAATGTCTTGGTGGGCCCTGGCCGGTACCGTGTGATCTCAATCCCGAGTGGGCTCAGGCAGAGGACAAAGGCGATTACACGCTGACCCGCGTCACGTACGAGGTTGAACCGGGCGATCGTGTCCCGGCCTTGCTTTTGGTACCCAAGGGTGTGGATCAAGAGCATCCGGCCCCGGGAATTCTTGTTTGGCATCAACACAACGGAGAATGGCATTTGGGGAAGAGCGAACCGGCGGGACTGGCGGGCAACCCCATGCATCACACCGGGGTATCCCTGGTGCGAGAGGGTTACGTGGTCCTCTGCCCCGATGCCCTGTGCTTTGAAGAGAGACAAAGCCCACACCTCAAGGGAGGCGATTACGAACGGTTTGTCTTTCTGCGGTATGTGGTCCAAGGAAAATGCCTGGCTTGGAAGAACATCTTGGATATGCGGCGGGCGGTGGACCTCATGGCCTCATTACCGTTTGTGGATGCCAATCGCCTGGGGTGCTACGGACATTCCATGGGATCGACGTTTACCTGGCTTGTCGGTCCGTGGGAAGAACGTCTCCGCTGCCTGGTAGGGAATTGTTGCCTCCCCACCTATGCCGCCATCCATCGGACGCATATCCTACACTGCTTTCCTAATTTCATTCCAGGATGGATGAAATATGGCGATACGCCGCACATAGCGGGCCTGATTGCCCCCCGGGCACTTCACCTCAATTTCGGTGAGCTCGATGGCGGTAGCCCGCTGCCCGAGGTCCGTGAAGGCATCGAAATCATCCGCGGTTTTTATCGCCAAGCCGGTGCGGAAGAGAACTTTCGGGCTTTTATTCAGCCCGGCGTGGGTCACGTCCTTTCGCCGGAAATGTGGGAACAAACCCGCGAATGGTTCGCCATTCACCTCAAGGGGCAGCGGCGTCCGGCCTAACCGCAATGGCCCGTCGAGAAACCCCGTGGTTATGCTTCGTCATCACCCAATGTCGATTTGCGGCGCAATAAATGATGATAGTGTTGGGCAAATCGATGGGCCTCATCCCGAACATATTGGAGCAGCCGTAGCGCGAACGAGTGGCGGCTCAATCGGAGGGGTGCGTCCCGATCGGGAAGATAAACCTCCTCTTCCCGCTTGGCCAAGGAAAGGATGAGCGGCCGAGGCCCACCCCAGCCTTCAAGGGCCGAAAGGGCCGCATGGAGCTGACCCTTGCCGCCGTCGATAAGCAGAACGTCGGGAGGCGTTTCGTCTTCTTCGCGGAGTCGGCGAAACCGGCGATAGACGACCTCCCGAATGGCCGCATAATCATCGACACCTTCCACGGTCCGGATACGATAGCGTTTGTAGCCCGGCTTGAACGGCAAGCCATCGATAAACCGAACAAGACTGGCCACCGTCTCACTGCCGGCAAGGTGGGCAATATCGACGCCCTCGATAGCCCGGGGTGGCTTGGGAAGTTTAAGAATCTTTTGCAGTCCGGCCAACCCTTTTTGGGGATCAACATGAAACGCCTCCGGCTGGACGTGGACGTCAATCTTGCCGCGCTCGTCCAACTTCTCGAGGTACTCGATTTCGTCGCGCAAACGGGCCGCCTCTTCAAATCGGAGGGCCTGGGCGGCCTCCTTCATTTCCCGACGCAGATCAAGAAGGAGCTGTTCCTTGTCACCCTCCAGAAATCGCTGGAGACGACGGATATCTTTTCGGTATTCCTCCTTAGAAATTCGCAGGTTGCACGGGGCCGAGCATTGGTTGATCGACGCCAGCAGGCAGGGGCGGAACCACCTCCATTTGGGGTCGTTCTCTTCGATATCCAGCGAGCAGGTGCGAAATCGGAAAATCTTTTGCAGGACCTGAAGGGCCCCGCGGAGGGCCCTTGGGCTGGTGAACGGCCCATAGAGTTTGGTGCCCCGTTCATGGGGTTCCCGCGTGAACACAACCCGCGGAAAATCCTCTCGCACGTAGATCTCCAGATAAGGAAAGGTCTTGTCGTCCTTGAGTTCCTTGTTGTACTTGGGCTGGATATCCTTGATCAGGCGTGCTTCCATGAGCACGGCGTCCACTTCGGATTCGGCCTCGATGTAATCGATGTCGCGAATCTCGCGGACAAGCCGGGCGGTTCGAGGGTCCTCCGCCGCCGCTTTCAGAAAATAGCTGCCGGCCCGGTTACGGAGATCCTTCGCCTTGCCGACGTAAATGACGCGGCCGGCCTCGTCCTTCATCAAATAGACCCCGGGTTTGTGCGGGAAACTCCGAACCTTAAGAGCAGCCGGCGATCTCGTGTGATCCGAATCCGCTTCCGACATACCGCAACTCCGAGAGACCATCCTTCACATGATTATACGACCTGCCGCAAAAGAAGGGTTTTTGCCCTGGGCGAGCGACCCACATCCGGGCGATACCGGACCGGTTGTGCAGAAAAGCCTTAACCGCCTATCTTCGTGGTATGGGCTACCGCCAAACGGGTATGCGCTAGCGAGAAACCATGTCAACAATTATGATAGAGAATTGGAACTGGTGATGGTGAAGGGCAAACTGCATGGCGGTTCCCCTTCCCGGCAGGTCTTGGCCCCCATTTTTCTTAGGTGATGGCAATGGCTCGGAGAACACTTGACCGGAAGGCCTTGCGGCAGCAGGCCGAGGCTGCGGAAGCGTTGCAAGGTGAAACAAGTTCGGAAAAGGCACCTGCCAGGACTCGACGCTCGAAACCAAAAGTCAAAAAACAGACCAAGTTGGTTGCCCTGTGGGGTGTCTTCAATCAGGCCTTGGTGGAAGTTCAGACCTTTGACTACTCGCGGCGACCTGATGCTGAAAAATTGGCCAAGGAGCTTTCGGAAACCAAGAAAGTACCCCACTTCGTTCAACTCGTCAAGCGCCAGGTTGAGGTCGAAATCCCCAACGAAGAATGATGGACAACCAGCCTGGCTGCATTCACGCGGCGGGTGTTGCCCGCTATCGCCGAGCGCGGGGCCAGTGTCTCGTTGCATTTTCTTAGCTTAGGGAAACCTTAAGGATGAAAGAGCCAACGGGCGGTGTAGGGAAGGTATGAGGGAAACGTTGCGATGACGCGAAACAGAACCATCGGCTTGGGAGTGCTCGGCTGCTTGCTGGTGTTCGCCGCGGTCCAGATTCTGGGTGTCACCACCGGATGCCAGAAGTCCGCGACGCAAGGCGGTTCGAAAGGTTCCGAGGTCCCATCGCTTGTCTCCGGTCGTCTGCCGGAGCTGGGGGACTATCTCCCGCCGCTCGATGAGGGACGCTTGGAAGTGGCCCCACCAAAGGACTGGGTCGTGTCGCCGCGTTCGGAAAGATACATTGTCCGATTCCAAGCCGATAGCGGCAGTACGTATCCTACCGTGCTGGTCGTGGGAACCAACAGCGAACGATTCAAGGCAGTCACGCCCGAGAACCTGGAGGCCTTTGCCAAGTCTGTAGCGGCTGAATTGGAATCGGCCGGCACCAAAACAACAGTGAAGATGGGCCGGGTCGGGGACCTGATTGGCGTTACTTATACCCGTCGGGCGAAGGTCAAGGACAATTTCGGCGGGATTGTGGAACGTCTCTTTTTCGATACGGTCGTGGCAGGCCGGAGGTACCAGTTTGAGCTCCGCTGCCCTCCCGAAATGGTGGGGCTCGCCGAGCCATACTTCTATGCCATCGTCAGCGGCGCGAAGGTCCACGCCGTTGGAGAACTGGAGAGCGAGGAGGTAACCGAGGCTCCCCCGAAGGCGGAGGAAAAACCTGCTGCCCAGGGTGAGCAAAAGTCCGCCGAAAAGCAACGGCCCGCTTCGGAACAGGCGAAGTCTGAAGCTCTCAAGCCCGAGGCAAAGCCGTCCCATAAACCGGCCGGGGAAAAGACGCCTCCGCCAGAAAAGAGCCAAGCCAAACCGGCAGAGCAGGCGCCGACGGAAAAGCCCAAAGAAGAAACCAAAGCACCGGAAAAGCCTCCCGCAGAGCCCCAACCGGCGAAAGAGGCCGCTCCGGAAAGTAAACCCGAGGAAAAGCCCAAGGAAAAGAAGACGGAAGACCTACTCAAGGATGTCGATGCACTCTTACAGTGATCCGAGGAAGGGCGGGAGGTCAGTCGCGGCCGACAAAATTTTGCCCGGATATCGACATCGCGTCCGCCTCTGATCACAATGAAAAGCAAGTCTGCTTTGTCAGAAATTGTCGTTTGCCAGGGAGGCGGTCATTGGGCGAAAGGACAATCGGTCGTCTTGAGGTATTCGTTTAGCACATCTTTTTGTTGGGAAGGCGAACGATGCATTTCGAACCTGGTCACACCGTCGGAATCGATCTCGGGACCACGTTTTCGGCAATCGCAATTCTTGATGATGAGGGAAAGCCGCGGGTCATTCCCAACGAAGATGGGGACATTGAAACAGCCAGCGTGATTCTCCTAGCGGATAGTGGACACGTCATCGTTGGCCCCAATCGGATGCGGGCGGCCATGGAAGACCCGCAAAACGTCATCGAGCGGATCAAACGCTACATGGGGATGCCCGACTATCGAAGGACCTTCGATGGCCGGGAAATCTCGCCCGAGTTCATCTCTGCCCTCATCTTGAAGAAGCTTCGCCAAGATGCGGAAAAACAGATCGGCAAGATCGGCAATGCCGTGATCACGGTTCCCTATTACTTCAATGACGCCCGGCGAAAGGCCACCCAGGATGCGGGCCGCATCGCCGGTTTGAACGTCATTGACATTATGAACGAGCCGACCGCGGCCACGCTGACGTATGCCTACCGCGAGGGTGTGCTGGGAAACCCCGAGGTCCGCATGGACAAACCCAAGAAGGTCCTCGTGTACGACTTGGGGGGTGGAACCTTCGACGTGACCGTGGTCGAATACACGCCCACCCAGTTCCGCGTGTTGGCGACCGATGGTGACGTCCAGCTTGGCGGTGTGGACTGGAATGACCGCCTCCTCGATTATGTCGCCGACACATTCAAGCAGCGACATGGGATCGACCCACGCGAATCACCCCAGATGATCCAAATCCTGCGGAATGACTGTGATCTGGCAAAGATCGAACTATCGGAGAAGACGGAAACCGTCATCCACTGCCGCTACGAAGGGCGGGCCGTTGACGTGCCGATCACCCGCGAATTGTTCGACTCACTTACGGCGGATTTGCTCCAGCGGACGGCCGATACAACCCTCTTGGTACTAGAGGAAGCCAAGGTCCGTCCCGAAGAACTTGAGGCCATCGTCCTCGTGGGTGGATCGACCTTGATGCCGCAGGTGCCGGCCATGATTCGGCGGATTCTCAATCGGGAACCCTATCGCGGTATTTCGCCTCACACGGCCGTGGCAGAAGGTGCTGCCATTCACGCGGCCATTCTTGAAGCAAAATACCGTGGTGATCAAAGTGAACTGGCCGAGCGAATTCGCCGTCGTTTGCAGCTTGTCCAACAGGAAAACGTCAATTCCCACGGCCTTGGCATTGTGGCCCTTGATCCCAAAACGGGCAAGACGGTTAACCACATAATGATTCCGCGAAACAGTCGGATTCCCATCGAGGTCCGTCGTATTTTCAAGACCACCAAAGACAACCAAGAGCGGATCACCGTCCAGGTCCTGGAAGGTGATGCACCCGATCCCTTTGCTTGCTCCCTGTTGGGTAAGTGTCGCATCACCGATTTACCGGCGGGTCTTCCCAAGGGATCGCCGGTGGAAGTGACGTATGCGTTCAGCGCGCAAGGCCGCGTGATTGTGACGGCCCGAGACAAGACGAGTAACCGCGAGGCACGTATTGAGATCGAACGTCGTGGCGTTCTTCGCGATGAGGAAGTGGATGCACTGTCGCGACTGGCCAACGAGTACAAGGTTGAATAGGACCGGCAACCATGGCCAAGAAGCCGATCGATGTTTATCGGGATTGGTTGGGGATTGAGGATACCAACCGACCTCTCAATTACTATCAGCTTTTGCGTCTGCCACTGTTCCATGATGACATCAATGCCATCCGGGAACAGTACCGCAAGCTGAACGCCTACGTGCGAAAGTTCGCAACGGGCGATTACGCCTTCGAGTCACAGCAACTCCTCAACGAACTGGCCAAGGCGATGCTGTGCCTGACCGACGTCCAGCGGAAGCGCGAATACGACGCGATGCTGGGCCGAAAAGACTTCGGCGAAGGCGTTCGCCGAACCGTGGAGGAGGTCCTCCTAGCCAACAAGACCATCACGCCGGAGGCCTTGGAAAGGGCGAGGCGATTTACTCAGGCCGTTGGGTTGGCCGTCCACGAGGCGATCATTCAACAAAAGCTGGCCCCGCCGGAGGCCGTGATGCAGGCCTATGCCGAGTCGGAAGGCTTGCCCTATCTCGACTTGGAAGACATGACCATTGACGAATCGCTGATCAATGTCCTGCCTCCGGCGTTTGTTCGGCAGAATTCATGCGTGCCGGTGATGATCGACGACAATCAGGTTCTGGTGGCGTCACCCTTCCCTATCAATCCGGATGTTGAAGAACAGTTGCGTCACCGTTTCGGACTCCCCGTAAGAACTGTGATCACCACGCCTGCCAGCCTCAATGCCGCCATACTGAAGTACTATTCAGGTCGAGGTGGCGCAGCGACATCGCCCGCCCCGGCCCGCGGTGGTTCGACTCCGGCCACAAGTGCCGCTTCAAAGCCATCGGCGGCGCCGCGGACACCTGAGCGGTTTCGGCAGGATCTCCAATATGCAATTGTGGCCTTCAACATGACGGTGATCCTGGTGATGCTTATTCAGTTCTTCCTGCGCCCGATGTACGGCTTCGGGGCACTCTTAGGGGCGTTTTTCATTGCTGCCCTCGTGGGTGCCGCGGTGGGCGCCGGGACGTTCTTTTACCGCTCTCGGCAACCGTAGGAAGCAAACGACAGGTGCAAGCGACAAACCATCACCAGGTAGTCGCCGGGCGACGGGCGACGATTTGCCGGGCCGCTTGGAGTCCCGCTTCCAAGATGGGATCGTCCGAGAGAGGTGCTTTGTCGGCATCGGTCGTGCCCGGATTGGGGCGCTGCCAGACTAGCCCTCCTGAAGAAACCGACTGATCAACGGGCCGCGCCACCGTCTGAACCCGGACGTCCGGTATCACGCCCCGGCCGGAATAGGGTCGGCCTTGAGGGGAAAAGAATCGGGCCGTTGTCAGCCGCAGACCCGAATCACCGAGATTCAGGGGGAAAATCCCCTGGATCGAGCCTTTGCCATAACTCGGGACACCCACGACCGTCCCCCGCCCTTGATCTTGAATGGCTCCCGCGAAGATCTCCGCAGCACTGGCACTCTCGCGGTCAATCAAAATGACCAGAGGAACTCGCCACGTGCCTGTATCGTGCGCGTTGTAAACGAGATTCTCCTGCGGGTTACGACCACGGGTACTCACAACGACACCTCGCGAAAGGAAGAGGTCAGCGGTTTCCACGGCCGCTCCCAAAAGTCCGCCGGGATTACCACGCAAGTCAATGATTAGTGTTGACATCCCCTCCTGCGCAAGTCTCTGCAACGCTGCCAGGACATCGGTCGCCGTGGTTCGCTGAAAACTCAACAAGCGGAAATAACCGATCTTAAGATCCGGGTCGATGATTTTGACATCGGTGACGCTGGGAACCTCAACACGAGTCCTGCGGACCACAACTTGACGAGATTGCTCATCCTTCCCAACCACCGTTAATGTGACCGTTGAACCCTCTGGTCCCTTCAATTGGTCCGCGGCCCGGTCCGGCGACAAATCCTTAACACTTTGCCCATCGACACCGACAATCCGTTCGCCCGGACAGATACCACTCCTTTCCGCCGGGCTTCCCGGAATCACCCGCAACACAACCAGGGCATCCTCTTGTGGGCGCAATTCAATTCCCAGGCCGACGAAGTTACCTTCGATCTGGGAATAAAGTTCCGAAAGTTGCGCCGGCGTAAGATATGCGGAATAGGGGTCCAGGGCGTTGACCATGCCGCAAACCATTTCCATGACGGTGGCCTGCGGCGACAAGCCAATCCGTTCGCGCAACCAATTTGCCACCCGGGTTGTGGCCTCGGTAGCCGCCATCCTCGATTGAACATTTTGGGCAGGAACGACCAGGGGTAAATCTCGGGCCGTTGCCGCGGTGGCCTCCGGAGAGATGGAAAGCTGATGGGCGGCCAAGAATTTCGGCTCCGTCAACGCAATCGCCACCGCGTGAACGCCTTGTTCGTACAGGTAGCGCCACCCCGGTGACTCGACGTAGTGGGCATGGATTTTGAGTAGGACTTCGTCGTAAATCTGAAACACTTCGGCAGCACTGAGACGACGGACCAGGTCCAAGTAGGTCCGGTCGCTGTGGCGCCGTAGGAGATCGTAATGGAGCCGGGCTTCATGAAACCGTTGTTCCAAGACTTTGTCATCCGGGAATTGCCGCAGGGCATCCTCGTAAAGGCTTAGGGCCTCCCCCCAACGGGATTGGTGTTCGAGGCTCAACCCCTGTTCCAGGATGGACTTTAGTTGCTCCGCTGCGGGAATGACCAGGGTAGTGGCGTTTTCAGTATCCCCGGCAGAGACACTAAGTCCACCCCATCCCGCAAAACCCGCACAAAGGGCAAAAAGGAAAAGGATGGTCTTTGTTAGAACTGGGATGCCCCAAGGGCCACCACGTCGCCGCTGACGAGACGCCTGGATATCCATTCTTTGCCGCCGACTGTCGCGTCCTTGTTGCATAGGGAGTCTAATCCAAGGTTAGGGGACGGACGTCTTGTGACCTAAGTCAATTCGCGAGTTGGGTAGATATGGCGACTTGTTCGCCTGTTTTGTCCGGTGCAGCCGTTCCGTCTATGGGGACAAAACGCCTTTTTGCACCCGAAGCGCGGCATCGCTCGTCATCCCATTGACGGACTCGAATGAGTATATCTTACGAATCGGAACCATGCAAAAACACTAACCGAGTTTTGTCGGTGTTTTATCGATACGATTGGAATAACCGACTCTCGACCTGCCGGAAGTAAGGACCATAGCAAGAATGCACCGAAAACGGCAATGATCGGTTGTGGCGAGGCTGCGGTTTACAAAAACATCCCGCACAACGGCGGGATGTGCACTGCAACAGTGAACACTCAAAACATTTCAAGCGAAACGAGGCTTAAACGACCTCAGACCTTAACAGCCCGTCGCTTTTTGACTGACTCGATCTGTCGATAGGCCAACACCAAGGCATCCCGGGCCAGTTGCCCGTCGAGAAACTTTGATGGTTCTCCGGTCTTGATTGCCCGTACCACTTCCGCCAATTCTGCGGCAAAATCATCGACCGGATCGGTCGCCGGTAACTTGGGCCGCTTAACCTTTCCGTCCTCTGTGAGGATGGTAACCGGCACATTCATCCAGGAATCGAAGACCAGCGTCGCCTTTTCGAGATGGATTTCGTACCCGTTCGTAAACGGCCTACCCTGCTGCATGATGACGCCGCTGGTAGCCGTGACCACCAGCCGGGGGTCATCATAGAGGAACTGAGTGTTAAAGAACTCCGGTACTTCACCCCGCATTCGACCCACGCTGTGGACGGATTTCGGCATGCCGAACAGCAAGCGAATGAAATGGGCATCATGGATGTGCAGATCGATCGCCGGACCGCCACAAACGTTGGGATTATAAAAGTCCGGCAACCAGAGAGGATCGGAAATGATCCGGGTGAACTGACCGCCAAGACACGCTCCGTACCGGCCACTCGTTACGGCATCATAGGCAAACCGGTAGGCTGCGAAGAACGGCAAAACATGGCCGATAAGGAGCATCTTTCCTTTTTTCTGGGCCGTCTTCACCATCCGGTCGGCATCGGACGTCGTCAGGGCGATCGGTTTTTCACAGAATACGTGTTTGCCGGCCTCTAAAGCGGCTATGGTCGCTTGTGGGTGCAAGGCCGGAGGAAGGCATATATCGACCACATCGACATTCGGGTCCTTGAGAAGCTCCTCAATCTCGGAATACTTGGCAATGCCGGAAAGGTCCATCTTGCGACCCTTCGGTCCGAAGTTACCCTTAATGGATCGCCAGTCACCGGCCAGCCGTTCGGGTATCTTCTCGCAAATGGCCACCACTTTGGCCCCCTTGACCTTCTGGTAGGCCAAATAGTGGATCATCCCCATGAACCCGATGCCGACAATTCCCACGCGGACCATATCAGATCTCTCCTATTCTGACGGTTTGACAAACGACCCACCGAAACGGCGTTTCCACTTCACCTAAGGAGTCTCGCTGGCTTTTCATCAAGCCATGCTTGCTAAATCTCTGTGTGGATCACGTCCAAGAAACGTGAATAGGCATCGTCCCATGCTTGGACATCACGCGGCGTATATTCGTCCATCGGAAAACTCTCTCGCACGATCTGTCTTGCCTCGGCGATATTTCCGACTTCACCTGCGGCGACCGCCTGCATCATGATGTTCCCGATGGCTGTGGCCTCGACGGGCCCCGCCAAGACGGGTCGGCCACACGCATCCGCGGCAGCCTGACAAAGCAGCCGATTCTTGGTCCCGCCACCGACAATATGTACAACCTCGATCCGGCGCCGGATCAATTCTTCACACATCTCCAGGACATGCCGGAACTTCATGGCGATACTGTCGAGAGCACACCGCAGGACGGCACCTTCGGTCTCAGGCACCCGCTGATGCGTGCGACGCGTGAATTCCCGAATCGCCTCCGGCATATCGGTGGGAGCAAGGAACATCGGATGATCCGGATTGATGAAACTCACCAGTCCTGGGGCCTCCGCCGTTAGGCGATTCAAATCTTCCCAGTCCCAACTGCGACCGGCTTGGTTCCAAACACGACGGCATTCCTGGACCAACCACAGACCCGTGATGTTCTTGAGAAGTCGAATCGTGTTTCCCACACCACCCTCATTCGTGAAGTTGAGAGCCAACGCTGTCTCGTTAATAACCGGCTCGGCAACTTCCACGCCCATCAAGGCCCAGGTCCCCAGGCTGATATAGCACCACTCGGGAACGCCATCACTCGTTCCCCGTGCAGGCACGGCCATCACGGCACTGGCCGTGTCGTGCGACCCCGGTAAGACGACCTTGGCGTTCTGCAATCCTGTCTCGGCTACCAGACTCGGGCGGAGTGCCCCGAGAACCGTCCCCGGCTGGACAATCGGACCGAGAATCTTGGTCGGCAAACCGAAACGTTCCAACAATTCGGTGGCCCAACGCCGCTCCTTGGGATTGAAAAACTGCGTCGTCGTGGCGTCGGTAAATTCGTTGCATTTCTCGCCGGTTAGCATCCAATGAAAGAGGTCGGGCATCATGAGAAGCCGTTCCGCAATATCCAACAGCGGTGAAGCGGCTTCCTTCATCGCCAGAAGCTGATACAGCGTGTTCAGTTGCATGAACTGCAAGCCGGTCTGCCGGAAGATCTCCTCTTTGGGAACGATCTGAAAGGCTCGCTCCATCATGCCGTCGGTGCGGTGGTCACGATAATGGTAGGGATGACCGACCAGCTCGTCATTTCGATCCAATAGGCCAAAGTCCACACCCCAGGTGTCCACACCGACGCTGGCGATGTTGGCATTAAAACGCGAGGCCGCGGCATAGAGACCCGTCCGAATGTGGGTCCACTGCCCGAGCAGGTCCCAGTAAAGCCTATTGCCAACCTCGACGGGCCCATTTTGAAAGCGATAGACCTCTTCCAGACGCAGGTGTCGGCCATCAAAGGAGCCAACCACATGCCGCCCACTGGACGCGCCCATGTCGATTGCTAGGAAAGCTTTGTTCGCCATGTCCAGTCATCCACTATGTTCAAAAAACCTCGAAATCAGGAGTCTCTAAGCTCATTGCTCTTTTATTTCACCCGTCAGACACGGGTTAACAGACCCGGCTAAGCCATAGGCGAATCACTTAAGTTCCTTTTGATTGTGGACAACTCAACGGGGGTTTTCCAGTCCTATAAGATGACTGATAGGCCGAATATAGATTCATTAACCCACACGTCCACAGCATTTCACAGCACAGTGTGACCGGACGACGTGTGCGCCGTCAAGCCCCACGTGTCCCGCTTGCAATTTCTGGGATTGTAACGCCTGATAACACTCGACGCCATATGCCCAAAAGATCGTCCAAACAAAACCGCCCCGCCTCAACCGCTGCCAATGTGTCCTGTCAATTTCCATCTCCGGGGGAAGTGGCGCAAATTCGGCGATATTTGCGGGCATGGTATCGCCGTCATGGACGGCGGTTTCCCTGGCGGGTGACGCACGACCCCTACGCGATCTGGGTCAGCGAGGTCATGCTTCAACAAACAACGACCGCGGTCGTCGAAAAGTATTTCGAACGGTTTCTCAAACGGTTTCCAACGGTCCAGGATCTGGCCCATGCGGACGAAGAGGAGGTGCTGCGGCTTTGGGAAGGTCTGGGCTACTATCGACGTGCCCGCCAGTTACACGAGGCCGCCAAAGTTGTCGTGTTTCAGTATGGCGGCATCGTACCCCAGACTGTCGAACGTTTGATGAAACTCCCCGGTATCGGACGTTATACGGCAGGCGCCATTGTCTCCCTGGCGTACAATCGCCCGGCACCGATCCTTGAGGCCAACACCCGGCGGCTTTTTGCCCGTTGGTTGGGTCTGGATGGCAGCAAGCCTAATCGTTCCCAGGACCGCCTTCTCTGGCAGTTCGCCGAGCACCTCTTACCGAAACATGAGCCCGCGGTTATCAACCAAGCTCTGATGGACCTTGGACACGACGTGTGTTTGCCGTCCGAACCTCGATGTCCCCATTGCCCTATCGCCAAGTTTTGCCGAACGTTCCAGAACGGGTGCATACCTTCCCCAACGAGGAACAAGACCGTCTTCACCACAAGGCACGAGGTGGCCCTTTTGATTGAACACGACCATCACCTGTGGATGGTCCGCTACGGGGCAGGCGGTCGTTGGGCGGGTCTATGGGATGTCCCCCGAATGGTGCTGGCTGAGAATCCGGTCTATATCCCAACGCCAGCCAAAATGGAGCTTGCCTCCATTGTGCAAGCCGTGCAAACAACGTGGACGTTCCCTTTAATCGGTAAAGAACATTTCCTCCGGCTTCGTTATCCGATCACCCGGTATCGTGTCGTCTTGGATGTCTTTCTGGCCGAGGTTCTCGGTCAATTCAGGCACACGCCGACCTCCCTCCCTTCAGGCGTTGACGAAGCCCGCTGGATTCCCTTCCGTCAGGTAGAACAACTTCCACTTCCCAGCTCAACGCGGCGGGTCCTGAACACCTGGTTTACCCCGGGTGATCCTCCTAGGTCATAGTATGCTTGACCCGGTCCCGCACGAAACAGGTGGATCCTGCGTCCCTTAAGAGCTTTCGGATGTGGCCTAGGTCCCCTGCGCCACCGGTTCGGCCATGGCCTCGGCCCCGCTCCTCTCTTGATGAATTTCCACCAGGCTTTTTGCCGGGATGTTGATCTTGAGGAGAGGGGCAATCTCGGCAAACTCTTCATCCACCCGCTGAAGGACCTCGGCCACATTGGGGAAACCCTGCCGAAACAGTCGGGCATAACCGGCGTCAAAGCGGGGCTGTTCGTGCCAGATGGCATCACTGACAGGCGGTAGCGACGCGGAGAGGGCCACGATCATCGCCCCTAGATCGCTGTTTTGCGCTTCCGAGGCGTCAAGCAAGTGCGTGGCAATGAGCTCGATGAACCGATCCGGAAGATTCCATTTCCTGCCCACCCAGACCGCCGCCTCGGCATGGTCCCAACCGCAAACCGCCCGCTCAACGGTGGACAGCCGCCGTTGCCCCTCGTTCCGTGCCGTGAGGAGTTGTACGTAGAGATCGGGTACCTCTTTGGCGAGTAACGGAACCGCCATATCCTGCAAGAGGGCCGCGGCAAACAGCCCCTCGCTTTCTTCCAGGCGGCAAATTTTTCCCATTTCTCGGGCAAACAAGGCCCGGCGAAGCGAATCTTGCCAAAGGCTACGGAGATCAAAGGGGCCGCACTTCGGGCACGGCATCAAACTGAAGACGGCACTCCAGAGGACAAAGTTCTTGATGGTCTTGGTACCAACCAGGGTAATTCCTTGCTTGACACTTGAAATCTCTCGTGGAAATCCAAAATATGACGAGTTGACGAAACGTAACACTTGACTTGCCAAGCCGGGGTCGGCCTCGATCGGCACGGCATATTCGGCCGGTCCGGCTTCTGGGTCTTGAGAAACCTGTAACAAATGGATGGCACTTTGCGGCAGTGCGGGTAGTTGTGCATTGGCCAGTAATTTGTCGAGCGAAAATGTCTGCAACCGCGACATATCGCCTCCGATCTTTCGTTGGGTGAAAGCGATTACCATCCCCGATATCCCGGCAGAGACTCTCAATGGGGAGAGGGCCCGTGTGATCAAAGGATTCCTATATAAGCCTAGAATGCCCCAAGTGGTTGAGCAAATTGTGACTCAAAAAAAGAGGAGTCACCGGAATTCCCCATAGGTGGCAAATTGCCCGATTGATCAGCAATACCGAAAAAGGCGTTACCTGTTGTCCTGCCATCAGAGAGACACGTAGCCCGTCCTCAAGGACCCCGGATCTGGGGTTTACCCAGTTCTTGGTGGTTTGAGATGGCCAGGACAGCGCCGACCCCTCCAAGATGGATAATGGTACACCATCAAAATTGGAGGGACGCACGCCGTCGCGTCCGCCGAGGTACCGATTGATGATCCATTGTGATTCGCGGCCACGACGGCGCGTGGCCCTCCAAAGCAGACTAT
>FWWL01006010.1_pt1 | contig 18062 bp, 19 predicted proteins | sample 2228331 | NCBI WGS metagenome assembly FWWL01 (sample SAMEA103939775, study PRJEB20133) | metagenome
GACCCCTGGTTGTCTTAACTGATGCAGCATAGCGGGTTTGAGCAGTTCTTGGATTGAATCAACTAACGTACACTCATAACCAAGATGGCTAAGTGCCTATGCTAACGCTTGCGAAAACGTTCGAACTCCCCCAGTTTTTTTACTGGAGGTTATGATTACTTTGGGTTTTTGCATAAGTCGTTTTTGTGGCCTCAGTAGATTCCTTGAGAAGCTTGATGGCAAGCCAGGCGAGCAAGTAAAAGGCGATGTATAAAGGTAGCTTTTCCACAAAGTAACCCACGTTGCTACGGGGTAGGAAAAGAAAGCTGGTAAGCACGCTCAGCCAAATAAACCTAAAAAAAAGTGACTGAACCCCTTTATATTCCATATAGGAAGCCACCAGCGCCACAAGTATACTGCCAATGATTACCCCAAGCCAGCCAAAGTCTATGTATAGCTCATGCAAATAGTTCGATCCCGTGCCATAAAACAGATCTTCCCTTGCTTGATTTTCGTAACTGCTCAGCACCCTATCAAGGGTAGCCACAGCCCCTTCGATACCCCATACATTCACACGGTAGTTCTCTGGGAGTGGTATTGAAAAGGGAATGGCTTTTAGTATCACTGAAGCGAATACGTACGACTGGTTGCGTTGTATGTCGTACCGTTCGTATTTTTCCAGAATGGGTATGGAGGAACCATTCATGACAAGGGCCTCAAAACGCTGCTGTGAAGCCACAATGCTGGTATCCCTTGTCAGTGCAGGCAAGATTATGAATAAAGCCAGTACACCAAAAGCCACCGTAGCTTTTGAGGGAGACAATTTATAGTTCAGGCGACTAAAATACAAAGAATATAAGAGCGGTACCAGGGCTAAAAAGATAAAGATCCGGCTGTAAACCAAGGAGATAAGCAGACGTGGAAATAAAACTATAGCTACCAAAAGCAAAATCCACTTGAGTGGAATGTGTCTTAAGTTCACGCTGAGCGCTAAACAAAAAAAGCTTAGGGCTGCATAGAAAAAAAGCTGCTCTAAACTGCTAATGGGCTCGGTGAGCCCATATTGTCCTCCTCGGCGACTCAAAAAAAACTGTACAGCTAGCGTTGCGGTTATTGGGAAAAGTAGCAAGCTAAAATACAGCGCTGCCTTGAAAACAGTGCGAGATTCCTTTGGGGATAAACCGGACACTGTCTTCTTGAGCAATCTACGCCGAGCTAACCCAAAAGGCAGATAACCGATGGTAAAGGCAACGATGCCCACGGAGAGCATGTTTATTTGTCTGGTTAGGTCATATTGGTAGTATCCAGTATATAGCCCGTACAAAACTGGAATGACTTGAAAGAGGGCTAGCGAATATAAGAAGAGCGAAGGTGTGGATGCTATACCAAATAGCCTGATACTTAGTGCCAAGCTAAGGGCAAAGCAGATCAAAAGTGTCAAGCTGAAAACACTTAGCAGCACCGTCATATCTCAACAAGTCCTTTTGTACAATAACATTTGTAGTGTAGCGACTGTTTCAAGGATTTCACCTTGGTAAGATTATGACCTGCATAGATCATCAAACTGAGTAAGCTTGAAAAAAAATCGTATTGAAACACTTCTCGGTATATATTCCATTGCCATCCAATCGCCTTGGTTTTTGATGCAGACACACTCCGATGAGTCTTGCGATAAAAAGCCAATGGATTTGGGGTCGAGTAGGCTCGGACAGCCTTTTTTATAACCTCTAACCACATGATGTAGTCCTCGTGCTTTATTTTTTTTTGTAGAAACTTTCCCAATATAGAGCTTTTGTACATCCCTGTTAGGTTTCCAATCGGATTAAAGTGCAGCATGTCTTTCAATTCAACAATGGGCTTGTTTTGAACTATCCCATTTACGACTCCCTCCTCGTTCATTACATAGTACGGAGAGAAAACCACCAAAGAACTGTTCAACCTTGCTAAATGTAATTGTTCTCTAAGTTTGTTGGGATGCCAGACATCGTCGGCATCGAGAAAGGCTATCCAATCACCACTGGCTTGAGAAATAGCTCTGTTTCTTGAAAGAGCTACGCCAAGGTTTTCTTTATTCTCAATAATTTCAATTCTGTTTTTAAAGGAAGATGAAGTAAATTCCTCAAGTATGTATCGAGTCTTGTCAGTTGACATATCATTAACAATGATTAAATGCCAGTTTGTATAACTTTGTGAAAATACGGACTCAACTGCCTCCCTAATGAATTTTTCCCCATTGTGTACTGGCATAATTATAGAAACCAGCTCGCTGGTGTCAGGGAAGTTTAGGGATTCCAGAGTCTGCATATATTTATAGTAGGTGATTTCGAGATTTAGGCAACGTTACTGTGGAGAAGTTATATATTGCTCCTCCCGAAGCTACCATGGTGGGAGTTACGCTTATGTACTCAACCCAAAAAGGGCTGATAATATGATGCAGTGACACAGAAAGTGCCCCAAACCTCCGACGAAATATCCCTACGCGACATCTATTTGGTTCTCAAGCGGCGGATGTGGCAAATACTAGGCCTGGGGATAGCCTTGGCTGTGGTTACTCTGCTCTGGAGTCTTCTCTGGCCCAAAACCTACACCAGCCAGGTGGTAGTGAGCCTAAGCCTGGCCAACCAGTCCAACCAGGGTTTACTAAACAACCTACCTTCTCTTCCGGGTCTGGCCCAGGGGTTTGTGGACTTGCAGCAGACCAGGTTGCTGGCCAATCAGCTTGACGTGGATGACCCCACCCGATTTTATAAGGCCCGGTTTGACGAGAAGCGTGGGCTACTTTTCCTAACCGCCGAAGGACGCACTGCTGCCGAAGCTCACGAGCGGGCCGAGCGAATTCTCGAGGTGGCCCGCAAGTACCTCGAGCGTAACCTGCTCGAGGGCGCCCAGGCCAACCTGAGGGCCGCCCTAGCCCAGTCGCGGCTCGACCTTCAGGCAGCCCAGGACGCGCTCAAGAGTATCCAGGCCCAGCTCGCCCAGGCGCCAGACAAGGTGGTCTCCAACCCCACCATTGCCGCTGCCCTCGAGGCCCGGGGCAGCGACCCCCAGACGGCGCGGGCGACCAACCCCGCCTACACCAGCTTGAGCCTCGACGAGTCGCGCCTGCGTTCGCAAATTGCCCAGCTCGAGGCCCGCATTGGCACCTTAACCGACTTTTTGAAACAGCCCGAATCCATCAACCAATTGGTGAGCCAGGCCCTGCTGGTACAGGTCTTGGTACCTCCTACCGAGCCGCTGCGGCCCAGCTTCCCCAGGCCGGCGTTATTTACCATTGTGGCCGGGGTGCTGGGTCTTCTGCTGGGTGTTCTATGGGCATTTGTGGCCGAGGCCATCCGGCCCCGCGAACCTGCCGCAACCTGAGCCCTACAACGGGGATGATGGGCGGGCTGAAGTGATAAAGAGCCTGCGGTTGTCGGGCCAGAACAACCAGACCAGGCCCAGTAGGGGTTGCACCAGGGGCAGGAAGCCATAGTCGATGCCGAAGTCGTGCCAGACAGTGCGACCTATTACTTCGGGCATGAGCAGGCTGAGGGTGCCCACCAGGAGTACCCCCACCATTTCGATGCTGAGAGCTACAACCGAAACCCACCAGGCCCAGGGTTTGCGGATTATAAATGCCACGGTCGCTACCAGGTAGATGGCCGCAGCAATGGCTGAGAGGGTAGGAGGGAAGTAGTCGGTTACACCGGGTTTGAAAAAGAGCTGATAGATTGAGCGAGCTCCTGCCGAGAGGGCCAGCAAAGGATACGAGACGGCCAGAATTTGACCGATGGCACGAACAGTTGAGGGGGTGAAAAACCTGCCCATGCCATCAAGTCTACGCTAAAAGCCAGTTGCAGACTGAATCCAGGGTTGCCGCCAGGTTTTTGCGAATGAATATCAGTATCAATATTACATAAATCCGACCGGAATACTTGACTTTAGATGTGGCCTTCTATAGACTCACCCTCGAGCCGGAAACGGCTTGAAAAGCAGTCCCAGGAGGAAGATAGTGCGCAGATATCCTGTTCTAGCAACCGTTTTGCTGGCTGTACTGAGCCTGGCTCAGGCCCAACAACAAAGTCTCACCATTTATACAGGCCGCGGGCAAGGGCTGGTCGAGCCGTTGGTGAAGCAGTTTGAGGCCGAGACCGGCATTAAAGTCAACGTGCGCTACGGGCGCGACGCCGAGATTCTGGCTGCCCTCCAGGAAGAGGGCCGCCGCAGCCCAGCCGATGTTTTCTGGGCCAATACTGCCGGGGCCCTGGGAGTGGCTTCCGAGCGGGGACTTTTGGTGCGCTTGGGCGACTCCATCACGCGTATCCCCAGCCACTTCGTACCGGCCAGCCGCCTTTGGGTACCCCTGACCATTCGCTTGCGGGTTTTGGCCTACAACCCCAGCCGGGTCAAGCCAGAAGACCTGCCCAAGAGCATTATGGATCTCCCTAAGCTCACCCAGTACAAAGGGCGCATTGGTTGGACACCAACCTACAGCAGCTTCCAGGACATGATTGCGGCCATGGTTGCGCAGTATGGCGAGGCCCGCACACGGCAGTGGATTTCCGAGATGAAGGCCCTCGAGCCTAAATCTTACGCCTCCAACCCGGCCATGATGGAGGCTATTCGTGCAGGCGAGATTGACCTGGGCTCTACCAACCACTACTACATCCAACGCTATGTGCGGGCGGGCCAGCCCATAGCTACCTACTACTTTGCCGATGGCGACGTGGGCGGTTTGGCCCTGGTGACCGGTGCGGGCATTCTCAAAACCAGCAAGAACCCGGCCTCGGCCAACCGTTTCTTGCTGTGGTTGCTTTCGCCCAAAGGGCAGCAGTTCTTCGCCAGCGAGATCATCGAGTACCCGGTGACTAAGGGCGTTGTGCTCACCTCGAGCTTGCTCCCTATCAACCAGGCGGTGGCTAAAAGCCCCAAAGTAGACTTTGAAAAGCTACCCCTTGATACTGCGCTCAAGTTGTTGCGCGAGGCTGGCTTGCTATAAAGCCCTATTTGGCTACTTTGAAGACCAGCTGATGCGGGCGGCATCGGCTGGTTTGTTTTTGAGATAGCACGTATTTGTAGGGATTAAGCAGGCTGGTGGCCCTGGGGATCTCTGGTTGAATCAGCCATAGCCAGAGGTTGGGCTGAGCAGTCTCGAGCAGCCGCCAAGCTTTGCGTAAAGACCTGCGGGTGTACCACCAGCTTCTTTGGCCTGGAGCGGGTTGGGAGACAGTTTTCTCTTACAGCACATCGGTAAAAAGCTCAAGCTAGCTATCCAGGAGCAGGTTCCATTCGTGCGCTACCCCAATGGATTGCATTTGCAGCAGCCGGTTTGCCGAGTGGCGCTTTTTGCGTCGCACGCTTGAAGAGTTGGTATAGGATTGTGGGGTGATTCGTGCTGTCCTTTTCGACCTCGACGAAACCCTGATTCTGGATCACCCGGTCTCGTTGCATGCCCTGCGAAGCTGTGCCTTTTATGCAGCCTCCTGGTACAGCCTGGACATCCCCCGCCTTATTCAGGATGCCGAGGAAGCCACGGTGCGGCTGTGGAAAGCCTCGCCGGTATTTGACTATACCCAACGCATCGGTCACAGCGCAGGGGAGGGGTTGTGGGCGCGCTACGAGACCCAGACCCACCCGGCCCTAAAAATCCTGCACGACTGGGCCCCTTCTTTCCGTGTGGCCGTGTGGAACGAGGCCCTGGCCCAACAGAACATCCACGACGACGCTCTTAGCGAAGCCCTAGCCCACCGCTATTTGAGCGAGCGGCGGCTCTACCCGCGTTATCCCGAGATTGACGAGCTACTCAAGGCTCTTTCGAACTACAAACTGGGCATCGTTACCAATGGCGTGCCCGATTTGCAGCGAGAGAAGCTCGAGGGCTTTGGCTTGCTGGATCGCTTCCAGACCGCAGTGATTTCGGGGGAGCTCGATACTGGCAAACCCGAGCGGGGTATCTTTGAACACATCTGCAATATGCTGGAAGTCGAGCCTTCAGCGTGTGTGATGGTAGGCGATAACCCCGAGCGCGACGTAGCTGGTGCGATAGCAGCCGGGATGAAGTCGGTCTGGGTCGAGCGCGGCTTCAAGGCCAAAAACCCCCAGTACCCCGCCGACCTCGAGGTCTCCAACCTGCTCCAGATGCTTCCCTGGCTGAAAGCGCTATGATACCGGATTCGGCTCATTCGCTGCAGTGAGGTGTGTGCCCTGCTTCGAAAAGCTCAGCAACCGCAGGATATTAAGATTTTTTGCTCGAAGACTGCTTTTTTGAGCCCGGCGTTAGAGCTGTTTGTTTGCCGATTGTCTTAGGTATTACAGCTATCATGCGGCCATACAGCGCTACAAGCCCTTGAAACCTTCAGGGATATCCAGGCCGCGGATACGGTTTAGGGGCCACCAGACAGCATTGGCCCGACCAGCAATTGCAGCGGTAGGTACCGGGCCAAAGGTGCGCGAATCCTCCGAGCCCCCAAAGGTGCGGTTGTCGCCCATCACAAAGTAATAGCCGGGCTTGAGCTTGAGCGACCCGGTAAAGCAATGCTCGCCTGTTCGGCTTTTTTCTAAGTCTTCAGGGCTAGGGGGTGTCAGCATCTCGAGGGTAGGCTTGAGATAGTTGGGTAATGTATCTGGGGTAAAACGCACCTGCTGCTGGGTATATAAAGCAGTCAAACGTTCATTTTCGTAGCACACTAAGGGATAGCTATCGGGGTACGGATTAAGGGAAGCGGTGATATGGACTTCGTTAATAGGCTGGCCATTAATGTAAACCACGCCCTCTCGCAGGCTTACTTCGTCTCCTGGAAGACCAATGATGCGCTTGATGAAAAAAGCCCGAAACTGAAAACCCAACACTGGAAATTGAGCCACCGCATTGGGCGTTCCTTCGGGGGGCTTGACGATGGCTATCTCGCCCCGCCGCCACTGCATTAGTCCAAAGCGCACCAGCCAGGTCTCGTACTTGGGCACGAACACCCGCTCACCGTTGAGCAGTGTGGGATTCATCGAGCTACCGACCACGCCCACTGTTGTAAACACGAACGTAGTAACCAGAAAAGCCAGTAAAAGCGCTTCGCCTACCTGGCGAAACCATTCTTTGAAGAGGTAGTCCAAAAACCTGTACATCGCAAAAGTTCCTTTCGTCGCGGCTACTGCCCGGCCCATAGCATAACGCACACCCGACAGGATTGGCCCGAAAAGTCGGCTTGATTTGCGAATTTGGTATTGGACACGGGATGAAGCAGCTCGAGGCCAGGGGCTTTCGTGTGCGCCATGCTCGCTTCCCCTATAGCGGCGAACTAAAACCTGAGCTGGGTTTGAGCAGCTGCTTTGCGGCCAGCCTCGACAATTTCCTCGAGTCGCCCAAATTGCTCGATGCCAACTCCAGGCAGTTCGGGACGAATATAAAGCTCGGGTGGATATAGCGAGCGGCGCGCTGCGGTTAGGTGGTTTTGCATAATGTCGATGGCCCTTCGCACCTGCCCGATAGACGAGCGTGGAACCCCAGGTAAGCGTATCTCCGGGGTTACGTCTACGGCCAGTACGTACCTGGCTCGCATAAAGCGGGCGGCGTCTACAGGCAAATTGTCAAGCACGCCGCCATCCACATAGGTTCGGCCCTCAAAGGGTACCGGGGCCACCAGGCCAGGGTAGGCGGCAGAGGCTAGCACAGCCCCGGTCAGGTCGCCTTCCGAGAAGTAGGCCAGCCGGCCAGCCTCGAGGTCTACCGCCGTCACCACCAGCCTTTTTGAAAGCTGCTCGAACCTTGTGGGCAGGTGTCTGGCCAGAAATTCCCTCAGGCCCCGCTGGGATATGAGCCCTGGACGAGGAACCAGATCCAGCAGGCGCAACCAGGGTGTTGAACGGGCAATTTCGAGGATCTCCGGGGGTTTTTTGCCTGAGGCGTAGAGTGCTCCTACGACCGCCCCCATGCTGGTGCCAGCAACTACCTCGGCTTCAAACCCCTGGGCCTCGAGCACCTCAAGCACCCCAATATGGGCGAGCCCCCTGGCACCACCCCCAGATAGCACTAGACCACGCATGTAGTAACCTCCTTAGCAGGAATTCTAAGCTGAGCAGATTCGTTTTTGCCGGGCCTTCTTTAAGCACGATCTTGTAAAGCCTGGCCAGCTTCAAAAGATGGCGTACTTCTTATACCGAGCTTGTTATTTGCTTATTCTATTTCGTCTACGGCGGTCAATTAACCCCAAGCGCCAGACAAAATCGGTATAGTGATGGTTGTGGGGTTAGCCGGAATTACCTTGGAAGGCCGCTACAAGGTCGTCCGACCGATTGCCCGTGGGGCGTTGGCGACGGTGTACCTGGCCTTCGATATACACGGCGCCCCCTATGCGCTGAAGGTTTTTCCCAAGGGTTTCGAGGGACGGGCTGATCGTGAATGGAAGGTGGGTCAGCGGCTCAAGCACCCGCGCATCAACCCTGTTCTAGCACGCCTGGCTGTGCCGCACGATGGCGGCGAAAATCCGGCAGTGCTGCTAGCTTTTGCTCCCGGTAGCCGTATGTCGGAGTGGCGAAAGGGCAACCCTGCAAAGGTGCTGGTGGTTTTCAGGCATCTACTCGAGGCCCTTGCGCATATGCACGCTCAGAATTTGGTTCACCGCGATGTCAAGCCGGATAACCTTGTGGTAGACGGGACTGGAGAGGCCCGCCTGGTAGATTTTGACCTGTCTGGCCCAGAGAGCGAGCGTTTTAGCCAGAGGGTTCGCTTGGGCACCATAGCCTACATTGCCCCAGAACAAATTCGTGGGCAATCACCCACTGCGGCATCGGACATGTACTCGGCTGGTATTCTGCTGTACTGGGCCGTTGCCGGTGAATTGCCTTTTGTGGGTGAGCCAGTCGAGGTGATGAATGCCCACCTTAACCTTGCCCCACCACCCCTGGTAGCCGCACCGGATACCGGCCTGATTGTTACCGCAGAACTACAGAGCTTCCTGGATCGCCTTATTTCCAAGGATATACGTCAGCGCTACCCGAATGCCCTCGAGGCCCTGCGCGACTTTGAGGCCCTGAATATTTCCTTAATGCAGTCGGGCTGAGGGCTACCCATGCAACGCTTTTGCCTCCAGTGCGTCCCAAAGACGCAAGATAATGGGATGAAGGGTGCTTAGGTCAGTTGTTCGAATTCTCTTTTGCTGTACCTCCAGAAGCCCATCGCGGTACAAGGCCTGCACTGCGGGCTCCAGGGCGTACCATAGGTTCATTTCACACTGCTGCTCGATTTGCCCGATGTCCACTCCCTGAGCCAGCCGCAAGCCCAACATGATGGATTCTTTGATGTGCTCGAGCTTCGAGACTTGCTCTACCAAAGGCCCCTCGCCCTGTAACCAGCGCGGTAGAGGGGGGTTGGTATATCGGAAGGCGTAGGTATCACGCCCGGCAAGCTGCCCGGTGGCTCCAGGCCCAACTCCCCCCCAGAAGGTGTTGCGCCAGTAGGCCAGGTTGTGCCGGCTTTCCTGGCCGGGACGAGCGAAGTTAGAAACCTCGTAGCGCACCAGACCGGCCTGCCCCAGCAGCGTTTGAGCCAGCGCGAAAGCCTGGGCCTCAGCGTCCGGGTCGGGCGCGAGATCCGTTAAGGCAAAGGGCGTTCCGGGCTCGATTTGTAGGGTGTAAGCCGAAATGTGCTCCACGCCCAGGGCCACTGCTTGCGTGAGATCGGCCTCCACATTCTGTTCGGGGAGGCCCAGAATTAGGTCTAAAGAGGTGCGGAAACCGGCCTCGAGGCATAGCTCTACTGCCCGTAGCGCGCCTTTACGCCCATGGGCGCGGCCCAGGGCCTTGAGCACGGTATCCTGAAAACTCTGCACCCCCAGGGAGATGCGGTTGACCCCTAAGTCGCGCAGCAGGCGGAGGCGCTCGGCGTTGAGTGTGCCGGGGTTGGCCTCGAGGGTGACCTCGGCCCCCTCGAGGCCCCAAGGCAGTGGTCGCGTAAGAAGCTGGGGGTACCCCCGCCCAGATAAAGCGTTTCCAGCGGGCCCGGGTATTGCTCAAAAAGAACCTGAGCCTCCTGAGCTAAACGCTCTAAATAGACTTCTACCACCCCACCATGCCGACGAACTACGTGAAAATCGCAGTAGGGGCAGATGGTAGGGCAGAATGGGACGTGAACGTACAGGTGCTTCAAGTCTAGGCCCCCAGTCCAGTTTAGTGCCTTGGTGTATAGATTTGTTCTTTGTATGCTGGGCTAAAAAAGCCGTCATCAAATCTTAGAGGCTATCTATTTGAACCCTTTTTTGAACCCTATGGCGATGAGCTTGCCGAAACAAGGCATGCCCCTCGCTTGGCTCGACGGAGAAAACGCTTTTCTACCAAGGAGTGTTATTGTTTTCTGCTATGCGGTAGCTCCGGCTGGGCTATTTCGCTACCATTCGGTGGCGGCTCACTCGAGGCTGGCATTAGAACCTTGCCAACTCAGCGTAATTCATCACAGGGATAGACGCCTCATGCATGTTACACTGGGCCCATTATGGTTGAGCCTGCCATCGCACTCTTTGGGGGCGCCTACGAAAAGGCTGCACACGTCCTCGAGGAGCTGCTTCGTGAGAGCGGGGCCCGCTACGTGCTGCTGCTTGACCGGAAGGGTTTCGTACTTGCACACAAAGAAGCCTTGTGGGCACCTCGGCCCCCTGCTTTGGACTCGCTCGCAACCCTAATTGCCGGTAACGCAGCCGCTACCCAAGCTTTGGCCAAAATGCTGGGTGAGCCTCGTTTCAACGAACTTTTGCATCAGGGTGCTACCTACGGTCTCTACGCCGAAGAAGTGGGCGAGCTGGCCCTACTGGTCATCATCTTCGATAACTCGGCCCCGGTCGGACGGATTAAGCTGTTTGGCAAGCGGGCCGCACAGTCGCTCGAGGTCATCACCCAAGACGCTTTGGTTCAGCCCGGAACCCTTGGAATTGACCACGAGTACCGCGATGGGGCCAGCGCCCTTTTGGATGAACTGTTTGGTAACTAACTATGAGCACGATCAACTTTGCCGCCCGGGAAATCAACTTCAAAATTGTTTACTACGGCCCCGGTATGTCCGGTAAGACCACCAACCTCAAATGGGTTTTCCAGCAGGTGCCGCAAAACCGCAAAGGCGAGATGGTTTCACTGGCTACCGAAGACGAACGCACCCTGTTTTTCGACTTTTTACCGGTGGACTTGGGCGAGGTAAAGGGCTTTAAAACCCGCTTTCACCTTTACACTGTGCCGGGTCAGGTGTTTTACAACGCCAGCCGCAAGCTAATTTTGCGGGGCGTAGACGGCATTGTATTTGTGGCCGACTCGGCCCCTAACCGCCTGCGGGCCAATGCCGAGTCTATGCGTAACCTGCGCGAGAACCTAGCGGAGTACGGCATTAAGGTAGAAGATATCCCCATCGTGCTCCAGGCCAACAAGCGTGACGCCCCGGACGCCCTGCCGGTCGAGATGATTCAGGCGGTGATAGACCCTGAGATGCGCCTGCCTATCTTTGAGGCTATTGCTACCAACGGTACAGGGGTTTTCGAAACCCTAAAGGCTGTAAGCCGCCAGGTGCTCGCCCGTGTAGCGGCAGCTAGCTAGTTCACAGTCAACCGCTGGCAGCCGGTCAGTGTGTGCGTGGAATCTAGTTGTTTTCACAAGGTGCGGGAGCCGCAGCCCTTAACTAACCGACCTGTGGGGATCGGCCGAGCCTCTCCTGGTTAAAGCTGCCAGCTGCGAACCCAAGAACCAGAAGAAGCGATACTCTGTGGCCTGGACGGGTGGTTTCTATTTTCCAAAGCGGTTCGGTACTTTCGGGTGTTCTGCGGGTACTTGACCCGCTGCGCTGTCGCCAGAATGCTCGTTCGCCGGCTGCCCAGGGCCATCAGGCTGCTTTGACAAGCTCATCAACCACATCAACATCCGGTTTTCCCACTCGTGCTCGGTCTTCCGGTATCTTGGGATCTGGGTTAGGCGCAGTAGGGGGCTGGGCACATGTATTGGGGTCACAGGCTTTTATAGCTAAAGCCTAGTACATTTATCCCCACTGCTTTTTTGGCATACTATCTAAAAGCTATGAAGCCGCCTATCAACCCCTTACAGCCCCTTTGGCTTTCCCTCGGATTTTTCTTTGCAGGTCTGGGTTTTGTCGGCGCGGTGGTGCCTGGGATGCCCTCTACGGTGTTTTTTATCTTGGCTGCGTACTTTTTTTCCAGAAGTAGCCAGCGCTTCCTCAACTGGATACTTAACCTACCCAAGGTGGGGCCCATTGTGCGGGATTACCGCAACGGACTTGGAATGTCGCGGCGGGCCAAGATTTTCGCACTCTGCATGCTGAGTTTTTTTGCACTAACAAGCGCTATTTTCTTTATCCCGGTATTCTGGGCTAAGGTGCTGGTCTTATTGATTGGGGTGGTGGGTTTTTGGTTTATTCACAGCCGTATCCCGACCAAGGAAATCGTGTTGGCTCGCCGCCAGATAGGTGAAAGCCCAGTCAACTAGCGCCGACGTACTGCTCCGGGAATACTGGGGGGTACTTGGATACCCCCAGCGCGCTTGATGCCAGACCCGGTGGCTTGCCACCAAACCTGACGCTATTTGATCACAGCAAAGGGCCGCCCGGTTACTTTTGCCTCTGCAGCGCTAAGATCGAAACGGCCTCCGTTGCTATTGGCCTCGACCCGAATGGCAATTCGGAAAGATCCGGACTTGATGATATTGAATGCCACGCTGTTTTCGGATGCACTCAGGCTTACTGTGGTCGAAATGTTCTGGCTTTGCCCAGCCGCAACGTTGAAGCTGGTGTTGCCCAGGCCCACATCTCCGCCAGAGTTGTCGTTGAGGTTGGTGTCGCTTTCGGGAGCCAGCCGGATCTCATAGCTTCCGGTCATGGGGATGGCACCGGTGTTGGTCAGGCTGCCCTGAATAGAAATCTGGCCTCGCTCAAGGATATCTAGTGCTATAGGCAGTGGTACTAACTGGCCCTCGAGGCCAGGATACACCACCAGGTAATAGCCGGAGGGGATGTTGAGGCTGCGCTGGTTTTGCGGGATAAAGCTGAGGATATCAAACTTGAAGGTGTAGCGGGTGCTGGCGCTGCACCCGACCAGGAGTAGTAGCAATAGGGTGATGATGAGTCTGGGCATGGTGCACCTCAAAAGTTGAAACCAAGGCTCAGAGCGATGCCGAACACAGTATTGCCTACGATGGGGGCGCGGTGGGTGGTGAGAGCAGTGTCCAGACTGAACCCGGGGCCTACGAAGCCTGCTCCCAGTCCGAAGCGGAAGCCATTGTCGAAGCCCAGTCCAGCGCGCAAGCGGGTGGGCCCCAGGCTGTACTCGCCGCCAACCCGGCCGTACAGGCTACCCTCGTAACCCAGGTCGCCCCCTACCATCAGCGAGCCGGTCTCGAGGGGTACTTGCGTGGCAGCGTTGAGGAAGAAGGCTGCTGCGCTCACCCGGGGCCGAGGTGGGGCTCATGGATGAGCCGCTCCACTGCAGCTCGGTGCCGATCCAGCGGGTATAGCCAAGGGCGTTGCGAATACCCAGCCCCACCGTGGTGCCCTGTACTTCCACGGCCACCCCCAGATCGGCCCGAGCCCCAAAGCCGCTACCATTGCCGGGGATGGTGTAGAAGGCTGTACCTCTGTATACCGGCGGCTGGTTGGGGTCGATTCGCCCCTGAGCATCGGTCTGAACCCCGATGCTCAGATTGCCCTCGAGGTAGGCCAGGCCATAAAAGGCCTCACCCCTGGTGCCCACATACAGCCTAGCCGACCCAAGATCGGGAATGGGTAGATCGGGTAGGCGGGTGGCATAGCCAAACCCCACGCTGATACCAGCCTGTGCGCTTGTATCAAGGATTAAGGCGTACTCGGTATTGGATTGAAGCTGGTTGTTCCGCAAGGCCTGGCGCAAATTATCGTTGGGTGAGAGACCCAGGCCAAAACCCCCAGCGTAAAGGCCAAAATCTAGGTAAAGGTTGTTTTCCAGGGCCAGCGGTACCCGCAAAAGAGGGGTGGGTGTGAGGGCTTTGGTAGTGCTAATGGAGGCTTGGCTTCCCAGCCCCAGGTCAAGCGGTATGGGGTTGCCCCGGTAGTCGGTGACCTGGATTTTGTTGGCCTCTACGCTGATCTGGATTTCCGGGTAGCCTGTATCGGGATTGATGAAGGCTTTTGAGGAGGCGGGGTTGATCAGAAATTCGTTCAGGTAGGTGAACTGGTCGTAGAAGGTAAGCAGGTCGAAGGGGCTGTTTTCGTTGGTGAGATTGGAAAGACCAGAGAGGGCAGGTAGCGGGCTACTTTCGGGGCGCAACAACAGGCCCAGCAACCCCACCGGCAGCCGGAAGCCTTGATCTCTTCCATACTGACCTGCGGGATAGGCCGCGTAAGCTGGGTTGAGGTATGCGGCCTCGGGGCCGGGTAAAACCAGGCCAGCCATACCCAGGCTGCGCACACCCTGCGACAAAGCAGAACCGCATATCAAGACAAAGACCATGACGCCAATTAGACGATTCATAGCAACAAACATTGTAGAGCGGGCCAGCTGCCAGCTTTGTTCATATCTGCATCCAGCGAGGTCTTTCCCACATTGGTTTGCCTGGTGCGAGCTTTTGATAAAAGCAGTGCGTTAGGGCAATAGCCAGGGCATCGGCCAGGTGGGTGGAGGTGGGGGGTTTTTTCAGGCCCAGCAGGGCCCGCACCATGTAGGCCACTTGCTGTTTGTCGGCCTGGCCCGTGCCCACCAGGGCTTGCTTGACTTTGGGGGGGGCATAACCATAGACCGGAATCTCGAGCTGGTCGGCCACCAGAAAGACCGCCCCCATGGCCCAGCCCACCTTGTAGGCCAGCTCGTTTTGCCGGTAAAAAAACTGCTCTTCTACAGCGACGGCTTGGGGACGATAGTTGATGGCGGCTTGGTAAACTGCGCGGTATAGCTTACCTACTCGGGCTGGAGCTGGTTCGCCGTGGGTGGTTCTAACCACTTCGGCATAGAGCATCCGGGCCTGTGTGCCTACCTGCTCCACTATGCCGAGGCCCAGATTGGTGATGCCGGGGTCAATGCCTAGGACAACCATGCTACTACCAGACTGGCTTGTTTCGCTGCCCATTGGCTGCCTCGAGAGGGTGATAGCAAACTGAATTGATCCGCGTAGCGAAGGGCGATGCTCTTTCTTAGAACCATCATCGCTTCCCAGATTTATCCATTGCAAGGGTGACTGAGCCTGTCGAACCCTCTTCTGTGTTGCGGTCATTTCCGATAACAGCTGCTAATAAGGATGACCGGAGGCAGGCTTTGAGACAGGCTGTACTGCTTAAGGCTCGGGACGCTGTGGGTTTACTAGTTGCCGCGCTTGGGTGGGTAGTCCCCATCGCCATAGCGGATGAAAGCTGGAATATCGAAGTTGCCAAGGTCAACGTTGCTGGTGGGAAAGTCCATCGGCAGGCGCCCGCCAGGTTTGGCGACCACGGCGCGCTGATTAAAACCCGCAGCGATCAGAATTACCCGCATTTCGTCCTGGGCGCGGTTGTCATAGGTGAGGCCGTAGAGTACGTCCACGTCTTCCATACCGGTGGCTTCCCGAATTTGCTCGACCACACTGCTGGCTTCCAAGAGCGAGATGTCCTCGTCGCCCACTACGTTGATAAGCAACTTGCGGGCCCCGTCCACCGAGCGGTCGAGCAAGGGGCTTTGGATGGCCGACTGGGCGGCCTCTTGCACTTTATTTTCGCCCCGGCCTGCGCCAATGCCCATCAAGACCTGGCCAGCCCCGGTGAGCAGAGTGCGCACGTCAGCGAAGTCGAGGTTGATCTGGCCGGGCAGGTTAATTACATCGGTGATGCCCTTGACCCCGTGATAGAGCACCCGATCGGCAATCATGAAGGCGTCCTTGGCCGAGACCTTTTTGTCCAGGGCCCCCAGCAGTCGGTCGTTGGAGATGACCACCATGGCGTCAACCTGTTCCCGAAGGCGCTTGATGCCCTCTTCGGCAGCCCGCAGGCGACGGGGGCCCTCCCAGGAGAAGGGACGGGTGACCACCCCAACCGTGAGAGCGCCCAGGCTCTTGGCGATTTGCGCTACCACAGGTGCGCTGCCCGTGCCGGTTCCACCGCCCATCCCTGCGGTGATGAAGACCATATCGGCGCCCTCGAGGTACTCGCTCACCAGCTCCTCGGCCTCCTGGGCAGCTTTTTCGCCGATTTCGGGGTTGGCGCCGGCGCCCAGACCCCGTGTAAGCTTGTCGCCCAATTGGATGCGTACTTCGGCCAGGCTGGTGGCCAGTACCTGCGCGTCGGTATTGGCTGCAATAAACTCAACGCCGGTCAGGCCCGATTCAATCATGCGATTGATTGCGTTGTTGCCTGCGCCGCCAAGGCCGATAACTTTAATCTGTACGTCACCCATAATCTCTCCTGGTGTTATTGCACTAGACTACTTTACCAATACAAAAGCTAAAAGAAGTTTTTGAACATCCCTTTGAGTCGCTCCCAGAGCCCACTGGCACTCTCGGTGTTGAGCAGGGGTTTGCTGGTCTGGCTGGCCTTGCTACGACTGGGGCGATGGCTGCGGGTCACAGGCGACTGTGTAGCCAGGTTGGCTGCGTGTCGAACCAGGCCTACCGCCGTGGCGTGGGTAGGGGAGGCCACCACGTCGGTCAGACCCTGCACGCCGATGGGTTTTCCCAGTCGCACCGGCAGGTTGAACTGCTTGCGGGCCAGCTCCTCCAAACCGCGAACCATGCTGGTTCCGCCGGTTACAATTACCTTACCCACAGTAATTTCCAGAGGTCCCAGGGCCTCGTCCACGCTCTGGCGAGCCAGATGCAGGATTTCACGCAGGCGTGGACGGATGATGCGGGCTAGGTCGGGGGCCTGGTAGGAGATCTGGGCAGAGCCTTCTTGGCTGACCTCTAGTACCAGCTCGGGGTCGGCCAGCTCGGGCAGGGCCGCGCCGTACTTTTTGGCCACCCGCTCGGCTTCCTCCACCGGGATTTGCAGCAGCTTGGCGATGTCCTGCGAGACGTGGTCACCGCCCAGGGGAATCACCGCTGAGTGGGCCAGCCGCCCCTGGCGGAAGACCGCCACATCGGTGGTGCCCCCACCGATATCCACCAGCATGACGGTCATGGAGAGTTCTTCGGGCGAGAGTACCGCCAGTCCCGAGGCATAGGCTTGCAGCACCAGGCCCTGTAGCTCCAGGCCAGCATCCTCCACGGCCTTGCGCAGGTTGGTGAGGGGGCCTTTGCTACCGGCTACAAGGTGGACGTCAACCTCGAGGCGTACCCCGGCCATGCCGATGGGGTCGCGAATGCCCTCCTGGCCATCTACCCGAAACTCCAGCGGTAGAGCATGGATGAGCTCATAGTCGCCCTCGAAGGGATAAGCCTTGGCCTGCTCGATGGCCCGTTCTACATCGGTGGCGGTGATTTGCTGGCCCCGCCGGATAGCAGCCAGCCCGTGGCTGGTTACGCTACGCACATGGGCCCCAGCCACCCCCACCCAGACCTGCTCGGCTTTGACCCCGGCCACTCGCTCGGCCTGGAAAATGGCCTGACGGATGGACTCGGTGGTGCGCTCGAGGTTGGTGACCACCCCACGCTTGAGCCCCTGAGAAGGTACCGTACCCTCCCCAATAATGTCCAGGATACCGTCCGAAGACAGTTCACCGATGACCGCAGTCACTTTGGTGGTTCCAACGTCTAAACCTACAAGAATCATCGGCGAGCACTCACCCCCCAAGAATACACGTATACAGGGCCATCCGACCCAACGGCGGGGTGCGCAAGTACAGGGCTTGCGTCACTTTTGCCTATTCTGCGGACTTTGGCCCAATCTTGCAACTCTTTGACGCTTCGACCCCAGACATTAAGTCTTTCACCCAAGACCTGATAACCCCCCACATCGTAGCGGATTTGCTTTGCACCAGGGAAAGTTTGAACCAACTGCAACAGGTCGTCCAAGGGAATTTCGCCCCGACCCACAAGCAGTGGGGTTTGGGGTGGGGCATCGGGCAACAGGACGCCATCCGGGCTCAGCCCCAGGCGCCTATTGTCGAGCAGGATGTTGGCAACTGAACTGCGCTCTTGCAGCACAATGCGAAGCCGCCCTGGCGCAGGGCGCTCGAGGGTAGCCGAAAGCACTC
>FWWL01006012.1_pt1 | contig 18061 bp, 17 predicted proteins | sample 2228331 | NCBI WGS metagenome assembly FWWL01 (sample SAMEA103939775, study PRJEB20133) | metagenome
GCTGCCCCCTCTATGGGCGCGTCCCGACCTCAAGGGTCTGGAACGTGGAACGTGCGAACGTAGAACCTGGGAAATAACCGACCCTTGAGGTCTTGCGCCACGGAGCGTGGGCTGCAGCGAAACCGTGCCCGCGCCTCGAGCGCTGCCCCCTCTATGGGCGCGTCCCAACCTCAAGGGTCTGGAACGTGCGAACGTGGACGACGCGCCTGTCGCGCACCCGTCCCTGACCTCAAGGGTCTCGAACGGACGACCATAGACGATGCGTCCGTCGCGCACCCGTTCCGGACCGCAATCTTGAACGGGTGAGCGTAAGACAAGGATTGTGTTGTATGGGCAGCAAGAAAAAGCAATACTATATCGTTGTGAACGGACGAAATTCTGGGGTCTACACAAAATGGTTCGGCGAAGGCGAAGCTGCAGAGCAGGTCGAAGGATTTCCCGAAGCAGTGTACAAAGGTTTCTACACCCATGAAGAAGCCATAAACTGGCTCAAGGAATTCCCAAAAGAAACGTTGTTGAACGTTGCACCCAATTTGGTTGATTATCTGGAGCGTCACGCTGAAACTACCGTCAGTACAAATGACATCGTCGCCGATCTCCTCGAATATGGCAAAGTAGTCATGTTTACTGATGGTTGCGTCAATCCAGAGGCAGGTTCCGGCGGTTACGGCGTCGTTCTCAAGTATCGTGGCACCACTAAAGAAATATCAGGAGGATTCCAGGAAACAACACATAATCGAATGGAAATGATGGCGTGTATCGAAGGATTGCGAGCGCTGAAACGTCCTTCTGAAGTTGTTATTTTCAGCGACTCAAAGTATGTTGTTGATAGCATGTCAAAAGGTTGGGTCGAAAAATGGCGATCTCAAGGCTGGATGAGGAATGAGAAAGATCGAGTAGAGAACTCCGATCTCTGGGAGCAGTTGCTGGAGCTGTGCAAGCAACACCAGGTGGAGTTTCGTTGGGTGAAGGGACATAACAACACAAAGGACAATGAGCGATGCGATCGGTTAGCATCAGAGGCGGCGAGACAGGAAGATTTACCCGTTGATCACCGGTCTTGATTGAATGTGCACCAACCATCAGCCGGGGTGTTATACCAATTGGAATTGAACAAGACGCATGCGCACGCTCATCAGAGCGCATCACAACGCTATCGCAGCAATCTCCAATCCAAAATCTACAATCTAAAATGGTATTACCTGTCCGTGTGGCAATGGCTGCACGGCAGGTTGGGGTTCTCGCCGCCATGCGGCGCCTGAATGCGATGCATACTGTGACAGGTCGGGCAGCCGACGCGCGATGGCGAGCCGCTGTGACAGGCGGAACACTTCGGGAATTGTACGTGCGGCATTTTGACGATGCTCTGCGGGTGCTGGTCGTGACAGGTCATGCATCCGGTGTAAACTGCCAGTTCTCCGGAGATCGGCTCATCTGCGGCGGGAGGAGACGGATTATTCGTAGTCGGCGCAGGGGTCGCCGTTAGTGGTGGCGACTGGGTTGGCGTCGGCGCCGGTGATGGTGTCGCGCTATCAGTTGGCGACGGCAGAACTGTCGGAGATGCTGCCGTAGGGGATGGTGTCGCCGGCGCGCTCTGCGTCTCCGTTGCCGCGACGGTCGGACTGACCACCGTCGGCGCGCGATTGTCGGGCGATGGTGAAGCCGCATCGGTTGGCGATGGCGCAGCTGATGGCGATTGTTCGACGGTCGCTGTCAAGACGGGAAGTGGCGTGGCATCAATCGATGCCGTTGCCGGCATGGTCACCGTCGGCGCTGCTGGAACCGTCATCGGTTGCGATGATGGCGTTGGCAAGGGTGACGGATCAGGCGTCGGCGCCTGTGCGATCGGCGCCTGGTCGAGTGTCAGCAAATATGCTGTCAGATCGGCAATATCCTGATCGCTCAGGATATCCCCAAAGTCGCGCCCAACAACGGCGCGTGCCAGGCCTGCCTCGAACCCCGGCACGATGAAATCATCGTGCACCAGAATCGATCTGCGGATATACTCATCGGCGGCAACGCCAGGGATGCGCGAACCGGCGCGTAGTGCAATGCCTGCCAGGTTCGGTCCCAGACCATCACCCACAGCCGGATCGACAGCGTGACATCCACGACAGGCGACGAATCCGGCAACCTCCACGTCGCCGGCAAACAGCGCCGCGCCGCGTTGCGGGTCGCCGATGCGCTGTGTGACTATTGACAGAGTGGGTGTAGGCGCGGAAGAGACTGAACCGGTGGAAGCCATCTGATCGGCGACGGCGCCGCATCCGGCGAGGAGGACAATCCAGAGCAGCAGCACATCTGCCACGTGACGGTATCGTGTCGGTTGCATCGAGGAGCAATCCTTGCTATCAGTGCTGAGTGACAGGGCGTCATTCGTGAAGATGACAGAGCGTGCGTGCCTGTTCACTCACGCAACTCACTCAAGGGACTGGAAGGTATCGACATTCCCTCTCTGAAGATAAAATAAAACTCGGTCTTGCGCCGATGCAAAGTATTTACCAGACGTAAATGATACGCCACATGGTTAAGTGTATGTAAAGAGCGCGGTGACCTGCACCTTTTTGGATTGGAGATTTCATGCAACGCTACAACGAGATTTCTCACGTGCTACCAGGGTGAGTATTCAGACGTATCATACCCATAGCGCTTGTACGGCGGCGGGGCGGCGTCTCGTGGCGCTTGCGAAAGTCATCCCGCGTCGATGCTTGATCGCGGGGGCTTTCCCTGAACCCTCGATCGTGACCAGGTACCTGCAAAGGCGCAACGGGCTCGAAAACGTGCGATCTGTAAGTGTGTCGATTGTGGACTTCGCGCCTTTGTGGTGCGATCATCAAGCAATGTCCCGTTGTCGTATGAGATTGAAGATTGCGGCGCCAGGCGTCCAAGTGCGCTTTGGGGCGCTACTGCGCGCGGCGGGCGTCGCCCGGTCGGAATCCGGCGCTGCGTTGGGGCGCCGCGCCGCCGTGCCCCCACCGAGTTCTCCCCCAGAGAGCGGGTTCCTTACCAGACTCTTACATTCCCCTTGTACGCGCTTTACACGACCGCCATACACTGATGCTCGCACAGTGATTCTTTGTGAACAACAGTACGAGGTTTAGTGTATGACGATCACAGAACTGCAAACCCAGGCGCCAGCCGTGACTGCCAGCGCCCTCTATGATGCGTTGTTGCACAATACAGCGCCTTTCATTCTCGATGTGCGTAACCCGGACGACTTTGCGCGCTGGCGGATCGAAGGTCGTGCGGGATTAACCGTGCTGAACATCCCATATTACGACTTCATCGAGGATGAGGAAAGCGCGGTTGCCCGTGTTCCTGCCGACCGTGAGGTGCTTGTCGTGTGCGCCAAAGAAGGTTCCTCACAGTATGTCGCAGACCTGCTGCGCACACACGGAGTTGATGCAAAGTATCTTGAAGGCGGTATTCTGAGCTGGGGACATCTGTATGATACCCGCGACATTGTTGTGGCCTCGTGGGGACGCATCGTCCAGGTGGCGCGTCCAGCGCGCGGCGATGTCAGTTTCATCGTCATCAGCGATGGCGTGGCTGCAGTCATCGATCCGCTGCGTCATACCACGCCCTACCTGGAAGCTGTTGCAGTGCATGGCGCCCGACTGACGCATATCTTCGATACGCACGTGCACGCCGACCACATCAGTGGCGGACCGGCGCTCAACCGTGAGACTGGCGCACCGTACTATGTGCATCCTTACGATGCCATCCATCCAATTGATATGTTGCCGGCGACGATTGCATACACGGCGCTCGACGATGGGCAGACATATCGCGTCGGGCAGGTCGAATTGCGGATGATCTGGTACCCGGGGCATACCCTGGGGCAGGTGAACATTCTGGCAATCGCTCCCGATGGTTCACGCTACCTGTTTACCGGTGACGGCATTTTCCTGCGTTCGTTCGGGCGACCAGACCTCGGCGGCAAAGGTGAAGCGTGGACGCCGGTGCTGTACGAGAGCATGACGCGCCGCCTGCCGCCGCACCTCGATGATGCAACGCTTATTCTGCCATCCCACTTCTCGATGCTCGATGAGGCGGACGAAACCGGGCGTGTGGCAGCGCCCTGGGGGATCGTCCGGCGAATGAACACTTCCCTGGCATACCTGGAGTCGGAGGAAGCGTTCCGGTCATTCGTTCTCGGCAATCTGCCGGAGTTCCCGCCGCAGTATGTCGAAATCAAGCGGGTCAACATCGGTCTGCGCACACCTTCCGAGACGGAAGCGGAAGAACTGGAGCTCGGCAAGAATGTGTGCGCTCTGGCGCAATAACATCACCAACCATCGAAAGGAACCATAGTCATGGAACAGACATATCACCAGACGCTCGATGTCAAAGGGGCGAAGTGCCCAATGCCGCTCGTCAAGAGCCGCAAGGCGATCGGCGAACTTCCGGTTGGTCAGGTGCTGCGCGTTGTTGCAACCGACCGCGGTTCTGTCGCCGATTTTCAGGGTTGGGTCAAAGCCGCGAAGAATGTCGAACTCGTGGCGCAGGAAGTAGTCCAGGAAGGCGGACAGGAACTCTATGTTCATTACCTGCGGCGCACGGCGTGAGAAGATAGAAGATAGGAAATAGAAGAGAGGAAATAGCGATATACGGCTGCAGAACGTGAGGACGGCTCCCATACCTCACACCTTGCGCGAACGTCGTGAAGCATGACCGGCAGCACAGAGCGATGTACGGCTGCAGGACGTGAGGACGGCTCCCATACCTCACACCTTGCGCGAACGTCGTGAAGCATGACCGGCAGCACAGAGCGATGTACGGCTGCAGGACGTGAGGACGGCTCCCATACCTCACACCTTGCGCGAACGTCGTGAAGCATGACCGGCAGCACAGAGCGATGTACGGCTGCAGGACGTGAGGACGGCTCCCATACCTCACACCTTGCGCGAACGTCGTGAAGCATGACCGGCAGCACAGAGCGATGTACGGCTGCAGGACGTGAGGACGGCTCCCATACCTCACACCTTGCGCGAACGTCGTGAAGCATGACCGGTAGACAATAGAAAATCGAACGCCAGAAACTGGCAATCACGCAATCACACAATCACGCAATCACGCAATCACGCAATCACGCAATCACGCAATCACATAATCACATAATCACACAATCCCGCCATAGATCTCTCGCACCGTCATAGAGGAGAAAGAGAACATGATGAATACAACGATTGAGCACGAGCAAGAGACAGCCGCGTTGCTCGACAGAATCGCCGCACTCGAAGCGCGTGTCGCTGCACTCGAAGCGCATCCCGCACAGAGCATCGAAGACCGTCTGGCGATGGTTGTCTTTTCCGGCGACCTGGATAAAGCCATTGCCGCCCTTATCATCGCGACCGGCGCTGCCTCGATGGGGCTGGAAACCTCGATGTTCTTTACATTCTGGGGTTTGAACGCGGTCAAGAAGCAGAAGGTCTTCGCCGGGAAGAACCTGTTGGAGCAGGGATTCACGGCGATGCTGCCCGGTGGCCTGGGGCAGATGGGACTGTCACAGATGAATTTCTTCGGCGCCGGCGCTCAGATCATTCGCAAGTTGATGCGCGATCACGGTGTGATGTCGGTCGAGGAATTGTTCGACCTGGCGCGCGAACTGGGGGTGCGTATGGTCGTATGCGATATGTCGCGCGAACTCCTCGGCGTGCGCGATGATGAACTGGTCGATGGTCTGGAACATGGCGGCGTCGCAACCTTCCTCGGTGATGCAACCCGCGCAAAAGTGACACTGTTCATTTGAGGGTTGTGCAGGCAAGAGGTTGAAGGATCAACATTCATGAAACCATGCACCAATGAAGTCGAACTGTCCGGGTCTCACGGGGCTGATCTCATACGCTACGATATCGACAATCGCCTGGCGCTCGCCGGGCAGCCGCAACCGGAACACTGGGCAGCGCTGGCAGCGGAAGGGTTTACGGTCGTGATCAATATGCGCTCTGATCCAGAGCGTGCTACAATTCAGCAGCGCAATGCCGAGTCTGCCGGGTTGCGCTATGTTCACCTGCCGCTTCCGGTTTACGAGTTAGAACCGGAACATCTGGAGCAGTATCATCAGACGCTCATGGCGGAGCAGGGGCGCGTGTTCCTGCACTGTCGTTCAGCGACGCGCGTAGCGCTGATGTGGCTGCTTGATCGCATCGTTTACGATGGCTGGACTCGCGAACAGGCGGAAAACGCCCTCCGTGCGGCAGGCTATGATGACGAAGCGATGGAAACCTTCGCTTTCTGTGCGGATGATTATTTTGAGCGCGCCGCTGCCGCTTCCAGGCGATAAGGCGCGATATCAGGGATCAGTATGGCTGTGTCGTCGTCGCTCAAAACGCCGTTGACCCATCAGGGTCTCCGGCGTTATTTCCCGTTTCTCACCTGGCTGCTGCACTATCGCCGGGCTGATCTGCCGAATGATCTGGTTGCCGGTCTGGTAACGGCGATCATGCTCATTCCGCAGAGCATGGCGTATGCCCAGCTTGCCGGTCTGCCGCCGCAAGTCGGGTTGTATGCGTCGGTCGCGCCGCTGGCGGTCTATGCATTACTCGGCACCTCAGGGCAACTGTCGGTCGGACCGGTCGCCATCACCTCGCTGGCAGTCTTTGCCGGCGTCAGCGCCCTCGCCGAACCGGGCAGTCCGCGCTACCTGGAGCTGGTGTTATTGCTGGCGTTCATGGTGGGGTTGGTCAAACTGTTGCTGGGGCTGTTGCGCCTCGGTTTTGTCATGAACTTCGTCTCGCACCCGGTGCTAGCGGGTTTCACCTCCGCCTCGGCGCTGATCATCGCGGCTGGTCAATTGAAGTATGTGCTCGGTTACCGAATCGAAGGCGAGCGTGTGCACGAGATCATTCTGAACGCTGCTGCGGGTGTGAACCAGACGAACCTGGCAACGCTGGCGGTCGGCGTGAGCAGCATTGCTTTGCTAATCCTGTTTCGTTCGCGGTTGAAGCCGTTCCTGCAGCAGCATACGCGCCTGCCATCCGCCGCCATGACCCTGATCGTCAGCGGCGCACCACTGGTGACGGTGCTGCTCGGCATTCTGGCGTCGTGGTTCTGGCGGCTGAACGAGACTGCCGGGGTGCGGGTGGTCGGCGCCATTCCGCAGGGATTCGCCCCGTTCACGCTGCCGGCATTGAGCGCTGCTGATATGCAGGCGCTCCTTCCCACGGCAATGACGATCGTCTTCATCAGCGTCGTCGAGTCGATTGCGGTCGCCAAGGCGCTGGCGAGCAAGCGGCGCAAGGCGATCGACGCCGATCAGGAACTGGTGGCGCTCGGCGCCGCCAACCTGACGGCGAGCGTCACCGGCGGCTACCCCGTCACTGGCGGCTTCGCCCGCTCGGTCGTCAACGATCAGGCGGGCGCAGTAACCGGTCTGGCGTCACTGGTGACGGCGGCAAGCATTGGCGTCATTGTGCTCTGGTTCACGCCGCTGTTCTACCACCTGCCACAGGCAGTGCTGGCGGCGACGGTCATTGTGGCGGTGTTGAGCCTGTTCAAGCCGGGCGAGGCGTTGCGCATCTGGCGCATGAACCGCACCGATGCGGCGACATGGGGAGTCACGTTTGCCGTCGTGCTGCTGTCCGGCATCGAGGCAGGCATTCTGGCTGGAGTGGCGTTCTCGTTGCTGCTGTTCCTCTGGCGCACGAGTCGACCGCATATTGCGATTGTCGGGCGGGTAGGGCAGAGTGAACACTTCCGCAATGTGCTGCGCCATCAGGTGCAGACCTGCCCGCACGTCGTGGCGGTGCGCGTCGATGAAAGTCTCTACTTCGCCAACACGCGCTACCTGGAGGACGCACTCCTGCGTATCGTTGCCGGGCGACCGGACGTAAAGCATCTGGTGCTGATCGGATCGGCGATTAATTTCATCGACGCCAGCGCACTCGAGACGCTCGAAAATCTGGTGCGCGAATTGCGCGCCGCCGGCGTCGAGTTGCACCTGACGGAGATCAAGGGTCCGGTGATGGATCAGCTGCAGCGCGCCGGTTTCGTGGAGCACCTCGGTGATGGGCATATTCATTTGAGCACTCACCAGGCGATGCAGGCGCTGAAGTGTGTCTGATTCGTCTGAGCGCGAACGCGCTGTTCAGGGTCACATCGACTGCTGTGTCTTCATCGAGACCGCGCGCCATCAGCGTTTCGAGTTCTTTGCGGTTGACCGAACCAATTGCCGCTTCGTGGGTGACACGCGCTTCGTCACTGCGGACAATGACGGTCGGTACGTTTTCCGCGACGGCGTCGCCCCGCACAATCTCGGCGCAGTCCATGTGCCCCCGCGCTCCAGGTGCGTTGCCCTCGGCAGTGGTGAAGACCCGACTGCGGGCATGGTCGCGCACGGCGATGCGGGTCTTCGCCAGCCCGCGCGCCTTCTCTCCGTTGAGGCGCACCGTCTCGCGCACCTCGATGTCATCGTCGCTGGCGCCGTATACCATTGATGTGAGGTCAACAACACCCAACGCCTCCACGTCGGCGGTATAGTCGATCAGCAACCGACCAACGCGCCCGTGCACGAGGCTGAATGTGCTGAAGTACCGCCCTTCCCTCTCAATCGTTACGCTGGCGTGCGCTTCGACGACAACGCCGCCGTGCGGTCCGTGGTAGTGCGCTTCGGTGTAGTGCAGATGCGCGTGAGCGCCGACGCGCACCCCTGCCTCCATGATATGCCGCAGATCGCGTGCATTGGGAAATCTGCAGTGCGCCAGAAACTCGACCTGCGCTCCGGCGCCGATCGCATAATCGGCGATGATTCGCTGCACGCCAGTCTCGGCGAGCATCCCGAAACAGAGGTGCGCCGGATGTTCCAGCCGCACCCCTGGCGCAACCACGATCTGCGCCTGAACGCCATCAGGTAATGGCTCGGCCTGGATCATCACTCCCGGCACGGTGACGACGCCAAGCACGCGGTTGGCGCTGACGACGACTGCCGCAACACGACCAGAGCGAAGCGCGGCGGTCGGTCCGCCCGCCTGTTCGTATGCCTGTAGAATCGCTTTGTACTCACGCGCCCACATCGGGTCGTCGCGTGGTGCAATGATGCCGGGTGTCTGCTGCACATCCATTGCACACCTCATCCTCGTCGGGCGGTGTACATCCGACGCGCTTCTGCAGCAGCGCCGGTCACGAGGATGCTCCCGGCGTTCATCACCGAGGCGCGATCAGCAATCGCCACCATATCGTTGCGGTGGGTGATGAGCAGCACCGCGCACCCTGCACGCGCCATACGCTGCACTACCTGTTGAATATCGCCGAAACTCAACACATCGACGCCAGCGTCCGGTTCGTCCAGGATCGCAAGCCGCGGACGCATCGCATAGACTGCCGCCAGTTCGATCCGCTTGCGCTCGCCGCCGCTCAGGGTGCGATCCAGGGCGCGCGGCAGATAGATCATCGGGTCCAGCGCCACGGCATGCAGCGCTTCCCATACCTCCTCCCGACTGATCGACGGTCTGCCCAGCGTCAGATAGTCACCAATCGGCAAGCCATCGAAACGCGCCGGTTCCTGCCATGCGAGCGTCAGACCCAGACGAGCGCGTTCGTGCATGGGCAGATTGCTGACATCGCGCCCGGCAAATACGATGTTTCCCGTATCGGGACGGTAGTCTTCGCACCCCATAATGGCGTATGCCAGGCTCGATTTCCCGCTGCCGTTGACGCCAAGCAGGGCATGGATCTCACCTGCCAGAACGCTGAGGTTGATATTGTGCAGAATGGTGCGCCCTTCACGGGTGAGTGCGACGCCCTCAACATCGAGCAAAACGTCGCTGGATGGCATGGGTATGAGTTCTCCCGCCGAACGGTCAGGTCGTCTCATCGAGCCAGCGTCGCCACGGCGCCGACGCCAGCGGTGTCCACGGTGCATCGACGAGGATGACCTCAGCCTCTCGAAGACCGGGCGTGCTCAACGCCGCTGTGCGAACCTCGTGTTCGAGAACGTCAGCCAGCGGGCACAGCGGCGTGGTCAGCGCCAGTTCGATAAGCGCCCGCCCGTTGGCGACTGTGACCGACCGGATCAGACCGAGATCGACCAGACTGACGCCGAGTTCCGGATCGATCACGCGCTGCAAAGCCCCCCATACGGCGATTTCCAGTGCGGTTTCCTGCAGGCGCCCATCATCCATGGGATGTCGTCACCGCCTTTCGTGAAGCAGGGGCGGTTGAGGGGTAGAAGGCGTTTGCCGCGCACCAGAAGCGTGTTCCATAGCGTTCGATCACCTGTGCAGCGCCGCTCGACTCCAGCGTGTGCAATGCGTCGCGCACATAGTCCGGCGCCCAGCGCGTCAGTGCGCGTTCCAGTTCTTCGGTGCGCATCGGGTGGCGAGTGATGATGGCAAGGATTGCTTCGACAGGTGTGGCATACCCGCGCAGATCGAAACTTCCTTCCGCTGGATGAACCACATGCGCAGCAGCGCCAAGAATCGCGGTCGCCCGCATCAATCCTTCGGTGTCGGGCGGTTCGACCCACGGCTCGGCAGGGGGACGCTCCGGCAGCGTGATGTCGATCCGGTCGGGTCGAATACGCTGCAATGCCGCAGCGATGTCGTGGAGCGCCTCTTCGCCATCGTTGACACCGCGCACCAGCATGACCTCGACCCACAGATTCCCCTGGTATGCGCTACGGAATGCGATCAGTCCTTCCAACAGACGCTCGAATGTGGCTTCGGGATGGGGGCGGTGCAGTGTGCGATAGACGGCTGCCGAACCCGCCGAGAAGGTGGGCAACACGGCGTCGGCAGCGCAGAGCGCTTCCCGCACATCAGGCAGATAGAGGAGCGCACCGTTGGTGATCACCGCCACCGGTATCGTCGTCCGGCGTTTGATGCTGTGGATGAGTTCGCCGATCTTGCTGTGCAACGTCGGTTCACCTGACCCGACAATCGTCACCCAATCGATCTCAGCCGGTGCGCGAGCTGCGAGCGCCTGATCGAGTTCATTCAACAGAACAGGCAGTGGCACATACACACGCCGCTCATGAACGAGTGGACGTGTCCGTCCGAGCTGGCAGTAGACGCAGTTCCAGTTGCAGGTTTTCAACGGCACAGGATCGATACCGAGCGACTGTCCAAGACGCCGTGATGGAATAGGACCGAAAACGCACGCCATAACGCTCGTCCACCCTCCTTCGTTATCCAGTATACTTAATGCCTGTCCGAACAACCGTGTGCTGCTGTTGGACGAGAAGAGAGTTGTGCTTGCACTGCCTCTGGTTATTCGGATGAGCGCAGGCGCGGGTGCGTGCACCTCTCCATCATGCTAGATCGCGCCGTCCCATGATTTGGGGGAGATCCAGGTTGTCCTGGGTTGCATCCCTGCAACGGAACAGACCGAATATGTTCGATCATTTCGATATTCTGGCGCCGGTGTATGAACGGGTGATCGGTCTGCCCGATCCTGCGCGGCTTAAGAGGTTGTTGCGCCTCCCGACCGATGGATGGCTGCTCGACGCCGGCGGCGGCGCCGGGCGCGTCGCCGCGACGTTGCGCCCGTTCGTTGGTGGTCTGATCGTTGGGGATCAGTCGCCCGGCATGCTGCAACGTGCACGCGAGAAACAGACAGTGCACCCGGTGCGGATCCAGGTGCAGCAGCTACCGTTTGCCGATGACTTCTTCAGCCGCATTCTGGTAGTTGATGCGCTGCACCATTTCTTTGACCAGTCCGCGGCGGCGCGCGAACTGGCGCGGGTGCTCGCGCCAGGCGGCAGACTGGTGATCGAAGAGCCGGATATTCGGCGCCTGGCAGTCAAACTGGTGGCGCTGGCGGAACGTATGGCACTGATGGGAAGCACCTTCCTGGCGCCGGAGGTCGTGTGCACCATGCTGGCGGCGCATGGGTTGCAGGCGTCTGTTGCAGAACGCGACCGATTCTCAGCGTGGATCGTTGCCAAGAAGCTGTCTGGAGGAACATAACAGGAAACCTGCCTGGACATACCTTCGACTGTCTGCTCTTCCGTTTTTCCAGCGGCGCTTCGGATTGACCGGCAACGACAAGTATCCGATATGACTGCCACCATCCTGATCATCGAAGATGAAGCCAGTATTCGCACCGTGGTGCGTGCCTATCTCGAACAGGCGGGCTTTCGCGTGTTACTGGCAACCAGCGGACCGGAAGGGGTCGAGGTGGCGCACCGCGACCATCCCGATCTGGTCATTCTCGACCTGAACCTGCCCGGTATGGACGGAACGGAAGTCGCTGCGCGGCTTCGCCAGGAGTCGGACGTATTCATCATCATGCTGACGGCGCGCAGCGAAGAGAGCGACCGGATTGCTGGATTGCGCATCGGCGCCGATGATTACGTCACCAAACCGTTCAGCCCACGCGAACTGGTGGCGCGGGTCGAAGCCATCCTGCGCCGGCGACGCTCCCCAACTCCCGCCGGCGACTCGTCGCTCCGCTTCGCCCACGTGTGCATCGACCCGGACCGGCGCGAAGTGACGGTTGGCGACCAGGTGATCGATCTGACAACGACCGAGTTCGATGTGCTGCTGGCGCTGGCGCGACACCACGGCAGAGTGCTGAACCGCGAACAGATCCTCGACCTGGTGTGGGGGGACGACTTCTACGGCACCGACCGCGTGGTGGACGTGTATGTCGGGCAGGTGCGGCGCAAACTGGAGGCGGTCGTCGATGTTCCGCTCATTCAGACGGTGCGAGGCGTCGGGTACAAATTCATCGATGAGGCGGTCTGATCGCATGGGGTGGTGGCGACAACTTCGCTGGCGCATCATCGCCGCACAGATGCTGGTTGTGCTGGTCGGCGTCGTGACGTTGATTGCAACAGCGGACGCGCTGGCGGCGCGCACCGTCGATCCCGAATTCTTACCTGTGTTCGAGTCGGCAGTGACTCAGGCGCTGGTCGTGGCAGCGCTGGCAGCGGCGCTCGTCGGTCTGGGAGCAAGCATGGTGCTGGCGCGTGAGATTCTGCGCCCGCTGCGCCAGCTGGCGGTCAGCAGCCAGCGCATCGCCGATGGGCACTACGACGAACGGATTGCAATACCGCTGAGCGACGAACTGCGCGATGTTGCGCAGAGTTTCAACCAGATGGCCGAGGCGCTGGCGCAGGTCGAGCAGCAGCGCATCACCCTGATTGGCAATGTGGCGCACGAATTGCGCACACCGCTCGCTGGTCTCGAAGGGTACCTCGAAGGGATGCTCGACGGCGTGTTGCCGGGAGATCCCGAGACGATCAGCGCCATGCAACACGAAGTGCGACGCTTGCGGCGCCTGGTCGACGACCTGCAGCACCTCTCGCGGGTCGAAGCAGGTCAGGTAACGATCCAGCTGCAGGTCTTCGATATTGTCGCACTGGTCGAACGTATTGTCGCCCAATTGCGACCACAACTCATCGAACAAAGCCTGAACATCATCGTCGAGGCGCCGGATGAGCGCATACCGGCATACGCCGATCCGGATCGAACGGCGCAGGTGCTGGTCAATCTGATAGGCAACGCCATTCGCTACACGCCGGAAGACGGATGCATCACACTGCGGGTGCGCAGCGACACAACGCATGTTCAGGTCGCCGTGGAAGATACTGGCATCGGCATCCCTGCCGAAGCGTTACCTTACCTGTTCGAGCGTTTCTACCGGGTTGACCCGTCGCGCAGTCGGGCAAGCGGCGGCAGCGGAATCGGGTTGACGATCGCACGCCATCTGGCGCGGGCGATGGGAGGCGATATCACCGCTTTCAGCGCCGGTATTGGCAAAGGAAGCGTGTTTACCCTGACGCTGCCGCACAGCGCCAGACCGACGACATCCACACGATAGACGATCATGCGCATGCAACGCCGCGCTAAGAGCCTATCCGAACAACTGTATCCTGAGTAGCGCGCAGCGTGTATCGAAGGGGCGGTTGTTCAGTATCCTGCGTTATTCGGATAGGCGCTAAAAACCGGCCTGGGGATGAAAACGCCCGCGCACCAGGGACTATTTTCACCTCAGGATTTGTGGTATACTCATCTTGTTCTCATCCTAAACCGAACCAGGAGGTGCATGCTCTGTGCGGTTGAGCGCCGGTAGGGTACTGACAGGTCATTTCTCCGCATGACCATATGTCTCAATCTGAAAGGCAGGGTTGCTATGTTCACGACGAAGCGATTGAAACTTCTGGGTCTCCTTTCGATTCTCAGCCTCATCCTGGCTGCCTGTAGCGGCGCGCCGGCGACGTCTCAGCCGACTGCTGCCCCGGCGCAACCGACCACCCCTCCCGCACAGACTGGCGGCGGCAAACTCGAAATCTTCAGCTGGTGGACAAACGGCGGTGAAGCCGATGGGCTGAACGCTATGTTCGACATCTACAAGCAGCAGAATCCCGGGATCGAAATTGTGAATGCCACCGTCGCCGGCGGTGCGGGCACGAATGCCAAAACAGTGTTGAAGACTCGCCTGCAGGGCGGTCAGCCGCCGGATAGCTGGCAGGTGCACGCCGGCAAGGAGTTGACCGCGTATGTGGATGCGGGTCAGATGGAACCGCTGACTCAGTTTTTCAAAGAGCAGGGGTTCGACAAAGTGATGCCGCCGAAACTGCTCGAGCAGATCACCTACAATGGCGAAATCTGGTCTGTGCCGGTCAACATCCATCGCTCGAATGTACTCTGGTACAACATCAAGGTATTCGAGGAGAATGGTCTGACCCCGCCCAAGACGATCGACGACTTCTTCAAAGTGGCTGATGCGCTTCAAGCGAAGGGCGTCATTCCGCTGGCAGTCGGTGGCAAAGACAAATTTGAGACGCCACACCTGTTCGAGAGTGTGCTGCTGGCAGTCTTCGGACCGGAGGATTATGCCAAACTGTTCCAGCCCGGCGCCGACTGGAGCGATCCGCGGGTGCGCCAGGCTGCCGAGATCGCCAAACGGATGCTGGAATACTCCAACAGTGATCGTTCCTCGCTCGGGTGGGCTGATGCTGCCCAGCTGGTGCTCGACGGCAAAGCCGGCATGACCATCATGGGCGACTGGGCGCACGGCTATTTCATCAGCAAAGGTGCGAAGGTCGGCGTTGATTATGGCTACGCTGCAGCGCCGGGCAATGATGGCGTCTTTATGTGGCTGTCTGATAGTTTTGGTCTGGCGAAGGGCGCGCCAAATCCGGCTCAGGCGAAGGCATGGCTGGCGCTCTGTGGTTCGCGTGAAGGGCAGGACGCCTTCAACCCGAAGAAGGGGTCGATCCCGGCGCGCACTGACGCGGACGTGAGCCTGTACGACGAGTACCTGCAGTACTCGATCAAGGCGTTCGGCAGCGAGAAACTGGCGCCGAGCGTTGTTCACGGCGCTGCCGCTCCCGAAGCGTATATGACCGAGTATGGCAATGCTCTGAACGTCTTCGCCAGCGATCTCGATGTTGATGCCGTTGTCGAGGCGCTTCAAGACGCTGCAAAAGACCTGAAGTAATCTCAGCCGGCATGTCTGGAAAGCAACGCATTCTTCTGGCAGGGGCGACACCCGATCGCCCCTGCCTGTCAGGCATTCAACGGTAAACAGAGCAACTGCAGCACACAACACCATCCCCCGACACAAGGAGCATGCATGCGACAGGCCAAGACGCTGAGCGCCCATCCCGCCCGCCGGGTGCGCTGGATGAATCGGGATCGAGCGATTGCACTGTTGATGATTACCCCGTCGGCGCTGGCAATCGCTGTCTTCGTCTATGGTTTCATTGGCTGGACCGCCTACATCTCAATGACCGACTGGCGGGGACTGGCGATGTCCACGACGTTCGTCGGGTTCGACAATTATCTGACGATCTTCAGCACTGCGCGATTCCAGACGAATATCCGCAACCTGATCGTCTTTACCATCTTCTTCCTGACGGCTTGCCTGCTGATCGGACTGTTGCTCGCCGTGCTCATCGACTCACGGATCCGTGTCGAGGGTTTCTTTCGCTCGGTCTACATCTTCCCCATGGCGCTGTCGTTCATCGTGACCGGCGTTGTCTGGCAGTGGTTGTTTGCGCCGGGCAACTGGCCCAATGACCCGACCGGCATCAACCTGCTGTTCAAACAGTCGGGGTTGGGATTTTTGCAGGCGGCATGGACGACCGATACCAGCGTGGTTCCGGGATGGCGCATTGAGGGATTACGCACCCGCATCGGCATTCCTATGGCGATGGTCCCGGTCGTTGTCGCAGCAGTCTGGCAGATGTCGGGGTTTGTAATGGCGATGTATCTGGCAGGGTTGCGCGGCATCCCGGAAGAGATCAAAGAAGCGGCGCGGGTCGATGGTGCAACCGAGTGGCAAGTGTTTCGCAACATCACACTGCCGATGCTGCAGCCGATCACCCTAAGCGCAGTGATTATTCTGGGGCATATTTCGCTGAAGATTTTCGATCTGATCGTCACGATGACTGGCGGAGCGCCCGGTAACAACACCGAGGTGCCAGGACTGTACATGTACGAGATTGCTTTCAAAGCCAACAAGTTTGCTGAGGGCGCAGCTGTGGCGATGGTGATGCTGGTGGTTGTGGCGCTGCTGGTAGTGCCGTACCTGATCTACAACCGTCGGACGGAGGTGGAGCGATGAGCAGTGTCGCCATACCCGCGCCGGGGCGACGGCGCATTCACTGGTCGCGCGTGGTCATCTACAGCATCATGATCGCGTTTCTGCTCTTCTTTCTTCTGCCGGTCTACCTGCTTCTGATCACCAGTTTCAAAAGCTTCGACCAGGTCAGCCTCAGTCGGATGTGGGACCTGCCGACGAGTTTTTCGCTCGAAAGTTTCAATCGCGCCTGGAACGGCGGCGAAGGGGTGATCGGGATGCGCGGCAGTTTCTGGAACAGTGTGCAGCTGGTTGTTCCAGCGACAGTCATTTCGTGCATCCTGGGATCACTCAACGGCTATGTGCTGTCGAAATGGCGTTTCCCCGGCTCGGAAACGCTCTTTACCCTGATCCTCTTTGGCATGTTCATCCCCTACCAGAGCGTTCTGGTGCCGCTGGTTGAGGTATTGCGCGAGATGCGCCTGTATGCCACCATTCCCGGACTGATTCTGGTACACGTCGTCTACGGCATTCCGATCACGACCCTGATCTTCCGCAACTATTACGCTACAGTGCCGAATGAACTCGTCGAGGCAGGAAAGATCGATGGCGCCGATTTCTTCAGCATCTACCGCCACGTGATGCTGCCGATCTCCGCGCCTGGCTTCGTGGTGGTGGCGATCTGGCAGTTCACCTCGATCTGGAACGAGTTTCTGTTTGGTCTGATCATTACCAACGACCCGCAACTCCGTCCTGTGACTGTGGCATTGCAGAATCTGTCGGGCAGTCAGTTCACGCAGTGGAATGTGCAGATGGCCGGCGCTTTGCTGGTTGCGCTGCCGCCATTGTTAGTCTACATCTTCCTGGGGAAATACTTCCTGCGCGGGTTGCTGGCCGGGTCGTTGAAAGGGTAGAGGATGCCTCTCAGCTCTGACCTGGGGGAGCACTCCGTTGGGGCAACGTCTGCCGTTCGGCTGCTCTCACAGCGAAGCCTTTGCAGGCTGTGATAATGGTTTTCCGGGGCATCATTCCCGCCAGCCCGCGCCGGCGGGCTTTGCCCTGGCAGCCGAGGGCTTCAGCTCCACGGCAGCAGGCGGGGCGCCGCCCGCTACCAGAGCCGCGCGCCGATCATATGCAGCGCTATCGGCTATGCTAACCGGCGGGCTTCGTCTGGTTGGGGCACGGCGCGCCGTGCCCCGACGGCGCTGTCCACATGCGTGGGGCTGCGGGCGAGCCGCCCGCGTATCCGGCGGCGCCGATCCCGGCAGCCATCTCATACCGCAAGTCGCGAATCGATAGGCGAGCGCTGATCACATGCACCACTATCGGCTATGCTCCCTGGCTGGCGCTTTAAACCGCGCCTGTGGGGTGCCGGCGCGCCGGGCGTCGGCCTGCGCCGACGCGGTTCCCTGTCGGGACGCGACGTTCGCTGCTGGTGCACATACCGAACTTCACGTTGAAAGTTCATAAGGCGGCGATACGGGGTGGTACGACAGGCTTATGGTCTTCCAGAAATTAATCCGGTATAATAACTCGTAGAAGTGTCAAACCTTTCTGAGGAGGTTCTCATGTCTGCACGCCGAACCCTCGC
>FWWL01006014.1_pt1 | contig 18057 bp, 5 predicted proteins | sample 2228331 | NCBI WGS metagenome assembly FWWL01 (sample SAMEA103939775, study PRJEB20133) | metagenome
TGGGAGTTTCCCTCGGGCTGAGGGCGCCGAAGTCCATTGGTGGTGTAGGCGCCGCTATCGGCGGTGCTGAGCACTTGCGTTCCGCGGCACACCATGAAGGCAACGCGTGCTTGTGGCGGTGCATACAGTGCCACTGGCTCCAAAACCGATTGTTGAAACTGTGCACCGGTTGGGTACCAGGTAGCACCACCGTCGGTGCTGCGGTACACGGCAATCGTTGGGTTGGATTGCTGTGCTGTTGGTCGTACCAGGCAGTATCCAAGCTGCCCACTGCTGAAGGCGACTGCAGCAATGGTTCGATCGGTTGTTGCTGCTGTGATTGTAGTCCACACGGCACCGCGATTGGTGCTCCGCAGGATGCGCCCGGCAGTGGTGCCAATCCAAACGGTGTCGCCCAGCGCTGCAATGGCGTGGTGGAGCGTGCGTTCGCTTGCAAGGGGAGAGGGAAGTGATGCCGCAGACCACGTCGCACCACCGTCGGTTGTGCGGACCAGTCGCCAGGTGCCACTGGAAGGTCGTCCGATGCAGATGCCGGTACTGGCATCGAAAAAGAGCAGACCGTCGGCAGCGGTGATCGTGCTGCTCAGATTAGTTGAGCGCCAGGAGTTGCCACCATCGCTGGTGCGCCAGATAAAGCCGTTTTCCGTGCCAACACACACCACCGAATTCGATGCAATCGCCAGCGTTGACGGAGCGCCGCTAAGCGAGGTAGAATCGAAGACCGTTCCCGATGAGCGAAAGACCAGCGCTCGCCCGGTTGGTGTCTGCCCGACTGCCCAGGTGCCTGCCAGACCGCGCATCGCGACTGCTCGGAAACTGTGGGGCAGATGCGACGCCATGCGCACGTAGGTGTTCTGCGTTGGTAGCATTACCCGCAGCGCAACCGTGGCATACTCAACGACGCCATCGGCGGTGATGATCAACGTGAGGTGGACGGTGTCGTCGAAAAAGTACGTCGGTGTACGCAACTGAAGTGTGGTCTGGATGCTTCGGTCTTCGAGTGTACCGAGGTTGCTGGTCTGAAGCGTCGTCGTGCCGAGCATCGCATTCGACGATACTGCCAATTGTACGCGGATGGTCGTCGCTGGCGCCAGCAGATTCCGAAGGTGAATTTCCAGAGTGCTCTGTCCGGTCGAGGTGATCGTCGTTGTGCCGTTGACCGTTACGGCACGAAGCTGCACACCGGGTAAGCGCTCGCCGCTTGAGAAACTTCGATTGATGCTGAGGGCACGCGCTGCGTTGAGTCTGCCATAGTAGCGCGGTCGGTTGGCATCGCTGATGCTGGCAAATCGGTCGCTGGTGTAGCGCAGTTGTGCTGCTACCTGGTCGAGCGTCCAATCCGGGTGGAGCGATCGCACGAGCGCAGCAACGCCGCTTGCCAGCGGTGCAGCAAAGGAGGTGCCGTCAACAGCGGTGTAGGTGTTGCCGATGCGGGTGGTGCGAATGCTGGTGCCCGGTGCGTAGAAGGCAACTGCGCTCCCAAAGTTGGAAAATCCCGCTACGTTGTCGGTGGCGGTGTTGCTTGCGCCAACAGCTACGACGCCGGCGTAGCACGCTGGGTAAAACTGTTGCTGGTCGAGATCAAGTCCATCGTTGCCCGAGGCGGCAATAACCAGCGAGCCCAGAGCGCGTGCCTGGTCAATGACCTGCTGCTCCAGCGGCGATCCAGCCGGACCGCCCCACGAACAATTGATGACCGATGCACCAAGCCGTGCAGCGTACACAATGGCATCGTAACCTCGCAGGACCGACCCAGCAAGCGATGGGTCGTCGGAGCCACACTTGATGGGGATGTACCGGCACCGGAAGCCTGCCGGTGATGCAATGCCGCGACCGTTGTCGGTGACAGCAGTTGCAGCACCTGCCGTTTGTGTGCCGTGCTGCATTTCGTCGGCGACTGTCCCGGCGCGAATCTTGGGATCGTTGTCTTCGCGAATCGTGCCAGCGAGATATTCGCTGCGGGTGACGTTACCGATAAAATCCCAGCCACGCCAGTCGTCCACTTTCCCGTTGCCATCGTCATCAATGCCGTTGGTGCGCTTGTCGCGTCCCTGAGCATCGGTGCCAGTCTCGCCGGGATTTGTCCAAAGATTTGCCGCTAAGTCTTCGTGCTCGAAGTCAGTGCCCGAGTCAATGATGGCAATGGTGACATCGGGCGAGCCAATTGTTACATCCCATGCTGCCGGCATCTGGATGCGTTGCAGTGCGCTTTGTTGCGAGAACTGCGGGTCGTTTGGCGTGCGTAGGGTGCGGCGAATGTAGAGCGGGGTTGCGTATTCCACCTGGGGCAGTTCCATCAACGCAGCGGCAACGTCGAACGGATCGAAACCGGGGTCGAAGGCGGCGATGACGACCGATTCCAAACCAACGCTCCGCGATCGAAGCTGCTGCTGCGCCGATGCATCGAGGAAAGGGGTAAGGGTACGCATACCAAACACTGCCAGTCGAGCCGAGAGCGCTGCCGTTGCCTGGGCGAGCGAGCCCTTCGCTGGGGCCAGCTTGACGGCAATGCGCCCGGGTTCGTAGTTGTCCGGTGCGATCCGACGAACCTCGAAGCGAAGAGGTGGACGCTGCCAGTTTCCCACGTGGACCGCGGGAAGCTCGATGGGAATCACACCCCGGATGCGATAGTCCCACTGCGTCTGCGCCGATGCTACTGCAAGGGTGATAGCTAACCCGAGCGCAACTCGAAACATCATGATTCTGCTTGGATAGTAGGCATAGGTGCACAAAATTATCGGTACTGCTGCTGCTAATACTGCTCGTCTCCCACTGCCTGTCAGACTGAACGTGTTTCAGCCTCTGATTACCACTATGACTGTCATGCTGAACTTGATTCAGCATCTGGATAGACCCTGAAACGAGTTCAGGGTGACGGACCAGGGGTGGAAGTGCTGACAATACGTGTGACCATGCCCATTGCGCCGTCATGCTGAACTGGATTCAGCATCTGGACACCCAAGACCCTGAAACGAGTTCAGGGTGACAGGCAACAGAGCGTGTACATGTCCCCAGAGTGTCATGCTGAACTTGATTCAGCATCTGGATAGACCCTGAAAAACAAGTTCAGAGTGACTGTTCCTGCTCACGTGTCGAGTATCTCGAGGGGTGCAAAGCGAACCATCAGAAGCTTTTTGCCGGCGGTGCGAAAGTGCACCTGCAGCTTTGTATCGGCGCCGCGTCCCTCGATACCTTCGATAATGCCTTCGCCAAAGGCTGGGTGAAGCACGCGCATGCCACGACGGTAGCGCGCCACGGTGCCGCTGGCAGCCGGTGTGGGCGTCGCCAGTATCCCCATGCGGAGACGGTCCAACGGCTGGCGAGAAAAGTCCTCCGGGCGATCAGCGTCGAGTAGTTCCTCCGGCAGCTCCGCAAGAAAGCTCGATGGTATCGTTGGCTGGGATATGCCGAAGGTAGCCCGGTTGCGAGCATAGGTGAGCACCAGATGCTCTCTGGCTCGTGTGATGCCGACGTAGAACAGCCGCCGTTCCTCCTCGCGGTCGCGCTCGGTTGTATTGGCACGTATGAGCGGAAGCAATCCCTCAGCAAGCCCGGCAATGACCACGACGGGAAATTCGAGTCCTTTTGCAGCGTGCAGCGTCATAAGCAGCACGGCATCGCTATCGGTGCTTTCGTCGGCGCTGGTCAACAATGAGACGCGCTGCATGTAGTCCTCAAGCGAAGGCGTCTGCTGGCTTTCTTCCATGGCAGCGGCATACTCGGCGACGTCGGCGATCAGGCGGGCAATGTTTTCGTAGCGGTCGAGTGCCTCGTCAGTCCCTTGCGTTTTGTAAAACTCAAGCAATCCAGTGTGCTCCAGGTAGTGATGGACTGTTTGCGCCAGTGGTGCTGCCTGGAGCAGATCAGCCGTTTTGGTGACCAGTGCCGCCAGAGCAGCGAGCACCTTTTGTTTTTGCTTGGCGATGACGGTAATGTCGGATGCCGATGCTGCTGCCGACAGGAGGGAGATGCTGTGGTGGTCTGCCCAGCGGCGAAGGTGTTGCAACGTCGCCTCCCCAATACCACGGGGTGGCTCGTTGACGATTCGGAGAAAGGCTTCGTCGTCGTTGGGATTGACCAGCAACCGCAGGTACGCTAAGGCATCCTTGATTTCCTTCCGCTTGTAGAACGAAATGCCGCCAATGATGCGGTAGGGAATATCGGCGCGGCGAAATGCATCCTCGATCAGTTGCGACTGAGCATTGATGCGGTAGAGAACGGCAGCATCAGACCACTGCGTGAGAATTCCACGCTGGCGGAGTTGCTCGATCGTTTGGGCAATGCCGGTTGCTTCGTCGGCTTCGTCCCAGTAGGACGCAACGCGAATGGGTGTGCCGCCGGTGCTTGCTGTCCAGAGCTGTTTGGGAATCTGCTGGCGATTGTTGGCGATGAGTGCATTGGCAGCGCTGAGTATAACCTGCGTGGAGCGGTAGTTCTGCTCCAGTCGCACTAACACATGCTCAGGGAAATCGCGCTGAAACTCGAAGATGTTCTCGATGCGGGCTCCGCGCCAGCTATAAATGCTCTGGGCATCGTCGCCGACGACGAACAAATTGCGATGTCCGCTTGCCAGGAGCTTGAGAACGCGATACTGGGCGTGGTTGGTGTCTTGGTATTCGTCCACGTGGATGTAGGCGAATAGCTCTTGGTAGAGTTGGAGGACCTCATCGGAATGTTCCAGCAGGTCAATCATGTTGACCAGCAGGTCGTCGAAATCCATTGCATTGGCGTGGCGAAGGGCGCGCTGGTACAGGTGATAGATCGTGGCAATGCGGCGTTCCCGCGGCGTCTGTGCCCCTATGGCGTAGTCATCGGGGAAAATCAGATCGTTTTTCGCGCGGGAAATAATACTGCGGACTGCCTGAGCGGATAGTTCTGTCGGTGGGATGTTTTGTTCTTTGAGCAAGCGGCGAATCAGCCCCAGGGAATCCTCGTCGTCGTAGATCGTGTAGTTCGGCGTAAAGCCCAACAGCTCGGCGTTGCGGCGAAGCAGCCGTGCGAAAATGGAATGAAAGGTGCCTGCCCACACGCGACGCGCTGACCACGGGTCGCAGATAATCGCCAAGCGATGGCGTAGTTCATCAGCAGCTTTGTTGGTGAACGTCATGGCAAGAATGCGATCGGGCGCTATGCCGTTGGCGATAAGGTAAGCAACACGCTGGGTCAGCACCCGCGTTTTGCCACTGCCCGCGCCCGCAATGACCAGCACTGGACCGTCAATGGTTGTTACGGCTTGTCGTTGTTGCTCATTGAGCCCGGCAAGCAGGTGCTCGATGTTGTGCACGTCTATGACCGAACAGGGAAACAAGCAGAGGATGTATAGCGGACGCAAAGATACCGTCTCGCGGCCGTCGCGATGCGTCTGTTCTTCGAATCCGGCTTGACTTTTTCCGCCCCTGCTCGTGCTTGAGTTTTTCTGTACTCACCGGTCGCCCTGAACGTGTTTCAGGGTCTATGGAGATGCTGAACCAAGTTCAGCATGACAGCCGAGGCAATCGGATGCTGAAACGAGTTCAGCATGACTCTTTGGAGGCATTGGCAGAGATGCTGAAACGAGTTCAGCATGACACTCTTGGGACATGTACACGCTCTGCTGCCTGTCACCCTGAACGTGTTTCAGGGTCTCATCCCTCCAGATGCCGAACCAAGTTCGGCATGACGGTATGATGTACGACGGCGCACGACAGAACGAGGCATAACGCAGCACGACACAGCACGATGGGACGTTTGTGTCGGCGATGCTAAATTTGAATCCGAGCGCGACCAGTGCCGTGCCCGTTCCAATTGTTGCACACGCCAAAAAGTGCCGCGATGCGGCTTGCTCAGCTTGGACAATCGGTGTGCTCGTGCGGTGGCTGCCCTGCAGTATGGGGATGTCTGCTGCTGCTGTGGAGTGCTGTTGCGACGGTGTGGGCGCAGCAACAGCTCATCGTCGCTGATGTCAATCCAACGCTGTTTCCGCAGATCACGATGCAGCTTTTTAGCTTCGATGCGGAGGGGAAACCATCACCACTGGATCCCTTGCAGGATCGCCTCGTCACCGAACGCATGGGTGTTGTTCGGCAGACGATAGCCGCTGTCACGTGTCCGTCGGACTGGGAGCCGGTTCCCGTCTCGGCGGTGCTCGTGTTTGATTGGGCAAGTCCGCTGGTGCGATCGGTGGCGGCTGATGCTTTGCGGTGGTGGTCCGAAGCGGTGCCCAGTGGTAGTCAGGTCGGTGCGGTTGCGTTTGGCTATCGAGCCTACATCATTGGCGATCTTCAGCGCCAGCTCGATCAGATCACTGCACAGATGGGTATGCTTCCGCCTGTTGACGTTGCCCTGCCACTGGCTGGCGTTCTCGATTCGCTGCTCGGCGGGATTGCTATTGTTGCGCGGGGAAGTCAGCAGCGGTGCGTTGTGGTTGTGACCGAGCATCCATTTCCCTCAACCGTGTCATCTCAGCTTGGCGCTGCGCTGCGCGAGGCAGGTTCGCGGTTGGTTGTGCTTGGGATTGGTCACCGCATTCCTGCCTGGCTGCGTCGAGTGTGCGCCGAAACTGGCGGGATTGCCTTCGATATGGTGAGTCCAGACCGATTGCCCCGAGCCATACACCAAGCAGCCGCCATCGCGACAGGCTATGCACCGTGCACGATTTCCTGGCAAAGCATCCATGATTGTGTCGGGACACGGCTCGTGGAATTTCTCGCGCCCAGCATTGGCACCAGCGTCGAGTTTACGTACTCGCTCGGTTCTGATCAATTGCCGATGCTGGATGTTCTCCCGCGCTATCGGAATTTGGGTTCGCTGCCACCGGGACTATCGCCACCGCAGGACGTTGTGCTCACAGCACAGAATGCTGATTTGACGCTGCTGGCTATCACTGCTGATCCATCGGTGGAGATTGTCGAGGGAGGGCTTAGTGCACCGTTGCTGTTGCGCCAAGGGCAGACCTACCGCGTGCGCGTACAGCTTCGAGTTGATAGTAGCCGCCGAACAGTTGGTGCGCTGCGTGTGGTGAGTACTGCCTGCTCATACCTGGATATGGCACTGCTGGCGGCGAATGTGCAACAGTATGCGCCTGCCGATGCGCAGTTTGTCAATCCTGCCTCGCCGATGACAGCAGCCTATGCCGGTGTGCCTTTCGATGTCGAGTGGACAGGAACACTGCCGAGCGATTCGCTGACACTGCAGGTGCAACAATTCGGCGAGACGCAGTGGACAACACTTGCCGAGCATCTGGTTTCGACGCGGTATCGGTGGCAACTACCGCTGCAAGGACAGTACCGCTTTCGCCTGGTGAATAAAGCCAGGACGCTGCAGACCGAGTCCGGGATTGTTCAGGTTGTCGAGCCGCCCTTTGGTGTAGTGCCGCTCCCTATCCAGAGTGCACGTGCAGGAACCGCCGTTGAGTTCCGACCTCCGCATTTGATTTGCTCCGATACTGCTGTGGCATTGCCGATAGATTCGGTGCGTTTTGTGGTGGGTCGTGCTTTTGCCTTAGCGCAGAGCCTTCCCGATACGCTGCCGCCCTTTGGCTGTATTAGTGGCTTGTTGCGCTTTGCGCCACCGTCGGTGGGGTTGTATCAGGACACGATGGTTGTGTACACACCGGTGGGGATGCGCCGTCTGCCGCTGGCGGGGAACGCTACACCGCCGATTATGTCGTTGCCGGCGACAATCCGTCTGGGCACGCTTCCGCTCGGTGCGCAGCTCGATACGCTGGTGCAATGGCTGGTCTGCGTCAGTCATCCGCAGCAGGTCCGCTTGCGCCTGGCTGGTCCCGATAGCATGCAGCTACAACTGCGGACGATTCGCGAGTTTTCTCTGACCGATGAAACTCCCTGCCTGGCGTATCCATTTCGTGTGCGCGGCGAGCAGCTCGGGCGTACCTGTTTGCGATTGCTCATCGAAGGCGATGAACGCCAACCCTACGAGACCGTGCTAATTGCCGACGTTGTCTGCCGGCTGCCCTACGATGGTGCGGTGCTATCGGTGCCGCAGGGTATTGTCACGCAGGCAGGGCGTGTGATAACGGTCCCGGTGTGGTTGCCATCGGTCCCTCAGACGTTTCGCAGCATGCAGCGTCCGTTTCGGTTTACGGTGCGGTGCAATGCGTCCACGCTCTTACCAGAGCCGCCGCTGGAGCGGGGGATAATCAGCGATGGTGAGCGGCGCTTTGTCGTTAGCGGTCGGGGATTTCTCCGTGGCGATACGCTGGCGTTGCTGCGATTCGGTACGTATTGGGGCGATGCTCCTGTTGTGCAAATTGCTATCGAAGATTTCCAGTGGCTCGACCAGTGCCCGGTTGGATTTCCGCCCGTGACGCTGCCGGTTCTTTTCACCGACTACTGCACCGCCGGTGGTACAACCCGGCTGTTTTTGAATAACGCCCCGGCAACGATCGAGCGTGTCGAACCACAGCCGAGCACAGGCAGACTGCGGGTCTCCATCCGCACTGAGCATGTGGCACCGGTGGAGCTGTTGTGCTACGATATGCTCGGGGAACTTCGGTGGAGCGCGCAGCTCGGCACGATCACGGGCACCGTTGACTACGAGCTAGACCTTCCGTTGCCGACGGGGCAGTACCTGTTGCACGCACGATCGCCGGCTGGATTGAGTAGCACCGTGATTCTGCTGGCGCGATGAGCAGCGGCACCAAAAGTGGCATGCTGCTGATGGTTGTTGTGGCGATGGTGGTCACAGCCGCGCCGCACGACTCTACACGCACTGTTCGCATCGGCAGTGCGCTGCTGGGTGGGGTAAGCGTCCACGTGGCTGATTTTTCTTCTCTGCCGGAACTGCAGAGCTGCTGCCCTCGGTTTCGGGACGGCAGCGGTCTATCGTCGGCAGCAATGGTCTGGGGCGAATATCCGATCGCGGGCTCGATAGCCGTCGGGGTGCGCATCGGCACGGCGACATTCGGCGGAGAATTGCGTTCCCTGGAGCGAAAGCCAGTCTTGGTCAATGACACGCCCGCCGATGCGGTTATCCAGCATCTGCTCAGCTCGAGCTTTCGCGCAATGCGCTGGGAAGGGTATGCGACTGTGCGTGCGTCGAGTGTGCTCGATGTGTATGTCGGTGTGGGAACCGATTTGCTCCAGCGTGCCGAGGCGACTATCCGCGAGGAATTGGTGCAACCATCGCAGGGAACTTTCGAAAATGGGCAGCGTGTTCGCAACGAGCGAACGGCAACACTGACCAGCAGCACACGAGCAATGACATCGCTGATTACCGGTATGCGCTTTGCCGTTGGGCTTGATCAGCAGCGGCGCTGGACTCTGGTGCCGGAGCTGACGTTCCGCTATGGGCTTGACCCAATCGTTCGATCGAACCAGTGGTATCTCTACAGCGTTCTGGTCGGTATCGGGCTGGCGTTCGAGCCAATTCCGTATCGGGTCGTGCCTGCGCCAGCAGACGAGCCGCATGATTACCCGGCACCTGTCCCGACGCGACCGCTGGAGGCTTCGATTGCGGCTTCCGGCATGGAGGCGGGGCAAGAACAATTGCCCTTGCGTCTGGTGCGCTACGCCCGTGTGCGGGTCATGCCTCTGCATCGCGTCCTGTACGCCAGCGGTCTGCAACTGGCAGAGCGATACCTGTTGCCGCTGTCACCGGATGATAGCAGTTGGCGCACGACGCTATCCTCTCCGCTGGCGGTGCACTATGCAACGCTTCCGATTGTCGCCGAGCGTCTGCAGCGATCCAGCGACACACTCCGTATCACAGGCTACGATCGGTACTCGACCACGCGGGCACAGCAGCGAGCAGAATTTGTTGCTCGGTATCTGCGTGCAGTCTGGAAAATTCCTCCCCAGCGACTGCGCGTAGAGGCACGGCTGGACGACCGTGATACAACCGCACGCGTGATGCTCAGCGGAGCAGCACACCTGTTCGACCCGTTCGAGTATCGCGACACGGTGCAACAGGTCGAGCCACTAGTATTGCGCCTGCGACCTGCAACCAACGGTGCTGAGCCCCTGCGCCGCTGGAGTTTGCATGTGTGGCAGGATAGCACCATCCTTGCGCTGCAACAGGGCAGTGGTGGTTTGCCTCTCCGCGTTGATGTGGACCTATCGCCCCATGCTGATCGCCTGCGAAGCGATCGAGCGCTGCTTGCCCAGCTCCAGGTGGAAAGCATCCAAGGAAATCAGGTAACAGCCGAAACTGTAATCCCGATTGAATCGCTCAGCGGAGAACACCAATTGCCACGCTCAACTATCGAGCACTACTTCTTTTCGACCGACCGTCCCTCGGCAGCGTTCGTGCAGCAGCTCGCTCATCAGCACCGCCAGCGTCTGCGGGACATTGCGATTGTGATGTACGGACCATCATTGGAAACCCAGGATGCTGCCGAGTATCTTCGCCGCACGCTACTCCAGGCTGGCCTGCCCGAACCACGCATCGAACGGCAAGAGGCACTCTACCGCCCAATCACACCCGAACGCGTTCTCTACGGGAACATGTTCGTGTTGCAAATACGCACACTCCAGTAGGCAGTACTGGCGCTTTGGAGGTTTTTTGATGGCGCAAAAAAATGTTTGGATATTACCGAAAAGTTTTGTATGTTAGCAATGCCGTGTGTAATAGCAACTAGTGGCGCAACGTCGAGTGGTGGTGGAGGAACACATGTTGAAGACACCTGCTCTGCGTTGTGAGTTGATCGAGAACGCTTGTGCTTCTTTCACATTCATGTTCCACTTTCCCATTGGAGGACCAATGAAACGCTTCGCTTCTTTGCTTGCTGCAGTAATGCTACTATGCAGCCTGGCTATGCCGACCGCACATGCGCAAATTGAGGTGGTTATCGGGACGGGCAACACGTACTCGTACTACTACCCACACATGCCGTACTACCCCAGCAGTCGCTATCAGTACATCTTGCTGGCATCGGAAATCCAGCAGGCGGGCGGCTTTGGTGGGATGATCATGAAAATGGCGTTGCAGAACTACACTTGGTACAACGGTACCACCGCACGCACTGCGGAGAATTTCACGATCAGAATGCAAAACACCACGCTGACAAATCTCAGCGGCGGGTGGGTTAACAGCGGATGGACAACCGTCTATGGACCGACAAACTTCCAGGCGACGGTGAACACGGCTGCCGGAAGCTGGACAGAGTTCCCGGACTTTACCAACCCATTCGTCTGGGATGGAGCGTCCAATCTTCTTATTGAAATTTGTCATCAGAACTCTGATCAAAACAGTTTCGGCGGAGCGTATCCGTACTTCTATGGGTTTTCGACATCGGGAACGCAGCGCGCGCGATGGGACTTCGATTACTACGGGTACTACGGTTGCACCAGTGGCAGTATTTGCTCTGGAACGTGCGGCTATTCGCAGACGTACGGCTATTGGTACACCTCGTACTGCCCGGTAACCAAGCTCTGGATTGCAGCGGGCATTGAGCAATCATTCCCCGACGATGTTGATCCGCGCCGCATTCTGGTGACAAGCAGCAACTACGATGGCTCCAGCAGCCAATTCCCCAAACCCTCGATTACCTTCCGTCGGATGGGGACAAACGCCTCGTACTTTACCTACCAGATTGTTGGTCCATTGCCATCGCAGAACGTTGTGTACCGCGGCTTGAATTCTGCTAACCTCAACGACACGGTGATTATCCACAACACAGGATCCGGCTTAGTTACCAAAACGATTGATTTTTCAACCGGACCGTTGGGTGGTGGCAATGGTATGGTTGGGAATGGAACGCTCAATACAACGCTGGCAACAGGCGGTCTCTATCGCTTAGATGTTCGATATTGGGTGCCAGCGGTGGGCTTTAGTCAGAATTGGTCGAAGCAGTTTGTCATCGCGTTCGACAACGACATTGCCATGCATTCAGTCATCGCACCGCAGCGGCCACCCTACAAATATCTGCGAGGCATCAACATTCCGGTGAGCGTCCGAGTCCAGAACATCGGACTCAATCCAGCCACCAATTTCCGTGTTATTGCGGTGATCAAGTATGGTGGGACCGTCGTCAAGGGACCCGATACAGTGGTGTACAACCAAACGCCGGGCTTGACAACCGGACAGAGCTACACGGCGAATTTCCCCCTTTTCAACACACTCCAGGTGGGCACCTATACGCTTGAGGCGTGGGTTGAACTGCTCAATGGCAATGACCAAAACACTGCAAACAACGGCATTGCCTACCTCTATCCAGCAGGAGTAACGTCGTGGAATTTCGAAGTGCTCTATGACACCGAACTGTCGGTTGATGCAATTCTGCAGCCGACCAGCAGCTCAACCGATGTGTATGTTAGCACGCCGTATAATCCTGTAGTCCGCTTCCGCAACAATGGCGCTGCCGATCAATCCGACGTACCGACGACCATAACGATCGAGCGCCTTGAGGGTGGTACGTGGACGCTCGTTTATCAAACCTCGAAGGTGCTGTCGGATATTGTTGCTGCAGCTCCATCAACAGCGACGCTCATCTACGATCCATGGACTCCACCGCAAGCAGGTACCTATCGCATCTGTGCAACGATTACGGCACCGGGCGATCCGGTGACGCAGAACAACACGCTGTGCGAGACGTTCACCGTTGGCGACGGGCTGTCGGGGACGTACACCATTGGTACAGCGAATGCGGGCAGTCCGCGGAACTTTACGACCATTCAGGATGCCGTGGACGCACTCTACACGCGGGGTGTGAGTGGGCCGGTGACGTTTGAGTTGACCGATGCCAGTTACACGGTTGGGAGTTTGAGTGGGCCGCCAGCGCCGGCATTGGACTTGAGTTCGAAGATACTGGGTGTCAGTGCGACGAACACGATCACGTTCAAGCCGTCGTTGATGCGGAGCTTGACGCGTGGGTCGGTGATGATTCGCCTCCAATCCCAGATGGGAATCGGTGTGTACGTTGGGCAGAATATGAATCCTGCAAACCCCAATGCTGTGATGAACAAGCAGCGAGCATATCCGCAGCTTTACGCGAATCCGACGCCGTACATACGGTTTGACGGAGGAGATCAGAAGTCGTTGCGGTTTTTGCTCGACGTTGGGAGTGCGACGCCGCAGCAGTTGCCGCAGCGGGCGGTGTTTTACCTTGGGACGGGAGCCTCGAACATCACGATCAAGAACTGTTTGATCGAGAACTGGCCGCAGTCATCGGCGTCGTATGCAGCGGACTTGCCGGTGGTTCGGTACATAGCGCCGAACTTTACGTTTGAGCCGGACGTTCGGCAGTTGCAGCAGGGACCGTCGAGCTATGCGGCGGGGGTGGTGCTGCGGTCGGTGGTTCCGTCGCAGGGCGGCGTCAATGCGTTTGGATTGGACACGTTGACCAACGACAACAACACGGTTGAGGGCTGCGAGATCAGCGGTTTTGGTTATGGAGTGGTAGCGTTGGGTGTTGGGCCGTTGTTTTACAACGACGTCGCGCAGAACAATCCGAACCCGCGGTATCAGCGGTATTACAGCAAGGGGAACGTCATTCGGAAGAACGTGATCATGAGCGTGAGTCGCGCGGGGGTGTACTGCGGGTACACCGAGAACACGGTGATAGAGGGGAACCGTGTGTTGAACGTTGGAGTTGGTTCGACTGGTGTTGGCGGTCGGAGTGCAGCCGGGATCATGGTTGGTGGGAGCGCCCGGACAGGCGAGCAGGTGTACAACAACGTTGGCGTGCAGGTTGTCAACAACGAGGTATCGCACATTAGTTCGGATGTGCGGTCGTGGGGCGTGTTGGTTGATCAGACGCAGAACACGTTTGTCAATCCATCGGGTGGGACGGTGACGTTCCCGGACGTTGAGGAGCGGACGGTGGTACGGGGGAACATCGTGTGGGCGATTAGCCGGACGACGGCGAGTGCGTCGGCTGTTGGGATACATTTGCGGACGCGGCGGTCGCCGACGGTCAGTGGTGTGATGCAGGAGGTAACGCCGGCATCGCCGAACTACCTGACGCGAGGGGACCGAGTAATCAACAACACGGTGGTTATGAGTGGCGACAATGTGAGCAACGGTGGGAGCATTGCGGGGATAGCGATACAGAGCAGCCGGTCGCCGCAGCACGTCAACAACGCGATAGCAGTGACAGCCAGTGCCGGTAGTGTGGATCGTCTGTCGGGCAATACGCTGGCGTGTTTGTTCTACCAGGGAGTCAAGCCGAGCGGGAGCAGTGGATTGCAGTCGAACACGAACGCGTACTGGTATCCATCGGGGGCGGTGATGGGTCGGTTTATCGAGGACATTCGTGATCCGGAGACGGGCGCGCTGGTGACGATAGAGGTCGGCAATGAGCTGGACTACCAGACGCTGGCGCAGTGGAAGTCGTGGCTCAAGCAGGACCTCAGTAGTGTTGTTGGGAATTTTGTCAATGATTACGTGCAGATGAACACGACGCCGCCGAAGCTTCGCGTGCGGACCAATCCAGCGCCGACGGGTTCGATCTTGGACCGTCGGGGTGAGCGGTTGGGTAGTGGGGAGGTTGACCTTGATGGCGATGGGCGCGGGGTCAACGGAGCCAAGTACAGCATTGGTGGTGATGAGTTCACGGGGAACTTGTACGTCAACGATCTGGAGGCGTTGGAGATCCTGAGTCCGTCGGTGTATCGTGCGTCGGTGGGCACGTTCAGCGATGCCGAGTACGTGATGACGCAGGCGCCGATCAATGTAGTGGTTCGCGTGCGGAACAACGGATCGGCGACGCAGAGCGGCGTTCAGGTGCAGGGAGTTGCGGAGATGGAGCAAGCGCCGAACGTGTGGGTACCGGTAGGGAGCGTGACGAAGGTGGTGCAGAACCTGCCGCCGGGAGGCACAACGGACATGACGTTTGATTTCAATCTGCAGCCGCAGACGTATGGGGATATGGGTCAGGTAGCGCCGGCGCCATTTGGGGCGATGAGCCGGAACGTGACGCCGCGGTATCGAGTACGGGTGCAGATGCCGACCGACGAGAACGTGGGCAACAACATGGTGCAGAAGGAGTATCGTTTTTACCTGCTGCGGTCGCCGGTGCGGATGTTGGTCAGTGCCAGCGGTGCCAGCGTGGATGCGAATAATCCGGCTACAAGTGCCAGTGACCGAGTGGGTCGGTTGAATTACGATTCGTTGATGGCAGGGTTTGGTCGGTTGAACTTGCCGCAAGGGACGTTGGATGTGTTTGATCGGTCGGCGTGGGAGCCGCGAGCGGTCAACTACACGATGTACAAGCAGGTTTGGTGGGTAGAGGACCAGACGAAGCTGACGCGGACAGAGCGGGACGACCTGGCGGCATTGTTGGCGGCAGGGAGTCGGACGGACAAGCGGAACCTTGTGGTATCGAGCCAGGAGATTGTCAAAAGTGGAGTTTTTGGCAGTGGGGATGTGTTGTACGACAATTTTGTCAAGTACGTGTTGCGCTTGACGCGGTCGCCGCAGGCGTGGACGCCGCGGTCTGGGGGCTATCACAACTACGAGGTGGAGGGAGTATCACTGGCGCAAGGTATCCGTGAGCGTGTGTTGATGACGCAGCACGCGATGGATCAGGTAGCGCCGATGCCGTCGTTGGTGCGAGTGTACAGTGATGCGCAGACGGTAGGTCAGGCGCAGGTGGCGTATCGGTACGTGACGCTGGATGCGGGCTTGACCGACAACGCGATGGGTGTAGCGACGTCGGCGTTGGGGTACAACGTGGTGGCGTTGGGCGTTGACTGGCGTCACTATGGGCGGTTGGCGACGAACACGGGGACGGAGCGTCTGATTCGGTCGGTGACGGAGTATTTGGACCGCAATGGGGATGTGGTGTTGAGCAGTGGATTTGGGGATGTAGGCGTAGTGCGGTATGGCGATGGGACGCAAGCGCGCCTGTGGTGGGAGACGGTCAGCGAGCGGGGCGTGACGCACTTTGTGGTGGAGCGTCGGGAGTTAGGGCAGGAGTCGTATCAGGCGTTGACGCCGGTGGTTGGAGCAGCTGGAGAGAGCAGCCAGCCGCGTGGGTATAGTTTTGAGGACCGTGTCAGTCGGAGCAGCAGTTATGAGTACCGTGTAGGGATGGTCAGTCGGGATGGGAGTGTGGTGTGGAGTCGGAGTGTGATACTCAGTGGGGAGTCGTCGGGCTTTAGCGTCAGCGTCCAGCCGCAGCCAGTGGAGAGCGAGTTGGTGGTGATGGTCAGCGGTGAAGGGGAGTACAGCGTGGAGTTAGTGGACATGCTGGGTCGGCGAGTGGCGGTGCCGGTCAGTGGGACGGGCACGGTGTATCGGGCCGACGTGAGCAGCTTGCCATCGGGCGTGTACACGGTGATCGTGCGCCAGGGTGATGCAATTGCCCGCCAAACCGTGACCGTGGTGCGGTAAAAAGGCGCCGTTCTATTGCAGGCGAGTATGAGGGCGACCGAATGCATGGGTCGCCCTCATGCATTTCGTGGCATGGAGTGTCATTACCTGTTGTCTGCTGGAGAGTGCTGCCGTGAACTGATAACAGCAGGCGATGCGCTCTCGCGTTGCCACCACAGCGCTGTTGATGGTAGGAATGAGGATCCCTTTCGTGCCCAGAGGGTCCATCCAATACTACCAAGCACGGTAAGGGCCCGTAGCAGTTCTGCACTTGCAGAAGTCGCAATAGCGGTGTGTCCGATTGCGAACAGTTCCCACCAGAGGTTCATGAACAGATGCAGGCTGATCGGCATCAACAGGTTGTAGTCCCATGCAACGTAGAGCCATGCAAACCACAAGCCGCCAATGAATGTGATTGCCATGATCATAATTGCCTGCTCGAAGGAAGAAGCTTGGTAGAGGTGCCCGGTAGCAAAGACAATCGCACTGAGTCCGACAGCGGGCAGAAACCCCCACCGCCCATGTCGAAAGAGCTGCCCGAATAAGAACGCTCGGTAGAATACTTCTTCCCGCAGAGCTGCACGGAGTTGGTTGACTACGACGGAGAACACATCCTGACCGGTGAACGAACCCAGAACCGCGTACCCAAACAGCATCGGGAGAGTGAACACGAATCCGTAGCCGATACCACGAAGAATCCAGCGATCCAGTCCAAGCTCGTGCCACAGATTCCCCCGACCATGGAAGAACGCAACAATCCATGCCACTGGAAGCACATACCACAGGATGAGTACCAGATTCACCGCAACAGTGCTGCTTCTGCTTCCTGGGGGAAAGATGCCAACAGCCCATGTGGAGATAGCGCTATCTTCCCAGCGAATCAGAAGTGCTGTCACAAGCACCGTGCCTTGAAGGAACAATCTATTTTTCATTGTCGTTCGCATTGTGTGGGACTTGCTAAACAATAAAGACACCAATACAATTTTACCATCCTTGAGCAAGTGTCAACCGCCAATCTGTAGTCAGGTTGTAGTTATAGTTGGAAAAATTGTGTACACAGTGCACAGCAGAGTGTACAGGGGAGAGCAGAGCGTGTGTTCATTTTTGCGTTAGCTCTGTGGAGTAATTTTGTGACGATAATCGTAGCTGTTCCACCCTTGTAAAGCAGGTATGGTACGGATTGGTCAACATCGTAAGCTTAGCGGTCGCGTAGGTTCTGCGCAGCAGGTAGTAGGGTGCATATACTGTGTCGCTCGGTTTAGATTGGGGCTAATTGATTGCACCAAAGGTGTGATGGCGATCATTGTGTTATCTGCTCTTATGGAGATTGGTCGGGTAGAAGTAATGGCAGCACGTATATCCGACACCCTGCGGCTGAATGTTGCGGTGCAGCTAGCACTAGAAGCGAATCCGATGGTGCGAGCAGCACGCCTAAAGGCGGATGCTGCAAGGGAGCGTATTTTCCAGTCGTCAGTGTTGCCGGACCCGGAGTTGAGCTTTGGAGTGATGAACCGAATGGTACAAAGCCCGGGAGCTACGATGGATCCGATGACGATGAACCAGGTGCAGTTGACGCAGATGTTTCCTTGGTTTGGAAAGTTGGAGTTTGCCAGGGAGCGGGCAACACGTTTAGCTCGAGCGGAGGAACTCGATGCACAGGAGCTCGAATGGATGCTGATTGCACAGGTGAAGACAGTGTATTACCAGCTTGCCTATCTTGATCGAGCAATAGCAATCGTGCACCGTTCGCGGGATTTGCTCCGCACGTTCGTCCAGGTAGCAGAAACAATGTATGCGGCAGGGACT
>FWWL01006015.1_pt1 | contig 18056 bp, 11 predicted proteins | sample 2228331 | NCBI WGS metagenome assembly FWWL01 (sample SAMEA103939775, study PRJEB20133) | metagenome
ATCTGGGCCGAGGGGGTCGGCAGGGGGGGGCCGGCATGCCCCCGCCGGGATTGCAGATCGCCCCGGGAGAGCCACCCCACCGCGCGCAGCAGCGTCAGCACGAGCTCCACGCCCCCGCCGGGATCCCACCGTGCCTCGATCTCCGGGAGGCCCTGGTTGGCGAGCAGGAACCCGCCCGCCCTGTCCTCGACGAAAGCGAACGCCTGCTGAGGAACCGTCGGGGCCGGCTGCTCGACCCATGTTGCATCCGGGAGCGCCGCCAGGCCCACGGGGCGGGCCACGAGATCGAAGGCGCCCTCCGTCACCCAGGTTTCCGCCGCGATCCCGGTGGGGAAGGCCACCCGCAAGCGGTGGTCGGCCGCCCGGTTCTCCACCGTGGCCTCCACATCCACCCGGGGGATCCCCGGCCGGAGCCAGGCCCGCACGGTGATCGGCATGGCCACCGTCTCGGCCGAACGGCCCCGGCGATCGGGGCGCAGCCCGGCGGGGACCTCGTAGCGGAGTTCAACCTCCAGACACTGTCCCCGCAACCCTTCCTCCCATACCCGCACCTGCGGCGGCTCCGCCGGCCGATCCACCCGCCGATCCTCCGCCAGGGGCTCGTGATTGTAGACATCCCCCGCGTCCCCCTCGTCCTCAAACCGGTTGAGGCCGATCCAGCGGCGGCCGCTCCGCCGATCCTCCAATTCCAGGGTTCCATAGAGCGGGTGCGCCGTGAGCCGGAAGAACTCGTTCTCGATGGTCACTTCCTCCCGAGGGCGCCGCGGGATCCGCTGGGGGGAACCCGGGACGATCTGCAGCCGATACGCCCGGACGCCCATCCCCGAGAGATCGGGGGCCTCGAAGATCCAGCGGGAAGATCCGCCCATGACCGCCGATACGATCCATGGGTCGGCGATCGCGGGCCGCGCCTCCTGCAGCCGACGGCCAACCCGGAAAACCGAGGAGATCATCGCGTGATCCATATCGGCAGAGGCGTCCGCCCACTGGGCCCAGATCCGCCTCCCCTCTAAATCCACCCACACCCGCTGGGCAGGATAGCGGCCGACATAGGTCCACAACATCCGCCCCAGGAACGAAGGCCACTCCTCCGGGCCCACCGTCCATTGCTCCTCGTGGCCCACCTCCGCCTCCAGCTCGAACATGGGGATCTCCCGCCCCGCCTCATCCTGGAGGCGGTAGGTCAGGCCGGGGGGGAGCATCGGCAGGACCGCCTCCACCGGGCCCCGGACTGGCCCGGGGATCGGCGCGTAAACCAGGAGGGTCTGCTCCAGCGCAGCGGGGTCCGAAACCAGCCATCCAGGGGGTGCCTCGCCGGCTTTCCGACGCAGGAGGCGCTCCATCGCCTCGCGGCTCACCAGACGGGCAATCTCCTCGGCGTGATCGAAGCGCGACTTCATGTCCTCGTGCGTTTCGTCCACGCCGGTTCCGCAAATCGAATCGTGGAAATGGTTCTGAAGGAGGAGCCGCCACGCCTCCAGGAGGAAGGGACGCCGGTCCAGGCCGCAGATCGCGTGAGCGAAGGCCAGCAGCGGCTCCGCGTAGCGCTCCAGCCCGGTCTGGGCCGCTACGTTGCGCTGCTTGATCCACATCCGGGTGGAAAGGACCCCGGGGAGGACGGGGTGGCGCTTGCTCGAGCGCAGCTCCCCGCGGACCACCGGCAGGTCCCCCAGGCGCCCGCCCAGGGCGGCGCGCACCGCCTCCACGTAATCCTCCAGGGACGCGTGGCGCAGGCGGAGGTCTGGGAGATGCGCCTGGGCTGCCCGCAGCCAGGCGGTGAGGCGGGGATGGGGGAACAGATGGTCCGTCCCGTTCATCAACAGCACCCGGGGGACCGGCGTATAGGGAGCCAGCGAGAGCGCCTGCGCTTTCCAGTAAGCCGCCAGGGCCTCCGCGTCCTCCGGGACCCAGGCGACGTTGCCGTAGCCATCCCGGAGATACACGGTGAACACCCGGGTGCTGTCCGGCGCCTCCCACCAGAGCAGCGTCGGGTGGTCGTCAAGGCCGCGCTGGAAGATTGCCGTCTCGATCCCGAACCCCTGCAGGATCTGGGGCAGCTGGCCGACGTGCCCGAAGGGGTCCGGGGTGTAGCCGATGGGCATCCAGCGGCCGAAGCGGCGGGCGATCCGGATCCCGACCTGGAGGTTGCGGATCAGGGCCTCGCCGCTCACCAGGAACTCGTCGGGCAGGACATACCACGGGCCGATCCACAGCCGCCCCGCCTCCACCGCCCGCTGGATCCGCGGCGCCAGGTCCGGGCGGATCGCGAGCACGTCCTCCAGGAGGACCGACTGGCCGTCGAGCAGGAACCCCGCGTAGTCCGGATCCCGCTCGAGGGTGTCCAGGACCTGCTCCACCAGCTCCACCAACCGGTAACGGAAGGCCTGGAAGGGACGATACCATTCCCGATCCCAGTGGGTGTGGGTGACGATGAAGGCTTCCAGATCCATCCCTCCCTCCAGGACTTATGGAGATCGCCGCCAGTGGGCAGGGCGCCTTCCGCGCTCCAACGGACGAAACGGGCCTCCCCACCCCAACGCGCCGGGGTTCGGGCCCGGGCTTTATTGGGCCCCCCAGATGGGGTTGGTCATCGCGACCATCGGGAGGTCATCGGGCGTCTCCGTGGCGAAGTGCCGCACCCCGCGCAACTCGGCCCGGATGTATCCATGCTGCCCCAGATCCAGCTCCAGCGTCCACTCGAACGGGGAGCGATCGATGGGGACGAACGCCTGTTCCCCCTGCCGGGAGAGCAGGCGCAGGTGGAGGCCTTCCCCCTCCCGCACCACGCAGCGCACTTGAACCGGGCCGCCGGGCGGCACTGCATCGCCGACCATCCAAACCGCACTCCCTCGCTCCGCGGTCAGCTCGACCCACGGCGCGTCCACGTCAGCGGTGATCACCACGCGGCCCGCCCGGATGGCGGAGAGGATGGCGGGGATCGTCCGCGCCTCGGCGTAGACCCAGGTGGTGGGGTGGCCGACCTGATAGAAGGGTGTCCCCTCGCCCGGGCGATCCTGATGCTTGTCGCTCCCGCCGACCGCGGTCACGCGCCGCCCGGCCCGCAGCAGCCGATCCCAGAAGGTGAGCGACTCGTGGTTCCGCAGCGGCCACGGCCCCTGCCAGGCCTCCACCGCGTCCACCGGGAGGTCCGTGGGATACTCCCATGGCGGCCCGTCCGTCTTGGGGTGGTTGATGGAGACCAGGGCGCCCATGGCGTGGGCCGCCTCGATCACCCTCCGCAGCTGCTCCGGCGTCCGGCACCGGAACTCCAGCCAGCGGGAAAGCCCCCAGGCGTTCATGTGGCCATAATAAGTGGTCACCTCCTCCCCCGGGATGAGGAGGAGATCGGGCCCGCTCCAGGCGGCGAGGTAGGGGAAGTGGCTGACGGTGTTGTGCTCCGTCACCGCCAGGAAGTCCAGGCCCCGCCGCCGGGCGGCTGCCACCAGGTCCTCGAGGGACCCGGGCGCATCGCTGTGGTGGCTGTGGCTTTGGAGGTCCCCCCGCCACCACCGCGCCCCCTCGCCGACCGCCGGCCGTTCCGGGCCGGCGGGCCCGCCGCCCTCAGGGGGCGGCGGGTGGGGCAGCGGCCCTTCCTCCTCGGAAGCTTCGACAACCACTGTGCAGGCGCAGCCGGAGGGCGCGATGCGGTAGAGCCCCAGGATCACATGCCAGCGGCCGGGGAGGATCGGGCCCGGGAGATAGCCGGGCGTGGCCGCACGAGGGGTGAGGATCGCCTCCTGGCGCGCGCTCCCGCTCCATCCCCGGAAGCCCTCCGCCTGCAGGAAATCCGCCCCCCGCGGGTCGAACAGCCCCAGATCAATGACGCTGGGGCTGTCCGGCCGCCCCTGCCCCTCGAAGGCGTAACGGACCTCCAGGCGGGCGATGCCGGGGGGGACGTCAAAGGGGAGCAACACGTAATCCGAAGCCGCCTTGTCGGCCGGGGTGAACCGACCCTCCCAGCGCAACAGCGTCGTCTTCATGGCGGATCGTTCCGGCGGAAATTCATTAAAGGCATGAACCGTATGGCCCTTCCCACCGGAGCGCTCACAACGCCAGCTCCCCTCCTTCCCGGAAGAAGAGCGCTCGTTCCATCGGCACCCGCACCCAGACCTGCTCCCGCAGGATGGGGGGCTCATCCAGGGAGAGGCGCAGGGCGATCCGTTCCGCGTCCACCTGGACCGTCACCAGGGTTTCGACCCCGAGGGGCTCGACGGCGTAAACCCGGGCCGCCAGATGGGTGGGCCCGGGCCCTTCGGCCAGCATCAGGTGCTCCGGCCGGACGCCCAGCCAGAGCCGCTCGCCGTCCTGGAAGGCGCGGCGCAGCGCCTCCCCCCGCTCCCCGAGGGCGATCGCCTGCCCATCTTCCAGGACCAGAACCCCCTCCGCCCGCTGGAACCGGCAGCGGAGCAGGTTCATCGGCGGGCTGCCGATGAAGGTGGCCACGAAGGTGTTCCGAGGCCGGCGGTAGATCTCCAGCGGGGTTCCCACCTGGAGCAACCGCCCCCGATCCATCACCCCGATGCGGTCGGCCAGGGCCATGGCCTCCGCCTGATCGTGGGTCACATAAATGGTGGTGATCCCTAGGGATTTCTGGAGGTGCTTGAGGAAGCTGCGCGCCTCCAGGCGCAGCTTGGCGTCCAGGTTGCTCAGCGGCTCGTCGAAGAGGAACGCCTGGGGTTGATAAACCAGGGCGCGGGCGACGGCGGCCCGCTGCTGCTGCCCTCCTGAAAGCTGCCCCGGCCGTCGGTCCAAGAGTTCGACGATCTGCAACACCTCGGCCACCTCGCGGACCCGCCGCCGGATCTCGGCCTTGGGGTAACGGCGCACCCGCAGCGGGTAGCCGATGTTCTCCATAACGGTCATGTGCGGGTAGAGCGCGTAGTCCTGGAAGACCATCGCCACATCCCGGGACTGGGGCGGGAGATCCGTCACATCGCGCTCCCCGATGAAGATCCGCCCCCCGGTGGGGCGCTCCAGCCCGGCCACCAGGCGCAGCGTGGTGGTCTTCCCGCATCCGGAGGGCCCCAGCAGCGCGAAGAACTCCCCGTCCTCAATCGTCAGCGTCAGATCATCCACCGCCACCACCGAGCCGAAGGTTTTCCGCAACCCTTCCAGATGGATGCGTGCCATTGCTCTCCGCTCCTCTGGAGCTCCGGCGTTTCCTAACGGATCAGCGCTTGATCCCCCCGAAGAACCGGAAGCCATAACGCGCGTTCACGAAAAGATACAGGAGCAGGACTGGGATCGCGTAGAGCAGGGCGTAAGCGGAAGTCAGGGTGAGGATGGGTGTTCCGGCCTCGGTGTAGAACGAATAGATGGCGATGGCGGCCGGCATGCGCTCCGGGGTGCGCAGCAGCACGAAGGGGATGAGGAACGCCCCCCAGACCTGCACGAACGCCCAGATCCCCACCACCATCATCCCCGGCCGCAGCAACGGGGCCACCACGTCCCGCACCATCTGCCAGGGCGTCGCCCCGCACACCATCGCCGATTCCTCATACGAGCGGGGGAGGCCCTCCACGAAATCCCGCAGGATGAAGATCGCCGTGGGCAGCAGGCCCCCCGTAAAGGCCATGATCACCCCCACGTGGGTGTCCACCAGCCCCAGGGCGTTGGCCAACAGGAAGATGGGGACCATCGCCGCGGTCCCCGTGACCACCGATGAGAACAGGATCAGGCCGTAGGTGAGCAGGTCGTAGTAAGGCACCTCCGCCCGCGAGAGGGCGTAGGCGGCCAGGGTCGCCGTCAGGGTGACCGCGAGCATCGTCCCCCCAGCGAGGATCAGGCTGTTGAGCAGCGCCCGCACGGCGAAGGTGTTGGCGAAGACGGCCTCGAAGTTCGCCAGGGTGAAGGGGCGCGGGATCTCCACCGCCAGGGTCCCCCGGGCGTTGAAGGGGGCCAGCAGCAGCCAGAGCATGGGCAGGGCGAAGAAGGCCCCGACCAGCGCGGCGAAAAGAGAGAACAACACCCGTGCGAGCACGCCGCGGATCACCGTCATGAGGCGCGGGCCTCCCGACGCAGGGTGGAGAGATAGACCAAAGCGAGGGCCAGGTTGATCAGCATCATCACCACCGCCACCGCCGCCCCCCGGCCGAACTCGAAGTGCTGGAAGGCGATGCGGAACGTGTAGATCGAGACCACCTCAGAGCGGAAGGTCGGGCCGCCGCCGGTGATCAGATAGGGGGTGAACGTGTTGAAGGTCCACAGGGTGATCAGAACCAGATCGGTGATGATGTGGCTGCGGATGGAGGGCAGGATGATGTCCCGGAAGGCCTGCCAGGCGCTCGCCCCGGCCACCGCCGCGGCTTCCAGATACGAAGGGGGGAGCGTGGCCAGCGCCGAGGAGAACAAGAGCATCGAGAAGGCGGTCCCCCGCCACGTGTTGAAGAGGATGATCGAGAAGAGGGGGCGCTCGATCAGCCAGTCGACCCGGCCCAGCCCGAGGGCGGAGAGGACAGCGTTGAGGGTGCCGTGATCCCGATCCAGGTAGGCGACCCACATGAAGGCCACCACCACATCGGGGATGATCCAGGAAAGGATGGCCAGGGTGTAGATCAGCTCCCGTAACATCCCCCGACGGCGGTGGAAAGCCCAGGCGATGGCCAGCCCCAGGCCGGCCTGGCCGACCAGGGCGGAGCCGATCACGAAAAGGACGGCGTTGCGGAACGCGTTGCCGAAATAGCCCCGCACCATCCAGTTCTCGAAATCGAACAGCGCCCGGAAGTTGGCCAGGCCGACGAACTGCGGCCGGAGGGCCGCCTCCCCCGTCAGGGTCTGGTTGGTCATGCTGATCCCGAGCACCCAGAGGGAGGGGACCACCAGGAAGACCGCCACGAAGAACAGGGCGGGCAGTAGGAACAGCAGCCCGGCCGACATCGGAAGGATGGGACGCCGCTGGGTCACCCAACACCTCCAGAGCAACAAGGGAAGGGGACGCCTGGATCAGGAAGGCGCCCCCCTCTGCCAATGCGAAACTAAGGAAAACCAGGGGGCGGGCGGCGCCGCCCGCCCCCTTCCGTCATGCCCTTCAGCGCGGCATCAGATCCAGGACGTTCTCCGGGCCCACCAGGCTGGTGACCTCGCGGGCGTAGGCGTCCATCGCCTGCTGGGGCGTCATCTCGCCCGAGACCACCCGCTCGGTGGCCAGCTGCGCCGCCTGGGAGACCTTCGGGTAGGCCGGGAGCATGGGGCGCACCGTGGTCAGCGGCAACAGCTTCACCAGCTCGGTCATCACCGGGTCGCCCGTCACCGGCACATCATCCCGGGCCCGGATCCGCGGCTCGATCTTCTGGAACTCCAGCAGCATGTCCTTGCTGAACATAAAGGAGAGGAAGGCCCAGGCCTCCTTCGGGTGCTTGGTGTTGGGGTTCAGGATGAAGCCGGTGCCCCCGGAGATGGTCACGAAGTCCTGGCCCCGGTAGCCCTTGCCCGGCTCCTTGGCCGGGATCTTGGCCCAGCCCACCACCTCGTCCCGGTTGGGGATCGCCCACTCGGACTTGGCCGCGGGGTTGAGGACCGAGCGCCAGAACCAGTCGCCCTCCCAGAGCATGGCGATCTTGCCGTCCCGGAACATGGCGAAGGACTGTTCCCGGCCTCCCTTGATCAGCTGGATGCGGGCGTCGCCCAGCTTCTCGTCGATGTAGACCCGCTTGTAGAAGCCCAGGGCGTCCAGCATCGCCGGGCTGCGCGCGATCCACTTGTTCTGATCCCAGTCGTAGATGAAGGAGCCGGTCGACAGCAGCACCGGGTAGAAGCCCTGCATCGTCGTCGCCTCGCCCATGTTGGTCCCGGCGTTCACCTGCATCGGGACCACATCGGGCAGCGCCCGCTTGATCTGCCGGGCGGCGGCGAAGATGTCCTCCCACGAGGTCGGCTGCCAGTTCTCGGGGAGGCCCGCCCGCTTGAAGAGGTCCTTGCGATACCAGATCACGCGGACGTCGGTGCCGGTGGGGATGCCGTAGCGCTTGCCCTGATACATGAGCAGGGCCTGCACCCTCTCAGGGATGTGCGTCCAGCCCTCCCACTGGTTGACCTCGGGGCCGGCGATCTCGTCCAGCGGCTTGATCAGCCCGCCGGCGACGAACTCCGCCGTCCAGAAGCCGTCGAAGGCCATCACGTCGTGGCCCTTGCCGGCCTTGAGGTCAAGCGCATACTGGGCTTTCAGCTCCTCGTCGCCACCCCCGAACTCCACCAACCGCACCCGCACCGGGGTCCCCTTCTCGGCCATCTGCTTCTCAAAGGTGGGGATCACGGTCTCGGTGAGCCACCGCACCGTGGCCGCGTTCACCCCGCCCTTCACGCAGCGGCAGGTGATGGTGATCTCCACGGGGGCCGGCGTGGGCGACGGGGCCGGGGTCGGGCTGGGGGCTGGAGTGGGCGGGGGCGCCGCGGTAGGCGTGGGCGTCGGCGTGGCCGCCGGCGCGCAGGCGGCGAGGAGGAGGACCAGGACGGCGATCCCGGAGAAGAACGGAGAGCGGATCCCGCGCATCATGGGAGCCTCCTTTCTACTCTCTCTACATCGCCCTAAGGAAGTGACCCACACAGACAACCGTCACGGCCGACGGAGCGGCCGATCCCTCCGAAGCATGGAGCGGACGGTCGTTCTCCATCGCGCTCCCGCGCTTCGGGTTTGCCCCCATCCTAACTCGACGATGGGAGGCGATGGGTGAAGCGAACGTCCGCGTTTCGCGAAAGAGAGGTGAGATCTTTTTCACAAAGGACGCCCCATCCTTCTCCGATGCAGGACACTATCGCCTTCCCATCCGGATAATTCCCTCCTTGCTCGCCCCTCCAACACGGGCTTTCCGGGAAGCGGACGGGCGTTTCAAAAAACCTTCAACGGGAAGCGGTGGAGCTCCCGGGTGGGGCGCAGGATTCCCGTTCGATCAGGGTTCCCTGGAGCAGGATGTGCTTCGGCGAGGGGCGGCCGTTCAGGATCTCTAAGAGCATCTCGGCGGCCAGGCGGCCCAGCTGCTGCCGGGGCTGGGCCACCGTGGTCAACGCCGGTGTGACATACGTTCCCTCCTCCAGGCCATCGAAGCCGATGATGGAGAGATCGGCCGGGACGCGCAGGCCGGCCCGGAGGGCGGCCTTCAGGGCGCCGATGGCCGTGAGGTCGTTGTAGCAGAACACCGCCGTCGGACGCGGGTGCGTCTCCAGCAGGCGTCGCATCGCCGCCTCCCCGCCCTCCACCCGACCATCCCCCTGGACCACCCACTCCGGCCGGGGGGTGAGCCCCGCCTCCCGCAGGGCCTGCCGGTAACCCCGGTATCGGTCCTGGTTGCTCCGTCCCCCCCGCCGGCTCCCGATGTAGGCGATGGCCTGGTGCCCCAGGCGGATCAGGTAGCCGGTGGCCAGATGCCCCCCATGGACGTTGTCGGTGGCTACGGAATAGACGTAGGGGCCGGTCTGGTGGCTGTTGATCAACACGATAGGGATCTGGAGGGCTTCGAGCATCGGGAGGTAACGGCTGCCCAAGCGGGAGGCGGCCACGATAATGCCATCCACCTGCTTGGCCGCCAGCAGCTCGACGATGACACGCTCCTTGTCGGGGTCTTCATGGGAGAGGCTGAGGAGGATCCCGTAGCCGTGGGCCTGGGCCACCCGCTCGATCCCCTGCACCACCTCGGTGTGGAAGGGGTCGCTGAGGCGGGTGACCACCACCCCGAGGGTTTGGGTGCGGCGGCCCTGGAGGGCGCGGGCCACCGGGTTAGGGCGGTAGCCGAGGGACTCGGCGATCGCCCGGATCCGGGCCCGGGTCTCCGGGCTGATCTCCTCGCTGTCCCGCAATGCCCGGGAGACCGTGGTATGGCTGACCCCCGCCGCCCGTGCGATGTCCTTGATCGTCACCCGCATGGTGCACACGTGTGCGAAAATCTAGCCCAATTATATGGATATCGTGTTCGCCTGTCAAGCAGGGTTCCCACATGGCAGGCGCCCCCCGTCCACCGGATCCCCAGTGGGAAGCGAATTGCCCCTCCCGCGACGCGGCCTGTGGGAAAGTTGGCTTGGGGGAGGAGGGGTTCTGCATGCCGCATCCAACGGGAGGCGCCCAGGGAGGCAGCGAAGTGAGGAGAACCGACGGGGGACCATCTGGATGGAGAGGGAAGATTCGTATGCGGGGCGAGCCGGAACTCCGCCCGGCGGCTCGCCCCATCACCTTGCGGCCGATCTCAAGCGGATGGGGCGGTGGAGTGCCCTCGCGGAGGGGTTCGACGCCGAATCCATTCGATCGCCCAGATGGCACCGGGGCGCAGATACATGCTGGCCCGGAAGTCGCCCGACTCGTCCCACGCCTCGGGCGTGCGGAACCAGTAGCCCTTCTCCTCGTAGGTCACCCGATATGCTCCCCACGCAGTCTGCCAGGCTTCCTCGACCAATCCCCGCACCAGCATCGCCGAGGCCAGGGCATAAGTCACCCCGACCCACACCTCTGCCGACTGGTTGCTAGAACGCTCCACCGTCCCATCCGGCCGCATCCCGTTCACCGCGCCCATCCGGCCGTCGGCGAACCGGCGGACGTTGAACTCGTAGATCGTGCGGAGCGCGCGCAGGATATGATCCTCCGGGACGATCGGGGGAAGCCCGCTCAGATCCGCATACCACTGGCCGGCCAGCTGATCGGCCATGATGCTCTCCCGATAAGGGCTGAGGGCATCATACCGGTAATACTGCCCGTTCCAGAGCGAGGCCTCGAAAGACCGACGGCCTCGCTCCAGCCATGCCTCATACCGCATCCGGGCCGCATGGTCCCCCACCTCATCCGCCATGCGGATGGCGGCCTCCAGTGCCGCCAGCCAGAGCCCCCCGCAGTAGGCGCTGGGGCCAAACATCGCCCATGTATCGTAAGTCTGATCGGGAACCCCATCGTTCTCCGGCAGGCCATCCCCATCCCGATCGAAGCCCTTGAGATATTCCAGCGCCATCCGGATCGCAGGCCATCCCGCCTCGATCAGCGAGCGATCCCCGGTGTGCACGTAATCCCGATAGAGCAGGAGGACGAACTTGCTGTTTAGGTCCTTCCAGATGTTTGGGTCCTGGAAGCAGTAGGCGTTCGGCATCCGCCAGGGGGCTTCCTGTGGCGAGCCCAGATCGTGGGGGACCGCCCCGGCGATCTTACGCGGGGCCGGCGTTCCTTTGGACTCGATGGTGCGAAGGGTGAGATCCACCTGGGGCACGGTGGCGATGAAATCCCGCATCACCGCCTTCTCCAACTCAGGCCAGAGCATCAACAGCGGGAACGATCCATAAAACCGGACGTCTAGGGTCTCATAAAACGGGTAATCATAGCACTCCAGCTGGGCGAAGTGCCCCATCCCTTCCAGATCCTCCGGGTCCACCACCCAGGCCGTGCCGCCATCCACGATGAAATACAGCTCATTGAACAGCGCCCGGAGATACCATTCAGGGGCCGTGGGATCCGCGAGGATGGACTCCTGCCAGGATCGGATTTGTTCCCGCCAGGCCCGATGGTGCTCCAGCGCCTCCCGGGCGATCCGCCACGCGTTCCGCCCCGATGTCCCGAAGAAGCGGGTGTAGCGGCGATGCCAGCGATCGCCCGCCCCAAACTGCACGATCGGCAGATCCCAGGCCAGCACCATCGGCACGACGCGCCCCTCCCCGGGCGCCAGCTGGAAGGTCACTGCGAGCCCCACCCCAACCCGCTCTCCCTCGGAGGTGCGCCATGTGTCCCCGCAGTTCCGCAGGCGGCCGGCCCTCGCGAACGCCTCCCAGAGCGCGGCCCCATCTCCGTCCACCGGGAACCCAACGCAGTAGCTGACCTCCACACCGGGCTCTTCCCGCGCGGCCAGGGCCCACGATCCATCCCACGGCTCCTGAGCGACCCCATCGCCGCCGAGCAGCTCAACCCCGACCATCCGGCCTTCCTCCAAGTCCTCGCGCCGAACCCGGTGGATGCGTCCCCCCATCCCCTCCCGTCCCCAGCCATATCCCAGCAGGTTCTGCCAGGTGAACAACAGCCCCACCGTGACCGGCTCCGGCGTCGGGTTCTGCACGGACCAGAGGAAAAGCGCGACGGGATAGCTGCTCTCCCGATAATTGTGGGGGATGATGGGGGAGAACTGCTCCACCGCCAGCCGCACGGGGAGACGTTCCCACTCATAGACGAACCACGAGCGGGGATACAGGGCGGCGTAGTATCCCGCCCCCACCGGATAGCGCCATTGCCACCCCGACAGCCCATGCGACGGGGCCTCTGTCCACAGCGCCTGGGCCCACGATCCATACGGGCCGCCCACAAAGACCGAGAACATGCAGGCCGGGAGCGGCTCATAGCGGTGATGGCCGGGGTCCAGATGCCAGCGGGCGAAATCGCCCCGATACGTCCGTCCGATCGCCCCGGCGCCGATCCCCCCCAACGGGGCGCCCTGCCAGTAGCCGTCATCAATGCTCACGTGGGGCTGGGCGAGCGAGCGGCCGGGGTCCGCGAGCGGCAGCCCGATCGGCCGACGCCAGGCGGCGTGGGGGATCTCCAAGGGCATTGAAGCCATCTTCGCCTCCTCAGCGACAGGATCAGTGATCCACCGGGCAGGCGACCGGCCCGAGGCCGATGGATCCGCGGCCTCCGTCCCGCTGTGCCATGGGTCTATCCGGATGCGACGAGGTGTTCCCTCAACGCCCCACAGGAAGACCGGATGACCAGCTCGGTCGGGAGGATCACCCGCTGGGGCTCCCGCACCCCCTCCTCGAGCTGGCGGAGGAGGAGCTGCACTGCCACGCGGCCTAACTCGGAAATCGGCTGGCGCACCGTGGTCAGCGGGGGATCGGTGAACCGGGCCAGCTCGACATCGTCATATCCTACCAGGGCGATATCCTCCGGAACCCGAAGGCCTGCCTCCCGGATCGCCTTCAGGGCGCCCACAGCCATCAGGTCGCTGGCCACGAACACGGCATCGGGCTGGGCGGGGAGGAGGCGCCGCATGGCGATGTATCCTCCTGCCTCGGTGAAGTCCCCCTCAGCGATCCATTCCGGGCGCAGGCCCACCCCATAGGCCTGCAGGGCCAGGCGGTAGCCCTCCAGGCGATCGATCCCCGGGGCCATCGTCTGGGGCCCGGCGATCGTGGCCACCCGGCGGCGCCCCAGGCGCAGGAGGTGCTCGGTCGCCATGCGCCCCCCTTCGACGTTGTCCGCATCCACGTAGCTCACCCCGGGCTCCGCATACCGCCCGATGCTGACCACAGGAAGGCCTTCCCGATGTGCCCGGCCGATCAGCGGATCCGTGATCTGGGCCGAGAGCACGATGATCCCATCCACCAGGCGTCCGCGCAGAACCTGCCGGTAAAAATCCTCTTCCTGGAGCGGCGAGAGCAAAGAGAGCAACAGATGGTAACCGTGCTCGGTCAGGGTGTCCGAGATCCCCCGCAACACCGCCGGGAAGTAAGGGTCGCTGAAGACCTTCGGGAGGGTTTCCGGGATCACCACCCCCACCACGTGCGTGCGCCGGGTGGCCAGGTTGCGGGCCGCGGCATGAGGGTGATACCCTACCTCCCGGATGATCCTCCAAACCCGCTCCCGAACCTCGGGGCGGACGCTTGGGTGATGGTTGATCACCCGAGACACCGTGGATCGAGAGACTCCAGCCAACCGCGCGATCTCTTCCAGCGTATACGACATATTGGGAGCGCTCCCAAAATGTGTTCTAAAATAGCATCCGATCCGCTGCTGCGCCTGACCTCCCATTCCACAACGATGAATCGTATCCGATCCCGAGATTTCTGTCAAGAGTTGCTGCAGACCCAGGCGCAGGCCGAAACCGGCGGATGATCTTCATTAGCCAATCCCAATTAAGGAGGCGCTCCCCGTTCGCGCGATCCTTAGAAAAGGGTCTATCCTCCCTACGCGCCGCTTAGGGGGACGAGCCGATCGCGTTCGCTCGGAACCAAGTCCCCCAGGCCGTGGGGCGGTTGGGATCAAAGTTGGTCACCATATCCAGATACTCGACCCCGCCGGAGTTGCCGCTCCACGACCAGCCGAAGAGGCCGATCTGATATTGCTTGGCATACTGCACAATCGCCTGCTCATCCGGATCCCCATCGGTGTGGAGATGACCGAACTCCCCGATCACCAAGGGCAATCCACGATTTACGAATGATTGAATATAACTCTGGACTTTATCTGGAGCATTAAATACCCCGTACATATGGATCGAAAACACCAGGTTCCGCTGTGGATCCGCGTTCAAGATGGTCAACGCGTTATCTCGCATCGTGAATGACCAGTCCTGCCCCCAGTTAGGCGCATCCACCATCAGGGTGTGATTGAACCCGGCGCTCCGCAGCGCTTGCACCGCATTGCGGGTATCTGTGATCCAATTTTGATAGCCTACATTCCCGTAAGGCTCATTGCCAATATTCACAATGACGAAATCTTCATGACCATTGAGAGCATTCTTAATTTCACTCCAATAATTGACAGCCGTGGACAGGGAGCATGCCGCACCATCTTCACCGTAGCCAGTGGTGTCGTGCACTTCGAGGACCAAGGCCCGATAGCCCAGCGTCCGGGCCTGAGCGATGATGTCCGCTACCTCGCTGGCAGGAATCTTGGTCCAGCGGCATCCGTTGCTCAAGACGATCCGCGCAGCATTTGCCCCCCACGATCGGATGCCCTGTAGGGCCAAACTCAACCGATCACGATACCAGGCGTGAGGGTGGTTGATGCCCACCAACCCTTGAGGGTCCACCCGCAAGTTCACACTCCCCGAAGTCGGGGTGGCGCCCGGTGTTGGTGTCCACGTCGGCGTCACCGTCACCCCAGGCGTCGGCGTCCGCGTCGGCGTCCGCGTCACCCCAGGCGTCGGCGTCCGCGTCGGCGTCCGCGTCGGCGTCGGCGTCACCGTCAGGGTGGGAGTGGGAGTGGCCGTCGGACCACCCCCCACCACCCCACACGGCTGCCCGTTCAACGTAAACCCCGTCGGCACCAGATTCGACCCACTATACGCCAGGTTAAACCCAAACATCACACTCCCACCATTCGGCCCAATATACCCATTCCACCCCGCATTCCTCACCTCCACCTGATTCCCACTCTGCACATACACCCCATTCCACAAATTCGTAATCTGCTGATTCCCAGGAAACACCCACCGCAACACCCACCCGTTAATCGCTACCCCAGAATCGTTGTAGATCACCACATCCACCGTCGCCCCACTCCCCCAATCATCCCGCACCCGATAATCCACCCGACACCCCACCCCTCCCCCAGACGTCGGCGTCGGAGTCGGCGTCGGCGTCACCGTCACCCCAGGCGTCGGCGTCGGGGTGAGAGAAGGACCCGGCGTAGGAGTGCCAAAGCGAGCCATTAAGGCTGCTTGGAGAGCGTAATAGGCAGGTTTGGGGTTGTAGTTCTCATCGAAGATGAGTGCAGCGCCTTGACCGGGGAAGGTATTGGGCACCCACGAATATTTGTCCGTAAAGCCCCACATTTGGAATGCCTTGCAAGCCGGTTGGGACAAACAGATCTCCAAAACCTGCCGATAGATAGTTGCTTGATTCTGCAAATCGATGCTGGAAGGAGGCACCGGCAAGCGCACATCCATCTCTGTGATATAGATTTCCAACCCCAAATTCGCAAAACGTTGCATATTCTGAGCCAAGCTCTGATAGTCTATCCCCCCATTGGTTAAGTGCATTTGGAACCCAATCCCATCAATCGGAACTCCTCGACTTAAGAAATCAACAACCATGTTATAAACGGCATTTGATTTTGCGTTTATTGTCTCGATATTATAATCATTGTAGATCAACTTTGCGTTCGGATCTGCCGCTCGAGCGCGACGAAAGGCCAACTCAATGTATTGTGGTCCGATCACATTATACCAAAGCGAGGCTCGATAGCTGCCATCCTCGTTAAATGCTTCATTTACAACATCCCAAACCCATACTTGCCCTCGGTAATGCCCCATCACAGTATCAATATGATCGTAAAGAATGTTCAGCAAAGAATCACGAGTCCAGTTCCCATTGGTCAACCAAGAAGGGTTTTGGTTGTGCCAGACCAGCGTGTGACCATGGACCTTCATGCCGTTCTGCAAGGCAAATTGCACATGGCGATCGGCAGGACCGAAATTATAAGTGTTGGGCTGGGGATGGATGGTATCCCATTTCATTGCATTTTCGGGGGTCAGAATGTTGAATTCCGTGCGGGCGACTTCTTGATAGATCGCCGCATCGGGGAGATTCCAGAAATCGTTAACTGAGGCGAATCCGATGGGGAAATCCCCCGCGAGATTCCGCAGACGCTCTCCTGTTGGAGCAGCCTGGCTGGAAGGTAGAGAAACCATCAAAGACAAAAGCCCCACGATCATTCCAAACAAGAGCAGCCGAACCCCGCCTCGGATAGATATCATACGGACCTCCCGAAGTTTTGATCGGGATAGGTTCATTCGGAATACGAAAAATTTGGACAGAGTGAGTTGGGCATAGCAAGAGTGGGGGCTGCCCGGCACACCCCGGGCAGCCCCCACTGACAGACTTCACTTAAGGCTGGATCGGAGGATAGGCATTTTCAACAAGCATGATGAACATCTCGGGGAACCAGCGACCCGCATGTGGCGCATTCGGCATCGCGTTCGTGGGGTAGGCAGAGTTGTACCGGTTCTGCCCGTTCGGATCGCACATCGGATCGAACTTCTTGTTCGGATCATCCGGATCAGTGATCCCAGGCTGGCTCACACCGTCTGACTCACCCGGCGGCTTGATCCACACGAAGGCATCAATCCCCGGATACGGAGCCGCCTGCGGCCGGTAGCCCAGCCCTGATCCCTTCTGATTGCACCAACCTCCCCGGTGCGGCCGGCGATCAATGCGGGACTCATTCACATATGTGTTCACATCGGTTGCCGTGCTCACCTGGGTCGGCCGGCTTGGGCCACCCCAGCCGTTTCGGGAGGTGTCAATCAGCATACCGATGGTGCTGGGCATCCCGCGGCTGATGAACGCATTCCGCAAGGCCAGGGCGTAATCCAGCTCGTCGAAGTAAGGGTTCCACTCGTAAAACGCCGCCGCCCGCACCGGCTGCCCGCCAACGACCAAGTTCGGATCCGGCAGGAAAGGCTCCTCTACCGGAGTGTAATTCGCTGTGTTGGTAACGAACCCGTCAATGCTATCGAAGCCAGGGCCTCCCTGCGCCGGATCCAGAACCGTCAAGTAGAGATTCACGGCCCCGTTGAAGTTGTTGTCCCAACCCAGCCACCCTGAATGGGCGATATCAAGATAGATGTAGACATTCGGGATCGTACGCAGCCGCCCGATCGCATAACGGATCCCTTCCACATACGCACCTGTGGAGTTGGCCTCTGCACAGGCCGGCACGCTGAGGTTCGTGACCAAGTTGGGCAAGGAGTCAGGCTCCAACACAGTCACAATTCGTAAGTTCCGATAGACGGGATCCGATAGGATGCTGACGATCGGATCAATGAACTCGGTCTTGTAGCGGTTCAACCCATCCTGGGAGATCAACAGCTCCCCGTTCGATGCCGCCGCCGCACAGTCGCGGTTAGGGAGATTGTAGATGACCAGGGTGATCACCACCGGCTGACCCAACTGTTGTGACTGCCGCACAGCCTCATCCAGATGCCCCCGCAGCCCACGGCCTGCAGTGATTGCAGCGATCCGATCCAACCACACTGCCGTCGAAACATCCGTCAACACCAGCATCTGACTCCGCAACGTCGGCGTCGGCACCGAATTCGCTGTGGAAATCACATTCGATACCCAGTCCGGATTCACATACCCCACCGCCCCCAAATATGGATTATCCACCCGCGCCCCAGGCGGCGGAGGCGTCGGCGTCACCCCAGGCGTCGGCGTCCGCGTCGGCGTCACCGTCACCCCAGGCGTCGGCGTCCGCGTCGGTGTCGGCGTCGGCGTCACCGTCACCCCAGGCGTCGGCGTCCGCGTCGGTGTCGGCGTCGCCGTCACCCCAGGCGTCGGCGTCCGCGTCGGCGTCGGCATCACCGTCAGGGTGGGAGTGGGAGTGGCCGTCGGACCACCCCCCACCACCCCACACGGCTGCCCGTTCAACGTAAACCCCG